>Ga0315899_10000336_pt1 | contig 57959 bp, 40 predicted proteins | sample LakEriMetagenome_2_FD_203518 | JGI IMG/M metagenome (GOLD analysis project Ga0315899, IMG submission 203518) | Freshwater fungal communities from buoy surface, Lake Erie, Ohio, United States - Buoy 4 MA112 | ecosystem: Environmental > Aquatic > Freshwater > Lake | place: USA: Lake Erie, Ohio... | reverse complement strand
CATCGGCCATCAGCGGGGGCACAGGCCGCCGGACGGGCTGCAGGCTCCACCAGTCGTAACCAGCCCGCGCCTCGCTCGTGTACCGCAACGGGTCAATCTTGTCGGTGCCCCATTTGCCCCCTTCGTCGAGCCACTTCCGCAGCAGTTGCTGATCGGCGGCCGCCAAGGGCTTTCGCGGTGGCATTTCGCCCGCCACGACGCGGGCCCCCAACAGGCTCTCCGCCGGATGTTCCACATCCAACGCCGCCCCCGAGTCTCCCCCTTGCATGGCCCCTTCCCGGGAGGTCAGGTCAAGCCCCCCCCGGCGCTCATTGGGGTTGTGGCACCCCAGGCAGGCCTTCGCCAACAGTGGCGCCACCTGGCTGTCAAACTCGACCTCTGCCCCTGCAGCCATCCAGATCGGTGCCAGCCACAAGAAGCACATCATCCCCGGCCACGCCGCCAGCCGCCTGCTCGCCATCTTGTCACTGCCTGTCTTCAGCCCATGGTACCAGACTCGTTCCGCAAACCGGGCGGTGTGCCGGGCCGGCTCAAACCGTCTGCAGGGCATGTTTCAATTCTCCCAGAAATCGCACGATGTCGGCTGAGGTGTTGTATCCATGGATCGCCACCCGGATCCGTCCCGCGTGGTACATCACATGAATGTTGCGGCCACGCAGATGTTGGTGAATTGCCTCGGCACGGGGATGACGAAACGCGATGATCCCCGCCACTTGTGCGGGATCCCGCGGAGTGATCAGCTCGACCGGCATCGCCGCCAGTTCGGCCAGGCAGTGCTCCACGAGCGGCGTGGCGGCGGCATCAATCGCCCCCACCCCGACTTGCCGGATGTACTGCAAGGCCGCCCGCAGGCAATAAATCGCCGGGTAATTCGGCATGCCGGTGGCAAAACTGGCCGCTCCCGGCAGACTGCGGGCTCCATCAAACCGGTGGGGACCAAACGGATCATACAGGTTGGCCCAGCCGCCGGCGGGAACCGTCCACTCCGCCGCCCGCCGCTTGGGAACCCCCACCAACCCCCCGCCGTGGCTGGAGAGGATCCACTTGTGCGTACTGCTGATAATCAGGTCGGCGTCCTTCAGGTCGAGTTCGCGCCGCCCCAGAACCTGGGTGACATCCACTCCCAGCAAGGCCGGGGAATGGCGCCGCACCACGCGGGCCAACTCGGGCAGCGAAACCTGAAAACCATTGTAGAAACTGACGAGCGAGGTTGTCACAAACCTTGTGCGCGGCGACAGCAGATGCGCCAGATCAGCGAGGTCCAGAATTCCGTCCCGAGAGCGCCACAACCGCACGCTCGCTGGTGACGTCGGCTGCAGCCAGGGGGTTACCCCCGCGGGAAAGTCGAGATCGTTGATGACCACTTCGTCGCCGGGCTGCAGTCGCAGTGCCCAGGCTGCCAAATTGAAAGCCTCGGACGAGCACGAACAGATCGCGACTTCGTCGGGCTCCAGTCCGTACATCTCGGCCACCAAACCCCGTGCCAGGCGGTGTTGCTCGGCATGGGGAACACGTCCATCCATCCCCAGCAGCTTGTCTTCGAAGTACTGCTGCAGTGCCTGCCCGACCTCCCGGGGAGGAATCCCCTCGGCGGCCGAGTTGAGGTAAACCATGTTGTGCAGCGCGGGAAAATCCCGGCTGCGGGACTCTGGAGTCAGCATCGACACGCCCCCCGTTTGGGCCCTGCGGAGAATTCGCCGGCGGATCACGCCGCCGGTCCCCGCTTGCGGATCAATCACCAACCCCGCGAGGGATGGTGTCCACCAAGACCAACGCCGGGCGGGGCCAGGGGAGGCCCCACACCCGGCGCTGGAAAACCCGTTCTCAGACCTTTTCGGCCGTGGCAGGCACTTCATATCCCTTGCGGTACTCGCGGGTCAGCAGGGGATTTGCCTTCTGGCTGAGCTCACCCGTGAACACCTCGGCCACCGGGTCGAGTTGCAGCAAAGGACCGTAGGTCATTTTTGCCGCCCCCAAATCGACATTGTTGGCCTTCAGGTGGGCTTCGACCCGGCTGAAGGTTTCGAGGGCCTCACCGGCGGGACCGCTGCTCTTCAGCGCCCCCAGGCGCTTGGAGACCTCAGCCGCATCCACGACTTCTCCCAGCCGGTAGGAGATGTTCCCCAAGTGACACAGCGCGCTCGACAGATGCCCTTCCAGAATGTCGGCATTCAGATCCGAGATCTTCCGGCTTCGCACCGCCTTGATGAAGTTGTCGTAGTGATCTGCCTCACCAGAGAACTTCTTCACCTGGTTTCCCGACTTGTCGAAGATCACGCCGCCCGAGTAACTGGGCATCACGGCGTAGCCGTCGGCCCCTTCGAAAATCACTCCCACTCCGGCCCCCTTGTAGGAATCGGACGGCAGACCCCGGACTTCAAACACGAGCAGCTTGTCGCCGTAGTCGTGGAAGGAGACCTGGGTGTTGGCGGTCTCACCCGCGTCGGTGTAGCCCAGGCGTCCGCCGTAACTGAGAACCGAAACCCCCACGTCCGATTTACCCAGTCCCCAGCGTGCCAGGTCCATCTGGTGAATCCCCTGGTTGCCCAGGTCCCCGTTGCCATACTCCCACTGCCAGTGCCAGTCGTAATGGAACCGGGGACGGCTGAGAGGAGAGGTGGGAGCCGGTCCACACCAGAGGTCATAATCGACCGATTCAGGAACGGCATAAGTGCCCCGTGCACCAATCGAGGGGCGGTTTTTGTAACACAACCCGCGGGCGAGGGTGATGGCCCCGATCCCCCCCGAGTGGAGAAAATCCATGAACTCGCGAGTCCCGGGCATCGACCGGCTTTGGGTTCCGGTCTGGCAGATGCGGTTGTACTTGCGGGCAGCGTCGAAGACGCGGCGACCTTCCTGAACATTGTGGCTGACCGGCTTTTCAACGTAGACATCTTTGCCGGCCTGCAGGGCCCAGATGGCCGCCAGACTATGCCAATGATTGGGGGTGGCGATCGAGACGATGTCGATCGACTTGTCTTCCATCACCCGCCGCAGGTCCTTGTGGTAGACGGGCGCCTTCCCGGTGGCCTTCTCAACCACCTCCACCCCCTTCTTCTGACCCACCTGCTCGTCGGGATCGCAGACGGCCACCACCTCGCAATCCTTGCGGCGCATGAACCCGTTGAGGTGATCCTGGCCGCGACCATTCACCCCCAGAACCGCCACCCGCAGGATGCTGTTCGTGTCCACCGTCTCACCCTGGGCCCGAACCAGCGATGGAGCGGAACCCGCCAGGGCCGCCGCTGCCGAAGTGAGCAATGAGTTTTCGAGGAAATCACGCCGAGACAGGTGGGCCATGGATCAGCTCCAAGGTCAGGGGGAGGAAGGAAGTGAGGGGTTCGAACCAGCCGCGTGCAGGGAGCACATTGGGGGCTGGCCAGTCCAGCCGTGACCGGGAACCAGCCACGAAGTTGCCAGCGCCGCTTGCGAAATCTGCTGCCGGCTGAAGCAGACCTCAGCCACCGTCGTCACTCCACGCAACGATCGGCGGTTGTATCCCTTGCGAAAGTGAAATCGCCAGACCATCTCCTCCGGAAGTTCTTCGGGAAGTGGATCTGTCGAGGGCAGAAAGACATCAAGGGAGTCGCCCGGCCCCAGTTCACGATCCAGATTCTGCCCCGCCACAACCCAGTCGCTATCCGGAGAGAGATCGTACAGGTACAGGACGATTTCGGACGGATCGGAACGATCCCAGATCAGATTGTTCGACTTGTAGCTCTCTTCATCCCGCGGATTCGTTTCGCGTGTGTACACCAGATGCCGATCGAAGGGGATAAAGGTCTGGTCTGACGAAACGTTTTTTACCCTCAAATGAAGCTGCAATACCTCACCCGAGGGATCGCGATGGACTTCATTCCGGTCCAGCATCGGATCGAAATACTCAAAAGTCAGCGGGCCGCGAAGGACCTCTACGGCCAAGATTTCCAGAGATCCGAAGCGGCGGCTCTCTCCCAGTTCCAGCTGATGATTCGGGAGCAACGGTTTGCCTGCCGGGACGTAAATCAGGGTCGTCACACGCCCATCTTTTTTGGCGGGCGGGGCCAGATCGGGAAGATCAAGCAGATCGCGGGTCGGCCGCCGCCACAACTGCCAACCCAGAAACAGGGCGGCCAGGGTCATCAGGCTCGCGTACGTCAGCAGCAATTGCCAGGCGAAACGCGAAGGGACCAGAACGTCGCGCCCAGGGGAAACCGGGGCACTCTCCACCGATCGATCTGGTTTCGTCGTCCCGCCCCCCGTGGATTCCACCTCCGGGGTCAATACCGGAGGAACGGCCGCCATCGTCAGGCTGCTGTCGCTCGCGAAAACCGAAGTGCCTTCATCGATGAGCCTGTGACACTGCGGGCAGACAATGACCTCACCCGCTCGCGGGGAGGGAAGCGGGCACTGACAGGTGGGACATCGTTGCTCTTCCACCGAACCTATTCCTGAGACGCCGCGGAGACTTTCGGCTGGGGGAGTGACTGCCACGGAATTCTCTGCAATTCCCCGGCTTCGAGCAAGTCACCTCCCGGCACATGCCGCACGACCGCCAAAACGGGAACATCACAGCGACGCTGCAGTTCGCGGGGATTGGTCCTCCACGAAACATCGGCCTCGGGCAACGGAACCGCTTCACTCAAGACCACCCCGCAGACACAGAGCCGTCTTGCCCGCGCCGCCTCGATGGTCAGCAGCGTATGGTTGATGGTCCCCAGCCCCACCCGGGCCACAATCAACACAGGAAAACCCAAATCGGCCGCCACATCAGCCACGTTGTCCCTGTCGGAGAGGGGTGAAAGCAAGCCCCCCGCCCCCTCCACCAGCAGCACATCCACACGGTCGCGCCACCAGTCGGCTCCCGACCGCAACAGTCTTCCATCCACCTGGCGTCCCTCCGCTTCCGCCGCCACAGGTGGCGCCAGGGGAGCCACAAACGTCTGGGGACAAATTCGCTCCCGGGGAAATCTTTCCCCCAGCGCCGCAAACAAACTTTCGACATCCCCCCAGACATGCCCCCCCTGTGGCGATGGTTCGCAGCCCGACGCCGCGGGTTTGTAGGCCCCCACCGAAATCCCCGCCATCCGCAACCAACGAACCGCGGCGGAAGTGACGGCGGTCTTGCCGACTCCCGTATCGGTCCCAGTGATGAACAATCCGCGCATGACGGAAAATCTTGGTCAGAGAAGAATTGGCCGGGGGAACCCGCGAGCCGGAAATGCCGTCGCCATTTGCACCGCGAAAGACACGGCGGTCAAATGGTGTTGAGGAGCGCGCCCGGCAATCGCTGGCGCCGATGAACAACGCTCTGGCAGACAGGTTGCATGATGATTGTTGGCGTTCCCCGCGAGATCAAGTCGGATGAGTACCGTGTGGCCATGATTCCGGTCGGGGTCGAGGAATTGACCCGGGCTGGCCATCAGGTGTTGATCGAGACCGGTGCCGGAGTCGGTTCCGGGATCGCCGATGACGACTACCGCGCCAATGGTGCCGAGATCGTCGCCACCCCCGCGGAACTCTTTCAGCGGGCCGAACTGGTCGTGAAGGTCAAGGAACCCCAGCCGGCCGAGTTCCCCCTGCTACGCCCCGGACAGGTGCTCTTCACCTATCTGCATTTCGCAGCCAGCGAGGCGCTCACCCGTGGCGTGCTCGCAACCGGAGTGACGGCGGCGGCGTACGAGACGCTCCGAGGACGGCACGGCGACCTTCCCTGTCTGACACCGATGAGCGAAGTCGCCGGCCGGATGAGCATCCAGCAGGGGGCCAAGTTTCTCGAACGCCCGCAGGAGGGCCGGGGGATTCTGCTCGGTGGAGTCCCCGGTGTGCCTCCCGCCCACATCACGATTCTCGGCGGAGGAATCGTCGGGAAGAACGCCGCCCGCATCGCCGCGGGGTTCCAGGCCGACATCAACATCCTCGATATCAACGTCGACCGGCTGCGGTATCTCGACGATATCATGCCGGCCAACGTGAACACGCTTTACAGCGACCGCCACAACATCCGCGAGCAGTTGCAGCGTGCGGATCTGGTGATTGGTGCCGTGCTGGTGGAAGGAGCCCGCGCCCCAAGACTTGTCCGCCGGGAGGATCTGAAGCTCATGAAGCCCGGCGCCGTCATTCTCGATGTCGCCATCGACCAGGGAGGATGTGTCGAAACCGCGAAGCCAACCACGCACTCGCATCCCACTTACCTGGTCGATGGCATCGTGCACTATTGCGTCGCCAACATGCCGGGAGCCGTGGGGCGGACCAGCACCTACGCCCTGTGCAACGTCACCTTTCCCTATGTGCTGCAGATCGCCAACCGGGGACTCGCGGCGGCGGCCGCTTTGGATCCGGGGCTGGCCAATGCCGTCAACATGCATGCCGGCAAAGTCACCAACCGGGCGGTCGCCGAAACCTTCGGGCTGCCCTTCACCCCCTACGAACCGGTGGCCGCTGCCAGCAGAAAATAACGGCTCACCCGGCTTCGCCCCTCGCACCTGGGTCTTTGCATGCCCGACATCACGCTGTTCGATCCCCGTTCGACTGCCACCGCGCGGATTCTCTCTGAGGCGGGCTTCAACTGCCATTCCCTGCACATTCCTTGCGCCGGCCGGTTGTACGAGGTGCTCGACACCGAACCGGAATTCGGTCAGCCAGGGTCGATCTCCGCCCGCAGTGGCATCCCCCTGCTCTTCCCGTTTCCCAACCGGATCCGGAACAGCACCTTCGACTGGGGGGGCCAGACATGGCACCTCACGCAAAACCGGGTCGACACTCTGGGGAATGCCATTCACGGCCATGTGCACAACCGCCCCTGGCGTGTGACCCGCCATGAGTCGCACGCCCTCGTGGGTGAATTCCACCTGCGTCGCGATGCTCCCGAACTCGCGGGAGAATGGCCGGCCGACTATCTCATCGAAGTGGGTTACCAACTGCTGAACCAGGTGCTGCGCTGCGATGTGCGCATCCACAATCCCGACCGGGTCCCCCTCCCCTGGGGGTTTGGCACCCACACCTATTTCAAAATCCCCCTCAAGCCGGGGGGCTGTACTGGAGACATCCTCATCCAGGCCCCGGTGCTTGAGCTGTGGGAACTGGAGCACAATCTGCCGACCGGCCGCAGACTTCCCATTCCGGCCGACTTGCCGCTACCCGAGGGGGTTACCCTGGCGGGACAACGTCTGGACCATGTATTTGGCGGACTCCACGGTCACGGGGGCCGAATCGATACATTGATTCTCGACCCTCACGCCGGAGTGCAGGTCACCCAATCCATGGGAACCGATTTCCGCGAACTGGTGGTTTTCACTCCCCCCCACGGCAGGTCGGTCTGTCTCGAACCGTACACCTGCGTCACCGATGCCGCGAACCTCGCCAACCAGGGACTCGACACCGGCTGGCGGGAACTCCCTCCCGGAGCCTCAGCCCACCTCTGGTTCGAAATCACCCTCGGACCAATTCTCTGCTGAGTCTCCTCCCGGACGGTTCGCAGGACGGACCATGAGGCAACCGAAATTGCCGTGTGCCTCGCGGTGATTCAGCCGAAGCGGATCGGATCGCCGGAATAAATCTGGTGCGGCCGATGCACCTCATCCAACCAGGCGGCGGTCTCTGGAATCCCCAGAGCGTGAAAGATGGTGGCAGCGAGATTCTCGGGACGCTGCGGGTCGGCGGCGGGATAGGCTCCATTCTTGTCGGAGGCTCCCACCACCACCCCGCCGGGAATCCCGCCACCGGCGGCCAAGACCGTCTGCACCGCCCCCCAATGGTCGCGCCCCGGCTTCGCCCCGGGGCTGCGATTCTGAGCCTGCACCTTGGGGGTCCGGCCCATTTCGCCAAACATCACTACCAGGGTCTCCTCCAACAGGCCCCGTTCCTGCAAATCCTCCAGGAAGGCCGAGACGGCCTGATCCATCGGAGGGAGCAGGCAGTCCTTCAGCAGGGGGAAGTTGTTGTCGTGAGTATCCCAGGTCTCATCATTTCCCAGGTTGACCTGCACCAGGTTGACCCGGGCCTCCACCAGTTGGCGGGCCATCAGCAGCGACCAGCCAAACGCATTCTTGCCGTATTTCAGCTGGACCGCGTCATCGACGGCATGCACGTCGAACGCCCGCTGAACCGAACTGTCGGTCAATAAAGAAAGCGCCGACTGACGACTGCGGTCAAACCCTCCGGTCGAAGCGGCCTCGTCCAGTTCGCAGCGCTGCGTTTCCAGGATTTGCCGCAGGCCGTTCCGGTCGGCCAGCCGCTGCCTTGAGAGTCCCTGGGGCAGGCTGAGGTTGGGAGCCTCAAACACCAGCTTGGGATTCCGCTCGCGCCCCCGCACGAAGTGAAATTCGTAATCGGGATAGGCCCCGTAAGACGTCGAATTGAAGGGGGACGCCTCGATGAACCAAGGGTCCCGTTGGGGTCCCATCAGCCCCCCAAACTGCCCTGGTATGATTCGGCCTTCCCGGTGGACCAGACGTTCGGGCAAGACCACTGCGGGAGGGAGATTGTTGTTGCCGGGTACGACCGCATCCCCAACCACCGAGGCAATCGACGGCCAGTCGGTCCGTTGAGGCTTCGAACCATTGAACCCGGGGGGGAGCAGACTGCGCCCCGAGAGAAGCGCCATGTGCCCTTCCGAGTGCCCGTTGTGAGGCGAGGTCAGTGAACGTACCTGACTCCACAACCGACTCCGCGCCCCCAGCATCGGCAGATGCTCACAAATCGCGACCCCCGGTGTGGCGGTTCCGATCGAGCCAAACTCTCCCCGAATCTCGGCCGGGGCCTCAGGTTTTGGATCAAAACTGTCGTGCTGGGTGAGTCCCCCCGACAGGAAAATGATCACCACCGACTTCGCCCGGCCCGCCCCGGGTGCGACCCGCTGAACCTCGGCTCCCCGCAGTTCCGTCAGATGATTCGTCCCGAGTCCCAACAACCCGAGTGCCCCCGCCTGAATCCAGGGACGCCGACGCAACGGCAGGTGGGCGGGAATCGCAGGGCGCATGGCAACCTCGGTCACGACGGAACGGCCCCGGGAACACCAGACAGCGTTCCCGAAACGCAACAACACTCTCTTATTCAATCATCCCCGGAACTCCCTGACAAGACCCTCTGCTCCCCGCGACCTGGCTTCCGATGGCACGGAAGCCTCCGGTGCAGACATCCAAGGCTCACCACCTCGCACTCTCCTCCCGGACTCCCCTCCGTGAACGGGGTGGTCGAGCGATGGGGGCTACCGCCGATTCTGCGGAATTTCTGTGACTTCCCTCACCGCAACCAACGCGGTTTCGCAAAATCACCCGACAAATTCCAACAGAGTGCCGGACATAAAAACCTGTTTCAGCCGAGGGTTTGGAAATCCATCAAACCCACGTCAGGAGGCGGAGGGAAGACTGTCTCGGTGACTCTTCCCCTGCTACAGTTCCGAATGTTGGTGGGCGGGACGGGAGTGAGTGAGATGGTGTTCCCCACCCCTCCCCGGCCGAACGTCAGCCGTCAGACCCGTAGGATGCCCATGGAGCGAACCTGCGTCAGTCGAGTCCGGGGGACTTGCCCCTCGTTCGGAGACGGTCTTTTATCGGCCCAGGTTTCCAGGCCTTCCGCGACCCTGAATCTGGGGGATTTCCCAAGTGGTCCTTTGGCTTCATGGTCGCATGCAGCACCGGGGCTTGGTTTGGGACGCGCGGCGACCCTCCGCCAACGAGGGGGAAGACCGCTCTGCCCAACCTCATCCAGCGGTCAACGCACATCACGGCGGTGGCTGTGGCATGCTCTGGCCCTGTTCTCCGTCCTGTGCGTGCCTGCGGTATTCCCGGGGCAATCGAACGCCGCCGATCTGAAACCGATCGAGCAGGCGTTTCTGCAGGGGAACTATGCCGAGTGCCGCGATCTGGCCCGGGCCGCGATTGAAGCCAATGAACCGAGCGAACGCTGCCGCATTTTGTTGCTGCAGGCCCAACTCGAACTGGGGGAATATCCCCAGGCGGCCGAGAGTCTCGCGGCGGCCCGCAAGGTCTTTCCCTACAGTCTCGAGCTGCGGTGGCTGGGCCGCGATATCGCCCGGTACACCGGTCACCCCGAGCAGGCCCCCCTGCTGGAAGAAGAGATCCTCACCCAACTGCGTGAAGCGGGCTGGCGCTACGGAGACCCGGCCAGTCGCCTGGTTCTGGGCCGGCTGCTGCTGAAGCAGGGGCTGGAACCGAAGCGGGTGCAGGAGGGAACCTACAACGCCCTCAAGAAACAGCAGCCCGACTTCATTCCCGCCTGGCTGGCGGCTGGCGAACTGGCGCTGGAAAAAACCGATTTCGCCCTGGCCGCCGAAAACTTTTCCCAGGCCGCCAAGCTCAATCCCGCCAACCCCGACGCCCACTTTGGTCTCGCCCGGGCCTTCGCCCCCAGCGACGAGAAACAGGCGACCCGGGCCTTGCAGGCGGCGTTGCAGGCCAATCCCCGGCACATTCCCAGCCTGCTGCTGGCCGCCGATGGGAAGATCGACAACGAAGACTACGAGGAGGCCGAGACGTTGCTCGACGCCGTGGAAAAGGTGAACCCGCAGCAGCCCTTGTCTCTCGCCTATCGGGCCCTGCTGGCCCACTTGCGAAATCAGACCGAAAAGGAGCAGCGGTTCCGCCAGGCCTCCCTCGCCACCTGGCCCACGAATCCCGAGGTCGATCACCTTTTGGGGCGCAAACTCTCCCAGAAGTATCGGTTCCGTGAAGGAGCCGAAGCCCAGCGGCGGGCACTCAATTTCGATCCAAAGCATCTGCCGTCACGGGTTCAACTGGCCCAGGACCTCTTGCGGCTGGGGCAGGAACAAGAGGGGTGGGAACTTGCGTCAGCCGTCGCCCAGGATGATGGCTACAACATTTTCGCCCACAACCTGGCGACACTGCGCGAAACAGTCGAGCGATTCCAGACGCTGTCGGCCGACGGGATTTTGCTACGGATGGATCCGCGCGAGGCTGAGATCTATGGGGCCCGCGTGCTCGACCTGCTCTGCCGGGCCAAACGCACCCTCGCCCCCAAATACCAGGTCGAACTCCCCGAACCGATTGTGGTCGAGCTCTTCCCCCGGCAGGCCGACTTCGCCATCCGGACGTTCGGGCTTCCCGGGGGCGAAGGCTTTCTGGGGGTCTGCTTTGGGACCGTCATCACCGCGAACAGTCCCGCTTCGCAGGCCGATCGCCCCACCTGCTGGGAAGCGACTTTGTGGCATGAGTTCTGCCATGTGGTGACCCTCAACGCCACCCGGAACAAGATGCCCCGCTGGCTGAGCGAGGGAATCTCGGTCTACGAAGAACGCCTGGCGGCCCCGGGCTGGGGTCAAACCATCACCCCCCGCACCCGTGAGATGCTGTTGTCGGACAAGTTGACCCCGGTCTCGAAACTCAGCTCGGCGTTTCTGCATCCCGAGGGGCCGCTCGATCTGCAGTTCGCCTACCTCGAATCGTCGCTGGTTGTGGAGTATCTGGTCGAGAAGTACGGCTTCGAGGGATTGCGGGGACTGCTGGCCGACCTGCGGGAGGGAATCACCATCAGCGACGCCCTGGCGCGACTGGCTGGTTCGCTGGAAGAACTGGATCGGGGATTCGCTGAGCAGGCGCGAACCTGGGCCCGGCAACTCGCTCAAGACGCCGATTGGGCCGACCCGGAACTCCCGCGCGACGCGACCGAGCCACAACTCGCCGCGTGGCTGCAAGATCATCCCACCAATTACCCTGCGCTGGTGCGGCTGGCCCGGCGACGGGTGGCAGACCGCAACTGGTCCGGGGCACTCGCCCCGCTGGAAACCATGCGCCGGCTTTATCCTGAAGATCCCACCGAGGAAGGACTCTACGGGCTGTTGGCCCGCGTTCACCGGGAACTGAAACACGAAGCAGACGAACGGGCCGCCCTGCGATCCCTGGTGGCACTCAACCCCGCGAGTGTGGCCAGTCTCGACCGGCTGACCGAGTTGGCGACCGAGGCGCGGGATTGGCCGGAGGTGCTGACCCAGACGCAACGTTGGTTGTCGGTCAATCCGCTGCAGGCCACCCCGCACCGCCGGTTGGCAGCGGCTGCGACAGAATTGGGCAACCCGGCGCTGGCCGCCGACAGCTACGAGGCCCTGCTGCGCCTCGATCCCCTCGACCCATCGGAGTTGCGGGTGCGATTGGGGCAGTTGCGGCTGGCTCAGGGAGACCGCCGCCGGGCCCGCCGGGAGGCTCTGTTGGCCCTCGAACGCACCCCGCGTTTCCGGGCGGCTCAGCGGTTGCTGCTGGACGCCACCTCGGGAACAGCGGCGGCCGAGGGAGCCCGGACGGCTCCAGCCGAGGTCTCGCCTTCAGCGAACGACAGCTCTGCCGCCGAGCGTCCCCCGTTCCCTGACCTTCCCGCCGACACGTCCGAGTCAGCCGCCGGCGACGGACCTGCCCCGAACCAAAAGGGGTCGCCATGACCCGGGTTCCACGCTGGATTGCCTTACTCGCGTCGCTCGCCCTGCTGACCCCGGTGGCGGTCGGGCAATGGGGCCGGGGACGGCGGCGCGAAATCCGCCCCGAAGAGGTCGACCGCCAGGGGCTGCCAGTTTGGGAAAACAATCCCCAATTTGCCGGGGATCTCTTCACGTTCGCCCGCGTGCGGTATTCGTCGTACGGCGGCCGGGCTCACTGGGGAGATGGAAAGTGGGCCACCGATTATCCCGACAGCGACCTGAACTTCTCGTTCCGGCTGCAGCAACTGACCACCCTCAAGGTCGATCCGCACGGGAAGATCCTGGAGTTGACCGATGACCAACTCGGCAACCATCCGTTCCTGTACCTCATCGAACCGGGACACCTGGTTTTCGATGACGCCGAAATCGTCGCGTTGCGGAAATACCTGCTCAACGGGGGGTTTCTGATGGTCGACGACTTCTGGGGAGAGGACGAATGGGAGAACTTGCGCAGTGAACTCAAACGGGTCTTTCCCGATCGTGATCCCATCGAGCTCCCCCTGGAACACGAGATCTTTCACTGCGTCTATGATCTGACTCAGAAGCCCCAGGTTCCCAGCATTCACGCGTGGATGAACGGACAAACGACCGAGCGCTGGGATGCTCCGGAGCCGCACTACAAAGCCCTGTTTGATGACCGGGGCCGCATGATGGCCATCATCTGCCACAACACCGACCTCGGAGATGGCTGGGAACGGGAGGGAATTGATCCCCGTTATTTCCGCGAATTCTCGGAAAAATGGGCGTACCCGATGGGAATCAATATCCTGACTTATGCCATGACCCACTGATTGCCTCCCCGCCTGACCCCACGAACCATCACTTCACCGACTGCACCAGGAGCCAGCGTGTCTGAATCGATCGATCCCATTCAGCGGGAACAGCAGACTGTCGAACAGATCCGGGGAAGCCGCCGGCGGATCGATGCCGAACTCTCCAAGGTGATCGTGGGGCAGGCGGATGTGGTCGAGCAGTTGCTGATCACACTGTTCGCGGGAGGACATTGTCTGGTGACCGGCGCACCGGGCCTCGCCAAGACGCTGCTGGTCCGGTCGATTGCCGAGATCTTCGACCTGAAATTCCAGCGGATCCAATTCACTCCCGACCTGATGCCCGCCGACATCACCGGAACCGAGATTCTGGACCAGTCGGATGACGGACACCGGCGGCTGCAGTTTGTGCGTGGCCCTATTTTCGGCAATGTCATTCTCGCCGATGAGATCAACCGGACCCCTCCCAAAACCCAATCGGCCCTGCTGGAGGCGATGCAGGAACACCAGGTGACCGTGGCGGGGACCCGGCACCGTCTGGAGGAACCGTTTTTTGTGCTCGCGACCCAGAACCCGATCGAGATGGAAGGGACTTATCCCCTTCCGGAGGCGCAGCTCGACCGGTTCATGTTCAACGTGTTGATTGACTATCTGCCCGAAGAAGACGAAGTCGACGTCGTGCTGAAAACCACCTCCCGGCGGCCCGAGCCCATCGAACGGCTGTTCAATGGAGATGACGTCCGCCGGTTCCACGAGGTGGTCCAGAAGGTTCCAATCGCCCGTGAGGGGGTGCAGTACGCGGTCCGCCTCGCCGCCGCCAGCCGCCCGGGCCGGGCCGGCACCCCGGCCTTTGTGAACGACTGGGTCGCCTGGGGAGCGGGAACCCGGGCGGCGCAGCATCTGGTGCTGGGAGCGAAGGCGCGGGCCCTGCTGCAGGGGCGCAGCCTCGCCACCGCTGACGACATCCAGTCCCTGGCCCCTCCCACACTGCGGCACCGCATTCTGCTGGGATATCGCGCCGAGGCCGAAGGAATCTCGGTCGAGCAGGTGATCCGCCAGTTGCTCGCCGCCATTCCGGCTCCCACGGGAGGACCGGCGTGAGTGCACCTGGCGCAGCATCATCCCGCGGGACCAATCCGGTCGACACGCCCGCGGCTTCGGGCCAGCCGGCGTCCGGTGTGGCCGGTTCGCGCACGGACCGGTCCCGCTCCATCGACCCAACCACCCTCATGCGCATCCGCAACCTGCAGTTGCGGGCCCGCACGGTGGTCCAGGGATTTCTCAGCGGTCTCCACAAGAGCCCCTACCACGGATTCTCGGTTGAATTCACCGAGTATCGGCAATACACCCCCGGAGACGATCTGCGGTACCTCGACTGGAAGCTGCTGGCCCGCTCGGACCGCATGCACCTCAAGCGCTTTGAGGATGAGACCAACCTGCGGTGCTGGCTGCTGGTGGACCAGAGCCAATCGATGGCATTTGGCACCCTCGGGTATTCGAAAGCCGAGTACGCCCGCACGGCCGCCGCGACTCTGGCGTACTTCCTCACCTTGCAGCGGGATGCCGTTGGGTTGATCACCTTCGACCAGCAGGTGCGCGAATTTCTCCCCGCGCGGTTTCGATCGGGTCACCTGCAGCGGCTGTTGATGGCCCTGGAACGGTCCCCCGGTGGGGCCTCGACCGACCTGACGGCCCCCCTCGAGCAGGTCTCGCGGCTGGCGCGGCGGCGTGGGTTGGTGGTCTTGCTTTCGGACCTGCTGGCCCCCATCGACGGTCTGAAGAACCGGCTCGCCTGGTTGCGGGCGATGGGCCATGAAGTATTGATTCTGCGGGTGCTCGACCCGGCCGAGATCGATTTTTCGTTCGAGAAGGAATCGCTCTTCTTCGACCTGGAATCGGGGCGTGAGTTGTGGATCGACCCGGTCGCGGCGCGGCGTGGCTATCGCCAACGTTTTGAACAGCATCAGGCGGAACTGACCACCCTCAATCGCGATCTGGGCATCGATCTGCACAATCTGCCAACCAACACGCCTCTCGACCGGGCGCTGTTCGATCTGCTCGACGCCCGGCTGCGGCGGACCCGCGCGGTCGCCCGCCGGCAGTCCAGCGGATCGGCTACCGTGGGGGGAGGTGCCCGATGAGCCTGCTCGTCCCCTTCTTTCTGGCGGGATTGGCCGCACTGTCACTGCCGCTTTTGTTGCACCTGGTCCGGCGGACGCCCCGGGGAAGGCAGAGTTTCAGTTCGCTGATGTTCCTCGAGCCCACTCCGCCGCAACTGACGCGGCGCAGCCGGCTCGATCAAGTGCTGCTGCTGCTGCTCCGACTCGGAGCCTTGGGCCTGGCCACGCTGGCGTTCGCCAGACCATTTCTTCGGGAAACGGCCTCTCTCTCTGTCAGCGACCTCCCGGGGCGGCGGGTCGCCCTGCTGGTGGATCGCAGCGCCAGCCTGCAACGGGCCGGTGCCTGGCCCCGGTTGCTCGAACTGGCGAATGCCGAGCTCGATGCCCTCAGTCCACAAGACGAGGTCGCGCTGTATGTCTTTGATGACCGGCTGGAAACTGTGCTGGGCTTCGACGCCGCTCCCGGCGAGGGAGGTCGGGCTCCTCTCATCCGCAGTCGGCTGAAAGAGCTGCAGCCGGGCTGGAGCGAAACGAATCTCGGCAGCGCCCTGTCGGCCCTCGCGGCAGAGCTGGAGGCATCGGGCGATGCGCAGCAATCGACGTTGGAGCCCCAGATCGTGCTGTTGACCGATCTGACCCAGGGAAGTCGTCTCGAAGCGCTCGAACAGTTCGAATGGCCGGCAAGGGTCCGGGTTCTGGTCCGTCAGGTCGCGGTCGAATCAGCCACCAATGCCGCCCCCCGCGTGTTGCAGGATGTCGAGTCGGACGGTCAAGACAAGGTCCGGGTGCGCATCAGCAATGCGGGCAACTCCCGTTCGGAAAAATTCCTGCTGGGGTGGTTCGATACCCAGGGGCGGTCGATCCGCGAACCGCAGATCACGGCCTATGTTCCCCCGGGTCAATCGCGGGTCGTTCCGCTGGCGGTCCCGCCTTTCGACACCCAGGCGGCCGGGGTGCATCTGACCGGCGATGACCACGATTTCGACAACCGCTTCTACAGCTCTCCCCCGGCACGCCGCGATGTGACGGTGGGCTGGGTGGGAACAGCCCCGGCCGAAGACCCCGAAGGACCGCGCTATTACCTTGAGCTGGCCCTCGCCAACGACCCCAGCCGGAATGTGCAGATCAAGCCGATCGAGCTCTCCGGCTCGTTTGTTCCGGGAGCCGACCCGACCTGGTCCCTGATCGTGGTGACGACCGAACTCTCGGACGATCTCGCCCACCGGCTGCGTCAGCAGGCCGAGGCGGGGGCGATTGTCCTTGCAGCTCCGGTCGAACCGGCGGCCGCCCAGAGTCTCTCCCGGCTGCTTCCGGGAATCGAGTCGGCCGCTGCCGGTGGCCCTGCGAAAGGGGGCTACCTGCTGCTGGGTGAGATCGACTTCAGCCATCCCCTCTTCTCCCCCTTCGCCAACCCTCCCTACAGCGACTTCACAAAGATTCATTTCTGGCAGCATTGGAAGCTGGCACTGCGGGAACCAACGGAAGGCTCGGCGGCACTCGCCGTGGTGGCCCGCTTCGACAATGGAGACCCCGCACTGTTGGAAGAGCGGGTGGGGCGCGGGCGAATTCTGGCGCTCGGGGCCGGCTGGACACCCCGCCTGAGCCAACTCGCTCTCTCCAGCAAGTTTGTCGGATTGATGGGAACACTGCTGGATCTCTCCCTGGGAGAAACAATCCGCCCCGCCCTGCTCACGACCGGGCAGCCAATTCCGCTGCCGACCGACGCCGCCGAGGCAGGTTGCCGCGTGACCACTCCGCACGGGACCGCTGTCGAACTTCCCGCCGGGACCACGCAATTTTTCGGAACGGACATTCCGGGGATTTATACCGTTTCCTGGGACAACCATTCGATCCCTCTGGCGGTGAACCTGTCCGACCTGGAAAGCCAGACCACTCCCCTCGAGATTGAACAGTTGGAACGTCGCGGGGTCCCCCTGGGAAGCGTTCCTCCTCAGACGGAACGGCTAGAGCGGTTGCGACAATTGCGTGACCAGGAGCTGGAATCGCGACAGAAGCTGTGGCGCTGGCTGCTGGTTGGAGCCCTGGGACTGGTGATTCTCGAAACGTGGTGGGCAGGCCGCAGTGAACAGGCCCTGATCCCCGCGGAGACTTCGGCATGAACATTCTTGTTTCCCTCGCGCGACGAGGCCTGCCATGAACAACGACACCCTGCGGCACCAACGGGTTGGCTCCCTCGCCCGGGAAGGAACCCGCATTCCCCAGGTGCAGGGAGAATTGCGGCAGACGCTGCGCCAGGTGGCGGGGCGGCTCCGGCAACTGCGCCTGTGGCGGGCCCTGACGGTCGCCTGGCTACTGGCCGCTGCTTTGGGCGGGCTGTTGTGGTTGGTGGGCAGCCACGCGGCCGATGGCAGCAGTCTGGTGCGGGTCGTTGCTGTGTTCGCCACACTGCTGGCGCTGCTGGGAGCCTTCCAGGCCTGGTGGTTCGCCCCGAGTGAGCGGCAGGCGGCCCAGCAGGTGGAACAGACATTTCCGGAACTGAACAGCACGCTGCTGACGGCGCTGCAGTTGCGCCCCGACCTGCCCGATGGCCGGTTTGGCTTTCTGCAGTCTTCGGTCATCTTGCAGGCCCTCAGCCATTCGGCTCTTCAAAACTGGAACGAAGTCGTGCCCGCCGGCCGGCTGCGTCGAACCATGGCGGCCCAATTCGCCTCGCTCGGATTGCTGGCCGCCCTGCTGTGGGGACTGGGGAGGGGAGGGTCGGTGGATGCTGGCCAGCCTCTGGCGTCGCAGCGTCCGCTCGCCACCGGGACAACCTCGGGCTTCACCATGACCATTGAGCCCGGAAACACCGAGGTCGAACGGGGTACCAGCCTGCTGGTGCTGGCTCGGGTGACGGGAACCCTGCCCGATCAAGGGACCCTCATTCACTCACCAACCGCGGGGGACCAGCCCGATGAGTCGCGGCTCACACTCAACCGGAGCCTGAACGACCCGGTCTTCGCCGCGCGCATTGCCCAGGTCAACGCCCCGTTGGATTACCGGGTGGAGCTTGAAGGCCAGGTCTCTCCCACATTCCAGGTCACCGTCTTCGAATACCCGCGACTGGAACGAGCCGACGCTCTGTTGAGTTACCCGGCCTACACGGGACTTGAATCGCGGCGGGTCCAGGATGTGCGCAGCCTGTCGGTGGTCGAGGGGACCACTGTGCAACTGGACTGCCAACTCAACAAGCCGGTCGCCACAGCCGAGCTGACTGAACCCAACCAGCCACCCATTCCGCTCGCCCCAACCGAAGCGAACCCGACTCTTTACACCGCCCTCGTCCCCACCGACCGCACCCGGCAGCTCACGCTGCGACTGGTCGACGAGGCGGGACGAAGCAACGTGCAATCGTCGACAATCAAGATCCAGGTCGTTCCGAACCAGCCCGCCACGGTCAAGCCGCTCTTCCCGGCCCGGGATATCGAAGCCTCTCCACTCGAGGAAATTGACCTCAAAGCCACAGTCTGGGATGACTTCGGCATTCCCCGGGCGGGGGTCACCTATTCCCTGGCGGGACGCGCTCCCGTCGAGGCCGTGCTGGTGGAACAGGTTGCCGGGAAGAACCGGCAGGAGATGGCGCACTCGGTATCGCTCGAAACTCTGCAGGCTCAACCCGACGAACTGGTCGCGTACTACTTCTGGGCGGAAGACCTGGGCCCGGATGGCCAGGTCCGTCGCACGCTGGGAGACATGTACTTCGCCGAAGTCCGGCACTTCGAAGAGATCTATCGCCAGGGGGAGGCACAGCCCGGCGGCCAACAGACCAATCGTCCACCGCAGGGTCAGGGGCAGGGCCAGGGAGCGAACGCCAATGCGGCGCAGGAGCTGGCCGACCTGCAGAAACAAATCATCAATGCGACCTGGAAGGTGATCCGCCGGGAGATCGCCGAGAACCTCACCCCCTCGTTCGAGGAAGACGTGCAGCAAATGGCCGAATCGCAACAGCAGGCGCTGTCGCAGGCCACGTCGCTGGCCGAAAGGGTGACCGACAATGAATCGCGAGGGCACGTCGAGCGGGTCACCCAGGCAATGCGGACCGCGCTCAACCATCTGGAAGAAGCCCGGGATGACTCGGCCCGCGAGCCGCTGCCCAACGCGCTGATTCACGAACAGGCCGCCTCGCAGGCCCTGCTGAAACTGCGCGCCCGCGAACATGAAATCACCCGCCAGCAGCAACAGCAGCAGCAACCGGGGCAGCAGGCCAACCGCGGACGATCGGCCCAGCAGAGGCAGCAGCTCGATCAGCTGGATCTCAAAGAAGACGAAAACCGTTACGAGACGCAACGGATGGCCCAGGCCCAACAGGAGACCTCGACGGATCGCGAAGACCGGCAGGTTCTCAATCGCCTGCGGGAACTGGCCCGCCGCCAGCACGACTTGAATGATCAACTCAAAGATCTGCAGTCGGCCCTGGAAGCGGCCGAAACCGAAGAGAAGAAAGAGGAGATCCGCCGGCAACTGCAGCGACTGCAGGAAGAGCAGGAACAGATCCTGCGCGATACCGATGAATTGCAGACCCGCATGGACGCTCCGGAGAACCAGGAGCGGATGCAGGAACAGCGGCAGCAACTGGAGCAGGCCCGCGAACAGGTCCAGCGGGCAGCCGAATCTCTGCAGGAGCAACAGCCCACCCGTGCCGCCGCGTCGGGCACCCGGGCCGAACAGGCGTTCGAAGACCTTCGCGACGATTTCCGCCGGCAGTCCTCTGGACGCTTCAACGAGACCGTGCGCGACATTGTCGATCAGGCCCGCCAATTGGAGAACCGGGAGCGGGAAGTCCGGCAGCAGATCGATCAGGCGATCAACCCCACTGCCGAGAACCGCACGCTGCGATCGGATACGAACCGCGAGCAGATCGCCGAGGAGCTCAACCGGCAACGCGAGCGGCTGACCGAACTGGTCGAGAAAATGCAGCAGACCATCACCGACGCTGAAGAATCGGAGCCGCTGCTCGCCGAAAAGCTCTACGACGCCGCCCGCGAGGTCCAGAGTCAAAATGTTCCCCAGGCCCTCGATGCCACCCGTCAAAGCCTGCAGCGCGGCCTGCTCGAAGACGCCCAGCAGCTCGAACAGCGGGCGGGGCAAGGGATCGAACAGGTCCGCGAGAAAATCGAAGGAGCTGCCGAAGCTGTCCTCGGGGACGAAACCGAGTCGCTGCGCCGGGCCCGCGCCGAACTCCGCAACCTCTCCCGCGAGGTGAACGATGAATTGCGCCGCAACCAACCTGAAGGTGAAGCACCGCGTGAAGCCGCGGCAGTCAGCGTCCCGGAGCGTGAAGAAACGACGGGCCGCGAACCGCGTGAGGGAGAGTCGCGCGATGGGCAACCGCAGGGGAACGAATCGCAGACCGATCCCCTGCGTTCGCCAGATCGGACTGGGGCTGGTCGGGGCCAGCGCCCCCGTCCGAATGAAGACGCCGCCGATGACCCGCAGCAAACCTCGAACGCCGGCTCATCAGCCGACCAGGAGAGCGACAATCCCGAGGAACCCCGGTCCAACAACAACTCGCCGCGGAATGCGCAGCGCGGTCCCCGCCGAGGCCAACCCCAGGGCGACCAACCAAATCCCTCCGGCGAGCCCCAACCTGGACAGCAGCCGGGCGAGGGAGATCCGCAATCGGACGACTCGACCGGAGAGTCACCGTCCCAACCCGGATCAGAACCGACTCCCCGCCCGGGACGCGGCAGCCCGCAACGCAACGGCGGCAACTCGCGCCCCGGCGCCCCTCAGCCCGGAGAACAGCCTGGGGATGAACCCGGCAATGAGACCGCCGATCCGGACACCTCCCCCGAGGAATCTGAACGTTCCAGCGAGGAGACCGAAGATCAGCCCTCCCCGGCTGGTCGCCCGAACTCCGCTTCACGGCCCGCGGGGAATCGCAGCCGCACCGGGGCTCCGCAGCGCGGTCCTGCAAACAGTGCCCCCGACCAACTGACCGATGCGGGCGGTTTCGCACCATTCACCGGCCGCGACTTCCGGGAGTGGTCCGACCGCCTGCGCGATGTCGAAGAAATGGTCAGCGATCCGGAACTGAGGGCCGAAGCCGCCCGCATCCGCGACCGCGCCCGGGCCATCCGCCAGGACGCCCGCCGCAACTCGGCCGAACCGAACTGGGATCTGGTCCGCATGCAGGTGGCGAATCCTCTGGCGGAACTCAGCCGGCGGGTGAACGACGAATTGCTCCGCCGGCAGAACCGCCAGAATGTGGTTCCGCTGGACCGCGACCAGGTCCCGCCCAGGTATTCCGAGAAGACCCGCAAGTATTACGAACGGCTGGGGAGCGGGAAGTGATCATCGCCGAGATCACCCTGGGAGGAAAACAATTCCTGGTCCCGGCACTGTGCCTGGCAGGACTGGCGCTGGCCGTGCTGACGTGGTCCCACGCCCGGTCACGGCGTCGCTCGAGGAGCCAATGGGCGGCGTTCTTTCTGAAGACACTGGGCATCATCGCCCTCACTACCTGCCTGCTGGAACCGCTCTACACCGGCACGCGGCCCCGCCCGGGAAGCAACCTCGTGCTGGTGGTGGCGGACGACAGCCGCAGCCTGCAGGTGCTGGACCCCGCCACCGGTACGCCCCGTGGGGAATCTCTGCGTGAACCACTGCGCGACGAAGCTCCGTGGCTGGTCCGACTGGGGCAGGACTTTGACCTGCGGCGTTACGCGATCGACGAAGCCCTGCACCCGGTCAAAACGTTCCACGAATTGCGGCAGCAGGGACAGGCGTCGCAACTGGTCGAGGGCTTGCGGGCGCTCGCCGACCGTTTCCGGGATCGTCCGGTCGCGGGCATTGTGCTGTTGACCGACGGCAACGCGACCGATGCCGAGGAATGGGGCACCGAGCATGCGGGCCTCCCCCCGGTCTTTCCCGTCGCGATCGGCAGCGACACCCGCCAACTCGATGTGGCGGTCGATCGGGTCGAGGTCACCCAGACCAATTTCGAGGCGGCCCCGGTCACGCTGACAGCCCGGGTGACCGGGCAGGCCTTGGGGGGGCGTGAGGTGTTGCTGCGGGTTGTCGACGAAGAAGGAAATGAAGTCGAACGCCGGTCCCTCGGAACCCTTACCGAGTCCGAACCACGCAGCGAACGTTTCCTGCTGCGTCCCGAAAAAACAGGCATCAGCTTCTACAGCGTACAGGCTTTCCTCAAGGAGGAAGAAACGCTGCTTGGCCAGACGGGACCGGGGCTCGAAGCGACCCGCGAAAACAATCAACGAACCGCCACGGTTGATCGCGGCGGAGGCCCTTACCGAATCCTGTACGTCGGTGGTCGTCCCAGTTGGGAATTCAAGTTTTTGCGGCGGGCGATCGACGCTGATGATGAACTGAACCTGATCGGCCTGATCCGCATCGCCCGCAAGGAGCCGAAATTCGCCTTCCTCGGGCGGGGTGGAGAGCGCACCAATCCGCTGTTCCGCGGTTTCACCAATCAGGAGGAGGAACAGGCCGAGCAATACGACCAACCGGTCCTGATCCGCCTGGGGACTTCCGATGCCGCCGAACTGCGGCAGGGATTTCCCTCCACAGCCGACGATCTGTTCCCGTATCACGCGGTCATCATTGACGATGTCGAGCAGGCCTTCTTCACACAGGATCAACTCTCACTGCTGCAGCAGTTCGTCAGCCGTCGTGGGGGCGGGTTCCTGATGCTCGGCGGTGTCGAATCGTTTGCTGAAGGGGGCTACCACCGGGGACCAGTCTCGGAACTGCTGCCTGTCTACGTTGATCGCAACGCAGCCGCCGGATCGGCGGACGGACACCGCCTGCGGCTGACACGCGAAGGCTGGCTGCAGTCTTGGGTCCGCCTGCGGACCACCGAAACCGACGAAGAAGCCCGCCTCGCCTCGATGCCCGAATTCCAGTCGCTCAACCAGGTCCGCTCGATGAAGCCTGGCGCCTCGGTTCTGGCCCAGGTGCTCAGTGAGGAAGAGACTCTCCGCCCCGCTCTTGTGGTGCAGCCGTATGGCCGGGGGCGTTCGGGTGCCCTGTTGATTGGCGATTTGTGGCGCTGGCACCTGCGGCGTCCCGATCCGGCGAACAGCGATCTGGAGAAGGCCTGGCGACAGTTGGTGCGCTGGCTTGTCTCCGATGTTCCGGCCCGCGTGGAAGTTTCAACCGGACGCGGCGAGACCGGCGGGCCTTTCGCCCGCGAGATCCAGGTGGCAATTCGTGACCGGCAATTCGAACCGCTCGACAACGCCCAGGTGCAACTGGTGGTGACCGGCCCCGACCGTCAACCCATCGAATTGCGTCCCGAGCCCAGTTCCCGCACGCCCGGTCAGCAGTCTGCCACCTACATCCCCAAGACCCCCGGCAGTTACCGCGTAAAGGCCACCGTGACCGCGGCCGACGGCAGTTCCGTTGGAGAGCGCGAGGCGGGGTGGGTGGTCGAGCCGCAGACCGAGGAATTCCGTTCGCTGGCGGTGAACCGCAGCTTCCTGTCGCGCATCGCGGCCGATACGGGGGGCGAGGTGATCTCGCTGACCGCGCTCGACGACTTCGTCGCCAGCCTGCCGAACCGCAAGATTCCCGTGACCGAAACGTGGACCTATCCCGTCTGGAATCGCTGGCCCGTCTTCCTGCTGGCTGTCGGTTGCCTGGTGGGCGAATGGGCGCTGCGCCGCTTGAGGGGCCTGCCATGACACTGACGCTCTCGACTTTGCTGCTGGTGGGGAGCCTGTGGACGGCCGCCGATCCTCCGCCACGGGTGATTGTGGTGGTCGGTGCGGCGGGCTCCGCCGAATTCGGCGACCAGTTCCGGACCTGGGCCGCACGCTGGCAGGCCGCCGCCGACCGGGGAGGAGCGGACTGCCAACTGATCGGCCTCGATGACCAACCTGCCGGGTCTTCGGACCGCCAGATCCTGCTGGAACGCCTGGGGCAACTGGCCAAACCCAACACCGAGTCCCCCGGCGAAGCTCCCCTGTGGCTGGTGTTGATTGGACACGGCACCTTCGATGGCAAGACCGCCCGCTTCAATCTGCGGGGCCCCGATCTTTCGGCGGCCGACCTGGCGACCGCGATGCAGCCGCTCTCCGGTCCCGTGGCGGTGATCAACTGTGCGAGTGCCAGTGGTCCGTTCGTGAATTCGCTCTCGGCACCGGGTCGGGTGGTGATTACCGCGACCCGCAGCGGCAGTGAATACAACTTCGCCCGCTTCGGTGACGGCTTCTCAGCGGCTTTGCTCGACCAGGCTGCCGACCTTGATAAAGACGAACAGGTTTCGCTGCTGGAGGCATTTCTGGCCGCCGCGGCCAAGGTCCGCGAGTTCTACGCCGACGCCGGCCGACTGGCCACCGAGCATCCGCTGCTCGAAGACAACGGCGACCGGCTCGGCACCCCTGCCGACTGGTTCGAGGGGGTGGTGGCGGTCAAATCGGCGAAGAGCGGAGCGCGGCCCGACGGGCCTTTCGCCAGCCAGTGGACCCTGGTCCGCAGTGCCTCAGAACAGGAATTGCCTTCCGAGATTCGAGCCCGACGGGACGAACTCGAACAGGAATTGGTCCGGCTGCGACAGCAAAAGGGGAAGCTGGCCGAAGACGAGTATCTCGACCTGATCGAGCCGGTCCTCTTGGAGTTGTCGCGGCTTGGCCAGGGTGACGAGCCACACCAACCGGCCGCCCGGTGACGGAGCATCGCTGCGTGGCCGATCAGTCCGGGGAATTTTCGCCTGGTGTTGCCGTCGGTCGGTGGAATTTCCCGGACGGTTTCACGACGATGCGAAGCGGTTGCTGCTTCCCCCACTCGTCGAGCCCCACACCATGCTTGCGACGCATCTGATCCGCGTGAGAGTTCCGGTTTGGTCCGCGTTGTGGATCATGTCGGTGGCCTGCTTCCCAGTCGCGCGCGGTGACGAAGTCTGGCCGGGTTTCAATGGCCCCCGCCACAACAATCACTCCGACTCCCGCGGGCTCCCCCTGACCTGGAGCGAGACCGACAACATCGTCTGGAAGACCCCCATCCACGACAGTGGCTGGTCCACCCCGGTCATCTGGGGGAATCAGGTCTGGGTGACGACGGCGACCGATGACGGGAAGCAGTCGTTCGTGCTCTGCCTCGATCGCACCACGGGCAAACTCCTGCACGATCTCAAGCTGTGGGACAATGCCGATCCCGAGAACACCCGGCAATTCAACAGCTTTGCCTCAAGCACCCCGGCCATTGAAGAGGGACGCATCTACGTTCACTTTGGCAGCTATGGGACTGCCTGCCTCGATACGGCGACCGCCCAGATGCTCTGGACCCGCCGCGACCTCCCCTGCCAGCACTTTCGGGGTCCGGGCTCTTCCCCCCTGCTGGCGGGAGACCGGCTTTACATCCACTACGACGGCTTCGACCGCCAGTACATCGTGGCGCTCGACAAGCACACCGGCAAAACCGTCTGGCAAAAGAAACGCGAGGTCGATTATGGAACCGACAATGGGGATGTGATGAAGGCCTACGCGACTCCGCTGCTGTTCGAATCGCAGGGGCGGAAGATGCTGGCCAGTCCCACCTCGAAGGCGTGCCTCGTCCTGGATCCCGAGACTGGGGACGAACTGTGGCGGGTCCGCTACGCCGGCTTTTCAGCCGCCGCCCGGCCCCTGTGGGGGGGAGACGGTCTGCTGTACCTCAACACGGGCTTTCCCCGGGGGGAATTTCTCGCGGTCAAACCTGATGGCCGGGGGGATGTGACCGAAAGTCACATCGTCTGGCACGCAAAGAAAAACCTCCCGTCGATGCCGTCGTCGATTCTGGTCAACGGATTGTTGTTCAGCGTGAATGACGAAGGGGTCGCGACCTGTCTCGACGCCACATCGGGAAACTACCTCTGGGAAAAACGGATTGGGGGCAACTTCTCCGCCTCACTGCTGCTGGCGGATGGTCGGATCTACGCCAGTGACTACAAGGGAAAAACAACCGTCTTCGCCCCCGAACGGGAGTTTCGGCTGTTGGCCGAGAATCAACTCGACGGCGGCTTTCGCGCCTCTCCCGCCGTGGCGGGGAAGGCGTTGTTTCTGCGGACCGAGACCCACCTGTATCGGATCGAGCAACGCTGATCCCCCGTTGCGCTCCATCACATTCCACTCTGTGGTGACGCGCGCAGCCTAGTTTTGATCCAGGGAATCGTCCGTCCCCGCCGCTTCGCGCCACATCTGAAATTGCCGCGCTACATCAACCAGCAGCAGGATCAACCCGAGATCCATCAGGATCGTCGCGGCCACGTTGATGAATTGAGCCCCGGAAAGCAGGAGCGACCCGAAAGTGGTCGTCACGGCACCCAACCCGTTGCCAGAGAGCATCGACAAAGAGTTGGCGAGAAACACCAACCCTGTCGAAATTCGGCCCAACAGTCCCAGGATCAAGACTGGCATCGCCCACGAAAAATACCGGTACCGGAAACAGAACAGCAGCGCCACGACATGGGAACAAGAAACGATGCCGCTGAGAATCAGCGACAGCAGCAATTGGTAATTCCCGGTGAGCATGATTCAGCCTGACCTTGTCGAAAAAGCGTGAAGGAAACACCGTCTTCTCAGCCAGTCGAAACGGGAATCAAATGACACCGGATTTGCTCCGGAATTCTCACAGCCCCTTGCCGACCTCGCGGCCTGCTGCCGGAACGAGGCTGACGCAACGGTCAGTCGGACTCTATGCGCGGTTCGCCCGCCTGCAGCTCTTTCCACAGTTGGAACTGCCCCGCGAGGTCGCGGATGACCATGGGAATCCCCAGCAGGAGGGCACATTCCCCCAGCCATCCCGCAACCTGACTGAGAAACAGCCCCACAAATCCAATCCCCATGGTTTCACCACCGAGCATCTGGGAATCCAAGCCCAGTTCACTCACCACCCCAATCACCAGGAACAACAGTTGGAAACCAGTCCTCGATAGAATCCCCGCCAGCCCCGCCAGCAAGCACCACATCCAGGGGGTTAGATACCGGTGTCGACGACAGACCCAAAACCCGAAGACCGCGAGCGCCAACTCCGGTAATCCTCCAACCATTTGGAACAAAAATGACATCCCCATTACTCACGCTCCTTCCAGGTGGTTTACAACCGACGATTTTTTGGACTTCCACCAGAACGGGACAATCGAGGCGGCTGGCGCCGCAACAAAGAATCGACCTTTGGGAATGCTCGCACTCAGTTCCCAACATGCGGTCGCTCGAACGATGGCTCAGCAGGTGTGACCGAGGGATGCACCTGCTTCCCACGGGTTGAACGGAGAGTCTGCTCCATTCCATCCGGGTGGTTTCCAGATCACCCGGAAACACCACGCACAACATCCAGCGCCTCCCGGCAGAGCGTGTGGGCCGCGGTCGCCTCCGGTGCCTCGGCGATCACCCGCACGATCGGCTCGGTGTTGCTCCCCCGCACCTGCACCCAGCGATCGGACCAGTCAAGACGCAGACCATCGCCGGCGGTCGCCTCGGCATCGGCGAATCGCTTCCGCAGCGCGGCACACGCCTGCTCGACCAGAGCCCGGTCGCAGGATACTTTGTCTTTCACAATCACGTATTGCGGCAATTCGGCCACCCATGCCGACAAGGGCCCCCGCCGGGTCGCCAGTTCGTTCAACACATACGCCATCGAGGCAAAGCTGTCGCGCACCCAGCCGATTTGCGGATCGATCAGCCCCCCATTCCCCTCTCCCCCGACGACGGCGTTGAGTTCCTGCATCTTCGCCACCACATTCGCCTCTCCGACGTGCGACCGGGCGAAAGTACAGCCATGCCGCGCCGCGAGATCCGCCGTTGTACGGCTCGTCGAGCCATTCACCACCACGGGCCCCTTGCGGGTCTTCAGCAAGTGGTCGACACACAGCGCCAGTGTCAGTTCTTCCCCGATGTAGCGTCCGTGCTCGTCGACAATCGCCAGACGGTCGGCATCGGGATCTTCGGCAAACCCCAGATCTGCCCCCACCCGGCGGACCTCATCACACAATTGGGTCAGGTTCTGGGCGATCGGCTCGGGAGTGTGTTCGAAGTGCCCGTCGGGCGTCCCCCCCAGCAGATGCACTTCGCATCCTAAAGCCTCCAGCAGCCGCGGCCCAAGCAAACCCCCGGCACCGTGGGTGCAGTCGAGAACGACCTTGAACCGACGGCCGCGGATCAGTTCGGGCCGCACCAGCTCCAGCACCCGGGCGAGGTGGGGCGCATGGGGATCGGCAAACAACTCATGCGTCCCCTGCCGCGTTGCATCCCGAAAGCGGAATTGACGCGATTCCAACACGGTCAGCAGTCGGCTTCCCAACGCGTGATCAAACACCGAACCCTGGGGGGCGAACGGCTTCAGCCCATTCCATTCGATGGGATTGTGACTGGCGGTGATCTGCACTCCGCCGGCCGCGTTCAACTGCCGGACGAGAATACCGCAGGTCGGAGTGGCGGCAATGTCCAGATCAATGACGCGGCACCCGGTCGCCAGCAAACCCGAGAGGACGGCGTGGCGGATCATCTCGCCGCTCGCCCGGCCATCGCGGCTGAGAACGACAGTGCCACCCTCGAACATGGTCCCCAGGGCGGAGGCGAAGTCAACGAGGTAGCCTGGCTCAAGGCCATCTCCCACGATGCCGCGCAACCCTGAAATGCTGAGAATCCGTTGTGCCATGGTGTCGACGGTCGTGCGAAGTGAGAGGAACTGGCCCCACCGGCCGAGAGTTTCGCCCGCCGGGAGGATCGATGCAACCCGCCGGGCCCTCGCATCAACCCCGGGCGATGGCTTCGGCCTGCGCCTGGCAGTCGACGATCCGCTGGCGGACTTCGGTGAGCAAACGGTCTTCCTGCCCACGTTCGCGGCTCTGGGCGATCACGTCGAGGGGAATCGGTTCGCCGTAAACCACACAGATCTTCGCTGGCCAGATAAATTTTTTCCCGGGCCCAAACGCCCGGTTCGCACCGGCGATCCCCACGGGAATGACGGGGACTTCCACACGCCGCAGCAGGACCGAAAATCCGGGCTTCAGGGGGCCGACCGAACCATCAAGGCTGCGGGTTCCTTCCGGAAAGATGCCCATCAAATGCCCTTGGGCGAGGTGGTTCAGCGTTTCGCGCAGTCCACCCCCCCCGGCTCCTTCGCGCTTGATCGGAACAACATGGCTGATCCGCATGAGCGGACCCAGCCCGAAAATGCGAAACAGCGAATCGCGAGCCAGATAGCTGACAGGCCGGTTGAGAGGCAGCCCCACCAGCAATGGATCGAGGAAGCTCTGGTGATTCGACAGCAAAAGGGCGGGCGATTGGGTGGGAACGTGGGTATGTCCGCGGGAGGTATAGCGGAACCAGATCGCAAACAACACCCGGAACAGCTGCTGCAGGACAAACCAGTGGACGGGGCGTCGGGGAGGACGCGGTGGAACGGGGGCGGCCGCAGTGTCAGTGGCATTCATGAGACCGTTTTTAACTCAATGGTCGCGTAGGAACCACCGCGCAGCAACGACCTCTCCCGGACTGGAATGTCGGCAGGCAGGGGACGGCCTCCTTGCAGGGGGGGGCATCTCCTGAGGGGCGACCCGGCGTCTGCTGAACAGATTTCGAGAACTCACGACAATCAAGAGCGATTGACAGGAGGCCAGGTTCCGGGGGAGTCCGTTGCGAACCGCAATCCGCACAAGTAGACTTGCCCAATCAGCAAAGTTGACCTGTTCCTCAAAATCGCCGCGACGGATTCAGGACGAATCTTCGTTTCAACACGACCGATGCCACCCGCCAGCTTGGGTCTCCCCGGGCTGAACGAGGATTGCTGGGGGGGGCTGCCACGGACGCGACGATAACTACTGCCGGGTTCCTCACCCTGGACCACGCGGGGCGTGCGTCTGCATGACCGGGAGCCGGCAGAGGTTCTAAGCTCGACCCCGAGTCTTGTTGGGAGACTCACGGGGTCACACCTCAGGAGATTGGCCTAATGAACATTGGACGTTTCCCGTTTTCGCTTCGTCGCACCCTGGCTCGATTGGGCTGGGTGGGCAGCTTGTCTGCGGTTTTTGTCGGGGGAGCGTGGATGGCCCGCGCCCAGAGCGAAGGAGCCCCCCCCAGCGGCCTGACCGGCGTCTTGCCAGCCGCTTCCCCAGCCGAACTGGAAGCCACTCTCGCCCAGTTCCCGGAAAACTGGAAACCCTGGGCCGACGCGGTTCAGGCCGACCTCAACAGCCTCTACACCGACCAGACGCTCGACGCGGCCGCCCAGCGGAAACTGCTGGCGAAGCTGCGCCGCAGCGAAGCCACCGCCCGCCAATACCTGGGAGACTCCCGCTACCGCGGTCTGTCGAACCTGCTGATGCCCCTCAAGGGGGGGCTCAAGCGTCGGCTGGATCTGGCTGAGGCGGTTCTCGATACCGTCGAAACCTCCCCGGCTCTCCGCGAACAGCGGCGGTCCACCACGGCCCGCGAGCTGAACAACGCCGCCGCCAACGCCTCAAACGATCTGAATCTGGTCTCGACCGGACAGGGCTGGCGAACCTACCTGCAGCCCTCCGAGACGATGGCCGCCTACGCTTCGCAGGATCCCGCGAAGCTCCTCAATCAGGCAGCGACGGTCAAAGACAGGTTCGCTCAGGCTCCCACCGACGACGCCACGCGGACCTTTCTGCAGCGGCCAGCGATTGCCGCCTACCGGCGGGCCGCCGACAACCACCTGGGAGCCTCCGCTTCGCCTGAAGGGTTGCGACAGGCGGCTGGAGAATTGCTCAATGCCCTCGAGCAGTTTGAAGACGGGCATTCCTCCACTTTTGCCCGCGAGGCTCGTGACGCCTACGCGAAGGTGGTCAGCCTCGCTCCCGACGGTGGAGCCCGCATCACCCAGGCGCTGCGTCAGAACTACTTCAATTACAACGTCCGGTTCCACGCCCCCGAGAGCTTCATCAACCGGTTCATCGCCGAGTCCCGCCAGGACAGCTCCCGCATCAACGAGTTTGTCTCCGAGGCCCAGGTGAGCGGCTCGCAGACGACCCTCTCGAATGTGGGGGTCGATGTGCAGCCGAGCGCGAACGGTGCCCTGATGAACCTGGTCCTCAATGGCACGGTGAACTCGGCCACGCTGGCCTCGACCGATCAGGCTCAGGTCTCGATTTTCGGCAACGCCAATTTCAATGCCTCGAAGGCCATCGTGTTCGATGGGGAGCGATTCGCGGTCGGCCAGACCCTGGTGGGGGCCAATGCCCGAAACCTGCTGGGCAACATCGACACGAAGTATGATGGCATTCCCATCATCCGCCGCATCGCCCAGAACATGGCGTACGACGAAGCCTCCAGCCGGCTGGGGGAAGGCGAACAGATGGTGGTCAACCGGATTCGCAGCGAAGTCGCGTCGAAGCTGGATGCCGAGATCGGTCGTGAGTTCGGCCCCTTCGGCGAACTCCCCCGCAAGCTCAACGAGCGGATTGCCGCCCTGCGGAAGTACCGCCTGTTCCCCACGCCCCTCAACTGGAGCTCGACCAGCAACGAAATCCGCATGGTCGGGCGGATCATGGAAGGGGCCGAGCTGGGCGGGAGTGAACCCGATCCATCGCTCATCAATCCCCGCGGCATTACGGTGCTGCTGCACCAGTCGGCCCTCAACAACGGCATCGACCGCCTGGGCTTCGCCGGTCAGACCCTGACCGACGACGAGATGCGCACCAAGCTGCAGAAGCACCTCGAAGACCTGCTGGGCCAGAAGGTCAACCTCGGCGGGGCAACGAAGAATGTCAGTGCCGAAAGCGCCGCCCGGCTGCTGTCCTTCGACTCGCAGGACCCAATCCGCATCGAAGCGATCGACAACCAGCTCGAGCTCACGATTCGTGCCGGATTGAAGCAGGAAGGGAAGGAAGAGATTCCCCCGCACCTCATTCGCATCCCCCTCAAGATCACGGCTCTCAACGAGGGAATCCAGATCAGCCCGGGGAAAGTCGCGGTCGAGACCGTAGACAAGACCGAGAGCCAGGCGGTCCGGGCCGGTGTGATCAAGAAAAAGATCGAGGAGGCCTTTACCGAGCAGTTGGTCAAGCGGTCGACCACGATCCAGCGGGGCAACCGTCTGTTCACGCTGGCCGTAACCAAGGTCGCCACCAATGACGGCTGGGTGGCCGTCTGGGTCGAGTAGTCTCCCCCACCTTGAGCATCGCTGCGCGGGTCCCGCGGAGCGATGCCTCCCTAGTCTTCGCAGCAGCCCCGGGAAAATTCCCGGGGCTGTTTGCTTTGAATGTCCCTTCGGTTTGGCAAACCGGTCCGCCGCTCGGGACAATCCCGGATGGCGACCGGTGGCTGGCACCGTGTTTCGCACCCCATTCCTTCTCAGCGATCCAGCACCCGATACCGCGTGAACGGATCCCGGTACGGCTTGCGATATTCCATCTGTGGATTGGTCAGGCCAGTGAGCTTCAGCAGAAACGCAATCGCCGCTCCAAACACAAACCCGCCAATGTGGGCCCACCAGGCGACCCCCTCGCTGCTCCCCGCGGTTCCACTGAGCAGTTGAATCACAAACCAGATACCGAGAAACACCGGCGCGGGAATCGCTACGATCTGGGACATGAATCCCAGGGGAATCAGGCTCATGACCATCGACCGGGGATAGAGCACCATGTAGGCCCCCATCACCCCCGCAATGGCTCCGCTGGCTCCAATCGTGGGGATGCCCGAGTTGACGGCAGCCAGGTAATGCCCAAGGCTCGCAGCCACTCCCGACAGCAGATAGAACACGAAGTAGCCCAGATGTCCCATGCGGTCTTCCACATTGTCGCCGAAGATATGCAGAAACCACATATTCCCCAGGAAATGTCCCCAGCCCCCATGCAAAAAGATACACGTCAGCAGGGTGAAGAGCGGCGCGAAGGGAGGTTTTTCGGCCAGGACGAAACTTCCAGGTGCCAGCACGTTGCCGGGCGACCACTGCGGTCGTTCCACTGGAATGGGAATCTCCGCGTCGGGATGACCGATTCTTGCGGGAATCATCCCGTACTTCTCGATCAACTCATCCCGTCCGTCCCCTTGGCCGGCCAATTGGGCGAGAAAGCAGACGGTACACAGGGCGATCATGGCGTAATTGATCGCCGGGAACGTGCGGGACGGAATGTTGTCGCGAAGCGGAAGCATGGGTTCAAACTCGTGCGGGACCGGAAGACTCTCTTTATACTCCCCGATCCAGCAGAACTTCTGCAACCCCCGCGACATGCCTCGGCGGTCCTCCCTCGCCCTCCGTTTTCTGCATCGCGCTCATGAATCCTGCCGCTTCATGGTCCCGAACCCGCCCCACCGTCGTGGGACGGAGAGCCGCTGTGGCCAGTGCTCACCCCCTTGCATCCCAGGTGGGTCTGGACATCTTGAGACAGGGGGGCAACGCCGTCGATGCGGCGATCGCCACTGCCGTCGCGCTGGGAGTAGTCGAGCCGTACATGAGCGGCGTGGGGGGGGTTGGTTTCCTGCTGCTGCACCTCGCCGGCGGGCCGACGAAAGTGCTCAATTTCTGCGGCAACACACCGGCCCGGGCAACTCCCGATCAATTTGATCTGGTAACGCGAGAAGTTGGTCCCAAAGCCTCGATGATTCCCGGGAATGTCGCCGGCTGGGCGGAGGCCCTGCGGGCGCATGGCACGCTGCGGTTTGACCAGGTCCTGCAGCCGGCCATTGAACTCGCGGACGAGGGGTTTGGTCTGCACCCTTTCAACGTTGAACTGATTCGCAGTTCGCTCCCCCGTCTGAATCCAGCCGGCATGGAAGTCTGGGGCGGGGTTCCACTGCGGATCGGGGCCCGCGTCCACCAGCCCGATCTGGCCCGAACTCTGCAGGCTCTCGCTTCCGAGGGGCCCGACTGGTTCTATCAGGGTCCATTTGCCCAACAGCTCGACCGTTTCATGGAGGAGGCGGGAGGACTGATGACCGCCGCCGACCTGGCTGGTTATCGCCCCGATTGGGAAGAGCCGATCGAGACCCGCTATCGCGACTTTCGGGTGCGGACCTGCCCCCCCAACAATGAAGGGTTCCAGATCCTGCAGACCCTGCGGCTGTTGGAGCCCGAAAACCTCGCTGCGTTGGGACATAACTCGGCCGATTATCTGCACCTCGTCACCGAGGCGGCGAAACTGGCGATTGCCGATCGGATCGCCTACGCCGGGGATCCACGTTTCCAGCCGGTCCCCGTTGAGTGGCTGCTCAGTGCCGACTACATCACCCAGCGCCGCGCGATGATCCAACGCACCGCGGCGTCGCGCAGCGAGGGGGAGCGGTGGAATGGCGGGCAAAGCCTGCCGGTGGTTCCTCCCGGCAGCCAGCATGGCTCCACCACCCATCTCTCGGTGGTGGATGAGGCGGGGAATGTCGCCAGCATCACCCAGTCTCTGGGGCACGGCTTCGGTTCGGGCTGTTTTGTTCCTGGAACGGGAGTGGCTCTGAACAGCTTTTGCTACTGGTGCGAAATCGACCCGGCCTGTCCCACCCCCAACCTGATGGCTCCCGGCAAACGCTGGGCGGCCTGCATGGCGCCGGTCCAGGTGTTTCATGAAGACGGTCGGTTCTGGTTTGCCGTCTCGACCCCCGGCAGTTACGGCATCCTGCACACAACGCTGCAAATGCTGCTGAACGTCATCGACTTTGGAGCCGATTTGCAGGCAGCCATTGACGCCCCAAGGTTTCGGCTCTTCGAGGGGACCCGGATGCAGATCGAGACCCGTGTGCCGGGGGCAGTTCTGCAGCAGTTGTCGCTGCGGGGGCATCATCTGGAACTCATCGGGGACTACAACTTCCTGGTGGGCGGCGGTCAGGGGGTGATGATCGATCCCGAATGCGGCACACGACTGGCTGGGGCCGATCCGCGCCGCGATGGCTACGCCCTGGCCTGGTAGCGCTGTTCATGGAAGGGGTGGAATCCCGGATGGGGTGTGCGGCGGGCTTCGGCCATACTTCGGACCCCGGGCGCTTTTTGCGGTTCCGATGCGAACCGCGTACACTTTCGCGCGTGGTTGAAAACTTTTCCGGAACCTCCGATGAGCCTGTTGCATCCCCTGTTGCTGCTGGGCCTGGGACTGACGCTCGTTCCCGTGGTGCTGCACCTGCTGATGAAGGCGCGGCCGAAGAAGTTCGACTTCCCCGCCCTGCGCCTCATCCAGAACCGTCGGCAAACCACCGCCCGTCGACTGCGTCTCAGACACCTTTGGCTGCTCCTGCTGCGCATGGGCGTTGTCGGAGCGCTGGTGTTTGCCGTGGCCCGGCCCAGGGTTCCCGCAGGAGACTGGACGCTCACCTGGGGAGACTGGCTGCGACTGTTGGGAGTGCTGACGGCAGCGGGGATGGTCTATGGGATCGGCGGCAGGATTCTTGGTCGGCAACCGGTGGCGCCTCCCGAAATCGCTCTCAAAAAGACCCTGTTGAAGGCGGGGGTCGCGGTAGCCGGCCTGTTGGGGTTGCTGTTGGTCTTCGCCCTGCCCTACCGCCAACGGGTCTGGGCGTCGATGACCAATCCCGGGGTCGTGGTGGATGCCACGCAGCCCGTGACCGCGGTGATGCTGTTCGACACGAGCTTGAGCATGGGCTACCAACTCGAAAGCCAGACCCGCCTCGAGGTCGCCCGGGACATCGCCCAGCGGCATCTCAAGTCGCTTCCCCGCGGCAGTCGGCTGGCGATCTGCGACACGGGCTCCGACTCCCTCATCCGCTTCGCCCCCGACCTGCTGGGAGCCTCCCGCAGGGTGGAGTCACTCGCGCTTTCTCCGCTGTTCCGGCCGCTCGAAGACCGGATCCTCGCAGCGCTGGATGCCCATCTCGAAGACCGGCGGGAAGTCGCTCCGGCGAACCCATCGGTGACGACGCAGGCCACGGAACCCGATGACCGCATCCGGGAAATCTACGTCTTCACCGACCTCACGGCCCACGCCTTTCGTGCCGATGCGCTCCCCCGCCTCAAGGACGTGCTGGCGTCGCAGGCGGGAGTGGGCCTGTATTTCATTGACGTCGGCGTCGAGAACCCCAGCAACGCCGGTCTGACGGAATTGATGCTGACCGATCAGTCCGTCGCGGTGGGGAGTGAGTTGAACATCCAGGCCCGCGTCGATGCCCAGGGGGCCTCTCAGGGCGAGAAAGTGGTCGAACTGTCGGTGCTGGACAGTACCGGCCAGATGGTGCGTCAGGGGCCCCCGCAGACCATCCAGGTCGACGGAACCGGAGGGGCCACCGCCCAGTTCCTCCTGCGTCCCCAAACCCCGGGTGTGCTGCAGGGAGAACTGCGGCTGGTTTCGAGTGATCCGCTGTCATTCGACGATACCCGGGCTTTCACCGTGGCGGTGCATCCCCCCGCCGAGATTCTGTTGATCTGCGACAATCCCGGTGAAGCGCGGTTTGTGCTGGAGGCGCTCGCCCCCCAGGACCTGGTGGAGCGGGGCCAGGGCCCCTTCCGTTGCCAGGTGATGCGCTCGGGCCAGCTCTCGAACACGGATCTGTCCCGGTTCTCGGTGGTGGCCCTGCTCAATGTGGGGGATCCCGGCCCCGCCGGCTGGAAGTCCCTGACCGAATACGTGTCTGCGGGGGGAAGCGCGCTGGTCATCCTTGGAGACCGGGTCAATCATCCCGCCTATCTCACCGATCAGGCCCTCGCAGTGCTGCCCGGTCAATTGGGGGCGCCCCTCCCGTTCCGACCGGCCGAGTATCTCGACCTTCGGGACCTCAATCATCCTCTGCTCAAACGCTTCGATGATTGGGGAGCGGGTGGACTCAAGGCGGAGCCGATCCTCAGATACTGGCGGGTCGACCCCACCGCCGACACCGCAGTGATTGCCCGGTACACCGATCCCCGGCAGGGCCCGGCCCTGATCGAGCGGGCCGTGGGGCGTGGGCGGGTTCTCTTGCTGACGACTCCCCTCGATCGACGTGGCTGGAACGATCTGCCTGTGGTGGGCTGGGAGTTTGTAGGGCTCGTGGACCAGATGATGACCTATCTGGGCCGCGCGGGACGGTCGCAGTTCAACCATCTCGCCGGTGCCGAAGTGCGGGTCCCTCTCGAACCCGAACATGCCTTCGCACGGTACCTGCTGCGAAAGCCAGGTCTGCAGCAATTGCCAGGTGAGATTCCGGCGAACGCGGCGAGTATACGGCTGGCCGAACTCGATCAACTGGGAAACTACCGGTTGATCCTCGGCGAAGGTGCCGACGCCATGGAGCAGGGCTTCAGCATCAATCCCGACGGGAAGGAAAGCCTGTTGGACCGGCTGACTTCAGGAGACCTCGATGAGCGTCTGGGAGCCGAGCGTTACAGCCTGGCCAAGACCGTCGAAAACCTGCGGCGCAACGTCCAGACCGGCCGGGAAGGACACGAGGTCTTTCCCTTTTTGGGAGTGCTTCTGCTGGCGATCTTCCTCGCGGAACATTTCGTGGCGAACCACTTTTATGATTCCGAAAAAACCATGGAGGGCCCGGGACAGCGCAAACTTTCTACCGGCAAGACCCCCGCAACGCGGGCGGACCGGTCTCCTACTCCCGCGGCCTGAAGCGTCAACGTTCTTTGCGGGGGATTCGGCGGCACACCGACCTCGGCGGCCCCCCCCGATGACTACCGCAGCCGATTACTTCTTGTTCAGTGCCTGTGCCAACCGCTTTTGCACTTCGGCGGCATCAATCCCCTTCTTGAGGCTGAAGACCTGCACTTTGGGACGGTTGGAACGGGCCGCCTCGTCGAGTGACTTCACCGTTTCCTCGACCATGTCGGCCAGTGCCGACGGGGCCGAGACCACAATGCTCGAAGAGCTCTCATCGATTCCCAGTGCCAATTGCCCGCGGAACCGCAGCAGCGAGTTCGAGGCCGCTTTGCCCGGTCCGCCCTCCAGTACGTAGGTCGGCTCGATATTCCGCTTTTTCTTGGTCGCAGCCGAATAAGCGGCCAGCTCATTCGAAACCAGCAGATCCTTGTAGACGTCCTTCAGGGTGTCGGTCACCTGCTTGGGATTGGCGAAACTGACGGGGACCAGCCGGGTCACCCGGACGATCGGAGACTCCACCGCCTCGGGTGTGTCGTACAGGTCGATGAACTTCTGGGCGGCGGCAATCTGCTCGGAGTCGGCCTCGAGCGCCAGAATCGTGTTCGACTCTTCGTCCACGATGAACTTGGGGGGCATCCGCAACTTCTTCAGCGCTGTGGCGGGATCCTGCCGGGGAGTATCAATCCATTTGGATTGGGACGGATCGTACCAGCGGGCCACCGAGGTGTCGCCGAGACGTTTTTCTTCGGCCTTGCGGCGTTCGTCGAAGAACATCCGCAGATTCTCGGCGATCGTTCCCGCCCACGTCGACTTGTTCTTCATCTTGAAGACATGGAAGTTGTCACGCTCGGGCTTCGACTGCTCGAACAGCTTCTGCAGTTTCGCCAGAGCCTCGGGATCATCGGATCGCAGGATCCAGCGTCCCAGTGAGTCCCGATCGACACGCACCGGGGGGAGTTCGCCCGCCTGTGTCGCCGGATTCGCGCCTTCCTGCCCGGCCGATTCGGGCAGCATGGCGGGCCGCAGAGCAGTCAGCTTCACAGCCGAGGCGGGCTCGCTTTCGTGTTCCTCACGACGCGCCTCCTGGGCCGGGACAGGTTTGGTCTGCCGGGCGGACCGACTGGGCTTACGGGGGGCCTTCGATTGCCCCTCATCGTTTTTGGCACGGGGCAGCTCAACCCCAGGACCCAGTTCCAGGCGGTTGGGGAGCAGGTCGCGCCACTCCGCCTGCAGACGTCGGAGCAGCGTGTCCATCTGCTCGGGATCGGCCGATTCGAGAACCCGAACTGCCGTGTCGGCGGGGGCGTCGGCCTCTTCCGGTTCGCCCAGTTCCACCAGCAGCCGCTTCACCTCGATCAGTTCTTCGTCACTCACCCACAGCATCAGACGGTTCAATTGCCCGTCAGCCACCACCCGGAAACGCTTGGCTTCATCCTCGGCATCGCGGGTCGAGACCCGGGTAGAGGCCGCACCGCCTCCGATCACCAGATTCAGAGAACCCGCGACCTCATGGGCCTCGAGCTTGCGAAGCGGAATGACCTTCAGGCTCCGGGCAGTCCCATCCAGCTTTTCGACCAGGGTGCGAATGGTCAGATGATCGATGAGGCTGGCATGCGCGACGATTGCCCGTTTCTTGCGATCGACCTGCAGCCGGGTCTCCGGTTCCAGATCGCCCAGGTCCTGGATCAGTTTCAGGATGTTGTCGGGGTCGGCCGACTGCAGCGGATAGGTCTGCACGCGGCTGTTGTTCCGCAACACCGACTTCGAGCGGTCGTTGGGCACATCCAACACCTTCACCGCCTCGGCGACAATCGCCATCTGGTCCGCCGGAGCGTTCACCAGGAGGCTGTTGTCGCGCAGATTCGTCACAATGTGCACCGGGGGGGGAGGTGCCGACCGCGCCTTCGCCAATTGGCCCGGATCCATCCCCGCCTGCTTCATATAGGTCGCCATCTGCTGCATGATGGCCCCGGGATCGGCCGCGTTTGCGGCCGAAGTCCCCCGGTCAATCCCCAGCAGCCGACGAAGCTGATCACGCACCTCTTCGGCCTTGGTGTGCTCGAGCACAAACTGCTTCACCTGTCGACGGGGCCCACGGGGAGAATTCGGATCCCCCACCAGCCGGCGGATATCGCGCAGATTGGCGACGGCATCCATCGCCTCGAGATGATTCGACGATTTGATGGTGGTCAACTTGCCGTTGGGACTGACCAGCGGCTTGAGATCCTCCACGGCCACTTCGGCGGTGATCCAGTCGAGGGGAAACGACACGCGGGCGAATTCGTGGGGGAGAGCCTCATCCAGCTCATCGGGCTCCAGCCGCGGCACAAGGCTGGGATCAATCCGCGAAATCTTCGCCACCGAGAGAACTTCGCCATGCTTCAGCAGGGTGAATCCCCGATCCAGCAAATGCCGGTTGATCAGGTCCCGCGCCTCTTCGAGCGAATAGGTCTGCTGGGTGTGAAGATTGAGGAATCCCGGGGGCAATTCCTGCCAGTCGAGACTCAGGTGGGAGACTTCCGCCAGCCATTCCACCACGGCCTGCCAGGGCTGTCCCTGAAATTGGAACCGGATGCGTCCCTGTTCATCGGGACGAATCTCCAATTCCTCGGGATTGACCGGATCGTTGGGAACCTCGGGACGCGTGACAGGAGCCGCCGGCGCAGGACTGGCCGCGTCGGGGGTGGCCGGTTTGTCTTGCGACCACGAACGGTTCCAGGCAGGGCTGACGCCCATCGCAAATGTCAGTGCCCAAGGGAGGGAACGCCCCAAACGAGGGAACGGCTTCATGGGGGACTCAACTGGCAAATGAAAAGAACCCAACCTGGTGGACAGGTCTTGCGGGTTCGGGGCGGGTCCGTCACAGACTCCGGGAGGAGCCTCAGCGGCTTGGCAAACTCCATCCAGCAGCTCGCCAAACCAGCTTCAAAATGTGACGGATCGTGAACTTCTACGGAGGTGGGAGGTCTTCCACCACTCCTGCGGGGGAGGACCACAAATTAGGACGCCTGTTCAGGCAAGGCAAAGTATAGATCAACAATCAGTTGCGCTTCAAGCGTCAAAGCCTGATTCCCCGGCGAAAGTCGGGCCGGACAACCGCCCTGGGACCGTTCGTACCGATTCTGGACGCCGGCCGCTCCCAGACTGCGGACCATGTCGCGACGCTGCTATAGTTTCTGAGAAATGTGTCCGCTGCGGTCTCAGACACGCTCCCACACTCTGCCTGGATCCCCCGATGCTGGTTCGGTTTCGTTGCCCCCGCTGTGAATCGCAAAACCGGAACAGAATCGGTACCGGTGCGGACCTCGCACTGCACTGCAGCCAATGCGAATGGAGTCGCTCCTGTCCTGCTGAAGACGCGGTGGGCCGTCCCAAAAAGTGTCTTGTCTGTGGATGTTCCGACCTCTGGCGGCAAAAGGATTTCCCGCAGCGATTGGGAGTGGCGATGGTGGTGGCCGGGGTCATCGCCAGCACCTGGGCTATCGCCCGGTATCAACCGGTTTGGGCCATGGGCATCCTCCTGTTCTTCGCGCTGCTCGACATGTTGCTCTACGCGTGGATGCCCGATGTCCTGGTTTGCTACCGGTGTCATGCCCGGTATCGCGACCCCCAACCGGGCGAGGCGTTTCCCGCCTTCCAGCTCGAAACCTCGGAACGCTATCGGCAGGAATCAAGGCGGCTGGCCGAAGCCCGTGACGGCGGCGGGTCACGCTAGTTGATCCCCTTCAGTACGGTTTTGTCCCTCTCCCCCAGCCCTGCCCCAACCTATGGCGACTGAAATTGACGAACGCCGCCGCCGGCTGCGGGAAGATCTGTCGCCCCTGCTGCGGGGTGAGGTGAGTTGCGACACACTGACCACCGCGCTCTACTCCACCGACGGCAGCCTGTACCAGATCATCCCGTTGGCGGTCGTCGCCCCGGCCGGTGTGCCCGATGTGCAGGAAGTGGTCCGCTACGCGACCCAGGAACGGATTCCGATCTTCCCCCGGGGAGCCGGGACCGGAATCGCGGGAGACAGTCTGGGAGCGGGATTGATTCTCGACTTCTCCCGATTCATGTGCGGCGTCCGCCGCATCAACGACTCGCTGGTACACGTGCAGCCGGGAGTCATCCACAGCCACCTCAATCGCCAACTCCGTTCCCAGGGACGGTACTTCGCCCCCGACCCATCGAATTCGAGCATCACCACGATCGGCAGCATGCTGGCGGTCGACGCGGCCGGATCCCACTCGGGCCGGGTGGGCTCGACCCGCGATCATGTGCGGGAATTGGATGTGGTGCTTGCCTCCGGCGCGGCTCTGTCTCTCGGCCGGGAATTGCTCCCCTCCTCCTTCCTCTCCCGATCGGGTGGCGATTCCGGCCGGCGGTGGGAATTGCCCGAAACTCTTCCGGCGGATCCAGCATCTCCCGCCGACCCTTTGCTCACGCGTCTGGCGGAACTGGTTGATGGAAACCGCGAACTGATCGAGCGTTACCAGCCTGCCGGCCTGCGGAACCGGTGCGGTTACCACCTGCGGGGCATCCTGCGGGGTGACCAACTCGACCTCGCCCGCTTCCTGGTGGGGTCGGAGGGGACTCTGGCCCTGTTTACCGGCGCCACTCTGCAGACCCTCCCGCTTCCCCCCCACGTGGGTGTGGCCCTGCTGGTTTTTCCCCAAATGGATCTGGCACTGCGGACCGTGCAGGAGCTGTTGTCTCACGATACGTCGGCCTGCGATCTGCTCGACCGCCGGCTGCTGAGCCTCGGGTGCGATGCCGACAGCCGCTTTCGACAGCTCATTCCCGCCGATTCCGAGGCGGCGCTCCTGGTGGAACAAACGGGCGAAACGGCCAGGGAAGTGGCCCATCGCCTGCAACTGGCCATCTCAGCCGCGCGGGAGATCGCGGGGGACCAACTCGCCTTTCAGCTGGCTCAAACCCCCTCCGAGGTCGATTTCCTCTGGTCGTTGCCCACGACCGTCGTCCCGCTCCTGGCCCGCTTGCCGGGGCAGATCCGCCCCCTCCCTTTTGTGGAAGATGTGGCGGTTCCCCCGGCGACTCTGCGGGAGTTCGTCGTGGCCGCCCAGAATGTGTTTCAGCGACACCGGGTGATCGCTTCGCTGTACGCCCATGCGACCGCCGGCCAAATTCATTTGCGGCCGTTCCTTGCCCCCCCCACGCGGGAGACGGCTCCCCTACTGGCCGAGATCGCCCGAGACCTGTACGAGGTGGTCCATCGGGTCGGAGGAACCATCAGCGGTGAGCATGGAGCGGGGCTGTCGCGTTCAGCCTATGTCAGCGAGCAATACGGTCCGTTGTTTGAGGTCTTCCGCGAGATCAAGCAGTTGTTCGACCCCCAGGGAATCCTGAACCCTGGCAAAGTCGTGACCGACGACCCCGATCTGATCACCCGCAATCTGCGCCCCACGCCGGAAACTCCCCTCCAGACGGTCGAACTGCAGCTCAACTGGACACCCCCGGAAATCCTCGAGGCGGCCAGCCGCTGCAACGGGTGTGGCCAATGCCGCTCGCGCGAACCCGAACAGCGGATGTGTCCGTTGTTCCGTCTCGATCCGACGGAAGCCGCCACCCCCCGGGCCAAGGCGAACCTGCTGCGGCACTGGTTGACGGGCGAATTGCCGGCGACAGCCCCCCAGCAGTCCGAGTTCAAACGGGTGATGGACCTGTGCTTCAACTGCAAGCAATGCCTGGGGGAATGCCCTTCGAATGTCGACATTCCGCACCTCGCCATCGAAGCGAAGGCCGCCTGGGTGGTCGAAGAGGGCTTGCCTCGGGCGGAATGGATCCTCAGCCGTCTGCATCAGTTCGCGGGGGTGGCCAGTGCGGTCTCGGCCCCCCTCAATTGGGCCCTCGAAAACCCGGCTCTGAGGTGGTGTCTGGAAAAACTGACCGGCATTTCCCGCCAGCGGAAACTTCCCGGTCTCGCCCGGCGCAGTTTCCTGAGATTGATCCAGCGCGAACTCTTGTCACGCCCCGGATTGAACTCGTCGCAGCGGCCCGTGGTCTACTTTGTTGATCACTACGCCAACCACCACGACCCGGAACTGGGACGGGCGCTGGTGGCGATCCTGCGGCATCATCGGATCGGGGTGCATGTCCCCCCCCAACAGACCGCGTCGGGGATGGCGCTCATCTCGGCCGGTGACCTGGAAGCGGCCCGCGAACTGGCCCGCGCCAACCTGCGGGTGCTGGCCGATTTCGCCCGCGAAGGCTGCCCCATCGTCTGTACGGAACCGACCGCGGCGCTTTGCCTGCAGCAGGAGTACCCGCGGCTGGTCGACCACCCCGACGTCGCGGTCGTCGCCAGTCAGACCATCGAGGCGGGGGCCTTCCTGCAACAGCTGCATTCCGCGGGCAAACTGCGGACTGACTTTCGACCCCTGGACCTGACAGTGGGCTATCATACCCCATGTCACCTGCGAACCCTCGGCCAGGGGACTCCCCTCGCTGATCTTCTGGATTTGATCCCCCGGCTGGAGGTCCTTAGGATGGAGTCGGGCTGCTCGGGGATGGCCGGGGCCTGGGGCCTGACCCGAGACAACTTCACCTCGTCCATCCGGATCGGCTGGGGACTGATCTCACGCATGCGGCAACCTGACCTGGTCGCGGGCGTGACCGAGTGCAGCTCCTGCAAGATCCAGATGGAACAGGGCTCAAGTACTCCCACGGTGCATCCGCTGAAGCTGCTGGCTCTGGCCTACGGACTGATGCCCGAGCTGGAACAGAGCCTGCGCATCTCTCGCCGTAAACTCCTGGTGACATGAAAGTCCCTGGCGACATGAAAGTCTCAGTGCAGCTGTTCGCCCGCGCGCGGGACCTGGTTGGAACCAGTCCCGTGGAGGTCGAACTTCCCCCAAATGCCGATGTTGGTTCCCTGAGGCGGGCGCTTGCAGCGCAGTTTCCGGTGCTCGCCCCACTGGGACCGCACCTGCTGGTCGCCGTCGGTCAGGATTACGCCCGAGATCAGCAGCCACTGTCTCCCGAACAGGAGATCGCCTGCTTTCCCCCGGTCAGTGGGGGCTGAACTGATGGCTGCTCCACACATCGAACTCACTCACCAGCCAATCGATTATCAGGCGTTGACGGAACGGGTCCGTTCTCCGCAGGCCGGCGCCGTCCTGCTGTTCCTGGGGACCGTGCGGGAATTTACCTCGGGGCGACAGACGTTGCGGCTGGAATACGAAGCCTACCCCCCCATGGCCCTCGCCAAGATGCGGGAACTGGCCGAACAGGCCGCCCACCGCTGGCCCATGACCGAGGTCGCGATTGTCCATCGACTCGGATTGCTCGAGTTGGGAGACATCAGCGTGGCCATCGCGGTCAGCACACCGCATCGCGATCAAGGGTTCGCAGCCGGACGGTGGCTGATCGATACACTCAAAGAGGTGGTTCCCGTCTGGAAACAGGAGAATTGGTCCGACGGGACACAAGAGTGGGTGCACCCCGGAACCGGAGACACCGCCACTGCCCCCCCGGTTCGAGGCCCCTGATCCACCGGAGGCCGTGACCGCCTCCTGTCTCTGCCTTCTCATTCTGACTCCGCTTGCCACAGCGCCTTGCGCCCCCCCACACATGCCGCTTGTTGACCGTTTCGGAAGGGTGCATACGAATCTGCGGATCAGCGTCACCGACCGCTGCAATATCCGCTGCTTCTACTGCATGCCGGCCGAGAATGTGCAGTTCATGGATCGCGGCCACCTGCTGACCTTCGAGGAAATCGAACGGTTCGTACGGGTGGCTGTCCCCCTGGGGCTGCGGAAAATCCGGCTGACCGGAGGGGAACCGCTGGTGCGCCGGGACCTGCACCACCTCGTGGCGCTGCTGGCGGCAATTCCCGAGATTGAAGACATCGGGCTGACCACCAACGGCCTGCTGTTGGCGGACCAGGCCCAGGCACTGTTCGACGCCGGTCTCCGACGGGTGAATGTCAGTCTCGATGCCCTGGACCCGGTCAAGTTCCAGCAGATCACCCGCCGGTCAGGTTATGAGCAGGTGCTGGCGGGCATCCGCGAGGCGCAGCGGGTCGGCTTCGCCCCCGTGAAGATCAATGCCGTCGCGATCCGTGGCATCACCGAAGAAGAACTCGTTCCCTTCGCACAACTGGCCCGCGACACCGGGGTGGAAATCCGGTTCATCGAATTCATGCCGCTCGATGCCGAAGGTCAATGGGGGCGCGACCGGGTGCTGTTCGGACAGGAAATCATCGACCTGCTCTCGCGGGAAGTCCAGCCGCTGGTCCCGGTCGGCCAGCAGGATCCTCACGCTCCCGCGACCGAATTTGAGTTCGCCGACGGTCGGGGACGCATCGGCATCATCGCCTCGGTCAGCCAGCCGTTTTGTGGCAACTGTGACCGGTTCCGGGTCACCGCCGACGGCAAGTTGCGGAACTGCCTGTTCAGTCACGACGAAACCGATGTCCGGGCGATGCTGCGCGGCGGATCCCCCGACCAGGAGATTGCGGCGGCCATTGAAGCCAGCATCGCTGCGAAGAATGAAGGCCACGAGATCAACTCGGCACGGTTCGTGCAGCCCCAGCGGCCCATGTATTCCATCGGCGGGTGACCCACCCCGCTCCCGACCTTTCGCGGAATGACCTCGTGTCCCGTCTGTATTTCGACAATGCCGCCACGAGCTATCCCAAACCCCCGGCAGTCTGGGAGGCGGTCGAGCATTACCAGAGACATCTCGGGACGGCGGTGGGGCGCGGAGGATACGAGACATCCCAACGGGTGGGGCAGATTGTCCAGCGGGCGCGGTACCGGCTGGCCGATTTGTTCCGCGCCGAAAGCTCCGATCGCATCGTGTTTGGGTTCAACGGTACGGACGTCCTGAACCAGGCGCTGCATGGACTGCTGCGGGCTGGAGACCGGGTCGTCACCACCCAACTGGAACACAACTCGGTCATCCGCCCGCTGCACGACCTGCAGCACCGCCTGGGGCTCGAAGTGACCCGGGTCCCCGCCAACGCACAAGGCGGACTGGACATTGATGCTTTTCGGGAGGCGCTGGCGTGCCGTCCCCGCCTGGTGGCGCTGCTGCACGCATCCAATGTCTCGGGGGCCATCCTGCCGTTGGCCGACCTGGCGACACTCGCCCGGGAAACGGGTGCACTGGTGCTCGTGGATGCGGCCCAGACGGCGGGACACGTCCCCATCGATCTGGGAACACTCCCCATCGACCTGCTGGCCTGTTCGGGTCACAAAGGGCTGCTGGGCCCGCTGGGGACGGGAGTGTTGTATCTGCGCCCCGGCATCGAAGAGCAGTTGCGGGCCTGTCGCCAGGGGGGCACCGGCAGTACCAGCGAGACCGAAGAACAGCCGTCGACCCTTCCCGACAAGTTCGAAGCGGGCAATCACAACGCCCCGGGTCTGTGTGGGCTCGACGCCGGGGTCGGCTGGGTCCTGGAGCGATCACCCCAGAGCCTGCACCAGCACGAGCGGGAGTTGACCGCGCAGCTCATCGCTGGCCTGCGCGACCTCCCCGGGGTGACCCTGTACGGGCCGCTGGCCGATGAGGACCGTGTGGGGGTGCTCAGCCTGACTCTCTCAGGCTGGGAGCCCCAGGAACTGGCGACAACGCTTGACCAGTCGTTCGGGATTGAGGTTCGGGCGGGGCTGCACTGTGCCCCCGGGGCGCACCGCGCCCTGGGAACGCTCCCGGGTGGCGGGACCGTCCGGCTCTCGGTAGGGGCCTTCACCACACCGACCGACGTCGAAGCGGTGATCGCGGCAATCGGTCAGATCGCGGGTGCCTGAGCGGTTGCCGCAAAAACTGTGTCCGGAGTTGTCCGAACGGCAACCCATCTGCCTTCAGGAAGTTGCTTGGGCGCTCTTCAGGAAGGCCAACACTGGCTGCCGCCGTCCACCCGCAGCGCCTGCCCGGTCACGAATGCTCCCAGGGGCCCCGCGAAAAACTCCACCACCCGGGCCACTTCATCCACCAGCGCCACCCGCTTGAGAGTCCCTTCCGTCGCCAGCCGCTCGGGATCGACCTGTCGGGTTCCCAGGAAGCGTCCCGTGCGGGTGTCCCCCGGTGCCAGGCTGTTGACATTGACGTTGTATTCCCGCAACTGCAGCGCGAGGCAGCGGGTGTATTCCACCACTCCCGCCTTCGCGGTCGCATAGATGGCGCTGTTGGCGGTCCCCGCGAATGCCGAGATCGAACTGATGGTCAGAATCCGTCCCTGGCGGCGTTCCATCATCCCCGGCGCTGTCGCCTGGCAGATCAGAATCGTCGACATCAGATTGCGGTCCAGGACGGCCCGCACATCGTCCTGCTTGATGAACACCGCATCATTGGGATTGGGCTTGCCACCGGCGGCGGCGATGTCTCCTCCAGCGTTATGTACCAGGATGTCGATGGGTCCCAGCGCGGCCTGGGTCTCGGCCACCACACGCTGGACATCGTCGGAACGGGTCAGGTCACCCAAAACACGCACCGTGGAGGTTTGAAATTCCCTGGCAATCTCAGCCGCAGTTTCGGTCAGGGTGGTCCCCTCCCCATACTCGGCAGGACCATGTTCGCGGAATCCATGGACGCCGACGCGGGCTCCCAGTGAAGCGAGGCGTTCCGCGAAAGCCCGGCCCAAGCCGCGTCCAGCCCCGGTCACCAGGGCGGTTCTTCCCTCCAGCATTCGATCAGCCATGGCGACCTGTCTTTCCTCCCCGGGAATCGGCCCCGCGCAGCAGCGGGCGGTTGGTTTTGTCGTCGCGATTCTGACGGACGGCTGGAATTCTGCAAGGGTTGGCCAGCCTCCCACAGGGTGTTGCAAACAGTCCTCCGGCGAGGGATCTCCGCTGGAGGCCGATGCTGTTCCGACAAGTCCGGAGAGGCCCAAACAGTCAATAAAATCGGCATGGCCAGTTGAATTTCCGCGACCGGTTCGGGAAACTGGCGTCCACTGTTTCCCGGGAACCTGTCAGGTGGTACCGAACCGGGTAGCGGTCCCACGGATCGGTGCCACACTTCCCCCACATGTCACAGGATTTCACGATGCGTCGTCTTGCTCCAGCTCTGCTGCTGATGGCCGCCGTCGGCTGCTCGCAGCCCACCCCCCCCGCTCCGGCAACGACCGGTGCCCCCGGAACCGCAGCCCCCACCGAAACCAAGGCGGTCGCCCAGGCCGCCGAAGAAGTTGCGCGCCAGGACCCCGCCGCTCCGGCGAAGGAGATGATTGAGGAAATCAAGGAAGAGATTGCCCAGGAGGTGGCCGACGAGGAGGAGGAAATGATTGAAGAGGCCGCCGAAAAGGTGGCCGAAGCCGAAGCGAAGGGTGCGACCGAACCCGGTGCCGAACCGGCTCCCACCGAGGACGAAGGTCCGAAGAGCGTCGATGAGCTGCTGGGTTCGCTCCGCAATCCGAACGGCCCCCCCGACATCAACAAGATTGCCTCGCAGTTGGAGAAGCTCCTCGAGAAGGAGCCTGAACACCTCGATGGCACGCTGACCATGGCCAACATCGAGCAGATTCGCGGTCGTCAGGCCGCGGGGACCGAGGCTGGCAAGGAGCATTTCCTCAAGTCGGGTACCTACGTTCGCAAGCTCTTCAAGGCGAATGCCGAGGCGGCCAATAATCCGCAAATCCGGGGGTTCGCCGGGGTCGTGATGTACAACCTCGCCTGTGCCGAGGCGCTCGACAACCGGGCCACAGACGCCTTCACCACCCTCAAGGAGGCGGTGGGTTACGGCTTCAACGACCTCAACCAGATGATGAAGGACGACGATCTGGCCTCCGTGCGTCAATTGCCGGATTGGGCGGGTTTCGAAACCGAAGCCAAGGCCCTGGTCAAGGCCGCCGCTCAGAAAGAGATTGACTCGCTGCTGGCTGCGAACGAGCCGTTCGATTTCAACTTCGAACTCGACGACATTGGCGGCAAGAAGGTGTCGAAGGCCGATTTCGCCGGCAAGGTCATGATTGTCGACATCTGGGGAACCTGGTGCCCCCCCTGTCGGGCCGAGATCCCCCACTTCGTGGAACTCGACAAGCAGTTCAAGGAGAAGGGTCTGCAGATCGTTGGTCTGAACAAGGAGCGGAGCGGGGATGCCGAAGAGGCCGCGAAGACCGTCAAGGACTTCTGCGATGAAAACGGTGTGACCTACCCCTGCGCCCTGATCAGCGACGCGGTGATGGAGCAGGTCCCCGATTTCCAGGGATTCCCCACGACGCTCTTCATCGACCACACCGGCAAGGTGCGGTTGAAGGTCGTCGGCGCCCGGGGCCCTGAATTCCTGCAGGGCGTTGTGGAAACCCTGCTGGCCGAGAAGGCTGCCGCAGGAACCTCCAACTGAGCCGGTCCACGGATCGCGTTCTGCTGTGACATGTGCCCCACCGTGCCCGAAAAGTCTCTTCCGGGCACGGTGGGTTTTCTCCAGAGATCGGCACCCCTTTTTCCAAGGGTTCAATCGCTTTGTCAGGTCTCATATTGACACGATCGTTTCATTTTACTCGCCTGCTGTTGGCTTGGGGATTCGCCATCCTCCTGACGTCCGGCTGCGCTCCTGTGAGCGAGTCCGGGCCGATGTCCACCACGCTGCTGCCGTCCGACAGCATCGACTTGAAGTCCGCCCGGCGGGACGTGGCCCGGGACATGGCCCAAACCGTTCCCTTTCAGTTTGACTTCCAGCTTCGCGACATCTCCGGGGAGTGGCTGCGCAAGTCGGAATTCCAGGGGAAGGTCCTGATTGTCGACATTTGGGGCACCTGGTGTCCTCCCTGCCGGGAGGAGATCCCTCACTTCATCGCCCTCCACCAACGCTATGGTTCCGCCGGGCTGGAGATCGTGGGACTGAACAAGGAAAATGGGACGCCGGAAGCCCAAGCCCAAAAAGTGCGGGAGTTTCGTGCCAAATTTGGAATTCCGTATCGCTGTGCGATCATCACCGACCGGATCATGGCGCAGATTCCGGATTTCGACGGATTTCCCACAACCCTGTTTTTTGACAAGCGGGGCCAGTTGCGATTGATGTATGTGGGATATCACGAGTCGCGCGAGTTGCAGGCGGCCGTCGAAAACCTGCTGGCCGAAGAGTAGGTTTCGGCGCGATCGGGGGCCTGCCCGGGCCATCTTCCGGAACTTTCCTCCGATTGACTGTTGACCACAGGGGGCGCTAAGCTGACAGTCTGCGGAATCCGCTCTGCATCCCCGCCGCGGTGGATGTTCCCGCCCGTCCTACCGGACGTCCTCCTGCCCCTGTTCCGAGGTTTCCCATGCGATGCCTCCCCGCATTCCTGAGCGCGGGTCTTCTGGTCTTCACTCTGTGCTCATTCAGCGTGGCCCAGGATGGTCCTCAGCCCCGTCCTGCAGAGGCGGAAATCGCCGATTTCGAACAGCAGGTCAAACCGTTTATCGCCACCTATTGCCTGAAGTGCCACTCGGGAGAGAAGGCCAAGGGGGGACTGGCGTTCGACAAGATTGAGACGGAGGCCGACGTCCGCAAGTACCGGCAACTCGCCGAGCGGGTTCGGGCCGTTCTGGATGCCGGCAGCATGCCTCCCGAAGACCCCCAACCCGATGACCAGGCTCGAACCGCTGTTCTGAACTGGCTGGAACAGCGGGTCTTGAAGGTCGACTGCAGTGTCGGCATCAATCCCGGGCGCGTGACGGTCCGCCGACTGAATCGGGCCGAGTACAACAACACCATCCGCGATCTGTTGCTGGTCGATTTCAAACCGGCGAACGACTTTCCGTCGGACGATGTCGGGTACGGCTTCGACAACATTGGTGACGTGCTGACCCTGCCGCCGCTGCTGCTCGAGAAGTATCTGGGGGCAGCCGAGCAGATCGCCGAACTGGCCATTGTCGCCCCGGATGCGGAACCCAAGCCCCTCGCCACCGAAAAAGGCCGGACCCTCGCCTCGGTCGGGCAGACATCGCTGGAGTTCGCCGCCCCCGCGCCCGGTCTTTACCGCCTGCGGACTCGCGCGTGGGCCATGCAGGCCGGGGATGAACTGGCGAAGATGGAAATCCGGCTCGGAGAAAAGTTGCTCGAAACGATTTCCGTCGAGGCCGCCGGAGGCCAGGGAGCCGATTATGATGTGAATGTGACAATCGAGCCGGGCAAGCAGACGTTCTCGGTGAAGTTCATCAACGACTATTACAAGCCGGACGATCCGAACCCGAACAACCGCGACCGCAACCTGGTTGTCGAGAGACTCCAGGCGTTCGGACCGCTGAACGTTCTCCCCGAGAATCTGCCGGCTTCCCATCGGGCGATTGTCACCTGCCGTCCAGAGAGCCCCGACCAATTGGCCGACTGCTGCCAGAAGATTCTCAAGCCCCTTGTAACCCGCGCCTGGCGCAGGCCTGTTCTGGACGACGAAGTCCGTCGGCTCACCGCTTTGGTCGAGCAGGCCGTGACGGCGGGAGACAGTTTTGAACGGGGCCTTCAACTGGCGCTGCAGGTGGTGCTGGTATCTCCGGAATTCGTGTTCCGCCTCGAACCCGATTCCCAGGAGGCCGACGCCCCTCCCGTCCGGACCATCAACGACTGGGAACTGGCCACCCGACTTTCGTACTTTCTCTGGAGCAGCCTGCCCGATGAAGAGCTCCTTCAGCTGGCCGCCTCCGGAAACCTGAGGCAGGGAGACAACCTGCGGACCCAGGTGCTGCGGATGCTGAAGGACCCCAAATCGTCGGCTTTGGTCGACAACTTCGCCGGGCAGTGGCTGAACCTCCGCCTGCTGCGGACAATCAATCCCGACAAGCGACGGTTCCCCGGTTTTGACGACAAACTGCGGGGCGACATGGAGCAGGAAACCCGGCTGTTCTTTGAGTCCGTCATGCGCGAAGACCGCAGCATCTTCGACCTGCTCGACTCGACGGACACGTTTCTCAACGAACGCCTGGCCCAGCACTACCAGATTCCCGATGTGACCGGCGAAGAGTTCCGCCGGGTCATGCTCCCGAATACCCAACGGGGGGGACTCCTCGGTCACGCGAGCATCCTGACGGTCACCTCCAATCCCACCCGGACCTCCCCCGTCAAACGGGGCAAATGGGTGCTCGAGAACATCTTCAACGCTCCCCCGCCCCCGCCGCCTCCAAACGTCCCCGAGCTGAAAGACAACAAGGACCAGCAGCTGACTGGCAGCCTGCGGCAGCGGATGGAGCAGCATCGGGCCAATCCGTCGTGCGCCGTTTGCCACACCCAGATGGATGCTCTGGGCTTCGGATTGGAAAACTATGACGCTGTGGGGGGTTGGCGCGAAAAAGATGGTGAATTCGCGATTGACGCCTCAGGCTCGTTGCCGGGAGGGGCGTCGTTCCAGTCCCCCGGTGAGCTGCGACAGATTCTCAAGGGACGCAGTGCCGAGTTCCGAAGATGCCTGACCGAGAAGCTGCTGACCTATGCACTCGGGCGCGGGCTGGAGTACTATGATGAGTGTGCGGTGAACCAGATGGTGCGGAACATCGAAACCAACCGGGACACCTTTGCGGCGGTGGTGCTGGAGATCGTGTCCAGCGATCCGTTCCAGAAGCGTCGTGCCAAGCGTGGAGACGAACCATGAGCAAGTCGTTCGAGATCACCCGGCGGACCGCCCTGCGAGGACTGGGAACGGCCTTGGCCCTTCCCTTTCTGGAGGGGATGCTCCCCTCTGTGAGCCAGGCGGCCCCGTCCGCGGCCCCGGCCGGTCCGATGCGTCTGGCGTTCTTCTACGTTCCCAACGGCGTCCATATGCAGGATTGGACTCCCACGGCTGAGGGAACCGACTACGTTTTGCCTCACATCCTCGAACCGCTTGCCGGTTTGAAATCCGACTTCAGTATCCTGACCGGGCTGACCCAGTCGAAGGCCAACGCCAATGGGGATGGGCCCGGCGACCATGCCCGGGCTCTGGCCTCATTCCTGACCGGTTGTCAGGCCAAGAAGACCCATGGTGCGGATATCCGCGTGGGGGTCTCGGCTGACCAGCTCGCCGCCGACCAGGTCGGTCGGCACACCCGCTTTCCCTCTCTGGAACTTGGCTGCGATGCCGGTGCCCAGTCGGGCAACTGCGACTCGGGCTACAGCTGTGCCTATTCGTCGAACATCGCCTGGAAATCGGCCACCCAGCCGCTGGTGAAGGAAAACAATCCCCGGTCGGTGTTTGAGAGGCTGTTCACCAACGGGCGTCCTGGTGAAACCGCCGAAGCACGGGCCCGCCGCGAGCGCAACCAGAAGAGCGTTCTCGATTTCGTCCGGGATGACGCCCAGCGTCTGCGGACCCGGCTGGGGGTGAACGACCAGCGCAAGCTGGATGAATACCTGGGAGCGGTTCGGGAGATCGAACTGCGGATCGCAGCCGCCAGCAAGCCGATCGATCTGACGGCGGTGTCGGGCCAGGCAATTCCGGCGGGGATTCCCAAAGATTACGGCGAACACATCCGCCTGATGGGAGACCTGATGGTGCTGGCCTTCCAGACCGACGTGACCCGGGTCAGCACCTTCGTGCTCGCCAACGAGGGAAGCAACAAGAGCTACGCGTTCATCGAGGTGCCCGAAGGGCATCATGACCTGTCGCATCACGGGAACGATGCGGGCAAGCATGAGAAGATCAAGAAGATCAACCGGTTCCACATCGAACAGTTTGCCTACGTCCTGGGGCGGCTGAAGTCGATCCCGGAAGGGGATGGCTCGTTGCTCGACCGTTGCCAGATTGTCTACGGGTCGGGAATCGGCGATGGCAATGCCCACAACCACGACAATCTCCCTGTGCTGCTGGCTGGCCGCGGCGCGGGAACCCTCACTCCCGGACGGCACATCAAGTACGAGAATGGCACCCCGCTCAACAACCTGTATCTCTCGTTGCTGGAGCGCATGGGAGTGCCGGCCGAACACATGGGAGACAGCACCGGGAAACTCAATCTGAGTTGATCTCAGACAGCACCGGATCACTCCATCGAACCGCTCCGGATCGGGGCGGTTCGATTTTTTTTGGCAACCCCAGCCGTTGGTCGCCCACGTCGAGGGTAACAAGGCCGGCGTCTCTCCCCGGATTGCTCACGCCATACCATTTCGAGGCCCGCCTGTCGGGCCCCGCTTCCATCCCCCACACCTTTGCTGCATCACAATGCCCTTTCTGTCCGGACGTGTTTCTTTCGATCGCTTTGTGGTCTCGGGAAAGGCTCCGCGCCAATTCGGTGAAGAGCAGCTGAGACAACTTCGCAAGCATGCCATCGCGGAAGGCAACACCGATTCGCCCGAGGCTCCCCGGGTCGGATTTCTCGCCGGACGACACCTGTTTGACCTGGCGTTCGAGCCGGCGAAAAACATCATTGCCGAAACGCTCCACGCCGCGCTGCGGATCGACGTCAGCCGGGTCCCCGCCCCCTTGCGGAAAGCCTGGCTCGAAATCGAACTCGCGGCCCTGGCGAGCGGTTCGGAGACCGGTCGGATCACACGAACCATGCGGCAGGAAGCCCGTGAGGCAGTCCAGGCCCGTTGTGAGGAGGAACTCAAATCGGGCCGATTCCTGAGAATGCAGCAGTCCCACTTCCTCTGGGATCTGCAGCCGGGGCTGGTCTACATGGGTTCCGCCAGCAGCACCGTCCAGGATCACCTGCGGGCTTTGTTTGAGCTTGCGTTCAATGTCCGCCTGGAACGACTGACAGCCGGCAGCCTGGCCGAACAACTGGCCGAGACGAACGGCTGGCAGTCGGGCTGGGATGCCCTGCAACCCAGCCGCCTGGCCGCCCCGGAAGCGGTCGAGCAATTCGACTGGCTCCACGACCGGGGTGACTGCGCCGACTGGCTGGGAAATGAGTTTCTGCTCTGGCTCTGGTGGTGGCTCGACACCCAGGAGGATGTTGTGTCGCTCGGGGACGAGACGCAGGTCACCTGCATGTTGTCACGGACGCTGTCGCTGCAATGCCCCCGGGGGGAGACCGGGAAAGACACCATTGCCGCGGAAATCCCCACCGCGCTGCCCGAAGCCTTCCTGGCGATCCAGTCGGGCAAGCTGCCGCGCCGGGTCGGGCTGACTCTGGTCCGTGAGGGAGAGACCTACGACCTGACGCTGCAGCCCGAGACGATGACCGTCAGCGGAGCGGCGATCGATCCCGCCGAGCGTCCGCCGGAGGGAACCCCAGGCGAGGAACGGATCGCCAGCCTGCGACGCCTGACCGAAACACTCGATCTGCTGTTTCAGGCGTTCTTGCAGCAACGCCTGACGAAAAGCTGGAAAACGCAGGAACAGGCGCTGGGCGAGTGGCTGGTGGGTGCAGGGAAAACCCGACGCAAGCGGGCCCGGGGCTGAGCGGTCCCCCCAGGTCGAACAGCGGACACACAGGGCTTTTCCTGCCGGAACTGCACACCCTCAAGCCAGTCGCTTGCCTCGAAACGGCACCGGCCCCTAGATTTTTTCAAATGGGTCCGGATCTCTTCTGGCTGGCTTGTGACCCTGTTCCCGGCGACCCCTCTTCCCCCTGTTTATTGGAGTGCACATGCCATCCGATGATCTGTTGAAAGATCCGACCAAATCCGCTTTTTCGCTTCTCGAGGAGTTCAAGTCGTTCATCATGAAGGGGAACGTCGTTGATCTCGCGGTGGGCGTGATCATTGGCGGCGCCTTCGGAAAAATCGTCGATTCACTGGTCAACCACATCATCATGCCGGCGATTGGCATGATCATGCCCGATCCAGAGGGGTACAAGGCCTGGAAAATTGGACCGATCCTGGTTGGGGAATTCCTGGGAACGGTGATCAACTTCCTGGTGATTGCCGCCGCAATCTGGATCTTCATCGTGAAGTTTCTGGGCTTCCTGACGAAGGCCAAGCAGACGGAGGCAGCCGCCCCGCCCCCGCCAACCAAGGACCAGGAACTGCTGACCGAGATTCGCGACCTGTTGCGAGACCGCTGAGGCACAGTCGCCCGCGGGCCAGGCCCGGATCTCGATCAATCCCGCACGGGGCAATGCATCTGGATCGGGGGAGTCTGCCCCTGGGGACCCTGGACTGGTTCCGACCGTTCCTGCCGGACCGGGTGGCCAGACCAGCTTGACTCCGGCCATTCCCATTGGGGCCCTCGGCCGCCGTTGGAAACTCAAAGAGCCTGCAATGGTCTCTCACAGACCATCGCAGGCTCTTTTCGGATTGTGTGCGGGATGGGAGATTGGGCCAGAGCCCCGGCAGGTGGTCGGAGACCACTCTCAATCAACCTCAAGCAGTCGGCTCTGGGCAGTCGGCTCTGGGCAGTCGGCTGAAAGGCTGTTAGCCGTTCGGCCCTTTCCACTCGTACACGTTCATCTCGAGCATCAGCAGGGTACAGCCGACGATCAGCGCGGCTACCGAGACGAACAACAGCGCGACATAAATGTCGGGGGCTGCGGGGGGACCTTTGACCTTCCGGGGACTAGAGCTTCGTGGAGACATTATCCCCCTCCTGAATCGCGCCGCTGCGGGTTTCTTCGAGAACTTCACCGACAGCCGAATCCGGCGCGGTGCTGACAATCCGAATCTTGGCGAGGTAGCGGGGCTTGCCGCCGGTCAGACTTCCCGGCCGCCACACCGTCAACTCATGCCCCTTCTGCAATCCATCGTTGACCCCCAGGGAAATCCCGAGAGTTTCCGAACTGCCCAACTTGACGGGCCGGCGAACCGTCCGAACCTTCCCCTCGATGGCGGGGGGAGGCTCCTGGGCGTTGGCGAGATCCACCGCTTCGTCCGCAGAAATGCCGTTCTTGGCGAGCAGGGCGGTGAAGCCGCTGATCTGCGCCAGAAGATTGCGGTTCTTTCCATTGGCGATGTCGAGATCACTCTTCAGCTTGCGAATCTCATCCTGAAGGGCTCCCTTCACACGCTCCTGCTCGCTGATCATCCCGGTCTGCACGTTATTGACCTCGCGCAGTTCGCGGGCCTCATCATTCCGGGCGCTGGCCTCTTCCGCGGAATTCTGCGAACGACGCTGGGCGGTGGCCAACTGGGTCTGCAGCGTAGCCGACTGGGTCTTGGCCGTCTCAAACTGCTGCGACATGATCGCCAGTTGCGCCTCGGCCTCCTGGGCCCGCAGCACGGCCGCGTCCATCGATTGCTTCATCTGGTCCAGTTGAACCTTCGTCTCCTGGGTCAGGTTATTCTTCTCGACGGTCGCCTTCTCAGCCGCCTTCTTCTGAGTATTGGCCTGCTCACGCCAGTTGATGTGCGTGTTGTACACCGCGGCGGCGAACATCATGAACAAGATGCTCAACGCCATCTGCAGCACGACCAGGATCTTGCCGAAGAACGACATCGGTAACTACTCC
>Ga0315899_10000335_pt1 | contig 58065 bp, 64 predicted proteins | sample LakEriMetagenome_2_FD_203518 | JGI IMG/M metagenome (GOLD analysis project Ga0315899, IMG submission 203518) | Freshwater fungal communities from buoy surface, Lake Erie, Ohio, United States - Buoy 4 MA112 | ecosystem: Environmental > Aquatic > Freshwater > Lake | place: USA: Lake Erie, Ohio... | reverse complement strand
ATAGCTTCCACTAGAGCACCGAGCGACTTCATTGGTTGAGAATAGGTATAAAAGAATCCTTGTCGCAAAACAAACGACATTTCCATACCTAACATCAGCGTTCTTGGTATCAGAGATGTCGCCTCAAGAATACCTTGTCCTATCCATTGCCCGGCATTCCATGTTTCTCGCTTTGCCTTCTCGATGGCAATCATTGCCTCATATTGGGCTTCCTCGATCTCCATATTCTTTTCAATTATTGCTTTGTCAGTGATGGTTCGTTTTTTCAGCGGAACTGGCAATCGTCCAGCTCTTGCTTCATCACGACGATTCTGCCAAAACACCAATCGCTTCTCTTGTGACTTGCGGTATTGCTCCCAGTACTTTGCTTCTTCCATTGCTTGATAAACTGGATTGGCCTCTCTCGCTTGCCTGCGAGCCTCCCTGAGCGCTGCTAACTCGGCCTTTAGCTCTTCCTTGCGATCAGAAGTTACCTCACTGCGAACCTTCGCTGGTGGCAAAACTCCAGACTGGAGATCTTTCAGCTCGTTGACCAGAGAGTTTATTTGCCTTTGAAGCATTTTCACAGAAGACTCAAGCTTTTGAGCATCAGTGAGAGGCTTCCTTTTGACTTGCTTTTTAGCTGACGGAAATATCGCCTCGTACCGATCTTTGAGCTCGTCTCTCTGCCTTCGTTTTTCTTCTAGTCGACTTCGAAGATTTGCCAACTCTTCGTCTGGCTCGAGCTTTACCTTTTCGGCCACTGGCTTAACTAGCTCTGTCCGGTTGTCTACTGCTTCCTGCAAGGCTTTTATCTCGTTGTTCAGCAATTCAAGCCTGTTGCTAGCAGCAGTTTTTGCCGTGCTCAAAGCAGATTTGAGCTGCCCCTCAGTCGACTCAGCTGGAACAGGAAGTTTTTTCTTAAGCTTGTTGAACTCAGAAATCAGATCTCGCTCGATGCTGTCTGGTGTTGCCTGCTCTTGCCCAGTAGCTTTCGGAAGACGTCCTTCGTCTCGAAGGCGACGAGCCACTTCTTGAGGTCGCATTCCGCCTGCTAACCATTGACGACTTTGCTCAATTGCCTTGAGGATGTCTTCTATTTTCAGCGACTGCCTGACTTTTCCACGGATAGCTCGCGTCTTAACGGCTATCTCCTCTGTGTTAAGAGGTCTCCAGACACCGTAATCCGACATGGCTTGCATCGTGTCATATTTAGATATCCCAGGAACCTCCAGAGATAGCTGATCGTGAACGACATCGACAACCTCCATCCAGTTTTCTTCTTCGGCTCCATACCCAAGATCAATAGCCGATCTCATAAGCTCCTTGGCTCTCGCTGCAATATCTGATGCTTCTGGATCAGAACCAATCGGAGACGTCACCTTGCTCTTTTTATTACTTTCCTCCCATGCGTCTTTAATGACCTGCATTTGTTCAGGTGTAATATTAGGCATGTTTGCATTGACTTGAGACTCGAGTTCTAGCATCGAGCTAACTCCCGCCTCTCGCAATGTGGCAACTAGGCTAGCAGCTGCTGATTTAATATCAACATCCTGCTTTCCAGCGGAAAACCTCGCATCGGTAGTACTTGCGACAGAAGTTTCAGCTTGCTGCGAATCCTCCCAAACATTGATGGCGTACTCAAGCGGATCGAGCAATGCCTTGGATGTCTCCAGCAAGTTCTTGACATCGGACCCACTGTCTGGATTGTTGGCGACATACTTAGGAAGATATTTCGCAAACGCTTTAGCGAGCGACTTATAGTCTGCTGGATCGCTAAAGGCATCTCGATTGAAATCGACACCAGATTCTTTGGCGATCTGCTCGAGCATCATGCCTGTGGACTTAGCTCGGTCCTCGAAAAGAACACGTACTCCTTCGCTCCAATTTATATCTTGCAAGTCGCCCTGCGTTGCCCACGTTCCGAGCATCTTCATCAAATTACTATTCGGGCTGAATGGGTTTTCGTCTCCAAAAGCAGACCCAAGAACCTCCATGTCTTTGTCGCTAATTTTCGACTCTGGAAGCCCCCTCATAATTAGAGGCATATACGCTCTCAACCATTCGTCTCGAGACACAGATGAAGGATTCGGAAGATCTTCTGAACCGAAACCAAAACCGTATATGCCTTCAGTCGGTTCTTGACGACCAACTGCTGGTCGGCTGGTCGCACCACCACCCAATGCATCCCTGAACGCTGCAAAACCATCGGCTACTTTCTTCAGCAACGCGGATTGCTTAGTTCCTCTATTTTTCTGTGGTGGCTTAGGCTGCGAGCCGGCCTCAGCCTTTTTCCTTGCGATAGTCTCTTTTGCTAACTTCTTAGCAAGTTCAATCTTGTCGGCTTCAAGCTTCTTGATGCGGTCAGCAAGCTTTGCATACTCCTTCATTTGCTCATCGGTTGGATCCCTGCCAACGAAGCTAATATGATCATCTACAAGCCCTGCTAGTGAAAAATCACTGTATCGCTCAGCTTTCCGACTAACCAAAGCACGACCCGCTTCAGTGCCGCCAATGTTTGCTGCCTTTATCGTTCTCCGCAGCTCATCAAAAACATCCTTTCCATCTCTTCGTTGGTTATCTAGATAGGCAATGTGCTGCCCGATAGCCGCACTTTCTATCTTTCCAAGTCGTTCTGGATCTTTCTCAATCTCTGCCACAAGCTGCAAGCGGTCTATTGCGGTTGGGTATCGGCGACGAGCCTCCTCTTCCCACATCCCAAAAGATTCTTTAGATGGACGCACTCTCGGCGGTAATCCAGACTCTGCTCGCAATTCGTCCGTTTTGCGGTTCTTGATGCTAGTGGTTCTTTCGCCTGCCACTTGCGGATTAATCACCCCTTCCTTCTCGAGGTGCTTGTACAGCCCAGCGAGGATGTCGTCCTTCTTCTTGCGACCTGGGGAGTAGCGAATATCACTCCGAGCGTAGTCAAACCTCTCGCTGAGCGGAACAACATTCCCATCGTCGTCGTACGTTGCAGCGTCGGAAGACTTTATTTGCGATGGAGTAAATGCGACGTAAGCGTCAAAATCAGACGTTCCGTCAGTGTCTTTGATAATTACCCCATCGTACCCCATCTTTTGAATCGCTTTGACAAGAGTACCGTCTGGATCCTCTTCCTTGTCAAACAACTCCCATGATGCACCCTTGCGATCGAGCCATCGCGAGTTGACTCCCTCAGAAACCAACCTGTTAAACTGAGCATCAGATATACCATCTCTCCAATCCAGCAACTCACCAAATACACGGAACTTGCGTACGCTTCCGCCTTTCCTCCCTCCCTGCTCGCGATATCTAGACGCCGCCTCCTCGTCGGTCGTGAAAAACGCTGCGTTTCTGCTTACTTCGTACGAGCCGAATACAGTGCTATTGAATCCCTTACTAGGAATCATAAACTCGTAGAATTCGGAATGCGGGCTACCGTGATACAAAACTGGAGACACTCCGCCAGCAAACTCGCCAGCAGCTGCAGCCGCCTTATCAACCATCAGTTGCGCAGTCCTCATATCGCCACGGTCAACGGCTGAAAGATATTCTGCATCCAACTGCCTTCCTGGAGAGTAACGATAGTCATCTCGTAGTCCCATCACAGGATTCTTTGCCAACACCATACCGCCAACTTGCACTACCTCTTCTGCAGATACCACTGGGGTTTGCGTATCTTTATCATAGAAGTAAGTGTGACGTATGGGATTCATCCCAATCTCAACCCACCGATCCTTGTTAGCCTCTGCAAGCTTGTAGGCTTGCTGCGCAGTCATCGGAACATACTCGCCTCGCATAGTGGCGATTGTGGACTTGGGCTTGCCGGCAGCAATATTCATCGCGGCGGTTTCGGTGACCCCGAAAGTAACATTTTTCAATACAGATGTCGGAGAATAGGCGACAACTCGACTGGCACTTCCCTTATTCAGGTTTGGGCGAGGTTCATGCAGAGAAACTACCCAAACGTTTTCTTCATCGTAGGCAGGAATATCCAATCGCGATTCAAGCAACATCCCTTTAGCGATGTCTTCAGGATTCTGAATCAAATCTCTCTTTAGTCGCTCACCAGCTTTGCGATCTCCCAATCCGCGAAGCATATCTTCTCTGCTTGCTGGAATCGGAACTTCGTCAAACTTGCGCAGAGGCATTCGCATGTCTACGATCCTCTGATACTGATTACGATCAATCAGGCCAGCTTTCAGATCCTGTGCAGCTTTCGTGACATCGGGATCTCGCTTTCTCCTTCCTTGACGGGCTGGGGAGTAGCGAACATCTTCATCGCCTGTCTCCTCCATGTCTGCGGCACGACCCTCAGTCCATGTCCACTCGGGCATCAAGCCAATTTTCTGCTCGGCAAAGACCGTATCCTCAACCTTGGCGGTTTGGTTTGTTTCGCCGTAAGGACCGAAGTTTAGCCAAGAGTTTTGTCCGCGAGTCGAGCTAGTCATTGCTCCTACAGCTGCCCCGTAAAACAGCCTTACGTGAGCCTGCCAAGCGTTTTCCTCGCCACGGGCTCTAAAGCCAGCTCCCTCCATGCTGTGCCCAAACGTGTCATGCACAGCCCTAAACATGTCGTTTGCTAATACAGGACGCAACGGGCCGTCTGGCGAACCCCAGGGCCACATAATACCCGTGCTAGCGAGAGACGGGGTTTTCTTGACATCGTAATCATCGCTTTTCAATTTGTCGCCAAAACCAAGCGATGTTGGAAACACAGCCATGCGCTGCTTAGTTCTCAGCTCGCGAATGGCATTGTACGGATTCGAAAAACCACCTTCCTTGTCAGCGTAAGGGTCGTTCTTTCCATCGTAGAAATAAAAAGAAAAGCCTTCGTCTACTAAAGCTTGATACTGCGCAGTAGTTTGCACGTAGAGTTCCCGAAAAGCCTCGACCACTTTAGGGTCGAACGGGTCGTTTGCCATTTCCTCGTATGCTTTAGCAATTCTTTTGGCAAACTTCTCATCGACTGCAACGTACTTCGCTTGTCGCTTCAGTTCTATTCCGACCGACTTTGCATATCGTTCAGCAGCTTGGACAACTTTTGGATCAGGCCCAGTTGCGCCTTGTTTCCTCGGAGCATCCGCAAGTGGCGTTTGATATTGTGTATCGTATCCAGCCTCTCCTCTTCGTCCTTCCACTTCGGTTTTTCGACCGACCCCAAACCTCGTGCCAGAACGCTTGGATACTTTCTTTGATTCATCGCGGTTTTCCTTTGCTTTCTTTTGCGCTACGTCTCTCAGTGCCTTTTGCTGGGCTTCCAATCCAGCGTCCCAGTCCTCAACGAGAGGAACTTTCTCAACCAAAGCTTTGTCAAGTGTGTCAAAAGGAGTTGTGTCGCCGGTGTAAGCTACGAAGTAGTAGTCAACCTTGCCTCCCCAAGCCTTAAACAAAACCCCTGGGTCAACCGACTCAGCGGTGAACCTGCCAGCAGCAACTTCCGCATCGGCATATTCTTTCCAAATGTCGTCCGACCACCCCAGCCTCGCTACTGGCTGGAAACCAAACTTTGCGTAGAGATTTGGCAGGAAAGATCCGTAAGCATCCCCTGTCCTTCCGCCTTGTTCAATAAGCGTGTGCAGGATCTTGGATCCCATAGACGTGCCGCTGGCGTTTTTACCAGAAGCAAGAGAGACCATGTCTTGCCCGTTAAGTGCAGCGACGGCGGTTCCATCTTCCGCCATAAACAGACGGAAGCCGCGATATTCATCAACATCTTTGAGCGATACCTGTATTCCAGCAGGATGTGAAGAACGAAGTTTGTCGAGAGTCTTGTGGTATATCTCGGCGGTATATCGAGGATTGAGTTCAAGAACAGGCCCAGCAGGATTCTCGTAAACCGCAACGAGAGACGGGATAGACGAATCTAGTCCGTGCTCTTTGTTGAATCTTTCCTGGGAGTAATCAAGCCCAACTCGACCATCGTTCCTGCCACTTCTGGCCCGTAAATTCCCTCCCAATACTCTTCCGTCAACTCTTCGTCGGGAGGCATTGGGATCTTGCTTTCGTCCTGGGGAATATCTTTGGCCCGAGTCAGCTCCTCGTTGGTTGCCAAGTTGGACGTTTCGCTTTGCGGCGAGTTCTCTTGCGTTTTTTGTCCATTTCCTAAAGGCTGACTCTTGCTCGGCTGCGATGCCTTTGATGAGCTCGACAATTGCGGCGTAATCACTAGCTCTCCGCTCCGGGGTATCCCCCACAGCCTCTCCGCTTCCTCCGGTGTCAGCGTTCCTCCGTATTTCATCTTCCAGTCTCCTTATGTGCTTGTTGTAGTCGGACTTTTCAATGTAGCTGGAATCGTACGACCTTGGAAGATCTTGGTAGAAAATTGCTCCCTTTGACGCAAATTTCTGCATAACAGCGTGGATTCGCTGCACATCACGATTCTCTGCCTTCTGCTCCTCTGTCTTATCAAAACCTCCAATATTGATGTCCAGCTGCCATCCGTTGGGCACTTGCTTATAGCTGATCGGGCGACCAAGACCTTCGCTGATCTCCGCCAATTCGGCCTCAGTGATACCAACCTTATCGTACCGCCGGACAAGAATAGAGAACGTATCGTGAGATCCGAGATCAGCCGGAATGAACTGACTCGCAGCTTGCGACTTTTGATTGAAATATTTGCCCAAGACAGACAAGAACTGCTCTCGATGATCCTTTGTTGGGACGTATCGCTTGGTTCCACCGCCCTCCTCAGTGTCACCAACAGCACCCAGATTGAGCGGGAATCTGATATTAGGACTGGCATTACCCTCAAACGTTCCCCATGCGTCTGTATCAACCCGCGACAGCTCGTGCGAGCCTGTAGACTTGTCCATGATCACGGACAATAGCATTGAAGCCACACTCTTCTGGCGTGTTTTATTTCCTGGCTTTGGTGGACGGCGATTACCAATAGCACGCATGGTACGTCGCTGGATCTTCTCAAACTCCTTGACCAAATTCCTAGCCCACGGAGCGTCGATTGCCTTTAGCTCATCAAAAACTTCAGCGGACTCTTTGCCAACCTTCGTCAGCTTAGTCCGCGTTTCTATCGTAGCGGTATACGCCTCGGGAATGATTTTTGATGTTGGAGCAAGCACATCTGATGTGCGTGGATCCATCAACGTCTCTTCAGTAATTTTTCCTCCGGGAGTTGGGATCCCAGCTTTATTCAGCTGAGCAACTATCTTTGGCATCCCGATATTAAAGGAGTCAGGGTCGCTGGTGTCACGCTGGGCAACCCAAAGCAGAGCCTGAATCTGCCAAGACTCATACGGCTGCTCACCATTCTTGAGCATGGCGTTCTGTGCATCTCGCAGTTTGATCAGGAAGCGTGACATTGCCTCATACATGCGAGAGTCACTGGCGATTGCAGCATGCTGAACACCAAACACAGCAGCCATTTGCAAGTCGATTGTTGGCAATGGCTTGACACCAGGACGCAATCCGCCGAGTACCTGCATGGTGTCAGAAAAGTTTCCAAACTTATGGGTCTCTAACTTAGCGGGAGAAAGAGCGGCAGTCAGCGACGATTCGTCTCTAGTCCCAACGGATACCGGCCTCCCTTGCATGTCCTGAGCCATAGATGCCACAGCAACTCTCAGGTTATCTGTTGGCTTCTGCCCTCCAGATGTTCCGGCAACAATGTCAATTAGGCGTTCTGTCAGCTTGCGGCTCAAGTTGAAGAAGTCTTTTACAAAGCCTATAGCAGACAACTCATACCAGTAGCGGGATCCATCAGTCAGGCGAAATGCGTAATCCACATCCGCACTAGAAGGAACCTTGACAGTCGATGCTATCTCGTCTGGAACACCAGCTTCCTGCAACGACTCGCGCATCATGCGTTGCATTTCAGAATCTGCATCTCGAACAAGTAAACCAGCACCTACTGCGTCAGGATCGAGTGAAGAAAACGACTTCCCATCGATCATTCGCATTGGCTCGGAAGACACTGTTAGACTGTAGTCCTTCGCCACACGCGATCGCACCTCGTCCAGCGTGCGAGCCTTACGCTCATTTTCAACTCCACGATCCTTGCCTACCGCAGCACGAACAACGCCCTCTCGCGTCATTGCAACGTTGTGCCGCTTCATTGCCCTTTCGATGGCGAGCCTCGCCTGTCCTGCAAGCGTGTCTGGGTTTGTCACTCCTGGCTCAGCAAACCGCAACACTCGTCGCACCCAGCGACCGATCTTCGCGAGCAATCCAGGTCTTGCCTTGCCTAGTTCGTTCCAGAACTTGAAATAAGCCGCTCTGTCTTCCAAGTAGCGAGACAACCCTTCGTCGTTTCGCAAATCTTCGTCTGAAAGGAGTTTTTGAACGTATTCCTCGTTCCCAATTCGCATCTGGTCCGCGAGATATGCAACCCTCGCTTTGCCTAAACCTTCTGGGTCGTTTTTTCTGACCCAATTGTAAAGCGAACGCCACGCCTTCGGTGATGACTGTTTGATTGCGTGGAACATCTCATGGGCGAACAGACCCCATGTCATTGCTTTTTCCGGACGACCTTCTTCTTTCCAGTTTTCGTCCCACTTTTTCAAGTAGTCGCGGTCATACCAAATGGTACGAGAATCTCCAATAAACATTCCAGGCAAGTCCTGATTGCCGCTCTCAGTCAATCGAAGCGTAACGCCAAGTTTTTTAAGTATTCGCTCTTGCTTACGCTCATCCTCGGTAAAGTCTTTAGATGGCACCTCCACGACCTGTGGCGTCTGTAGATCTTTAGGGATACCTATATTTCGCTCTCCCGTGTCGCGAGGTGCTGCTCGTCGCTTTTTCTTTGACAGCTTCTTTTCAGACACAACTTTCTTAAGATACGAAGCCACCTGCGGAATGGCTAAAAGCTCGTCAATGCGTGCATCTTTTGTGGCTTTAACGCCCACCGCGTCAGCCAAGTCTTGCAAGTCTTCCTCACTAAGGCTACTAAGATAGGTCTTTGCTGGCGACTCCTTCGCCTCCTGCTTGGCTTTAACTGCAGGTTTCTTCTTTTTCTTCGCAGGTGCTTCGCTAACATCAGCAGGCGATGCTGCCGATTGTTCGGTTGGTTTTACCGGCAATTTAGAGCGAGCTTCATCGGTGTCGGTTTCAGTGAGCCACTCTGGCGTTTGCGTGCCAGGAAGAGCATAGTGCGGATTTCCATCTCGATCCCAGGCAACTGTAAGAAACCCAGCCTTTTTCATTTCCGTTACTTTGTCGCGAACCATCCTTCCGAGCGACACACCACCGCGACCTTTTACTTGCAAGCTGTTCATGGTCTTCCATGGAGACTTGCGAATCTTGTCCCAAATTCGACCGTAAGTTTTTTTGGCCGTTTGTCTCGCGGTTTGTTCGCTGGCACCCAGGTCTGTCTGTTTCTTGACAAAATGGTTTTCTACTTGCTCGCGGGAAACAGTCGGTGTGACAGATTGTTGTGCAACGGGCTTGCTGTCAGCTTCCTCTGTCCATTTCTCAACGCTCTGTATGTCCGTCCTGTACTCTGGGTTGCGAATCCTCCCCTGCTCGCTAATAGCAAACGGAACACCGCTGTCCTTGTTTACCTGTGCCTTGCCGTCAACAACCGGATGCGCAAGGACAACTCCATTTCGAGAAGAATGAACCAGCCATCGCTGACCTTGCGAGTCGGTAAAGCTGTCTCTTACCTGTAGAGAAGAAACAGGCGACGGCGCTTCGTCCGCCGCCTGCTCCTCCATAGGACTTATTTGCCCTTCGGACGGCCTTTGCCCCCCTTCGGTTTGCACTTGCACATTAGGACCACCTCCCTTCTTGGTTCCTCGAGCATCTTGCACCTCCTCACGTTGACGATCTCCCGACACCGCATCAGGAGACTCGGAAATCTTTTGACTTCTATTCGGAACAATCCACTCCGATTCATCAGCATCAAAAAGACCAAGAGATTTTACCTCTAAACCAACGGCACCTTCCTTGGTGTAAACCGTCCCGCCGTACTCCTTGGCCCATTTCTCTGCTTGCTTTTTATTAGATGTCCAGCCCAGGTACGGACTGTCGTTTTTACTGGGGTCTTTATTATCGCCTCTGTACAAGGTCGGCGCAGCTTTGGATCGTTCGGCAACGCCATCCACAAACGCCCTAGCGAGTTCAACGCCCTCTTTGACGTTGCCGCCTTCGACATTCCCGCCTTCCAAGAAAACTTTCAGGTATCGCTTTAGATTTGAGGGACTGCCCTTCCATGTTCTTATAGCTTCTTTTAGCTTCTCGCTAACTTCAGGTTGGGAAGAAGGCGTTGGCACTGACACCGCGTCAACAGGCGTGGGCTCAATTGGATTCTGTACAGGGAACGGATCGCTTGACTGCGGCGGTGGTGCTTGCTGCTTGCGATACGAGATCTTCTTTGCGGGCAACGGAGTCGCTGCGACCACCTCAAACGGGTTTGCGACCTCGGCCTCCGTAGGCTGCACGTTGTAGCCTGACATCGCCGTCTCCACTTGCGGCTGCTGCACCTGAGCTTCTTGTGGTGCCTGCCGCAACGGAACGTCAAACGGGTCGGTAGACGGCGGCATGCCCTCTGGCTGCGACACTGGAGGTTGCTGCGCATTTGGATCCAGTACAGACGTCTCTTCAAACGGATTGGTAGTCTCAGGAGCTGCTGACGTTATGTCAGGTGCGACACTGCCCGTTGCAGCTTGCTGCTCACCTTGGTCAGCGACTGGTGGAGCTGGAACCCTCGATGGAGGAATAATCTCACCAAACTCATCAACATTGACCCCGCCAGCCATCTGCTCGGCAAACTGCCTGTCAGACTTGGAAACATCTGGTGGAACAACGGCCTGCTCCTCAACAGAACCCGGAGGGGGGGGCGATTGCTGCGAAGGTATTCCTGAGAGACGATCCTCTTCTTGCTTCAGCATCTCGATCTTGCCGAGTGCTCTTTGCATGCGAATAGATGGATTGGTTTTTTCACCTTCAGCAATTAAACCAAACTGCTTCGCGACGGTTCTAGAGATTGTCTTTTCAGGGTCTGACGCAACTTCACCAACCAACCGCTCAAGCAGCTTTCGCTCCGCTTGAATTTTGAATATTAACTCATTCTGGTCCGATTCAGGTGGCGGAGAAGGGATTCGTGGTTCGAAATCTCTTTGCCCTTCGCTTCTGCCTCGACCTGTGGCTAATTGCGTACCAACGACCCCACCACGAACTGCTCCACCGACGACAGCTCCAGCACCGGCAGCTTCTGCCCACCGCATGAAGTTTTCTTTGGTGAACAAGTTGAAATTTGGATCGTTAATTTCTTGATTAACAGACCCGAGAAACTCCTGGAATCCTTCCTGGACGCCTTCCTGTCCAGACTCTTTGACGATGTCCCACAAATAACCAGCGGCAGCTCGGACGCCTTTCTGCCGAGCTATTTCATCAACACCAGATCTTCCAGCAAACGCCTTCAAGACTCCCGGCGCGGCGCCAAGCAAAGACTCCGAAAGACCAGACGCTACACCAAGAGCCGCCGCAGTGCCTGGGGAATCGTAGCCCTGCTGGAGACCTTCCGCGTACATGCCGCCGCCTTCATGCAGCCCAGTCACGGCAGTATTTGCTGCTACAGCCCCGACACGCTTGGCAACTTCTCTGCCAACATACTGTTTAGCGAGCTGCTCTGCCGCATCAGCAGCCACACCCTGCTTGGCGTACTGAGCCGCCGTGCTAGCAATAGCTTTCTTGATGGCACCTTTCCCAATGAGACCCCCTACTGCTCCGACAGGAACCGTTACAACATCTCCCGGATCTGGAGCTGGAATGATAGCGGCACCAAGAGCAGCACCAGCAATACCCGACAACACCGACTCAGCCAATGACGGGACCGCTTCACCGAGAGTTCCAGCTGCATACGTCCCAAAGTTGCTAAGACTACCGAACGCACCAGTCTTCGCATCAGTCGAGAATAGATCCATTTCGGTGCGAGGATTCTCTGACGCTTGCCGCATCTCATCCTGATACGCCCTAAACCTTTCCCGAGCCCCAACTTCATCTCCCGCCAAGGAGCTGAGCATCCCCAAGCCGCCCTGATAAGTTGCCTGGAGCGTGTCAGCGCCTCGGTAGAGTCCTCGCATGAACTCGTTTCTGTTCGCAAGATTTTTCTCACCCTCTGCATTGGATTTTTTGATCCGCAAGCCCTGGACTTCTTTTTGCTTTTCCATAAGCGAATACATGTCAAGAAAACTGTTTCCAGTGTTCTTCATCCTGCTTTCGATGATGGCCTTTTCTTCTGGGTCTTCGTACTCCGCAGAAACAGAATCAAAAGGAGACTCGCCGCCGTTTCCGTCCGATGAAATAGGCTGCTCAAGGCTTCCACTTCTGCCCTGCTTCTGAACTTCCCGGAAAATCTTTAGGAAATCACTCATTTAAAAACCTTTTTATTATCGCGACTGCTGATTGCCTTAGGATGCCAAATACTAGCTTGTTCGTTTCACTCTTCCCATAGACGAAGAATTAGGTTTTATTTGCATCTCCTTTGGCTGTTCGCTTACCCTTGTTTTGTATTTTTGCTTAGTCATAGACTTAGCTGACTCACTGTCTTTAGATGAAGACGGTTTTTCGTACTTGTAAGCCTCGCCAGTACTAACACCGATACCCTTCCGATTTAGCCATTTATCAGCATTGCCGAGCTTATACAAAGCGTCTAGATACGCCTTGTCTTCGTCACTAAGGCGACTGACAGGAATGTTGAAAATCTCTCCATCCTTTCGCTGTACTTTAATCATTTGCTGATCTTCAGGATCACTAGCCGAGGATGACAAAGAGCCTTCGACAAGCACACCATCAAATGTCTTTCCTTCCACGCTTGTCCATGTTCTCATCTTGCTGGATGGAGGCTGAGCTACAGAGTTTTCGGCAGAAGTCGCAGGGCTTGCTTCTCCCTGTGGAACCACTGGCTTAAAAATTCTATTTTGCCAAGCACCCTGCGGTCGTACTGGCGGATCCAGATTCTTATCGCCCAATCCCATGTACAAGTATTGAATATCCTTGTCCGTCCATCCGGATGCCTTTAGTACCGCTTTGGCATCATCTACCTGCTTGATCGTCCTTCTGTCCTTTCCTACCCCCCTCGCTGCCACACGCACGGTCTCGTGGGCATCCAGAAGAGTGCCGTAATCAGGCTGTCCCAAAGGTGCCTTAGTGCCTGATTCTTGACGCGGTTTTGACGTTCCTTGCGAATCAATCTCGGCCTTTATTTCCTCTGTCGTGTATCCAGCATCATCGAGAATAAAAGCCGCTCTCTTCCTCTGATCGGCTGTTACCGAGTCTGGGTTCCCTGCAATAGCTAATGCCTCCTTGACCCTTGGGTCGTCCCTTCTTATGCGAGGCGGTGAAGGCTGAGTCACTGTAGCAGCAGGAGGCGATGCAGCCGCAGTCCCGGACGCCGACGACGGAGGAGATGCAGGCAATGCGTTGTACCTCGCTTGCTCTTCCAGAGTAGCTTCCCCTGGAGACTTCTGGGAAGCGACGGTCTTCTTCCGACCAGTATAGCTCACACTACCTCTGCGACCTCCCATCGCTGTCCCCGGAGGACCAACAGGCTCATCGTACTCAACAGCCGTAGCACCAGGGCGAATAGATGCAGTAACGCGATTTCCAGTGCTTTGGTTGATTCCGTAATCAACACCACCTAAACCATACCTCCCCATGAACTGACCCTGGTTAGGCTGCTGTTGCGACTGAGGAGATCGCATTTCCTTGTAGACTGGATTCTCCGGATCCATGAAATTCGTTCCTGGAGTCCTACCGCGGTTTTGAAGGTCGTACACGGTGTCGCGGTTTCCACCAGCGGACGCAAACATCCTGTCTTGATCGCTAAGTTTACTCCACGGAACATCCACAACATTCCCGTCGGTCTTTTTAATTTTGACCATTGGCTCGCCACCATCAGTCGGATTTGAAACTCCTAAAAACTCACCATCGGTGCTGTACTTACCATCCGCGCTGGTCCACTTCCTTGGTGATGGCTGTGACTGGGCGACCTGAGGAGACGCTTGCTGACGAATATAGTTTGCGCCAGCTTGGTTATACAAGTCAGTATTGCCAAGGTATTGCCCTTGGTCGCCATAAATCGATCCATTAGGAGCTGGCCTTACGCCAGATGGAGCATTCGCCAACTCTGGAGATTGAGCTGAAGAAGCAGGCAACGGGGTTGCAAGAACTGGGTCAACGCCAAAAACCCTTTCTCCACCAAAAGACATCCACTGCGAACCGCCAGGAACCGAGGCAGTCGCCTGACCTTGCATGGCAGGGCTTGCCGGCTGCTGATTACCACTTAGTAATTGAGATCGAGGTCCGGTCTGGTCTACATCAGGAGCCCACCGCCCGTTTTTCCACACGGAATCAACTTGTGTACCGTCGTTAAGAACGTACTGCGGAGGATAAGATGACAGTACCATATTTACGCCTTTTGGATCCACCGGTCCCTGTCCTTGAATACGATAACCAACTTGTGATTGCGAACCGCCGGCAGGCGGAACGGATTGCTGTGGTGACGCCTGCTCTTGCGGCTGCTTCAATCCCTCCAGGAACTTCTGCTTTGCCAAATAATCGTTGTGCATTTGAGCGTGAATGTTGTCTGGAGTAACAGGGGATCCTCCTTCTTGCAATCTAGCCTGCGCGGCTGCATACGCATCGCCGTAGTTCTTCGGATCGCTAAAATAGTCTGCCTCTGTCATGGGCGGCTTCCCTTGCACTGCCGCAGGAGGCATCTGCTGCATCATAGGCTGAACTTTACCAGTCGATCTCTGCATTCGCATGCGAGACCGCAAGTTATCCAAGGCTTGAGCTCGCTGAGTGCCATCGATGTCCTTGTCTCGCATTATCAGCCTCATCGCACGCTGATCATCCCGTAACGATTTGACAACATCTGGATCATACATTCCGCTGCGAATTTCCTGCTCAATCATTGCGTCGTCTTCACCGATCGACGGCGCTGCGTTGTAGTTACGCATTGCTCCTATCTGACCCATCCTGTACTGATTATCGCGATCCGACTGCATCTGCTCGAGATCGTACTTACGCTGCTGCGCCACCAGCATTTGCCCATACTTTTGACCGTCTTTGTCCCTCCCGAGAGGAATGCCAGCTGCGTCGTGTCGTAGTACGATTCCCATGTGACCTAATCCCTTTATCTAAATTGCTGTATCTAGCTTAATAATTATTGCTATTTTTTGTCTGTGAAAACGTGATTTTAGTTTATTTGACACCAAAATCGACAGTTATGGGCGATCGAATAGGCTAGTTTTAGTCTTCCTTGCGATATCCAAGCCGAAATAAGACCCTAGCGAGATCCTGAGCGGTCTCGGTTATGGTCTCCTCGCTCAAATCCCAATGACATGCGTGCAGCATTTCATGGACAAAAACCTCCAATTCTCGCTCACCCGTCAAAGACGGACGGACGGTTATGGTGCGATTATCCGCGTTGCACAATCCGTCCAGTTTCCGGTCTAATCTAACTCTGACGATGGTCCAGTATTTGCCTCGAAGTCTGCAACGCATTATTTGCACCTCATGGAATCAACCAATACTCGGTCGTGCTTGTGATTCCACGTAAATCGCAACCAAGCGCTACCTAGGGCTTTAGGTCCAAGCATCTTCTCGACTTCCCACCCTGATGCTCCTTCACCCCAGGCGTCCTTGTAGCCTGGAGCCCGGACGTGCAGCTGCTCATCGTGGTACAAAACACCCCTCGCTGAGCACCTCTGGCGAGGAATTGTCACGCACCACTCGTCGTGGGTGTGACCAGTAAGGACAATATCCGCGTCTGGAGTAAATACGGCGATCCGGTTAGTTTGGATCACGCCCCTGGTCACGAAACCGCCACCACCCGTGCCATGGTAGTGATAAAGCATCTTTTGGTCTTTTTGCGCTGCTGATCCACCAGCCTGATTGTGATCTATAAATCGAAATATCACCCAGCCACCATATCCGCTGGATTCCACATTCGACCCAAACGACCTGAGTTTTGCCGCCAAGCGATCGGTCAGGTCCGTCTCATGCCTGGAGGTTATGGCGGTTTCGTGATTCCCTCGACCCAAAACAGCCCATTGAGAGACGTATGGTTTGTAGAACTCCGCGGCTGTGTCAACAAGTAAGTCAAAGTAGTTATTGCCTTGATGCTCATCTCTGAGCGAGTTCTTGTCTGCTCTTTTGTCCCACTTGCCCTGCATCGCGCAGAATAAGTCGCCGTTGTCAATGATCGGTGCGTCATACTCTAAAGCCTCATCGAGATGCTTTTTCTCGAGAGCCTGATTGCATTTTGGATTGTCATGATGCACATCTGATCGGAGCAAAACCCATTGCTCCCAGTCGAAATTCCGAACCAAATCAATACGCATCTCGATGACGTTTTTACTTAGCTTCCGAAGACTCCATCCCATTGCTAAACTCCGTTAAAGTGAAGGTTATCTAAACAAAATGAGCCTTCGATGGAACCTGCAAAGATGGATTGTGTTCGTTTCTTAGGACTTCCCTAAGAAACTCCCTATCCATGTCGCTTCCGTCAACAGCCTTGGCGACTACGCAGTACCTTGGCAACTTTGCATCCATAATTGAATACTGATCTGTAAGCTCAAGCATCGCTGCTTCGCACATCTCCTTGAGGCAAGGCAGTGAAGGAACCCACCACGTAGTCAAATCCGGATATAGCCTTTGCCGATGATTTCCATTGTATTTCATCACCGATTCTGTTTCACCAGGAAGTATTGGTGTTTCGATCACCACCAACCCTCCTGTTTTTACAATCGACCTAGCTTGCGCCAGAGATCTCATTGGATCTTGAAGGTGGTACAGCACACCAAAGTGAATAACTATGTCGAACAGCCTGTCAAACGGCTTTTCGTCTCCGTAGGATTCCTGGAGGAAGATATCCAGTCGATCGAAAAGATCGTACGGACCAACATTGAAAAACGGGATTATCTTCGACTGCTTTTGCTCTCTCAACCAAAGCAGTCGCTCATAAAACCTGTAGGTCACATCAGTAGAGACAACAGTCCTGGCACCCCTTGACTCGGCCTCGAACGACCACATCCCATCCCAAGCACCGATATCGCAAACGATCTTGCCTGCGAAGTCAATTTTGTCCAATACTGACCTTGCATTATCCCATAACGGATCCCAATCACGACCGGGAGTAACAATGCCATCACCAAGATCGATCTTGTGGTACCACCAACCGAAATCATCTATGCGTTTTTTGATTGCAGCGATTTGCTCGACTGATCTTGCCATTGCTTAAAACGCCTACTTTCCTGGAGAAACAACATTCAAAAGATGCATCATGGAGTCCGAAAAAGGTCGCGATCTCCTCCACCTCTCCCAGTCAACACTATCGTTGTAATGCGATGCAATCATATTCTGGCCAACTGACACGGATGTTGCCTCCCAGTGAACAGGGTGAAGCCTATGAAAGAAAATAGGCTCACCCACCCACTTTATCTTGGCATTGATCATTTCTAGGTGATAAGGAATCCAGTAATCCCACATTGTCTGTCCGATCGCAAAATCGAGATCCGGGAACGTCTCGACTTGCTCTGGATAAATCAGAAACGCATCAAGCCCCCAGTTTTCGACCTTTGCATTACCGATCAACTCAGTCCAATTATGTCTTACACCTACTATGCTCTCCCTGTTTTCAATCGCACTAGTGAACACTCGCTGATCGCCGTAGATGGCTATGTCAGAATTGATCATAAGCATTGGTCGATCGCCACCAAGCTGCATCAGATCGTAAACTCTAGGGCACGGACGATCGAAACTTGACGAAGGCTTCACCTCGAAGAAGTCGACGTCGTACAAATCTCGAAGAGATGGTATTTCTTCTGCTGTGTTACCGGAAATTACAGTGAACCCCATCGCCTTCCACGACCTTAGGCTTTCATCCTGAACCTCTAAATGCTTTGGTAGAGGAGAAAGAGACGTGACCACAACGAGATCACTTACCCCAGGCTGAACAGGCTTCCATTGCTCAATTGCAGACCACAGTGGCAGCTTGGGTTTCCCAAGTTTAGCGTTAACTCGATTGTGTATTCTGCAACCCCACAAAAAGAACGCCATAGGACTGGAGAAGTCTGGACGGTCTTCAGCCTTGTAGACGTTATACGACTCCTTGCACCCGCACGACGACGATGGGATTGTCTTTTCCCACTCCCTGAGAAACCCAGGATCGCAACCATCATGGGAATGAAGCGCTAGCCACGCTGCACGACCCGTCTCAACTGGACTTTCCGACCACTTCGACCTTCTGTCAACAAGCTCTTTCTGCATTAGCCTAGCAGCATGAATCTTGTTGTACGGGTCATTATTGCGATGTGAAGGATCAAATACCTGATCGCTCGATGAATAGATAAGCTTGCACGAAGGACAAATCGTCGGAAAGTTTAACTCCCGATCGTAAGACACGTAGCCGCAAACATTACACGTCCACACTGCATTCATTTGTCACCACCAAATATCGACACAAATAGTACAAATAACAGGCGGAGGAGGTGGCGGCGCATCGGGAGGCTGCGGAGGAGGGTCTGGTTCGTCTGGAAGTTTAGGGCAACTGCAACCAGCAGACGGATAGCAAAAAGTCCAACTCCTGCAGGTTCCATTGCTTCCAGCTCGCTCCCAATTACAAACAGTGTCGGGTATTATGCACTCCTCAATGCTCCCCTGGATAATACCACCAACCAAACAGCATCCACCAACAACCCCAGGCTTGTCTCCAACAGGAGGAGGCCAAACGCCACCACCCGATACCTTCAAATACCACCTTGGGCATTTATCAGGATCGTCTTGAAAGACAGCTGGACAGTGGAAGGATATTATAAATTCCTGCGGTACCGGATTGTCTTCCCTGTAACAACAAACCTTCCTGTTCTTGCCGTCTATAGGAACCTGGATCCACCTAGCGTTTTCGGAATCCAAGACTAGTTGACCATAGCAATGCCAATCGTTCAGATAACTAACGAATGAACAGTTGTAGCTCGAGTCTGCTGGACGAATCCTGTAGTTGATAATATCTGGAAGTATCTCAACATCTCCGGTTACTTCGTTTCCGCATGTGCAGAAACAGTAGTCACATCTAGGATTTTCTGTCACCTCAGGGCATGCGTTTCGAACCGAAGGAGAATCAACAAGCGTCTTGAAATGCTCCCTGAACGAAAACTGAGTAACGTACATGTCGGCTTGACTCATTTGCATTCCGCAATAGTAGCCGTTGGTGAACAAACCTGGATGCGTCACTGACAGCCACACCAACCCCTTCTCTTCTGGGTCTTCAGCAAAATCCACGCTTCCGCAACTCTCGTACATCAAACCAAGGTTTACGCAAAACTCGCCATCTGAGATCCTTGCTGTCATCCATGCTCCGAATGGAGGGTTTTCAGTCAGCGGATCGTAGGTATACACCCTGCTTTTCAACTCTGTTTCAGTTCTAGTTCCTGCGCTCCACGCAGACATCCCAAGCCTCATTGTGTACGTCGTACTGCTAGTGAGCTCTGCCTCGGCGTAGTAATAGCTCATCGGAGAGCAGTATGTCTCAGAAACACCATCAATAACCTCAGTCACGTCTTGCTTCTGAGAATTAAGGATTATCCTCCACCTCTGCCCACTGGCAGGTGGTATAGGAAGAAACGGATCACCCTCGGAAGGCGGGTACTCAAGCTGGTTGTAGGTTATGAAAAACTGAACGATCATTGACCCATCTGGTGACGGATGCGGAATACTAACCATAGCAGGCGCGCCAGGAGTGATAGAAGCTGCCTTGCTCTCAGCAGGCTCAATCCTCCAGCTTCCAGGTCTTTCGCACCAAGAACCATTAAGACGGTTTTCAGCAGGTCGATTGAAATCGTCATTGTAGATCAAGCAGTTTCCGCAGCAACATTTTTTCCACGCCATGTGCCTTGATTCCTACTCTTCAGTTACGCATTCGCAGTCGTCGCCAACAGCCGTGCATTCGCAGGCTTCCAACGTGTCCGGATCGCACTTCGCATCGATGATGTAATACTTGCCCTCCTGAAACATCACCAAACCCTTTGTTCCAGCTAGCATCCCCAGATACACTCCCTGCGGATCATAGATTGTTGCGGTATGAGGCCAGTAACCAGACATCTGACGAACACACGCCTGACAGGATGTTCCAGTTAAAGCTTCTGTTGACTGAAAACGAAAAATCTTTGCTTCGCCATGAACCAGCATCCAGTTGATCACTATGTCGTTGTGGTCGTAAAGGATGTTGATCTCGTTACTCAAGCACTTTGGCTGCCCACCGTAGTTTGCTCCAGAAACAACACCTGGGTTTTGACCAAGACGCCACTCAATCTCAACAGGCGATGGAGGGACGTAGTGAACGTCTATATCAGCTATACCTTGGGTTGGCAAAACAGCCATAAAGATTTCGCCAACTCTGTATCTCTTAGCGCCTCCAGATGTCACCCTGCATCCGTAAGGCTTAGCTACGGATATTCCTGGATTGTCGGCGCTGTTCTCTGCGTAGTCGACAAATTTCAAGATTCTTGGGTCGAATCCACGGCAAACAACATGGTTTTCGTATATGTCCTCGCGAGCAATCTGCATCAGCGCACAATACGGAAACTCGCCAAAAAGCTGCAAGTCATCATGGCCCCCTCGCATCGCGTTAAACGGCGAGGGAACCTTGAACTCTGGTGTGGGTCTGCGTCTTTTTCGAAACATCGCTCACCTAGTTTGGAGTCAACCATCCACCACCGCTATCACCGAGACCAGCAATCATCTGAGACATGTCTTTCCATTCAGGAGCAACATCCTCTCGGCGTTCGACAAATGCGTACACGCCAACCAGAAGCTTATTCCGCTCATCAAGCTGGTACATCATCAACTTCATATTCTGATCGGCAATAGACTTCCAGCCTTCAAGTCTTTGCACAGACGAGTTCATCAGCTCGACAATGGCTCTGTGTTTGTGCTCAGCAAGCGTGCTTGCGTTCTGCATTAACAGAGTTGCGTACCTCTCCTTGCCAGACATCAATGCAGTAAGAGCATTTTGCAATTGCGTAAGGAGATTGTTCCTTTCTGGTATTTGCGTCTTGATAATATCCTGCTTTTCAGCGTTCTGCCGCTGAATGCCTTCAAGAAACTGAGCCTCGATCTTCTGGATCTGCTCATACCTACGAACCGTATCTTCCTCTTTCCACTTCGCAAAAATGTCACGGAGTTGGTAAATGCGATCTACGGAGTCAATCGTTCGCTGCCTAATCTCCTGCAGCTTTCCATACATGTTCGAACTGACTTCAATGCTGTACTTTTGGTTTGCGTCATTAGCCGAAAAGATCGCTTGCTTCCCAGCCAGCACCCTATTCCGGACATCATTCAGCAGTGCAAATGTGCTGCTAATGAGAGACGCTTGATACCGAAGAACCTCCTGCTGGACATTGTGAAGGCGATCCTTCCCATCGAGAGTCCTAGCCCTCATTGCTGCCTGCTGCTCATACAGTCTGTGCTGATTGTCAAGCTTCTCGCGATTTAGCCGATCATTCAGCAATTGAATTTGCTCGTCTCGATCTCTCTGATTCCTGGCGGTGACATCAGCCACTATAGCGGACGACGACAGACCTCTACTTACAAGCTGCTGCATCTGAATTGACAGGTTAGATGCAAACTGCTCGTTTATACGAGCTAACTCAGTGCTTCCGAGGTTGACCAGAAAGTTTCGCGCTATCTCGGCATGGCTAAAATAGTCGCTAGACAGAGCGCCAAGAACAGACGTGTAGTCGCTAGCGTGAGTCGACGATAAAGTTCCGGCAGTGCTTTTGATTAGATTGAGATCAATCTCGACCTTTGTGTAATCCGACTCTAAAAGCAACAAAATACTGGCTACATCAGCGACATACGTGTTTACGTTGACCTGAACCTTACTCATCTGTGACGCGATGTCGGAAGCGTGAGCTGTGTAGTTGGACGCCAATACGGAAAACTGCTGGCTGTAGTCGGAAATGTGCGAATCCAGAACATTTCCAAGCGACGATATTTGAGACAAAACATCTGCCAAGTACGATGCAAAGTTCTGATCGAGCTCCGCTAACTTGCTTTCGTACCTACTCAGGAAATCAGCCAGATTCGTTTCTTGCTCAGCGAACAATGCCTTTATTTCGGTGGCGTTGTTTGTGGCGTTTGTTTCAAGATCACTCAATCGAGTCAACATTTGACCTAAAGCAGTTTTTGCCTCCAAGGCGTCGGCAACAATCTGGGACTGGTTCTCCGAGATCATTGTCTCTACTTCGGTCATGTAATCATCAAGGTCTGCCAAGTAAACGCCAGACTGCGCGTTCTGCTCTTTGGTTTGAGCATCGAACTGCACGTTCGAGCTGTCAACCATCAAGTTCATCCCCTCGAGAACCTCGTTATACCTGTACTGATTTGCTCCTCTCGCCTCATTGGCTGCTCGGGTGTACGAGTTACACAGAGCTCTCAGCACCTCTTGCGGCCTCAAGCCCTCCTTCTTAACTGAGAAGTAATTAGTAGGAGGCTTTGTTGTAGTATCCTGCCGGATGTTTGTTACCTCAAACCCCTGAGCAACCAGCCACCCCATTATGTTTTCTGGAACGTCAGTAACAGTTTGAGTAGCCCACCACGGCCCAAGCTCCATAAATGGGTTTACGACCGGAGGAAGCCAAAACTTCTCTTGCTCGGAACTTATACCAGGAACAACGGAGAACTCATTTGAGTTTTCATGCGACACAGATATAGCCCTTTACTACGAAGCGTTTGCTGCCTTGGAGTACATTTCAAAAACAGTCCATGTGTTCGTTGCTGAACAAAAACACCTGACACCACGGCTTGCTGGAATTACAACACCCAAGTTTGCTGACTGATTATTCATAAAACCACCAGTCGCTGGATACAGCTTTGCAGAAACAGCAGTAGTGTTGATCACATCCATGATGTCTCCAGCATTCCCAGTTGGCAGCTTTACCCCCTTAAGGGTACTGTCCGACGTAATGAACGTCGTGTTGGTTGATGCCAGTGCGGCGGCATCCGCTGCCGTAGCTCCCGTAGCAGCCGTTGGCGTTGCAGTGACGCTAGCGTATGTAGCCTGAACTCCATCGCCACGATAAAACAGCCTTGCGTTGTTGCTTAGCTTAGGCATTAAACCATGCGCTGACGATGTTGCATCCAAATCTGTGTTATCGTCTGGAGTCGCAAAGTCATCAAGCTTGATAGCCTTGGCGTCGGTGAGATACCTCTGGTTCCACAGCGTGCTAACAGTGATTTTCTGAGGTGATCCTGTATTCAGAGAATACAATTCCTCTGTTCCTGCCACAGATCCAGCAGCAGTTAGCCCGGTAACGTATGTAGATAGCGACGAGAAAACATGCGACTTCAAGTTTCCAAGTGTCAGCTTCTTATTGTTGTTTACAGCTCCGTCGTCGATAATAAAAAGATCGTTATCCGACAACACACCAAGAGTGGCTGCTGTAAGAGTTGATATGTTGATAGATCCGGCTACAGCAGTGCTTAAGTAGCTTGCAAGTGCTCCAATATCAACACGATAACTCGTAGTGCCTCTCCGCATCCAGAAATTGTCACCAGCAGCTGGGGTTATAACCGACTTGCTCCACATAGCTGTCTCGGCGTACGCGGCAATATCCGAGCTCGCTATCTTCTTTGCCGTATTACTTTGGATGACATAAAAAGTATCGGCATTGGCAAGTGTTACCACAGAAGACAAATTTGTCACGTAAGACTTGTAGTCAGTCCACAACTGCGTCTCAAAATCAGCAAGAGTTGATTTTTTCGGTGTAGTTCCATCACCAATCAACAAAAGCGATCCTGAAGCCAATACTGCCGAGGAGAGTCCAGTTAAATCAAGAACACTACTCTGCACTCCAGTTTGAACATACGTCTTCAACTGGTCGACAGTAACACTGTATGTAGTTCCTGATCGACCAATAGCGATCTTGTCACCTGTTACAACAGGGCTTCCGCTAGCTGCTGACCAAGCAGAAGCCAAGACATACGTCGACAGAGAACCAACATCAGTTTTGTACTGTGTCCCAGAGCGGAATATCAAAAAGCTATCGCCAGCTACAGTGGCACCAGACGAAGCGGCGCTATTTTGCGTTCCAACTACGTAAGTTGCGACATTGGCACCAGTGGCTGTCCTGCCAGTAGCGCTACGCTGTAGCAAAAACACGTCCGTGGCATTCGCCGCAGCACCCAGCGCTGAATAACTAGACCAAGGAGCCGCGGCAATAGCTGCCCCTACTTCATTTTGAATATACGTCCCAATAGTTGATGCTGTGATTTTACTGGCAATACCACCATCGTTTACGTAAAAGGTATCTGAGTTGTCTAATGCAACAACAGACGGAAGACTTGCAGTATAAGCCAAAAACTGCGAATGAACCCGAGCAGCAATAGCCGTGAACGTTGTCTTGAGCGCCGTTGAACCTTGAGCCAAAACGTATTGATCACTGTCAGCCAATGTAGCCGAAGTCAACGCTGCGATCTGCGCCCCGAGAGCCACATCGGTTGAGTTAAGAAAAGTCCTTACGGTGGCGATGTCAATCTGCTTTAGCACACCTCCGTCACTGAAAACCAACTTATCACCATCGACAATCGTGGTTTCAGTAGGAAGAGCCTCAAGCTTGTCAATAACCCAATTGAAGAAGTTCTGCGCCGTAATGATCTTCTCGATATCCGACTGAAATACGTTCAATTCGTCGGCATCGTTTACAGTTGTAATCACAGCAGCTTGATGCAACTGATCCACAGCGAAAGCAGCCAACAAAGCAGCTGTTGCATGACGTGATGTTGCCCCGTCCAGCAATGGCAACTTCTCTGGACCCGTAAGCGTATCAGCCGCTAGTGAAGCAACCCAATCTGAAAAAGATACGTCAGGCACAATTTACCTCCATGCCCCTGAAGGCATCGTTACCGCGTTAGCTCCCTCCCATGCCCAGTTGCCACTAGCAGCCGACACAAGAAGGATCATGTATTTACCTCTGGCTCTTGGATAGCATCGGTGATTAACACCAGCAGTCCAAACGCCGCTACTGTGAACATTTGCCGGAGAACCACCAGAAATAAGGGTCTCAATGGCTGATTTCGCGTTGATACTAACCTGCTCGGCAGTATCGGCGACCATGATCCTCCATGTGACGTTTACACTCCCTGAAGCGATTATACCGTGCAGTTGAATTACCCTGCCATAACTATTCCCATCGCCGAGACGCATCGGACCAATGGCAATATAAGATCCCGAGTGACCAGATTTGAAAGGCCAAAACCCCTGTCGCTCGATATCAAACATCCACGAAACAGAAGCTGAAGGTATATGAATATAGACAGCCTTCGACTCGTGGTCGTAATCCAAAACAGTCCCTGCGTCTGTGACGCCAGTCAAATGCTCCGGAATAATGTCTTCTGATAAAGCCTGGAGTCCCTGACCAGAAGCAGACACCGTATAAAGCCCGTAAGACGAAAGAAAGTAATAGCGATCAAGGTGATCGCGACACCAAGCTTTCGGACCAACCATCCCAACTTCCCGAGAAATGTTAGTCAGGGTTCCACTTTCTGCAGGATCACCCTGAATAGACCACAACGAACTGCTTGTTGCGGCTAGCAAAAAAGCATCCTTGTGTGGAACTAACGATACGACATTGGCGCCAATCTCTCCAGCTTCGGAAAGCTGAATAACAAAAGGACGCATGACATCGCTAACATCCGACTTCAGTGACCAGTCTGTGTAATTACCCTGCCGACTGGCAAAAATAAGATTACCACTTGGTCTTAAAAATCGATCTCTGTAAATGCATTGAGCGGAATGACTAGCCGGAGCGCTGGACCCAGGATCCACATAAACCACACCGCCACTGTGAGCAGCAGATTCTCCAGTGCTAACCACAATGCGATTACCACTCGAGTCGGTAATGTAGCTTCCAGAGCTATCAGTCAAATACTTGCTTTGAGTTGCAGCAACTGACGGAGCGCCTGACTGAGACCAGGAACCACCTCGAAGGCGACCCTGAAAGTCTTCAATCCGGCAGTTTACAGCCCAAGGACTGAAATACCGATCACGCCTGCCAACTTCCTGACGAAAGGACAGGCGACGATTAACACCCGAAGGGAACAGTATTTCATTGTTTGCCATATCGTCACTTACGGAGCCGCTACTTCAAGTGCCGCAACGGTACCAGCCGCAGCGAGCGTGAAACCCTTCCACGAAGTTGCGGATTCGCAAATCAAGATCGCCATCATGTTGGCAGCTACTGCAGATTCAGCAGCAGCACCAGTTCCTCCATTGATCGCGATGGTCGTAGGGGAAGTTGTTCGCAACTCACCCCCAGTCGCAGCCCCTGCAACAATTACGACCCTTCCTGGAACAGGACTTGGGAGGATGAGAATGTTGTTCACATTGCCCCAGGTCGGAATAACAATCTGAACCAAACTTTCCTCGGGAATCCTTGTTCCATTTGCCGAAGCAACCAACGGCACCGAACCTGGACCATTATTCGAGAAAGCGCGAAGCAATTCATTCAAAACCATGTGAGCCGACATAATTTCTCCTTCGAGTGACTAAACTAATCCTTCAATGTGACCCCAACAACGCCAGCGGCATCGCCAGTAATTTTCAAAAAACGCGAACCAGACAACGCAACTGGAATCGGATACGACTGACCAGCAACCACGGCTGTAGTAATCGCAACGTTGGCTTCGCTTCTCGCCGGAAGGTATGTTCCAGTGGCAGATAAACTTGAGTGCCAAGTCAATGTCATAATCGTGGACCCAGACGGAACGTAGACCGTCCCCTTGTCAAAGTCCCCGTAAATAATCGGATCGCTTGCGCCAACCGTAGCACCAACTGCCACGGTTTCAATTGAATTGCTGTATCGTGCGGTTGTCACATTGCTTCTCCGTCAATTGTCAATCTTCCTATCCGCTGTTCTCGGATTCTGTAATCATAATCGAAAACGCCAAATTTTCCATGCATTCCTCGAGGAGAGTCTGGACCTAAACTGGTCGGGCTCGAGCGATCTTCGTCATTTCTGATCGCCAGGGCAATTAGCTCCAGGAAACGCTTTTCGTGAACATGCTCCCTTTCCTCGTAATTATGCTCCGCAGAGGCTAAACACGCCTCCAGGATAACCTGACTGAGCATTTCCGCTCCAATTGGGAATTGATTCGACTCGTTTATGTCAACTGGCCGCAAAATCATTGGAACCCGAAGAGCATAAGCCGCATCCGGGGCAGGGTAAAAAGCAAGCGATTTCCTGCTCCCTATCGTGGGGTCAAACCTGTCCATCCTAACGGAATAAAAACACGGGCGTCCAAATTCTGGATTTCCGGCTTCGAGCTTCCGAATGGTCGCGTCGTGCCGTCTTTCAACAGACGGAAACCACTGATCCGGGCTTGGGTAGTAAGTCAAATTGGCGTCGTTTGCCACAGAGTCGAACGATGTGTCCATCTGAATTTCAGGTCTTGCCAACTTGTAGCTAGACGCCGCGGCAACAGCAACGGACGTGTCGTCAAGAGTTATTTGGGATCCGCTTTGCCTGCTTGCCACAGAATAATACTTGTTATTGACCATCAATACGCCGCTTGCAGCCCACGTCGGGAATGTTCCGCCAACCAGAGTCACAACGCCGGAAGCGACAGTGATCGTCCCGGTTGCGTACGGAGCGGTGGTTGTGACGTCTGCCAGTGGTCTGAAAAAGGACCACTCATGAGCAGAGTACACTCGGTAAAGACCATCATGAATGCAATAATTTATCCTTGTGAGCTGATCCGATGAAAACGACGCACCGGCTTCTGCGCCGAAAAGGTAGTGGCCTACGCGATCTACGAGACTTGAGTAGCTTACCGGACCACTTACAGGATTGGTTCTTGCGGCTAAATCCAACTCAAAATGATAGGTCGCTCCATCGTAAACAAACTCCACATAGGCTGTGTAGCTTACTCCTACAACATCGTTCAGTTCATACTGATACGTCCCAGTGGAAACGGCTGTCATTGCCGTACCGTCCGCAACAACAACCGCGTTTGTGTCGTTTCTTTTTACACCGTACGTACCAGTCGGGTCAGAAAGAAGCGCGCTGGTGACATTTGTAGGTACACCGTCAACCTTGAATACTTTACGAATGATTCGAGACATGATTACTCCAAGGTTATGCTTCTGTCTTCAACTACGATATTTACTGTTCCACCACCTCCACCAGCACCCATAGACAATGCGATCGTGTCGAACCTGAACTGCCCAGATCCGTTGTCTTCAATCATACTGCTTAGTTTTGCATAAGTAGAACCTACAGCAAAATCAGCATCAGTGATTACCCCAGGCTGGAGCTCGTGAACGTCTGCAGCAATATGATTCGCACCAGTTACCGACACAGTTCTTTGGTTTGTCGCAGTGACGAGAAGTCGATCACCAAAAGATCCGTTAGGCCACCCAGCGCTTGGCATAGCACTGTAAACACCTGAAGTTACGACGCTTGCAGGTATCTCGTAGCTCTGAAACGTTGCGGTTGAAAGCAGCAAATCGACCCACCACGAAGCAACAGGAATAGAACCAACCAACGCAAGAATGCGATATGTTGCAGCCGGAACATCCGTATAAATTGCTTGATACACACCCTTGCGATTCGTCGCTTCGGTGGCAGTAACGGACGCTATTTCGGTATCGCTAGCGGGAGCAAAAAGCTTCGCAACGACTGTTTGCCCTGGTGCTGCAAAAAATTCAACCGTCTGAGTCGCTGGCATCTTGTTCCCTTAGTTCGCTAATGCGTTGAGCAAGAGGAAGAAGCAACGCCGCCGCTTGCAAGCTACTTGGAGCAGACTTGATCGCCGATTCGATGCAAGCAAGAAGTTGCTGTTGCTCTTGTTGGGTAATTTCAAGGTTCATAGTTAATTTGCAGGAAGGACGTCAGGAACATTGAGTTGAGCCAGCAACGCATCTTGTTGCGCGGGTGAGAGCGAATCAACGACTTCCATCGCCAACTTTTTCTTGAATGCAATAAGGTTCGCATAATACGAATCGCATGCAGCACGAAACACCTTTTCAGCATACTGCCCATCGGTCAGCGCAGGAACAGGATTCTCTTGATCGCCACTCAAGGCAGTTGCTTCGTTGGCTAGCTTGTTCGCATACGCAAGTCCCCAACGCTGTTCTTGCGTGAGCTTGGTTAGGTCAATCATTGCAGCGTCCTCAGTTGAGTAAGAGTCATGGTCGTGTTTTCGATATCGCTTTGCAAGCGAACAACTTCAGCAATGTCGCCATTGATCGTCGCCGTAGCAAGCATCGAGTTAAGCGCGGTCAACTTGTTTGATACCAGCATAATAAGATCGTCAATCGTCATACCAGCACCACCATTTCTTGACAGACAGTAGAAAGATGTGAGTTCAGCAACACAACATCATAGGTGTCCGTGCCATCGAGCGCGGCATAACATGCAATCCGTTTCCCAAGCGATGCTGTTCCAGACTGCAAGAAATCGGTCGGAGTGAACGGAGAAAGGACGCGATTCTGAACATCGAATCGGAACATTTGATTGACTGCCGAGGCAACGTACAAATTCAGGTAGAACATTCGACCTTCATTCTCGAATGGTGAATATGCCCCACATGATCCTGTTGCCGGAAACGCACCAGGGGAACCATCGTAAGTGATAGCACCAGTCCATGATCCAGTTGTTCCGCCAGCAATGTCGAGAACGTCAAGAGTCGCCGCACCTCCACGGAAGAAGTAGCAAAACGATTGCCGAGCATTCCTCGCAGCGTCAGGCCGAATGCCCCAAGACGGTAGCCACATTCCAGAGGCCGCACCAGCAGCGGGAGCCGCGCCGAAGTACGTCGTTGACCAAGACCCAGAAGTTATGCTGTTCGTTCCGTTGTTGACTGTCGCATCGCCATAGTTGTAAGTGTAAACGGTCGAAGTCGCGGAAGACCGCATGAGAATCAAGTTTGGTAACTCGATAACATACTTTGCCGACGACGAGGGCTGAGTTGTCCACGCAGTACCAAGAGTGTAAACAGCAGACGGACCAGCGGTGTGCGATGCGATGATTCTTCGCTGACCAACTGATCCAGGCGTCGTCGCATCTTCAACAATGCGAATCTGAAAGTTTCGGTATTCGTTTGCAGCAACAACAGCATCGCCTAAAGTTGCTTGACCCGTCAAGCTAGACGCACCGGAAGCAGTCGCAGCAAGAGCATAGCGAGACACTAGGCCCGTATCGTAGTTGTACGCCCCTTTGATTAAACCGTCCCCAGGCGAGCAATCATACGGAGTGTACTGCTCATCAAGAACCATGATATCTGAGTCGGTCGCTATCGTTGCAGGAAGGTTGGTCGTCGAAAGCCCAGTTGAAAGCGTGTTGCTTGCTACTTCAAACGATCTCCAGATATTTGCTGCAACCGTACCAGCACCAAGCATGAATACGCGACCACCAATGATTTCGTATCGAGAACCTGTCGACGGAGTGAAACCGAAAGAGGATAGGACGTTGATCGTGGGCGTCGTTCCAGCAGTATTGCCGGTAATGTATCTCTCAGCAGTTTTCCCTGCCGTGGTATCGATAATTCGCAGCTTGAACCCGTACTCGCCAGAACCGCCACGATTCGCCAGCATGTTCAATCCGACAGCAGTAGGCAGCGCAGTCGAAAGCGTGACAGAAGTCGTCGTCGCACCGGCAGCAATCGTACCAACAAGCCCAAGAGAAGGCGCAAAAGCCGACGCCGAACCTGCACCAAAAGTACCAGCCAGAGACGGAGCTACCGCAAAGGACCATCCTTTCGTGACAATGTTGTAGCGATTCAATGTTGCACTACCTACCAAGTGATAAACAAATGGATTGCGTGAAATATCCGAACGCAAGTCGGAACACATTGACGTTGCAGCGGCATGAGCATTAGGCGAAGGTGGAACCTGCACCCACATCAATCGGTCGATAACTTTCTTAAACGTATTCGCCATGATTTTCCTTTAGGTAATGCGACTTCGGACGCAGTCGGACCACGCCGATAGGTTCGCGCCGTAGACTTGAATACGACCTTGAAGCGTGTCGATTTGCGATAGGTTCGTAACTGTTGAGCAAGTAGTAACGGTCGAGCAAGTAGTAACCGTACTCACCGTTGTTACCGTGGTCACTGTTCCGCTTTCAATTACCCCTGTAACCCGCTGTCGTTGCTGTGACTTGTCATAGCCGAGCGGAGCCATGAGCATCTGCAGAATACGCGATAGAGTGTTCCGTCCTTCGCTGTCTGCGACAGCTAGATCATTTGCGTCCTCGTAGAAGATCGACAGTTGATCGGTATCAGCGTGACTTGTTGTATCGAAGTCGAGAGTAAGCGTTGATCCTGCAAGCGTACCCTTGGTAGTCGTTTGCGATGGATCAAAGATCACCACGCCGCGAGTCGCGTTGTTGATTAGAAGTATACGACCAAGACCAATGGTTGCGAACGCCGCAAGCGTAACCGTCTTGCCGGATGCTGAGAAAGTATAGCTGGAACTGTTCAGGATTTTCATTTGCTACCACCCTAACGCGATTGCTGTGTATCGAGACAGTCCACCACTACCACCACCAGGAATCGTTACCACCGTTTCAGTACCACCGTCTGTCACCGTGACACCAGAACCAACGAAGTTGAGTACCGTTCTCTGAGTCAGCGCAGTCCCTTCGTCTTCGATGGTCGCATAGCCACCACCACCACCGATTACAAGAGATTCGATCTTATCGTAGACCGCATTCTTGGTAGGTACTTGAGTTGAACCATTCCACCCAGCGCCGTAAGCATCGTCAGTGACACTTACGGTTGACGCTGTGATCGGTGCGTCCGCTGTATCATCTCCCAAGCGGAAGTTGATCGCTGTCGCATTTCGTTTCATCATTGGAAACGATGAAGTCGCCGGACCGAGAATCAATCGGTCGAATCCATCAGCGGTCGCATTGGTGATCCTGAGTTGACCCGAGGCAGGAGTGTAAAGAACAACCTGCGAAGTCGATGCAGTCGCGTTGCTACTGTTTGACAAGTTGAGTTGCGCGCCAATGAACGCTCCACCTGTTTGAGCTTTAATGACACCCTGTGTCCCTGCTGAACCGCCAACGATTGCAACTGTTCGAGCAGTACCAGTACCAAGAACCTCGGAACCGATCACAAACTGATTCGTTTCCCAGCCTAGCCGAGCGCGTTCATAGTTGCTTGCGTCCGTGTAGGTGTTGTAAATACGATGCGTTTGTGGATTCGTGCTTCTACGTTGCGCCCATGTATCGGCAGCATCGCGACGAACGTAAACGTCGTCATTGATACTCAGATACGAGTTCGTCGCAAGATTCAAACCATTCGTTGACCACCAATTTGTCGTCGCGCTTCCGAAACCTCCAATCGAGTTACTGAGCGTAAGACCACCGAGCATCGTTATACCGCTTTTGGTAACGGCGAATTGCCGAGTCGCACCAATATACCAATCAACAAACATGCTGTTCGCATGGCTTGCCGTATCGGTGAGCGTCATTTGAAACGCAGCAGGCGTCCCAGAAGTGTTCCAGGTCTGAACGATATTGAATGCCGAAACTGCTTCTGATCCTGCTAGCGATTGACCTAGCACTCTTACCGAACGCTTCGACCCAGTACCGAGTGATTCATGCCCAAGCGTTAAACCGTTCGAGTCGGCTTGCAAGAACCCTCGTTCGTAGTTGCTTGCGTCTGTGTACGTTCCATAGATGCGATACGTTTGAGCGTTCGTGCTGTTACGCAGAGCAACAGTATTCGCAGCATCACGGTGGAGGAAAGTATCCTGCGTGCCGTTGCCGTTCGAACCGCCCGCCCAACTTAGCCATCCATCGGACGGAAGTTGAAAACTCCCAGGCTTTAGCGTTGCCCTCGGAGTATGACCAACGCCAGCGGTAGACAACGCCCAAGTCGAGGTATCAACCTGAGCGAGATAAGTAACCGCACCGTCGATCCCATAGATTCGTGAGTTCTTGTCTATGCGGAGCTTGGTCGTTCCACCAATTTTCAAGTGAAACAGATTCGAGTTTGCATCGGATGCGGTATCTGTGACGTCAATCGCAATGCCATTGAAGACAGTCAGAGCATTGTTCCAGGTCTTCGCAACGTCGATCTCAAGCCCAAGGATCGTCCTGATTGCAGACGCGCTAGCACCCGTCAGCACGGATCTACCAGTAGCCGTACTGTCTAGGATTTGAGTTGATAGCAGCGCCGATAAACCCACTTTAGCTCATTTCCCCTAGCTTGACCTTTATAGACGCCAACTCTCTCCACAGTTGTTCTCGATCCGCTTCGCAAGCCTCGCAACGCTTTTTGAGATCATCATACCCGCGGTGAAAAATCGTGAAAAGGAAAGCAACACAGCCAGCAAGAGTCGAAACTACCGCCCCACCGAACACCACAAGCAAAGACTCCTGACTCATTTCGCACCTTCTTTTGCTTTCCGAAATTTTTCTGTTGTTAAATAACCGATGACCTCAAATTTATCACCGTCTCCATCATGGATCTCGTACCAGGGCGTTAATTTTGTCGTGCTGTTATCAGTGACGCGATCAATTGACCACCCAACGGCTTCCCACCGAGGGCACTCAACAGACCACCACGAATCACATGGAGGACAGTTATCTCTCGAGTGCATCACAATGCTTGGTTTCTGAACAACTTTCACGCTGGCGACCTCAGCAATTAAGTCTTGCGATGCGGACGCCTCATGCGTAACAGACTTATCTTTTGATTGCCCAGAAAAAAGAATGCAAACTGCAAATATAATGGCGGCTAGCATTACGACGTTCCTCTCTTTCATGATAAAAGCGATTCCTTCGTAAAATCGACCGGGATAGGACGAGGCTTTGGCGCGTCCATATCGCTTCTTCCGTATGCTGACGACCATGAGTTGTTGAATATCGCATTCAAAGCGTTTTCGTCTATGTAGGCATACCCGTTTATGCCGTATGTCACATTCCAACTGTTCTTTAACAAACCCCATCGACCAGTAGATGACTTCTGCTGAACATCCTCATCCGGGACGTATCCAACAAGTCCGTAAGAATGACCACCACCGTTTCTTCCAGAGAACGATCGAATGCATCCGTATCTATCTGGAGTCATCGAATCGTTCCAGAGTGATCCGAGCTGAATCATCCCAAGCCCAGAACCAAGAAACGAGAAAGCGTTTTTTGCGCCTGTGATCTCCGCATGCGATCGCAACTTGTAAACAGCCTTTTCTCGCATCTCATTTGTGATGTAATCCCAACCAGGATACTGCGTCCTGTACGGCGCGTCGGACTCAAGAGGAACACCTTCGAGAGCAACCTTGGTCCCTCCGCTCAATGTGCTTCCATTGTCTCCTCGAATGTTGTCAAACATCTGTGATCTGATGTAGCAGTATTGGCGAGATACCTGAATCACTTGACCGTTTGAAAACAGCGGGTAGCAGAACTCTACGCAATCACTCAACGCTTGGCCTTGGCACGATCCTTGGCGCAACTGGTCTTCCACACGCAACCAGCCTACAGATGCCAATGCAGACTGACGCGGATCAACCCTTACTGGAAGATCGCCATACGGCAAAGCCTCAAACGTAACCGCGCTTTCTCGCAGTTCGCTTCTTCGCTCTTTCTCGATGGCGTAACCAGTAAATTGATCTACCATGACTTGGAAATCCTCATAAGCAAAGAAGAGACCTCGGCTTCCTTGCCAAGGAAAGATTCCGGAATCTCTTTCTCGCAAACAGCATCGAAAGGTATCTGCGCTTTCTTGCGAGCCTCTTCAATTCTCACTTTTACATAATCAAGAAGCTGCCTGTCAGTCTGGATTTTCTTACCTTCGACTTCTGAAGCAGCTTCCTTGAAGACGTCCGAGTAGCCTTTCCGCATGTCAACAAAGACTTGCGATGTGGCTTTCTCGACATCCGAAGATCCAACCTGATTGTTTTTCAAAAGCATAAAACCAAGGACGGCAACAATCGCCCAAGGAAGCAACTTGTTCAGGTCAGTGTTGATCTTGTCACTCATCTGAGTGCCATCCTTCCGGAAGAGACAACTTAGGCTCGCCTTCTTGCTCGACAACTGAAATCTCTGTCAGATATCCGTTGTCTTTAGCCCACTTCCACAACATCATGGCAAGCTGGAATAGCAACATCGCCGTAGCAATGTCGAATCCATAAGCCAATCGCTTTTTGCGAAGAATAAGCCTTGCTGACTCAATATCGCCGTCTGCCTCATTGTAAGCCTCAACAGCAATAGACCTGAGTCTTTTTTGCAATGCATCAAAACGCTCTCCAAGACTCATGACTACGCCTTTGGTGAAACAGAACGAAGTGAGTCACCAATCACCCAGGCGCCAATCGCCATTACAAGCTGAGTGATTTGTTGCTCGTCCAAAGGAACCTTATCCTTTAGCGCAACAACGGCGATGGAAGCTGCAATAGCCCAGAAACGCTTTGACTTCAATAAACCATCAAACATGACTCTGACCCGCATTGTTAGAGTTGATTTTCAACAGACAAATTCTATCAAAAAGAACGGCTCGCTGTCAAAAAGCCGCAACAAATTGAGTTTTGTTGCGACTAATAAAAGAAACAAAAGCGTGCTTTTAATTCAAGAAAAGGGGCAGGATCAGCCTACCCCTTTGCAGGAAATTCACGCTACTCGTACTGAGCACAAGCCCACCAATCCATGTTGATGGTCAACGGAGTAAGAGTTCCAATACACTTGATACCGACGATTGGAGCAAGAAAGACGTCATCAGGGAATGTTGCAGCATCAAGTTCAGATGACGTAAGCCTTGCTGGCGCCGAAGAAACACCTGCAAGCCTTCCGTTGACATAGAACTCCAATGACTTTGGAGTAGCGCGGTAGCGAAAACCAAGCTTGACATAAGTAGAAGCCACTGCTGTATGCAAGGCGTTCAGCTTCGTCTTGGTCGCCCCATCCTGATAGGTCTGTCCGTCAGCCTTGTACGCAGCGTCGATGGCCGCGCCTTCAGCTACCAAGTGGTTGAAACCAACGAAGTTTCTGTCAGCTAAGGCTCCGGACGTGTCAACAAAAAAACCGTCCGTGACAATCATGTTAGCCTCTCCAAGCCCAATTCCGTACGACCACTTTGCAGCCGCAATCGACGAAACTGACAATCGACACTCAAAGGCCAAGTCGTTGTTGGCGAGGAAGAACGGCGCGCTTGCCAATCCGCCCCATTTGATTATGGCTTCGTCGTTTGCTACGTCACCATCCACAGCCAACGCGAGCACGCCTTTTTCAGTTGCCGTGTCAGCAGCCAAAGCAGCCGTGCAACCAGCTGTCAGCAAGTTCATGTATGGTCCGACGAGAGATGTTGCGTTGAACGTCATGAAATCGTCAAAAAATCCAAAGGCAGGGTTGCCGACTGGAGTCTGAAACGAACTTCCCGAAGGATTCATGTTTGCCGGAGAACCAAAACCCCTCCACAGGCGTGGAGAAAACAAACGGGTAGAGATTTCATCAAAATGCGTATCCATTTTCACTTTTTCCTTTCAAGGAAGATTTAGGGGTGTCCCAGCCTTGGGTGGGCGTTTTCCCAGTTGAAAAAATGGCTGGCAAATTTAACGTCTGCCAGCCAGAGACGTTTTTCAAAACTTACAGACACGATGTCAGTAAGCTTATGCAGTTTCGGTCACAGTTTGAGTGCAATAGCCACGGAAGTTACCGCGACGATTGAAGCAGACCATTTGAACCGAGTCATCCATGCAGCGAACGCGGACGTTGCTCATTTCTGGGTGCTGGAAAGCCTTTCGCTTACGCATTTGCCGACCAGCAGCATAGTACGCCTTAAAGGTTGCCCAGTTGACACCGAGGATGATACCGTCAGTTCGAGCGTTGACGCTGTTTTGGTTCGTCCAAGCTGGAACCCAGTTCAACGGAACGCCACGGATGTAGACGCTTCCGCTGCGAGCAGCCATGTCGTCTCCGATGTTATCGTTTCCGAGTTGCAGCAAGCGACGTCCAGCCGACAGGACGCTGTGCGTGGTGAGAAGCTCCCAGTCACTTCGAGTTTGATCAACGATGTCTGGTCGCTGAACAGGGGGGGTAAATTGGCACAAATCCATCGAAGCAATAGTCTTTTCGACGAAATCGCTTCGACTCACGGTTGAGTATGGGAACGTCCGGTTTCTCCACTGAGGATAGGTGGAGCAGGAGATCCCACCGACGCCGTTCGCACCCCAACCAACAGGCTCAAATCCGTTGAAACCCTCAGGTGCGTTGTTTTCGTTCACGCTATCGTTGGTGGATGTGATCCACCACAATAAAGACGCGACGGAAAACGGCGACTGAGTTGGTCCCGTAGGTCCAGGTCCAAAAATCAAGTCTTCCATGCCCGTATAGAACGAGGTCATAAGATCCTGCTCGAGACCTTCAATGTAGTCGTAAATCTGACGACCGCCGGTTCGGAAGATCTCTTCGTCAATGTCGTAATGGTAGTTGTTCGTGGTCAATGCCCACTTCAAGCTACCTTCATCCAGCGTGTTCACGCGAGTCGAAGAGTCACGATGGTACAATCCGACAGTCTGAAAGTTGTCGTTTGTATTCACCTTGATCTTCCACTTGCACTGCGACGTGCTCATGGTGTCCTTCTTCAGGTTACCCGAAAAAAGACGCGATGCGTACTTGTAGCTTTGCAATGGAAGCGACAAGTCCTGCGCTGCGAGCGACTCTTCACCTGCGAATTTTTGCTGAATGCTATTTACAAAGTCATCAATCTGCTCAATCGATAGTGCCATTTGGCTATTTCCTTATTGGTTAAGCCCTTTCGAGTTCCCGATAAAGCCGGTCTGCTTCATCGCGAGGATCGTCCCGCGGAGGCAAAGGCTTCGTTGGACTTCCGCCCTGACGAAGCTGGCTTTGTCTGGAAATCTTCTGGGTCTGTTGTTTTAAAAGTTTCTTTCCGAGTTCATCCGCGAAAACCATTTTGGCTACGCGACCAACCAACTGATCAGTAAGTTCAGCTGGACGACCTAAACGCTCAAGACCGATCAACTGAGCCTTTACAGCCACATGAAGATCCCTTCGTCGCTCGAGCTCCTTCTCCGACTCACTTCCGGTTTTGCCGAACAAGTCGCCGTAACCTAGAGAGTCAACAAAGCTGTCGAAACGCTCCTCTTCGGACTTGGCACTCACATCTGCAAATCGAGACTCCAAAGCCTCCAGCCGAGATTCGTAGTAGTCTCGCATTCGCGAAAACTCATCAACAATCTCGTCGTCGTAAAGATCTTTGCTCAATGAGACCTCGTACCGATTGCCATCCTTCTTGGCAGGTGGTTCTTGATCGTCTTGTGCGGGTTCCTGCTTCTTGGCAAATTGACCCTTCTCGTTTCGAGTAGCGCCTTCCTCGTCATCGGCGATGGCTTTACGGCCAGCCTCAAACGCCTTTTTGTCCAACAATCGCAAAACCCGATCCAACTCCTCGCGACTGGCAAAGTCCTGCAAATCGGACTCATCAATGCCATACGCGGCAACCTCAGCTTTAACCTTACTGTCCACCCATTTGGGTGCTCTCGGCTTTTCGCTGGCATCCTCGCCTTGAACTTCGTCCTCGGCGGAATTACTGCCGGATTTTTCCTTGGCATGTGTATTGTCATCTTCTGCGGTGTCAACAACAACTTCCGCGTCAGACTTTCGAGATCCCTGCCGCTCTGCTTGAACTTCCTTGGCTACAGTTTCAGCGTAAGCAGCAAGATCCTCACTGGTCATGTTTTCGTTCAATTCAACTTCTTCACTCATCGCCAAATCCCCCATCTAAATCTCTAAACCCACGCATTCGTAGAAACTCATTCCGTGCGCGACGACTCGTAAAACGCACTTGACCACTGTCCAATACAGCAGCACCTTGAATGCAATGCTTTTTAATCAGATCGCGAGTCTCTCCGACCTGACTTTTCATAACACCACAACCCTCAGAAATCAAAGGATCGTGATCGGTGTATGTGTTTGACGCCATCGCAGGTCTTGTTAACCAATCGGCTTTCCTAGGAACCAACTGATCAAGCTCTTCGGCAGAAACAAACTTACCCTTGTATTTGAACTTTACTTCACTCATCAACCAATCCCCTGCAACATTGAGTTTCTCTGCTGTGAGTTAACCTGTGGACTTCCACCCATCAGTGTTTGAATCAAAGCATTGTTTCTAGCTGCCTCGGTCCCACCACTACTTACATTTCTTCGAATAGTTTCACGAGTAGTAACTGGAGACTGACGGATTGTATTTTCATCACCACCCAAAACTTCTGCTGGAGATGCAAACGTAATGAACCGCTTAAACTCAGGACGATTTTTCAGTCTGGCGATTTCATCAACGATTGCCTCTGCGTCGATTGATGCTCCCGACGCCTGGAACATTGGCCACAATGGAGCGATCTCACGGAGCACCTGGAACAGCTCTTGTAGCTTCTGCTCTGGAGTTTTGAACACCATCGAGTACGGCTCAACACGAAATTCGTAATCATCGAACGCGCCTTGCCTGTAATCTGGCGTCCAGTCTGAATTAACAGATATGCCAGTATTTCCGATAACCATTGAACTCTTAATTTCAAGAGTTGCGTCCTCCCACATCAGCCTCCCGAGATCCAAAACACAGTCAGACGCAAACGACACAACCGCCATTCGCATATCGGCAACATTTTTAGAAACGTTCCCATGAATTAGCTCTTCCTGCCCAAGAGTCGATGCTTGCTGACCAAGACCTCCCATAGCCTGAAGATTTCCAGCAAATCTGTCGTATTCGCTTTGCAGGAACGTGGCAAGAGCCATATCTCTTTGGTCTACACCACCGCTTTCAAACTGCTTAATTTGCTCAGGGCTTCTCCCTCTGTACCATCCGTTCCTCTCAGCAGTCCTCAGCCTGTCAGCATCGTCCTCCATCCCTGGCGGATAAACATTAACGACTCTATGAGAATCTGAGTCATCTTCCATTCTTCGATGCAGTCGATTCTGAAGATCGTGCATCCCTTTCAAGTTTATTGCCGGAGACGTAGGTATGACGTTATCAGGAGTATCACCAAGCGAAAGAAACTTGTACGGACCACCTTGAGATCCAATCCAGTCTCTCTCGATTAACGGAGGCAAGTCCTGTTGATCGCAAACCATTGTGGCTACAGAGTTGTTCTCCGGGATCCACACGTCCATCAGCCAAATCATGTCTTTGAGATCATCGTCCTGAGCACTTCCCCACTCAGAAGCTATATCTCGTGCAGCGCCAACAGAATCATGATGCTCCCGAGAGGTGGGTTTTATTTTGTTTTTGACCTTTTTGTCGTACCCAGGCTCATCCATGACCTTTTCGAAATCAGCTCGGTAGCGATGTCCGCAATACCGCATTTTGCTCAGCTCTTTTGCTGGCATATCAAGAATCAGGTCATCAAGAGACACGCGATTAAACCACGGCTCGCCTGGATCAAGCCAAACATCTTCCTCGGATTCCAAAACTCCATGGAACCTAGTGTCTGTGTCGCGCATCATCACGACGCCGCAACCAAGGCAGAAAAATGCATCCATTACAATTGCTCGAAAAGTTTTATCGAGCGACATATCACCAATTAGCTTGCCAAGATTTGTCTCAAAACGCCTAGCAAACGGAATCATTTCCGGTCTTGAACTAGACACCAAGACTTTTGGATTATTGGCAGCCAAGGCGATCGTATAGATTCTTGCCGTCTGGTTAATAAGATTAACCAGTGTTTTGCTTTCAGCTCCGGATTCAGCATACCAAGAGCCAACATAATCCTTGATCAGCTCTTTGCGAACTCGACGAAAAGGCTCCAGCGCGTCACGCGATGAGCGTATCGCCTTTAAGAGTCTTCCTCGTTTCTCGGGATTAGCTAGGTCAAACATCTACAGTCGAAAAAATTTCGGATAGTTCCGGTTATTTTCGACTGGGTTTTATCTCCAGCCTTCCCGTCCCGCTGACTCTGTGTCAGCTAGACTTTTTTGTCGCGTACGGCGACTTTATTCCTTCAAGAACAGCTCTTGTGTGTGCAAGGTTCAATGCAGATTGCGAAAAGTGAAGAGCCTTTTGCCCGTCTGGCTGAGCCTTTACTTGGTCAGCAGCTTTTGCAATCGCCGACTCAATCTTTTCGTTCAGATCGTTATCCATAATACCACCGCATCCTTCAGGTTTTATCCTTGAATTGAATGTCCGATCCTAACAACTAGGATCGCAAAACATCGCGTATTCCGTACTTTGGACTTCCGGAATTGACGCTACGCCTCTCCTGACGCTCTCTCCATAAAAAACTACCATACTCTGGATTCTGACCATTTTCCATATCGCTGTCAACTTTATTATCTAAATTATCAGTCGCAAATACAAGCCACGAGCCGGCTGCTGATATCGCTCTGTCTCCGTGATTCTTATCGGTGGCACCTTTGTTTTTTGTCGGAGCATGAATGATTTTTGCTCCATCCCACTCATATTCTCCGCATTCAAGAAGCATCTCAGCGGATCTTGGAATGTAACGACCTTGCTCCATTGCTAGGGCAAACTGCTCAAACATGTCAGCTTTGTCGGAATCTCTGCAAGGAAAACCAGCTTTCCTGCTTTTCTTTTGCGATCCAAGCTGCGTCACATCTCTGTAAAAGACGTTTCCGTAATTGCAAACCTCAACAACTTCTTTGGCAAATCCACCTGAAACGCCAGAGTCTTCCCACCCAATAAGCGCCTTTCGCATCCACAAGCTGAGCCCAACTACCATTCTTGCAAACGGTCTAGGCTCAAGACCTTTAATGGTGTACTCAAGAACCTGCTCCCCAGTTCTGTTGTCGATTCCAGACGCTACGGAATTGGAAGAATAAGCTCCGACACCACCAGAAGCGATGTCACACGCTATCGTGAAAGGACCAAAAGGAGGACTGTTATCTATTCCAGGCTTGAACCACAACGACAACGGACCGTCGTCTCTAGGGATCAAGCCCTTCAACTCAAGAGTTTCCTGGTCAAATACAGGCACCCCTCTCCAAACTGGCTTTCTGCCGTGCTCTCGCTTCATGCGATCTAGGAGATCAGGAGCGAACACCTTGCCGGCTGATCCCTTTGCATCCATATCAAGCTCTCGGGCGATGTATCTCGGAGTCGCACCTGGAATCAGGCAGTGTGAGTCGTACCACGGCGATCTCACCTTGCCGTCAATCTTGTGACCCTTCCTCTCAATAGCCCTAAGCTCTCGCTCGTGCGTCTTTATGTATTCATCGACTTCAGCCTGATCCTCTTGCTTAACCGCTGTAACAACACCATCCTTGCGAATATAAGCTAACCTTGCATGCTCTGGATTGTCTTTCCAGTCGAGAGAAAAAACTCTCGGATTATCCGGATCCATGGCGGATTCGTAAAAAACCCCAGTGTCGGCGCCGAAGGTTGAGCACAAAAAGACACAGTTTGTGACGTGGGCAACACTGGACATGATCTTGTAGTCAACACCACCAGATATAAACTCCTCTGAGCCAACTTCGTCGAACGCAAAAAGCGTAGTTCTGCCACCACGAGCGACGTCAGCCGTTGCAGAAAAACCAATCCACACCGCATCAGTTTTTGGTATGCGAATAGTGTGATCGCTGATGTTTCTGTCGTATTTGTCCAGCATCCAAACAGGAAGCCTATCAAGCATTTCCGACAGCTTGTTCATTACCGCAGACGGATCCTTAGAATCCATCATCTTTTCGTTTCTGGTAACAAGCCCCGAGGAGAATCCTGATTCAGTCAATGCTCTTCTGATCTGAACGCCTAGATACGTATACGTACCGCCCTGAGCTCTGCTTTTCTTGACGGTGACAGAAACAGGATGCTCCTTTTCCATCGCCTCTGTAATCGCGTCATCCATTGCCGTAATGACGGACTCTTGGTGCTTCCATGGAACAAAAGGCTTTGTCTTGATTTTGGCTCGAGGCTCGTGAACCCACAAGGCAAACGCAAAAAAGAACAGCACATCCGTCTCGCATGCCTGAATAAGAGCATCCCTGAATTTTTCATCAACTAACGCTCTTTCGCGACAACGAATACGCCACTTCATGTTCTCAACTATGTCTTTTGGAACAAGGTCGTAGAAAGGCGACGACATCGAATAAATCTCAAACCTTTGCGTCAGTGCATAAAAAAGGGCCACGCAACTTACGTCACGCAGCCCCAGGAGATTTGCTCCCGATGGAAGAGCAGATTAACTATACATCCACAAAACGCCATGTCAACAACAATTATCTAAGCCTCAGAGCATCTTTCATGGTCATGGTTTTGAGTCTAGCCCTTAGCGTAGACTCCTTGATCCCATAGGAACTCGCCCACTGCTTTAGCGTCATCCTCTCGCCAGCATGCTCAACTCCACACTTACCGCACGAGGACGTGTGACCGCTTTGCATGTGATCAAGCCTTACATCAACCTCGGCGCCGCACTCGCACTTGCAACGAAACTTACGCTTTCCAGAAGACTCAACCTCGGAAACAACCGTTAATTTCCCGTACTTAGCCCCAATTTTAACTTCCGTTCGCTTCATCAATTCCCCTGTTTTTTCTCGATTCCACATCACGAAACATAGATTACCAGCATTACCCCTTGCAAGCAACTGTTTTCCATTTAGGATACCACCCTACTTGACATAGTTACGGCCGTAACCTACATTTAGCTGTTGTTTACTTGGTTTTTTATAGGGAGATTTGCAATGTCAGTGGCTATTTACGTCAGAGTTAGTACCGAATCACAGAACGAAGCCGGTCAAAAGCGCGAGATCATGAAGTGGATGTCTGGAAACGGTTTTAATCTCGAGCATGCGATCTGGTACATCGACAAGGAAAGCGGAGAAACGCTCAAGCGACCTGAATTTGAGCAACTTCAGCGAGATATTTTCAACGGAGCCATCAAAACCGTAGTTGTCTACAAACTTGATAGACTCTCTCGATCGCTGAAGGACGGAATCGACATCCTATGCTCGTGGTGCCAGAAGGGCATTCGCGTGATCTCGACGTCCCAGCAGATCGATTTCACAGGTGTGATCGGGCAATTGATCGCTGCAGTGCTTTTTGCGGTAGCTCAGATTGAAACCGAAACTCGAAGGGAGCGACAAGCTGCAGGGATTGCTGTTGCGAGGGAGAAAGGAGCATACCGAGGAAGAAAGCTTGGCGCGCTAAAAGCTGGAGTGGACGCAAGCAGGGCTATTAAGCTCCGAGAGAGGGGATTAACCCACGCTGAGGTGGCAAAGGCTCTTGGAATCAGCAAGAGCACTGCAATTCGCTACGTGGAGAAATCCAAGCGTGAATCACAGAGTAAGCAGTAAAGGCGCACCCCAGGCCCATAAATAGAATGCAATCTCGCTCGTTGCCGGAATCCAGGATTTTTTCCTGGAACTGACCAACGGGCGTATTCGGAAAGGGTAAGAGGCGGGAGACCTGCACCTCCTTATCGCCGTTTGCCTGACCAGCGTCCACCCATCGTCAGCCTGTTGCTCCTGTACGACCCTTGAGGTTAAGAGCCTCTCCACGCCGCAGGGCGCTTCGCCGACTCGTTCCCATGCACTTTGGCGGTCTTCCACAGATCGGGCAAATAGCTCAAACGATTGCAGGCACAAGCGCCGGATAGCCGGCATTACACTCATGCCATGTACGTGCTCTCCCCCAAGATGTGGTTTGCGGGGGAGAGCTGGGTTTGACAGGAGCGTCAGACCACTTGTAAGAAACGCCGAAAGGAATAAAAGCGTTGTATACGAGCAAATCTGAGCGGCTCCTGCCATCTGCTGAAACCACTCAGCAATTTCAAAATTACGCGATAGGACTGTTTCCGTCAACGCTTTTTCTAGGATATCCTACTTAAAATCCGAGATTGAAATTTGTGTCGTGTACCACAACTCAAGCTTTTGTGGGGGTGCAAAATCGGGTTCATCGTGTGGATGACCTTCGACGTAAATGTGCGGATTTGAGCCGTTTGGGTTGCAACTGTAAAGGTAAGCCCAAAAAAACCCATCACCATACATTTTTTCCTGTAGCTTCTGTTTTTGCTCGATGCTTTGAACCTCAAATTCATGTCCATCTCCAGGACCACCGCCAACTAGTTTTACCACTACCATCATTACACCTGCATAAAAAATGATCAACCTGAGCAATCAACTTGTTTTGAAGCCTAGTCTTTTGGCGTAGATTTGGTTTCCTCCGTTTTAGTAAAACCATACCAATATAACTCGTCGTCACTGTCTGCCACCCATCTCCCTCCGGATGCTTCGCAGCTGAACTCTTGACTAAACACCTTCCAGTCTGGACGCTCAGTCAACATCTTGCTAGTAAAGGCGCCACCATCGTTCCAGCGAACGATGCGATTGTTTGGCTGAATGAAAACGCGACCATCTGCGTTGATCACATGACCAGTTTTGTGCCCAGAAGCTATTTCGCTGTACCCACCTTTGCACCAATCAAGCGTGAACATGTAGATTCCATTCACTGTCGTGCGATCTTTTAGCAGTATTTTGCAACTGCGATTTTTGATGTAATCAACGATCATAGCAGAGCAATAGTAACTGTAGCTGTCCCACAGTTGCAAGAAATCAAGAGGATAGTTTTTTCCTCCTTCTTTTGCTGTGTGGATGTAATGAATCGGTATCCTCGCATGCTGCGTTCCCCATTCACTCATACCTGTAAACATGCCGCACCGATTCGGTATTGACGTATAAATGAAAAACTCCATCGGTATGCGCTCATTTCTTGCGTCTGGATCCTTGTCATGGAGAAATCCAGTATCCAAGAATGCCCAGAAAAACGGGATGTTGACATTCAGAAAGTTTTCCATGCTACCAATACCTTTCTTCTGCAAGTCCGTCCTTCAACATCTTGGCGTTGAACGAAATTGGAGCCGCATCGTTTATCTTGTCACCATTTGCGATTGGCAATGAAGAACTAGGCCAATCAAAATGAACAACGGCTAAATATCTTCCGTATTTGTCTCGAGATTGAACCTTTCGCTGTACAGATTGAACAACAATCTTTTTTTGCTCAATTGCAATTTGAACCTCCCGCTTTACCCTCTTCCCTTCTTTTGTTTTTATCTCGGCAGCGTTGACTCCGTACAGCCTCATCCTCTGCTCAGTGAAATTACCAAAACCCTGATCAATAAGAAGATCAATAGTGTCTCCATCGACAACCTTCGAAACAGTTGCCTCGTAAATATGTATGCGCATCAAAAACTCCTAATCGTCAAAAATTTCAGCACCAACAATTTCTCCGCCATTTCCATCGAATATCAAGCAAGCAAATGTAGCTGTGCTGTCTTTGTGTTTTAGTGATCGCATGCAGAATGCTTCAAGACGATGCCATACCTCATCGGCTTCTTCTTCATCAAAGTCATAATCCCTTGCAAGCATTTCACACAGAAATCCCTTAGGAGTAAGTCTAAATTTGCGTTCTCCTCCATCTGCGATCACTCCGTCACCTCCACGCCAAAAGGCGTTCCATCATCGAATAGCTTTTCGTTAAAACTATCTCCCCAGGGGTATCCGCCGTGAAATCTGTCTGAGTAACCACAAGGTGGATAGAAATCTTTTGGATCGTTTTTCCATCGCCACCATCGATCCCGATGCGGCTTGAACTCCTCCGCATTCGCAAATGGTCGATAACGCTTCGGAGTCTCGATCTTGCGAACTATCACTCCGAGATCCCATGCATCTGGCTCCATAACCATCACTGGATGATTGACGCGATCAAGTGCATATTCGCCGATCTGTGGCCTGTCAACAATCCGCACCAATTCCCACCCATCCGGCACACCTGGAACGCCTCGAAAACCTTGTTCGTTACTCATTTCTTCCTCCTTCAATAGTGATAATCTGATTTCCGCAGCATTAGCGACCGGGACATTATGCACGGCTCACCTGTGGTTTCCCCGACATTCTCCCAGGCTCAGCCAGGGAGAATCTATAGTTATGCGGACTTAGTTGGTGTTGATCTGAAATAATCCGCTAATCCCAACCCAATTCGTTGCATCTCCCCTGACTCAAAAGCCAACCGCAACCTGTGCATTGCGTTCGCTGTAGCGTTGTATCGTTGCTCAAGTTCCTCCCAACCTCCCTTTTGATGATCAACCATCATGTGCAACAGACAGTCGATCAAATACAAATCGCTCATTGGCGTGCAATCATCGTGTGTGAGCATTGAAACCTCCAGCCGCATAACAATCCCATGCACCCAAGCGGCTTTAGGTACCGAAAAATTAAATCACCCCGCCGCTGGGTGATGGGTGGCGTTCGTCTCAATAATCCTGCAAAGCGATTCCGATTCGCCTGAAAGCGTCCTGTAACTCTTTATGCGATCTTTGACCGTAGTTCCGCCACGACCGAAACTCGCCTTTCTTCATTGCAACCAACTTTTGCCAACAGTTCGCATTATTGGAACGAATCGCTTGCCTCGCTCGTAACCCTACTGAAAACGAGGTGCGTCTGTCTTGCAAAATAAAATCCAGCGGCGTTGCATACTTCAGCTTTATCGTACCCGCACGTTCTGCGTTTACACATTTCACCTTAAATGCAGACCATCCGACAAAAAACTGCCCGCATCCCGGAAGCCAATCCGACGAACAATCGGATGAACCCAAGTGCTCGGTCTGCTGTTTTTCGTTGTCCATGTTTTCTCCTCGCACTGGGTTATCCTGTGCGTTATGCCGACTTGTTGGCCAGCTCCAACAACACATCGGCGTGACATGGTTCGTCCAGCTTGCAGAAGCACGCCAGATTCTTTCCTCGCAACGACTCAAGGCCTTCTAGAATCGCCGCCTTTGTTTTTTCCGCTTCATCCCCTTGCCAGTTCAACCATCCGTCTTTTTCACACAACCACGCACGAAACGCCGACGCGCAACGCTGCTTGATCTCCAAGTCTGTGCCCTCATATCCTGCCGCCCTGCATTCGTCTGGCTTGAATGGATTGCCGAACTTTCCCGGACGACAAACCGAAACCGTGTTTGGTGGTAACCTGTAGCCCTTGGTTCGCTTCCTCTGAACACGAAGCGGCATAACAACCGCATGCACGGGAGCACTCATCGACGCTGTTTTTGAACTCATAATCTTTCCTTTCGTGCCCCGTGATGCGGAGCGTTATCCTGGAAACTCTGGTGTATCGCATAGTTTCCACGCAATGACATCCTTCGGAGGCCACTGCTCACCATACCCGCACTTTTCGCCTTCGTACCGATGAATCATCAACCCATCGACATCAACAAATGTCTGTGCGTAATCAACATGGATATGCCCGCTCCACTCTCTCACGGCAATCCAGATCGAATCGCCATCTCCTGGCTCGATCGACGGACCGATCCATTCCTGCATAACAACGGATTGCACCAAAGCCTCATTCGTCTCGCTCATTCTCGTTACCTCTTTCCTTTCGGCTCGGTGAATCCGAGCGTTCTGCGTACCTATTCGCTGCCGTTCATGTTCTTGATCCGCTCCAGTACCTTTGACGCATCGCGTAACGATTCTGGAAGTTCAATCGGCCCTTCCTTCGCGTGCCGTGCTTCCATTGCGGCTATGCCTTCTGGCGTGTCTGGAAAACAATCCTCCAGAATATCGTTTAACGCTTCACTTGCATCATAAAGTAATCGTTCTAGCTCTCGCCTACTCAATCTTTGCTTGGCCATCATTGGTTCCTGTGGTGTTGTGGCAAATGGGGTACAGTAAAACGGATGGACACAGGACGCAGAACAATTGCGTGAACCCAAGTCGCGGTCATCGTATTTTGGTTTGGTCAATGTCGTTCTCCGCGACTGGGTTACGCAAAGCGTTGTGCGGACTAAAGCACATGCCGCAATTCTTGTTCGACGACATCTTGCACGGCTTTGGCAATCTGACCAGCAATCGCGCCATCTAATTCTTCCAGATTCTCCAACACGCAAAAAGCCGCATCGCAAATCTGCTTGGCCACCTCAAATGCCAACTGCTCTTTCTGCTGCTCGTCATACTCTGCTCGCTGCAAATCATATTGACCTTGCTCGCTGTCTGTGTAATCCATAATCCAACCCTCGCATAACAAAGCGGTGAATCGAAGTCGCCGGTCACCTAGTTCTCAAACCCGAGTCTCTTGGCGGCGACTCGGTTACCGCTGGGGTTATGCGTATCCTCTCGCCCCCTCAACGACCCAAATCCATACGCCCTTGTCCATACACGCCTTCGCCAATGCGTTTGCGTCGATCTCGAATTTGTGCAAGTACACCAATTCGTCATCTGTGCCATACACGGCAACTAAGCCTTTTGGCATGTAGTCAAACTCGAACTCGTCAACTTCCCTGACTGTCGCCTCCACAACCGCCACGTCTTCAGGCTTAGAGACGTAGATTCGCCCGTATGTCTTTCGGCTCAACCGCACTTCAGGCCACTTCATATAACCCACCATCGCATAACAACTCCATGCACCCAAGCGGCTTTAGGTGCCGAAAAATTTGAATCACCCCGCCGCTGGGTGATGGGTAGCGTTATCTGGCTTCTACAGCATCCATGGTCAGCATGGTTCCGAATTGCCAATTGCAGTATCCCCTCACCCCGTCCACGAATTCTTGGTCTTTCTTGAACGGGTATTTCGGGTTCCGCGAGTCGCTTTCGGCTATCAACTCCATTAGACGATTCGATGCCTTGTATTCGTCAAGAAAAAACTCTGATGACCACTCTCGACCTGGTTGCCCTCCGTCGCAGGAAATCCGACGAACCCGCCAGATAACAATGGGATGCAATGGAGCAACCGATTGGCCGTTTTCTGTTGTCATGTTTTACCTCCGTTGCTCGGTGAAACGAGCGTTATGCCGACTCTGGATACTTCAATACTCCTTCAGGCCAATCTACGATGCCTGGATCAATGCGATAGAAAAACATCGGACCAACCACGATGGTCGAATCCTTAAAGCAAGCTACAAGCTTTCCATCGTGGCGATCCAATCGCTCCGCATTCGGCCACAATGCTATTACATGCGACCACGCCTGTTCTAAACTCATTGCCATTATTTCTTTCCTCCAAACATCATGTAACTAATCAATCCACCACCAGCCAATACAAACGGAACCCACCACGGAATCGCAGATTCCACAAGGTAGCGAAATTCAAATAGACTCATTGGCTTTCCTTTTGTTGTTTTTTAACCTCATTCATGGCTGTCCTAACTGCTTCCTCCGGGCTTGTGCCAATCAAGTGAGTCATCGGCCATCCGGTGCGAAATCTATAGTGATGCTCACCGGTCATCTTACATGAGTGAATCTGTAGCTCCCCTGACAAAAACTCAAGCATTTCCTCGCTTTTAACGACACGAATGCCAATCATGTCTTTGCCACGCAGAGCGATGTTCAGATACAGCAGCAGATCGTCTCCGTATCCCTCGTCGTGGCATATTTCAATAGTAGTTTTCTTTAATCCCATCGTTACCTCTTTCCTTTCGGCTCGGTGAATCCGAGCGTTCGTCATACAAAATTGCCGTCTCTCCGGCTGTCACGCACACCCTAGTCGGGCCGACGCTGCTAGTACGTTTCGCTCGTTCTTCTATCCTCGAACAGGACGCCAGTACGTTAATCGCTGCGTCCAGCGATCCTCTGACAACGGGCACCATTTCGGATGCCAATGGATCAGGCAGGATTCGAACCTGCTTGTTGCACACCGTTCTGACCTTCAGCTACGTACTGAAACGACTTACACTGACGGTAGGTAGCATCTTCATTTGTCAGCGTGTCCCCCCACGCCGCTGATCCCTAAACATTCCCCATCGGTAAAACCGACCACCAGAACGCCTCGAAACGTCATTTCGTTACCGAGCGGGGTTGATATTTAGGAAATGTCGGGTGTTTGTAAAAAGTCCCTACAAAATGGATCGGGCAGGATTTTCACCTGCTTGGGAGACTGCAAAAGGGCCTTTAACGCTTAGCAGCAGGCATCCCAACATGCCTCTTATGTTGCCACAATTACCGTTGCGGCTCGCCGATCCTTTGCTGGTTAGGTGTGTCCAGCTTGCGGAATCTCACCGCAACCTCTATCCGTTTCGACTTTCGCCGAGGCGTTTGCATCCCTTAATGGATCAGGCAGGATTTGAACCTGCTCGCCGGAGTCAGCAGTAGCCGTCGCTACAAGGGCATGAAGCCAATACTCCTGCGTGTCTCCCGCCACGCCGCTGATCCAAAACCACTGGCGGGATTTGAACCCGCAATTCAAGATCGCCCAATCTTGCGTGTTTCCTGGATTACACCACAGTGATTTTCGCTAGTTGTAAATTACGGTGGCGTACCAACCTCTAGCGCCGCGAGCAACTCCAATCTCCAAAACTTGACGTTGCCCCCAATAGCAGCATCGACGAACAGCATCATCAGCAGAATAAGTGGAAAAACCGACGCCTTCGTATCTGCCTCCTCCAAAACCGCCACCAACGTGATACATGCGTCCAGCAGCAGCCTGACGCTCGGCTTTAGATTGAGCCAAACCAGAAGAAACTAATCGAACAGGGGCCGAACCAACTCGAGCCGCAACATGGACGGCATCACCGGCTGCGTGGAAGGCAGCATCAACAACTCGTCCCGTTGCTTCACCAACATGCTCAACGACGGCTGCAGTGGTGCATACCGTAGCCGTAACGGCTCGATCGACTGTTTTCGCCGCACCTCGGAAAGCAGATCGATAACAGCGTCCATTTGCGCAATCTTGTCCATAGCTCAGCCCTGAAACCAAAAAAACAACCAACATCGCAACCAACGTTTTCATCTTTGAAAACTTCATTCAACCATCCTCCGTAACCGAGAAACAAAACACCAACATACAACGTTTGCATTGTAGCGGCATTGCCCCGGTGACGCAAGTGGTGAGCTACTTTCGCTTTGCGGAGTCGATGATCAAAGCGGCTATAACTACCGATAAAATATCGGGATGCGTCGATTTGGAAATTTTCTCGATGTTATCCCAAAATCGCCTTGAAGCGGCTAAAGCTTCGACCTTTGCGTCCGATTTGTCGTCTTCGATCATTGCTGCAGATCTTTCTCGAGAGGCTTAAAGAATATCCACTTCTCTCTAAGACGATCTCCTCTCTCGACGGCTTCTTTGCACGTCATTCCAGCTGTGAAGTTCACCAGATGTATCTTTTCGTCTCGAGATGACCAAAAAACATCACCAGGGTTAATCGTTTCCGAGGATAAGGCGCTTCGGTATCCGTCTAACGGCTCAGCCTCAAACGTTTTCTCCAGGACAACCCAAAACTCGGCATCATCAAACCTGAGCTTCACCGAGCCATTCTCGCCCAATTCTATGATATTGCACTCAACCAATATACTGTCGCCTACATTCACGATTTCTTACCCCTTAACACTGGATGGTCTGGTTTTACGATAGATCTAAGAGCATCGTACAACTCTTTGTTTCTTGCTTGCAACTCGGTGAGTTTCCTGCTTGTCCGCTCGAGCTGCTTTCTGAGATCGGAAACCTCCCACTCGAGATGCTCAATTTCAGCCATGTACTCGCTAGCCGGCTTTTTCACTGCAAACCCCCTCGACAGGTCAACTAGATTGTTTCGGCCATCTCTTGTAACCGTGCGAAACACACCAGTTTTCAAGCGACTGCAATGAATAAAGGCTTTCGTGAGGCACTTCCCACCAACACTTCTGTCCTGGACGCATGTTTTCTAGCGATTTTGGAAACCGCTGGTATTCTTCCTTCATGCATTCAAACCCAAATCGCCATCCAATGACTTTCGCTGTGTGGCGATCAATAATCTTTACCGCCACAATCGGGTCGTTCGGATCCTCGAAGTCCTTGAAGTACAGCACTGACCTCTCGGTGGATCTAACCTGTATCGGCCCTACGTCTCGCTCTTTTCCCTTGCCATCATAGCGGAAACCAAGCGGCTTGTATCCCGTCACAATCGAAACGCACCACTCTCCAACAACACCCATCTCCGACGCCGACTTACTTCCATTGCTTGTATGATCCATGGCGCCGGAAGATTTTGTGTGAGATCTGCGACGTTCCGACTCAGCCACAATTCGACCAATGTCAGAATCAGACATTTTTACCGTGCGAGTCATCGCAAATATCCTTGTGCCACAACTGTGTCTTCAATCCAAACAACCTACCACTACTGCCCCGACGACGCAAGATGCTTGGCAGAGATAAGTGGTAACGTTTCCATTTGGACGACAGGAAAAAGCGTCAACATGCACAATATCAACAACCAGCATCATGAAGGACGACACACACAGAGGACAAAGACAGGACAACACCAGGGACAAGCATATACGATGCCCCTCTACTCCTCGACTCGCTTTAACGGGGTTATGTCTCCGTTCTCGCCAATTACCAGCTTGTCAGCATCGCAGCATTCCTTTGCCGTGTAACAACTTCCAACGGAAACCACGCCGTCAACACTAATTTCCCAAGACCAAGCGCCGGAGGATCGCTGCCAATAACCAGGATAGCAACGACTGAAGCTCATCGACTTGCGAGACGACCACTCAAGGATCGATTCTCGGCACAAACGATCCATCAACCTATTGCTTATCTTTACCCGCGGCTTACGCATCAATGGAAGCCCTCCTCCTCGAAAGATCAATCTGCGACTTGCGAATATCCATCGCAATAACACTCCTCCCATTCCTGATCGCCACAGAAGCTGTCGTACCGCTTCCACTAAAACAATCAAGAACTACCCCTCCAGGGGGGCAGAAACTCTTGACGAAAAACTCGGCTAGCTTCTCGGGAAAAGGGGCTTCGTTTTCATGAGCCAGAGGACTACCCATTAAACCACCACCCACCTTGCAATGAATCACATTCCCTGGGTTAGCCTTTGCTGGTGGTGTGTACGCCTTCTCGCCGCTCAACTTACCACCCGCGGTCTTGTGAGTCATGTTTCCGCCAGGACCATACTTTGGCGGACTTCCGCAAGCCGTGTTGTCACTCCAAGGAAGCCTACCCTTAGAAGCACAAACAATAAACTCGCAGTCGTTCCTAAGCCAATCCGGGCCTCCTGACCCAGGAATGCCAACTCGATGGTAAATCGGCGGCTTCCGAAGACGAATGCCATACCTATGCAAATCAGCCATCAACAACGCCGGAGTAGCCGACCACTGAAACTTTCTAGTCTGACCCTCAACAACCCAAGCAACCAAACCCCTGCAAACCCGAACGCACTCTATGTACCTCGCAACAGCCCAATTTACCCAATCCTGACCACTAAGGTCGAAACCAAGATCGCCGTACAGCCTCGCAGCTTCGTACGGAGGCGAACAAAACACCAAATCAACACTGTCACTCGGCATCTCTCGCATCAAATCCAAACAGTCACCACATCGCAATTCAAAACTACCCATAACCAGCCTCCAAGAAGAAGCATACCAGCATGGACCCGACAAAGCAATTGAAAATTGATGTGCGGTGGAACGGGATATCGTTGGGAGTCACCCCGGCGAGCGGGGGGGTCCGGGCTGTTTTCCGGCTGCGATCGGCGTCTTGCTGGCCTGATGGTCCTGGCCGCGTGGAAGCGATCGAAACGTCGGCGTGATCGCTCTCGAGTTGTCAAATAGAGTTGCCTCGAGGAGCCTATTAAAAACGCAGGAAAAACGCCACAAAAAACGCCACAATTCAGCGCGTCAAGTGCGGTATACCTCAGGTGGCAACGTTACCACGCAGGGCTCGGCTGGAAACGCTCTCAGCCGAGAGCACTTCAGCCCTCGAGCATCTCGGCAAGCAGCGCTCTCACCTCATCGATCGCCAGCCGCTCTCGTTTCGCTGTCTCGCGATCATCCTCGAGAGTTGATGAGATCTTCGCGGCTACGTCGACGTACTTGCTGTAAGCGCGAATGCTGGTTTCCAGCCAACCGAGCGCCGACCAAGACGGTGCTGGAGCGAGCGCCCGGCTGAGGTCAACCTCGGTGCGATCGCCGTGCTCTCTAACGCAGTGCAGCCGGCTCGATTGTACCCACTGGATCTCGGCGGCGAGCGATGCGTTAGCCGGCAACGTAGGCCAGTCCTCGGGAATAACGTCCAGGCCGTTTACCGAGGTCTCCGAAGAGCGTGCGCGCGATTGGTCGCCGCTGGTGGCGCCGCGGTCGGTAGCGTGGCTGTCGACGCCCCCCGTCGTCATCCCCTCTCCCTCATCCTTCCCGTTCCCTGACTCTCGAGTGGTTTTCCTCGAGGATAACTCAGCTTCCGTAAGTGGAGGAAAGCGTTCGTCTAGCTGTGTGTACGTTGTTTCTTGCGCTTCGGCCTTTGACAGTCCCAGTGACCTCGCTTCTCGCATCAACTGATCTCTGATCGGCATCGCCTCAGCCCATCGTTGCTCATCTCGTAGCCTGGCGCTGACACGCCTCTTAATCTCATCTCCATCGTTCATGGTAACTATCACTTTCAGTGCGCAAGGATTCCTAGGTAATTCCGCAATTTTTTATCGACGCTGCAAACGGGCCGAAGCCCCCGATTGGCCATTGGCCACCCCTCACGTCTAGCCGGCAGTGTAGGCTTCCACCTGCTCACCAGCAACTCCGCGGACCCTCGTGGATCACGCCCCCTCATTGGACTGTACTTTCGCCTCGGACGCTTGGCTGAAGGGGACACCGAATAATTTTTTCAAAATATATTTTCAATCGTAACACCTGTCAAATCATTACTAAAACATAGATTGTCAAATAAAATATCAAACAACCCTAATTGACAACATCAAGCGAGGTCGATAGAGTGAAGCACCCCACGGGGGCGGCGACGACGCCGAGTTGAAAACAGTTCAAACCACAGGAGAAAAACGATGGCAGGCAAGAAGTTCAAGATTAACTACCGAGGGGTTGATGGCAAGTCAGTAAAGTCGTTCAGCACATTGGAGGAAGCCGGAAAGTATTTGGCCGATCGCTACCAAGGGGCCGATTATCTGCTCGGTTCGAACGTGATGGGCACCGACTATGCTCAATATGAACTCACTGGGTTCAGCTTAAGTGATGTCGGTCAGTTCGACTTTTCCCAAGGGTACAAGGATTTCGAGTTCTACGACTGGGCAGGCGGTACGCTTCGGCATATCCGCCGATTCACAGTCGTTCAGCGAGGCGACTGTGTGGGTGATGGTCAGGTCGTTGTGGCTAGCTACGACACACTGGAGGAGGCTATCACTGAGGCGATTAAACTTTGCAGCGAAGATCTGCAATTCAATATCGAAGACAACGGCACCGACATCGGTTACGCGGTCGACAAACAGTGGATTGAGAACGTCCCGTTTGAACAAGTGGCCTTAGCCGAGTGGTCACCACCGTTCTAGGTCGAAACGCCTTCGGGCGTCCGGTGGTCAGGCCACCGCTGATGAGACCAGTCTTTACTTTATCGCCGTACGGCAGGAGATTACTAGAATGAAAACTGAATTCACCCCTCTCGAGCAACAAGCGATCGACTCGCTAATCGAGCACCTGTTCGCTGAACCAGGGTTCTCGGACGTTTCTACAGCCGATCTTGCGAAAGCAAGCGGCATCGCAATCAAATCGCTGCGAGGCGTCTTGTCTTCACTTGCCCAGAAGGGCGTGGTGGCAATAAGCGCCGATGCCGGCGTGTCAATTGTTTACCTCGAGTCAAGATTTTACCACCTACACCCTGTATGGGGTAAAAACGTGCGATCTCTCGCAAACTGCCATATAACGGCAGCACTTGCACTCGGTCATAGCAAGGCCGAGAACAACGAACGCCGAGCAGAGGAGTTCAGGGCCATCCTGGAAAGCGAGGGCATTCCAATCCCGACCAACGCAGAGTTGTGCGACATCGGGGTGTTCAACGGTGACGGAGCGTACTAGCTCGGTGGGGTTAGGCCGAGTGCGGCAGGTCGTGAGACCTGCGTCCCCAATTGTCATTGTCGCAGCAAAAACCACCAACCAAGGAGAATGAAATGAGAACGACCAAGTACAGCACGCTGTCACTAGCGGAGATCGAGGTGCTTATGGACCTCACAAGCGGACGGGTTGAAGACCTGGAGTGCGACGATTCGGAGGTGCCGCACGTCCTTCGAGTGCTGGCGGAAGAGCTCGAGCAAGAGCATGTTGCACGCTCCCATCCATGCCAGCCGCAAGAGCAGGAGTTCAACGGCAACAAGATAATCAACGCTCACGTCAATTGCGATTTCCCAGTGTACCTGCTGGAAGTGACAAACAAGGATTGGGACGAGTGCGGAAATTTCGCCGTCGTGACTGACTGCGGGTGGAACCCAGCGGAAGGATTCAATGAGTTTGATCACCGTTTTTTCGACAAGCTGGAAGATGCGGCAGTTGCGTTCGAGAGAGAAGTTCACGGACTTCGAGTGTGATACTAGCAGGGGTTAGGGCTAGTGCGGCGCCTTCGGGCGCGTCCCCAAGCTAGCAATGTGCTGGCAAATTAACGCAGGCGTGAGACCCTGCAAAGCTTATAGGAGAACTTAAAAAATGAACAAAACAGCTACAGGAAAACAGGGCTTTGGCTTTTGGAACACGACGCATTATCCGATCGGTGGATGTTTCTGCCGGTTCGCGCAAAACGAAACAATTACCAACATCGCGAAGCTTGATCGTCCCCACCAAGGGGCAACTCACACAGGAAAGATGGTTCGGGATGGAAAGGAGTTGACAATCGCTTTCAATATTCTTTCGGTAGATCAAGAGGATAACCAGGAGAGCGTGATTAGGGCGAATATCATTAAGGAAATTATTAGGATGGTGAAATCTGGCACCACCGGCGCATCAATCGAGTGCCTGTTTCAATGCACCACAACGAAGGGTGTTACAGTCCCCGTGGGATCCTATCGCCGGCTGTTCGAGGAGGTTGCCCGCGGTTCCGACGTCATCAATCGATTTTTAACTAACTAGCACAAAACACCGACCACAGGAGACACTTTCATGCTGACGAATTTTCAATCTTCGATCGAACTCGCTGCGAAGGGCCGCAAACGATTTCAGCGATCTGGTGAAAGCCGCGGAGAGTACATTACAAGAGCTCGCCGTTTGTCCAACGCAGTGAAGACCAAGCTGACTGAAACAGGCGAGTATCGCCACTGTCACGAGAGCTTCCTCGTCCGCGACACGCTTCTAGTGATCGAACAACTGTTCCCGGACCTCGGAACTTTCGGGGTCGAATACATCGCTCGAGGAACCAACCAGCGATCGCCAGCGATCACCTACCTAAACACCGGCGACTCTTGCGATCTCACTGTTCTCTATGTCAACGGACGCTTCCGCGTTG
>Ga0315899_10000334_pt1 | contig 58148 bp, 56 predicted proteins | sample LakEriMetagenome_2_FD_203518 | JGI IMG/M metagenome (GOLD analysis project Ga0315899, IMG submission 203518) | Freshwater fungal communities from buoy surface, Lake Erie, Ohio, United States - Buoy 4 MA112 | ecosystem: Environmental > Aquatic > Freshwater > Lake | place: USA: Lake Erie, Ohio... | reverse complement strand
TCGGCCTGCGCGGCGCGCACCGCGGCCCAGGTCTCGGGCAGCAGCACCAGCATCGCGATCGCGATGCCGATCACCGCCTTCGGCGCGCCGGCCGCCTCGACCGCAGCCTCGATCAGCGGCGACAGGGTCTTCGCGAGGCCGACGACCGCCACCAGGGAGACCAGCAGCAGCCCGAAGCTCGCCCAGGTCTGCGCGGCGGTCGGCGGCGCGGCGTGCACGTCCTCGTCCTCGGCATGCGCGCCGGGCAGGAAGTAGTCGCGGTGGCGGACCGTCTGCACGAAGACGAACACCGCCCACAGCGCGAGCGAGGAGACCGCGGCGAAGGTCAGCTGCGAGACGGTGTAGGTGCCGGCCGACGAGCTCGTGGTGTACGAGGGCAGCACCAGCGACAGCCCCGCGAGCGCGACCAGCGCGGCGAGCGCCGGGCTCGCGCCCTCGATGCGGAACGACTGCTCGTGGTGGTGCAGGCCGCCCACCAGCACGCAGAGACCCACGACGCCGGTGGTGATCACCATCACCGCGGAGTAGATCGTGTCGCGCGGCAGCGTCGCCGCGTCCGGGCCGCCCGCGAGCATCATCGAGACGATCAGTGCGACCTCGATCACCGTGATCGCGATCGCCAGCACCAGCGTGCCGTAGGGCTCGCCGACCCGCGCCGCGACCACCTCGGCGTGGTGGACCGCGGCGATCACCGCGCCGACGAGCGCCGCGGCGCAGGCGGCGGCGAGCGCGCCCGCGACGGGCGCGCCGACGGCGAGCGCGAGCAGCGCCGCGGCGCCCAGCGGAACGATCCAGGTCCAGTGCCGGGTCATCGGCGATCCGATCCGAAGGCGAGCGGCGCGCGAGGGGCTCGCGCGCCGCAGGGTTGAACGGGCGGTCGACCGCGCGGGCGGTCGCCGGTCGCGCCGACGATCAGCTCGTCGGCAGCAGCATCCAGAAGGTCGCGCCGCGCGCGGGTGCGCTGTCGAGCCCGACGCGGCCGCCGTGCAGCTCGGCGACGCGCTTGACGATCGCGAGCCCCAGCCCCGAGGTGCCGCGCTGCTCGCGGTGCTTGCTGCCCTGGTAGAAGCGCTGGAACACCTTCGACTGGTCGTCGGTGGCGACGCCCGGGCCGGTATCGGCGACCTCGACGCGCACCCCGTCCGCATCGCGCACGACCCGCAGCTCGATCGTGCCGCCCTGCGGCGTGACGCGGATCGCGTTGTCGAGCAGGTTGCCGATCGCGCGCTCGATCAGGCCGGCATCGACCTGCGCGAGCGGCAGCTGGTCGGGGTAGGTGACCCGCAGCGACACGCCGGCCTCCTCGGCGCGGATGCCGTAGCGCTGCGCGAGGTCGTCGGCGAGCTCGCCGAGCGCGATCGGCTCGCGCTCGATCTTGAGCTCGGGGTTGTCGAGCTTCGCGAGCTCGTTGAGCGCGTCGGTCAGCCGGCGCAGGTGGTGCGCGTTGTGGATCGCGGCGTCGACGAACCGGTCGCGCGATTCGGGGTCGAGCCCGTCGGCCTTCATGCGGATCGTCTCGAGCTGGCCGATCAGCGCGGTGAGCGGCGTGCGCAGGTCGTGCGACACGTTGGCGACCATCTCGCGACGGTGCGCGTCGGTCTGGGTGACCCGGTCCATCTCGAGCTTCAGCCGCTCCAGCGTCTCGCGGAAGGTGCGGGACAGGCGGCCGACCTCGTCGTTGCGGTCGCGGAACGGGAACTCGGTCTCGCACAGCGACGCCGAGAAGCCGCCGCTGCGCACGCGCTCGGCGACGCGGGTCAGTGCGGTCAGCGGCCGCGTCAGCAGCGCGATCATCGCGACGGTGAGCGCCACGCCGATCGCGAGCGTGAGCAGCGCGACCTTGACCGCGGTCTGGATCGCGTAGCTCTTCAGCAGCTCGGGCGTCTGCGTGCCGATGTCGGCCGCGCGCGGCACCACGTAGAGCCAGCCGAGCTCGCGGCCGTCGCGCACGATCGGGCGCGCGGCGACCAGGCACTGCTTGGCCTCGTGGTCGGGGTCGGCGCCGTGGATCGGCATCGACGCGTCGCGGGCGAGCGACGCGCGCACCGGCCCGAGATCGACCCGCCAGTTGCTCCAGAAGATGTGGCGCTCGCCCGAGCTCGCGAGCACGCGGCCCTTCGGGTCGAGCAGGTACATGCCGGTGCTGGGCGAGTAGATCGTGTAGGCGGCGAGCTTGTCGGAGAACGCGTCCGGGTCGCGCTCGTAGAGGTCCCACAGGTCGGGGTGCATCTCGACGACGCGCTCGATGAACGCCTGGCTCTGCGCGTAGACGACGTCGGTGTAGTAGCTGCGCACCGACATGTGCATCACCGCCGCGAGCACGATCGCGGTCAGCATGCCGGCGCCGGCCACCAGCATCAGCACCCGGGCGCGCAGCGACTTCATGTTGCCCCCAACGGCCTGCGGCCGAGCCCCCCGGGGGGGCGCGAGCGCCTCCGATGCGATCGTGCGGCGCTCATCGCTCTTCAGTGAACCGGTAGCCCACGCCGCGCACGGTCAGCACGTAGCGCGGGCTGGCGGGGTCGGCCTCGAGCTTCGCCCGCAGCCGGTTGATGTGGGTGTTGACGTTGTGCTCGTACCCTTCGTAGGTCGTGCCCCAGACCGCGTCGAGCAGCTGCACGCGGGTGAACACGCGGCCCGGGTGGCGCGCCAGGTGCGCGAGCAGGTCGAACTCCTTCGAGGTCAGCGGCAGCGAGCGGCCGGCGAGCTTCACGTCGCGGCTCGCGCAGTCGATCACGAGTTCGCCCGCGGCGATCCGCTCCGAGCTCGCCTCCTGCGGCTGCAGCGCCATGTCGCGACGCCGCAGCATCGCCTTCACCCGGGCCTGCAGCTCGGGGATCGAGAAGGGCTTGGTCAGGTAGTCGTCGGCGCCGAGCTCGAGGCCGAGTACGCGGTCGATCTCGGTCGAGCGCGCGGTCAGCATCAGCACCGGCGTCGCGTTGCGCTCCATGCGCAGCGTCTTCACGACGTCGAGCCCGTCGCGGCCGGGCAGCATCACGTCGAGCACCACCATCGAGTAGTCGCCCGACTGCGCGGCCTTCAGCCCCGCGTTGCCGTCGTGCACGCAGTCGACGCGATGCCCGAGGTCGCGCACGTGCATCGCGATCAGGTCCGCGATGTCCTTCTGGTCTTCGACGACGAGTATCCGGTGCTCCATGACCCCTCCGGCAGCGATGCGATTCTGGGCTCCCTGCATCGCGGCCCGCTCGCGGCAGGATAACAAAACGGTCACGACGAGGCGCCTGCCGCCGGGCGGCATGACGGGAGGCCGGGGGCGAGACCAAATCGAGATGCATCCGCCATGGTGGGGTGACGTCGGGCCCTCACAGTCCAGCCATCCGAACCGCATCGACCGGAGTCCCGCATGTCCGCCGCACTCGCCCTCGACCCCGCCGCCGATCTCGCCGTGCACCGCGGCGCGATGCTGCGCTTCGCCCGCCGCAAGATCCGCGACGAGGCGCTCGCGGAGGACACCGTGCAGGACGCGCTGCTCGCCGCGCTGAGCGCACGCCACAGCTTCCAGGGCCAGTCCGCGGTGCGGACCTGGCTGATCGGCATCCTGAACCACAAGATCCAGGACGCGTTCCGTCGCGAGACCCGCTACGTGAAGCTCGACGCGCCCGGCGACGAGGGCCTCGAGGCCGAGGACCGGCTCGAGCTTGCCGCATCGGCCCAGCCGAGCACGTCCGACGACGACGACCCGATGCAGGAGGTGGCGCGTCGCCGGATGCACGCGGCGCTGGTCGACGAGGTCGAACGGTTGCCGGACGGCCTCAGGTCCGTGTTCATGATGCAGGCGATCGAAGGGGTCGCCACCTCGGAGGTGTGCGAGAAGCTCAACATCACCGAGGCGAACGTGTGGGTGCGACTGCACCGGGCGCGCAAGCGCCTGGCCGAGCGGCTCGAGGACCACCTCGTGCCCGCCTGACGAGGGCGACAGGGGGCGAGGCGGGGGGCGAGGCGGGCGCCGGCGCGGACGCAACAGCGCCGCGCCGCCCATCGGCACCGCCGCACCTGCCATCCGCACTTCCTCAGTGCATGCAAGGCGGCGGCCGAAGATGTGCAGGACTTCCTCGACATCGACGGCTGACCCCTCCATGCACGCACTCGACGCCGGTCAGCTGAACCGGCTGCTCCGCGACCTCGAACTCACCGCGCCCGTCGCGATCAAGCGGGCCGCGCCGCACGCCGAGCAGCACCTGTGGCTGCTCGTCGCGCTGCGTCGCACCGACGTCCGCGAGGACGGGGCGTTCCAGCAGCGCCTCGCGCGCCATGTCGGCCTGCGGGGCAAGCTGCGCACCCGCAAACAGGCGCTGTTCGACACGATCGAGTCGCTGAAGGCGCTCGAGCGTCCGGCGTTCGAGGACGTGCTGCTGCGGATCAGCGAGCTGACCGGGCAGGTCGAGAAGTCGGTCGCCTCGTCGGTGCTCGCGCTGCTCGAGCCCGAGCAGCCGACGATCGACCGCGACCTGCGCGAGCTGCTGCCGCGCTACGGCTTCCCGACGCTCGCCGAGGCGCCGATGTTCGACGAGTGCGTCGCCTGGCACCGCCGGCTCAAGGCGCTCTTCGAGCAGGTGATCGACGCGCCGCGCTGGGCCGCGATCTCGCCGCGCATCGACGCGGGGCTCGCGCCGCAGGGCGACGCGCTGCTGACCGAGGTCCGCAAGCTGAACCTGCAGCTCAGCCACTCTCGCCGGGTGGTCGCGCTGATGCCGACGCTCGAGCCGGTGCGCATCGTGCCGGTGCGCGGTGCGCTGCCGATCGCGCCCGCCGAGCCGATGCCGATGCGCGGCGCGGTGCGGCTGCACCTCTGCCGCTGAGACCGCACGGCGCGCGCGGCTCGCGCCCTCTTCGGGTCGGCGCGCGGCGCGGGACGGACCCCGCGCCGACCGGCGCGATCAGGGCGTCGCGACGCGCCCGAGCAGCAGGTACTCCATCAGCGCCTTCTGGACGTGCAACCGGTTCTCGGCCTCGTCCCACACCGCCGACTGCGGCCCGTCGATGACCTCGGCGGACACCTCCTCGCCGCGGTGCGCCGGCAGGCAGTGCATGAAGAGCGCGTCCGGGCGCGCCTCGCGCATCATGTCCGCGTCGACCTGCCAGTCGGCGAACGCGGCGAGCCGGTCGCGGCTCTCGTCCTCGAAGCCCATGCTGGTCCAGACGTCGGTGCTGACGAGATCCGCGCCGGCGCACGCGACCATCGGGTCGTCGACGACCTCGAGATGCGCGGCGTCGCGCGGCGACACGCGCGCCGGGTCGATCCGGTAGCCGGGCGGCGTCGAGATCCGGATCCGGAAGTCGAGCAGGCCGGCGGCCTGGATCCAGGTGTAGGCCATGTTGTTCGCGTCGCCGACCCAGGCGACCGTGCGCCCCGCGATCGGCCCGCGGTGCTCGATGAAGGTGAACACGTCGGCGAGCACCTGGCAGGGGTGGTACTCGTTGGTCAGCCCGTTGATCACCGGCACGCGCGAGTGCGCCGCGAAGCGTTCGACGATCGACTGCTCGAAGGTGCGGATCATCACCATGTCGCACATCCGCGAGATGACCTGCGCGGCGTCCTCGACCGGCTCGCCGCGCCCGAGCTGCGAGTCCTTGGTGTTCAGGTAGACGCCCGCGCCGCCGAGCTGGTGGATGCCGGCCTCGAACGACAGCCGCGTGCGGGTCGAGGCCTTCTCGAAGATCATCACCAGCGTGCGGTCGGCGAGCGGGTGGTACGGCCGGTAGCGCTTGAAGAGGTCCTTGATCACGCGGGTGCGCGCGAACAGGTGCTCGATCTCGTCGCGCCCGAAGTCGACGAACTGCAGGAAGTGCCGGATCGCCATCGCGCCGCCCTCCGCCGCGCCGCTCAGGCGGCCCGGCCGGCCGCGGCGTCGCGGACGATCGGGGCGAGGGTGGCGACCGCGAGCTCGGCCTGCTCGCGCGAGAGGATCAGCGGCGGCAGCAGGCGCACGACGGTGTCGGCGGTGACGTTGACGACGAGGCCGGCCTTCAGCGCCTGCCCGACGACCTGCGGGCAGGGGCGCGAGAGCTCCACGCCGATCATCAGCCCGGTGCCGCGGATGTCGACGACGCCGTCGACGCCCGCGAGCTCGCGTCGCAGGCCGCCCATCAGCACCTCGCCCATCGCGGTCGCGTTCTCGAGCAGGCCCTCGTCCTCCATCACCTCGATCGTCGTCAGCCCGGCGCGCATCGCGAGCGGATTGCCGCCGAAGGTCGTGCCGTGGTTGCCCGGCTTGAACACCTCCGCGGCCGCGCCGCGGGCGACCACCGCGCCCACCGGGATGCCCGAGGACACGCCCTTGGCCAGCGGCATCACGTCCGGCAGGATGCCGGCCCACTGGTGCGCGAACCACCGGCCGGTGCGGCCGGTGCCGCACTGCACCTCGTCCACCATCATCAGCCAGCCCTTGCGATCGCACAGCGCCCGCACCGCGCGCAGGTACTCGTTGCGCGCCGGCTGGATGCCGCCCTCGCCCTGGATCGCCTCGAGGAAGACGGCGACCACGTTGGGCCGCTCGGCGGCGACGCGCTCGAGCGCGGCGATGTCGTTGAGCGGCACGCGCACGAAGCCGGGCACCAGCGGCTCGAAGCCCTTCTGCACCTTCTCGTTGCCGGTCGCCGACAGGGTGGCGAGCGAGCGGCCGTGGAACGCGCGCTCGTAGACGACGATCTCCGGCAGGTCGACGCCCCGGTCGTGGCCGTACTTGCGGGCGATCTTGATCGCCGCCTCGTTGGCCTCCAGCCCGGAGTTGCAGAAGAACACGTTGGTCATCCCGGACAGCTCGACCAGTCGCTGCGCCAGCGCCGTGCGCAGCGGGATCTCGAACAGGTTCGAGGTGTGGATGATCTTCGAGGCCTGGTCGGCGATCGCCGCCACCAGCCGGGGATGGTTGTGGCCGAGGGTGTTGACCGCGATCCCGGCGAGCAGGTCGAGGTAGCGCCTGCCGTCGGTGTCGTAGAGCCACGCGCCGTCGCCTCGCTCGAACGCGACCGGCTGGGGGGCGTAGGTCGGCATCACGGGGCTGGCGGCGGTCATCGTGCGGTCCTCGATCGTCTAAGGGACTGAATTCTAGGGGATGTCCGCCGCACGGGCGAATCGGCGAGCGGTCGCGCGCGGGGCGTCGCTATAATCGGCGGTTTCGACCCGAACCGGCTCCTCCCCGGCCGATGGCGTCAGAACCTGCGTCCCAGACCGTCCCGGCGACCGGCCTCGAGCATCCGCCGACGGCGCCGTTCCTGATCGTCGGGGTGACTTCCTCCGGACGCGGCTTCCGGCCCAGCGACTGGGCCGACCGGCTCGCCGGCGTGATGGCGAGCTTCCAGCCGCCCGGCGCGGGGCCGCGCTCCCACCTGCAGTACTCGCCGTATGCCGTCCCGGGCGTGCACGGCCCGCACAAGTGCGTCCGCGTGGACCCGGCGATCGCCGAGGTCGAGCCGATGGCGCTCGCCTTCCTGCTGAACTTCGCCCGCGACAACGACCTGCAGCTGGTGCTGTCGAGCTGAGTTCCCGCGCCGCGTGAAGTTCGGGGCGTAACGTATTCAACACAAAGGATTATTTTTCCCGGAACGGCTTGCACGCGCGGCCGCACTCGGGATTAGAATCCGTCCGTCCCCACGCGACCGACCGCACCCGATCGACATGTCCCAGCCCGGCTCACGTTCCGATCGGCCCGCCACCGCGGTGCCCCCCGCTCCGGCCGAGCGTCCCGAGATCCGGGTCGCCGCGTTCGGGCTGGCCGGCAAGTTCCAGCGGATCCTGGAGATCGTGTTCCGGCACTCGCGGCACAACCCGTACCGCTTCGTGCTGGCGGCCTCGCGCGGGCCCGGCGACTACGACCTGGCGCTGGTCGACATGACCGCCAAGGGTGGCCCGGAGGTCGCCCAGACCCTGCGCCGGCTGCCCGAAGGGCGGCCGATCGTCACCGTCGGCCGCCGCGAGGACCCGACCCGGGCGCGCGACGACCTGGTGCTGCAGCGGTTCGCGCTGAACGTGCTCGGCGTGCTGAACGGCACGGTCGAGCGCAGTCTGGTGCGCCCCGCCGCGGCGCTCGCGCGCAAGGCGGCCGGCTGGTTCGGCGTGCCCGACGCGGAGCGGCTGCTCGGCCGCAAGGCGCGGGTGCTGCTCGTCGACGAGAGCCCGGCGGTGAGACGGCAGCTGTCGCTGGCGCTGCACCAGATGGGGCTCGACGCCGAAGGCGTGGGCACCGCCCGCGAGGCGCTCGACGTGATCGCGGTGCGACGCTACGAGCTGGTGATCCTGGAGGCCGCGCTGTCCGACATCGGCGGGCTGCGGCTCACCCGCGACATCAAGCGCGATCCGGCACTGCGGGGCATGCCGGTGATCGTGCTGTCCCGCCGTTCCGGCCCGCTCGACCTGCTGCGCGGCGCGATGTCGGGCTGCGACAGCTACCTGGTCAAGCCGGTGTCGCTGCAGACGCTGCGCGAGACGGTCGCGCGCTGCCTGCGCAAGTCGCTCGCCGCGATCGCGCGGCAGCCGGCCGCCGCGCCGGCCTGAGCGGGGCGCACCGCGCGCCAACGACAACGGGCGCCGAGGCGCCCGTCTTCACGTCGACCGGGGCGCGGCCCGTGGGCCGCGACCATCACTTGACCCGGCTCTTGTACTCGGCGGTGCGGGTGTCGATCTCGATGCGGTCGCCGATCTCGACGAAGGCCGGGACCGGCAGCTCGAAGCCGGTGGGCTTGATGCGGGCGGGCTTCATGACCTTGCCCGAGGTGTCGCCCTTGACCGCCGGCTCGGTGTACTCGACCTCGCGCACGACGCTGTTCGGCATCTCGACCGAGATCGCGCGGCCGTCGTAGAACACGACGTCGCAGGGCATGCCTTCCTCGACGTAGTTGAGCGCATCGCCCATCGACTCCGCCTCGACCTCGTACTGGTTGTACTCGGTGTCCATGAACACGTACATCGGGTCGGCGAAGTACGAGTAGGTGCACTCCTTGCGGTCGAGCACCAGCACGTCGAACTTCTCGTCGGCCTTGTAGACCGACTCCTGGTTCGAGCCGTTCAGCAGGTTCTTCAGCTTCATCTTCACGACCGCGGCGTTGCGGCCGGACTTGTTGTACTCGGCCTTCTGCACGACCATCGGCTCGGTGCCGATCATCACGACGTTGCCGGTGCGCAGTTCCTGGGCGATCTTCATGGCGGGAGGGGTCCGGGAGGGTGTGTCCTACGGTAACCCTCGATTATAGCCGGTCGCCGACGAACCCGACGAGACGGGTCGCGAGGTCCGGGGTCTCGGCGTTCGCGCCGGCCCAGCGGCGGCAGGCGGGCGCGAGCTCGTCGAAGGCGTCGAGCAGCGCGTGGAGCGCGCCGGGCAGCGCCGCGGCGCACTCGGCGGGCGGCGCGTTCCAGGCCTCGTGCGAAGCCGTGACGCCGCGCAGGGCGGGCGCGGACGGCGCCGCGTCGCGCGCCCAGGCGTCGACGAACGCGCGCACCTTCGCGCGGTGCGCGCCCCCGTCCTGCCGGTAGGCCTGCCACAGCATCGGCCGCGCGGCCCACAGGGCGCGTACGAACGACTCCTCGCCGCGCACCAGGTTCAGGTCGCAGCTCCAGAGCAGCGTGTCGTAGTCGCGCTGCGGCACGAAGGGCACCGGCACCGCGACCGGGTGGCCGGCCGAGGCCGGCGCGACGCCCCGCGGCACGAGCACGCGCCACGGCTCGGGACGGGCCGCGAAGGCGTCGAGCAGCGCGACGATCGCCGCGTCCGGGTAGCAGAACAGCGACGCGAGGCGCTCGCCGGCGCGCGGTGCGACGCCGAGCGCGGCGAGCGTCGCGGCGCGCGCCGCCGGGTCGGCCTCGAAGGCCTCGCGCCGTGCGATCAGGTCGCGCTCGCGCAGCAGCCCGCCGGTCGCCGGGCCGAAGCCCGGGAAGAAGAAGTGCTCGACGAGCCCGTCCGGCTTCGGCGACGGCAGGCCGTGGTGCGTCGCGATCCAGGGCTCGGCCGACAGGTACTCGAACGCGACCCAGGTCGCGCGCGGCACGCGCGTGCGCATCGCCGCGCGGTAAGCCTCGGGCGGCGCGCCGGCGAGCATGCCGACGACCACGTCGGCGACCTCGTCGGGCGCGGTGGCGGCGAGCCGCGGGTCGGCCTCGTCGAGGTGCTCGATCCGCACGCCGTCGACGCTCGCTCCGGGCCGGGCGTCGGGCACCAGCGTCGCGAGCGCGTCGGGCCGGTCGATCCACAGGCGCGGCGCGAGGCCGTGCTCGGATGCGAGCTGGCGCGCGAGTCGCCAGCCGATCGCGGCGTCGCCGAGGTTGTCGACGACCGCGCAGAAGAGGTCCCAGCGCCGGCCCGGCGCAGTCGCGGTCCGATCGGCGGGGGCGGCGGGCGCGTGCATCGCGCGAGTGTAGCGGCCGGCCGAGAGCCGGCGCGGGCAGGACGAGGCGGCGGGCGGCCGCGTGTGCGGCGACGTGCTCGGCGACGTGGGCGCCGGTGCGCTTCAGCCGCGCGGCAGCACGAGCAGCTCGCGCAGCCTGCGCAGGCTGCTCGCGTCGCCCTTCCTCGAGAAGGGCAGGGGCAGCGGGTTGACGCCCCAGTTCGCGGTGCCCTTGAGCTCCCAGACGGTCTCGGGCATCGGGCCGGACAGCATCCGGGCGATCACGCCGCGCAGGTCGGCGGTGGCGACGTCGAACGCGATCGGCAGCTCCTTGGCGCCACCGGCGGGCAGCGTGAAGCGCTGCTCGGCGACCTTGCCCAGCGCCAGCGGCTGCCCGAGGATCGCGAGGTCGAAGTAGACGTTCGACAGTGGCACGTCGATCGGGTTCGGGTTCTGCGTCGCGATGCGCACCGTGAATCGCACCCGCTCGGCGGACACCGAGTCGATCGACAGGTCGGAGAACGCGACGCTCGGCGGCTTCAGGTCCGCCGGCGGCAGCAGCGCGCCGCAGGCCGACGCGGCGAGCCCGGCGAGCGCGGCGGCGAGCGACGAGGCGAGCGCGCGGCGGCGCGCGACGCGCACGCTCACAGCGTCGCGAGCCGCTGCAGTGCGAGCCGCAGGGTCTCGTCCTTCTTCGCGAAGCAGAAGCGCACCAGTCCTCGCTCGACCGGCTCGGCGAAGAACGCCGACAGCGGGATCGCGGCGACGCCGATCTCGGTGGTCAGCCACTTCGCGAACTCGGCCTCGGGCAGGTCCGAGATCGCGCTGTAGTCGACCAGCTGGAAGTACGTGCCCTCGCACGGCAGCAGCCGGAAGCGCGTGCCCGCGAGGCCCTCGCGGAACAGGTCGCGCTTGCGCTGGTAGAACGCCGGCAGCTCGAGGTACGGCGCGGGGTCGGCCATGTAGGCCGCGAGCCCCTGCTGCATCGGCGTGTTGACGGTGAACACGTTGAACTGGTGGACCTTGCGGAACTCCGCGGTCAGCGCCGCGGGCGCCGCGCAGTAGGCGACCTTCCAGCCGGTGACGTGGTAGGTCTTGCCGAACGAGGAGATCACGAAGGCGCGCTCGGCGAGCGCGGGCCAGCGGCTCGCCGAGCGGTGCGGCGCGCCGTCGAACACCATGTGCTCGTAGACCTCGTCGGCGATCACGAAGAGGCCGTGCGCGACCGCGATCGACTCGAGCCGCGCCATGTCGTCGTCGGACAGCGTCGTGCCGCTGGGGTTGTGCGGCGTGTTGACCAGGATCGCGCGCGTGCGCGGCGTCACCGACGCGGCGATGCGGTCCCAGTCGACGCGCAGGTCGACGGTCATCGGCACGCGCACCGCGACGCCGCCGGTGAGCTCGATGTTCGGGATGTAGCTGTCGTAGGCCGGCTCGACGACGATCACCTCGTCGCCGGGCCGCACGATCGCGAGGATCGCGGTGAAGATCGCCTGCGTCGCGCCCGAGGTCACGGTGATCTCGGTGTCGGCGTCGTAGCGTCGACCGTAGAGGCGCTCGACCTTGTCGGCGATCGCACGGCGCAGCGCGGGCACGCCGGCCATCGGGGGGTACTGGTTGTGGCCGGCCCGCATCGCGGTCGCGACCGCGTCGAGCAGCGCCGGGTCGCAGTCGAAGTCGGGGAAGCCCTGGCCGAGGTTGACCGCGCCGCGCTCGGCGGCGAGCGCCGACATCACGGTGAAGATCGTCGTGCCGACCTTCGGCATCTTGGTGACGAGCGTCGGCGGGGGCGGAGTGTGAGGCGCGTTCATGGCGGGCTCTGACGACGTTGCGGGCGATTATAGGCGGGGGTGTGCGCCGAACGCGGCGGCGGCCGTCCGCCAGTCCTCGGGCGTGCCGATCCGCACGCCGAAGCGCCGGCCGGCGATCCGGCGCAGCCGCAGCAGCGCCTTGTCGCGCGAGACGAGCCAGTCGACGCGCAGCGCGACCGCGAGGTCGACGAACATCCGGTCGTCCGGGTCGGTGCAGGGCAGCCGGCAGTCGGGGGCGGGCGGGTGCAGCGCGACGAGCGTGCGCTGGCGCGCGCAGGCGGCCTCGCGGGCGGCGGCGTCGAGGCCGAAGTGCGGCCGCACCAGCACCGCGGCAAGCTCGTCGAGCATCGGCGCGGTCGCATGCAGGACGACCTCGCCGGACTCGATCGCCGCGGCCAGCGGCGCGATGCGCGCGTCGCCGAAGACGAGCCAGTCGAGCCACACGTTGGTATCGAGGATCGCGCGCATCGCCGCCCCTATAATTCGGCCGCCCGAGCCCGGCCATTCGACGAGGACCGCCCCGCATGCTGATCGTGCTGTCGCCCGCCAAGACGCTCGACTATGCGTCGCCGATCGTCGACGTCGCGCCGACGAAGCCCGAATTCGCGGCCGACGCGAAGCGGCTCGTCGGGGCGCTGCGCGAGCTCGCGCCGGTCGAGGTCGCGCGGCTGATGGAGCTGAGCGACGCGCTCGCGGCGCTGAACGTCGCGCGATACGCCGCGTTCCGCGCGGCGCCGCGCGCGGCCGACGCGCGGCCCGCGGTGCTCGCGTTCGACGGCGACGTCTACGACGGGCTGCGGGCCCGCGAGCTCGACGCCGATGCGCTCGACTTCGCGCAGCGGCGGCTGCGCATCCTGTCGGGCCTGTACGGCGTGCTGCGGCCGCTCGACGCGATGCAGCCCTATCGCCTCGAGATGGGCACGCGCCTCGCGAACGATCGGGGCCGCGACCTGTACGCGTGGTGGGGTGACCGGCCCGCGAAGGCGCTGCGGCGCGCGCTGCGAGACGCGGGCGGCGGCACGCTGGTGAACCTGGCGTCCGAGGAGTACTTCCGCGCGGTCGACGTCGACGCGCTGCGCGCGCCGGTCGTGCAGCCGGTCTTCCAGGATCGGCGCGGCGACGGCTGGAAGGTGATCTCGTTCAACGCCAAGCGCGCGCGCGGCGCGATGGCGCGCTTCGCGATCGAGCAGCGGCTTGACGACCCCGAGGGGCTGAAGGACTTCGACGCCGACGGCTGGCGCTTCGCGCCGCGTGCTTCGGACGCGTCGAGCTGGGTGTTCCGCAGGGACGCGGTGCCCGCCGCCTGAGCGGACCGCGGGCCGCGCGGCGCGCGGCCCGGGGGGCGTCACTCGACGTTGACCTCGACGCGGCGGGCCTCGCGGTCGTTGCCGTCGCCCTCGGTCTCGGCCGGCTTGCGCAGTTCGATCCGTTCGGCGGCGACGCCGGCGGCGACTAGCGCGTCGCGGGTCGCGACGGCGCGCTGCTTGGCGAGCTCGGCGTTCTGCTCGGGGTTGCCTGTCTTGTCGTGGAAGCCCGAGATCACGAGCTTCGCGTCGGCACGCGCCTTCGCGGCGTCGACGAGCGGGGCGAGCGTGGCGGAGGCGTCGTCGGGCAGCGTGACCGAGCCGCTTGCGAAGTAGAGCTTCGCGGCCGAGGGCGCGGCGGGTGCCGGGGCCGGCGCGGGGGCCGCCGCGGCGGGCGCAGGCGCCGGAGCCGCCGCCGCCGGCGCCTTCGCCGGCGCGCCGCCGGTCGTCGCGACGATGCCCGTGGTCAGCGCGATCGTGATCGACAGCGCCACGGCGATGCCGAGGATCCAGCCGAGCAGGGCGCGGTGTTCGTTGTCGCTGTCGTCTTCCATGGTGTCGGTCGTGAGGAGGCGTGGAGGGTGCGCGGCCGGGGCCCGGCCGCTGGGCGCGCGATTATAGCGTCGCGGGCCCGGCGATCACCGGCTCGGGCTCGAGCTCGACCCCGAAGCGCGTGCGCACCGAGTCGCGGATACGGCGGGCGAGCGCGAGGAGCTGCGCCCCGGTCGCGGCGCCGTGGTTGACCAGCACCAGCGCGTGCGCCGCGTGAACGCCGGCGTCGCCGTCGCGGTGGCCCTTCCAGCCGCAGCGGTCGATCATCCAGGCGGCCGACAGCTTGACGCGCTCGCCGGCCGGCCAGGCGGGCAGGCCGGGCTCGCGGGCCCGCAGCGCATCGGCGAGCGCCGCCGGCACCAGCGGGTTCTTGAAGAAGCTGCCGGCGTTGCCGAGCGTCGCCGGGTCGGGGAGCTTGCGCCGGCGGATCGCGGAGACCGCGTCGGCGACGTCGATCGGCCCGGGCGCCGCGACCCCGGCGCGCGCGAGCTCGTCGCGGACCTCGCCGTAGTCGAGCGCGAGCCGCGGCGTGCGCGACAGTCGCCAGCGCACCGCGACCACCAGCCAGCGCCCGCCGTCCGGCCCCTTGAACACGCTGTCGCGGTAGCCGAACGCGCAGTCTGCCGCGTCGAAGCGGCGCGCCGTGCCGTCCGCCAGGTCGACCGCGTCGAGCGAGTCGAAGGTGTCGCGTTGCTCGACGCCGTAGGCGCCGATGTTCTGGATCGGCGCCGCGCCCGCGGTGCCCGGGATCAGCGCGAGGTTCTCGAGACCGGCCGCGCCCTGCGCGAGCGTCCAGCGCACCAGCGGGTCCCAGGGCTCGCCCGCGCCGGCCTCGACGACGATCGACCCGCCTTCGTCCGACACCACGCGCCGGCCGCGGATCGCGACCTGCAGCACCGGCCGCTCGAGGTCGCCGGTGAGCAGCAGGTTGCTGCCGCCGCCGAGCACCAGCGGGGCGCCGCCCGCCTCGTCGCGCAGCGCGCGGACCACCTGCGGCACGTCGGCGGCCGATTCCACGCGCCACAGCACCCGCGCGGTCGCGGCGATCCCGAAGGTGTTGAGCGCCGCGAGCGGCGCGTCGGCGACGCGGACGGCCGCCACCGCTCAGCTCGGCAGGTAGGCCAACCGCACGTAGATCGGCGCGTAGGCCTCGGCCTGCGTGATCTCGATCAGCGATTCCTTGGCGAGCTCGAGGAGCGCGATGAACGTGACGACCATCACCGGTACGCCGCGCGACGGGTCGAACATGTCCTGGAACTCGGCGAAGCGGCGATCCTGGAGCGTGCGCAGCACCATCGTCATGTGCTCGCGCACCGACAGCTGCTCGCGGGTGATCCGGTGGTGCTGCACCAGGGTCGCGCGGCGCAGGATGTCGGCCCAGGCGGTGCGCAGGTCCACCACGTTCACCTCGGGCAGCCGCAGCTCGACGGTCTGGTCGATCAGCACCTGTGCGGCGACGAAGTCGCGGCCCGACTGCGGCATCGCGTCGATCTGCTGCGCGCCGAGCTTGATCCGCTCGTACTCGAGCAGCCGGCGTGCGAGCTCTGCACGCGGGTCCTCGACCTCCTCGCCGGTGTCCGCCTTCTTGACCGGCAGCAGCATCCGCGACTTGATGTCGATCAGCAGCGCGGCCATCAGCAGGTACTCGGCCGCGAGCTCGAGGTTGTGCCGGCGGATCTCCTCGATGTAGGCGAGGTACTGGCGCGTGACTTCGGCGAGCGGGATGTCGAGGATGTTGAAGTTCTGGCGCCGGATCAGGTAGAGCAGCAGGTCGAGCGGGCCCTCGAAGCTCTCGAGGAAGACCTCGAGCGCGTCGGGCGGGATGTAGAGGTCCTGCGGCAACCGGGTGAGCGGCTCGCCGTGGATCCGCGCGAAGACCAGCTCGGTCTGCACCGCGGCCTCGGCGATCGCGACCGGCGTGCCCTCGACGGCCTGCGCATCGGGCGCGGCCGTCGCCTCGTCCCCGGGCGTGGCGGTGTCCGTGACCACCCGGTCAGGACTCGGTCTGGTACGGGTACGGCTTCTGCGGGACCCGGGCGTCGCGCCATCGACGCGTCTGCTCGAGGTCGATCGCGTCCTTGTCCCACCAGATCGCCCGCCCCTTCTGCTGCTCGGCGTCGAGGTGGGGGCGCTCGTGCTTCAGTTTCTTGAGGAATTGTGTGATGTCGGATTCGTACGCGGCCATGGCGTCGGGACCGGAGGAGAATCGGGTTATTTTACGGCAACCCGACCCCAGGAGGCCCCGGATGCCCGTTCCCTCCCGTCGCGCGGCGATCGCCGCCCTGGCCGCGCTCGCGGCCGCGGTTCTCGCCGGCTGCGATTACGTGGCGCAGAAGAAGCTGATCGCCGGCCAGCACACCGAGCACGACGTCCGCGCGCTGATGGGCGTGCCCACGCTCGTCTGGGACCGGCCCGACGGCGGCAAGGAATGGGACTACGTCCGCGCGCCGCAGGGCATCGAGACGATCCGCGTGGTCATCGGCCCCGACGGGCGCTACCAGTCGATGGCGAACCTGCTCGTGGAGGCGAACTTCGCGAAGGCGCGTCCGGGCATGACCGGCGAGGAGCTGACGCGGCTGCTGTCGAGGCCGACCGACGTCGAGAAGTATCCGCTCAAGCCCGAGGTGGTGTGGAGCTGGCGCTACCAGCAGGACGGCCGCAAGCAGCGCTTCAACGTCCACTTCGACCCGGCGAGCGGCCGGGCGGCGCGCTTCACCACCACCGACGACGCGCAGCAGGTGCCGGGCGCGTGACGGGGGCGGCGGGGCGCGTGTCGCCGCCGTCGCCGCCGCCGTCGTCGCCGTCGCCGTCGCCGTCGCCGCGCAGTTCGTCGCCGTGCGCGGTTCAGCCGGCCGCGTCGTCGGCGGCCCCGGGCCGCGGCGCGGCCCCGCTGGCGTCGTCTGCCGCGCCCGCGTGCCGCGAACGCAGTGTCGCCAGCCCGACGTCGAGGTCCTCGAACAGGTTGTGCGCGCCCATCCGCTCGACGAAGCCCGAGCGGGTCAGCAGCGACAGCGGCTGCGCGGTCGGCTCCGCGATCACGAGCGTGCCGCCCTGCGCGTGCAGCCGCTCGAGCAGCGTCTCCAGCGCGTCGAGGCCGGTGGTGTCGAGGTTGATCACCTGGTGCATCTCGAGCACGACGACGTCCGGCTGCGGGCGCGCCGGGTCGGCGAGCGCCTCGAGCTTGCCGACCGAGCCGAAGAAGAGCGAGCCGAACAGCCGCCACGCCTCGACGCGGCTGCCGTCGCCGAGCGTCGCCACGTCCGAAGGCAGGCGGATCGGGTCGACGCGGGTGAGGCCCGAGACCCGCGCGATGAAGAGCAGGGTCGCGAGCACCAGTCCGACCTCGACCGCGACCGTGATGTCGAACACCACCGTCAGCGCGAACGTCGACAGCATGATCGCCCGGTAGTTCATCGAGAACTGGCGCAGCCGCGCGAACGCCGACCACTCGCCCATGTTCCACGCGACGAACAGCAGGATCGCCGCGAGCGTGGCCATCGGGATGTCGTCGGCGAGCGGCGCGAGCACCAGCATGATCGCCAGCAGGGTCGCCGCGTGGACCATGCCGGCGACCGGCGTGCGCGCGCCGCTGCGGATGTTGGTGACCGTGCGCGCGATCGTGCCGGTCGCCGCGATGCCGCCGAAGAGCGGCGAGACCACGTTGGCGATGCCCTGCGCCATCAGCTCCTGGTTCGGGTCGTGGCGGTCGCGGATCATCCCGTCGGCCACGCGCGCGCACAGCAGCGACTCGATCGCGCCGAGCAGCGCGATCGAGATCGTCGGGCCGACCAGGTTCTGCGCGGTCTGCCAGTCGAAGGCCGGCAGCGCGAACGGCGGCAGCCCCTGGGGGATGCCGCCGAAGCGGCTGCCGATGGTGTCGACCTGCAGCCCGAACACCGCGACCGCGACCACGCCGAGCACCAGCACCGCGATCGTGCCCGGCACCCGCGCCATCCAGCGCCGCCAGCGCGCGTGGTTCGGCAGGTACGACTTCGGCCACATCACCACGATCGCGAGCGACACGACGCCGAGCCACAGCGCCGCCCAGTTGACCGTGTGCAGGTGCGACCACAGCGTGCCGAGCTGCGAGAAGAAGTTCGACGGCATCTTCGGGAGCGACAGCCCGAGGAAGTCCTTCAGCTGCTGCAGCCCGATGATCACCGCGATGCCGTTGGTGAAGCCGGTGACGATCGACACCGGGATGTAGCGGATCAGCTGGCCCATGCGCAGCGCGCCCATCGCGAACATCAGCACGCCGGCCATCGCGGTCGCGATCAGCAGGTTCGCGACGCCGTAGCGCTCGACGATCGCGTAGAGCAGCGCGACGAAGGCGCCCGCCGGCCCGCCGATCTGCACCTTCGAGCCGCCGAGCGCGGCGATCAGGAAGCCGGCGATGATCGCGGTGAAGATGCCCGCCTCGGGCTTGACGCCGCTCGCGATGCCGAAGGCCATCGCGAGCGGCAGCGCGACCACGCCGACGGTGACGCCGGCCGACAGGTCCGCGGCGAAGTCCTCGCGCCGGTAGCCCCGCAGCGCGTCGACGAGGCGGGGGCGGAAGACCGGCAGCTTCATGAGGCGGGCGCTCGGCGTGGACGGGGCGAGGCGGCGGAGTCGAGCCGGCGCGACATCGTCACCGGCGGCTCGGTCAGGGGATTGTGCGACGACAGCGCGACCGACGCATCCGCCTCGAAGCCGAGCGTGGCCCAGAAGGCCACGAGCCGGGGCTGGTCGCGCCGCACGCCGAGCTGCAGCCGCCGCACGCCGGCGGCGCGCGCGGCGTCCTCGAGCGCGGCCGCGAGCAGGGTCCCGAACCCGAGCCCGCGCACCTCGCGCAGCAGCCCCATCCGCTTGATCTCCCAGCTCGGCTCGGCGTGCGGCACGGGCACGAAGCGCACCGAGCCCACCGCCTCGCCGGCCAGGTGCGCGACGAACGCGCCGCCGCCGTGCTTGAACAGCACCTCGACGTCGGCCGGGGTCTCGCGATAGGCCGACGAGTTCGCGGCGACCGTACCGTGCCAGGCGCGCTGCGTGAGATCGTGGACGAGCGCGGCGTCGGCGGCCGTGGCCGCGGTCACCGTCGCGCGGCCACGCGGGCTCACCTGACCTTCATGCCCGGCTGCGCGCCGTCCTGCGGGTCGAGCAGGAACACGCCGCCGCCGTCGTCGGGGAATGACGCGGCGAGCACCATGCCCTCGGACAGCCCGAACTTCATCTTGCGCGGCGCGAGGTTCGCGACCATCACCGTGAGCCGCCCGACCAGCGACTCGGGCGCGTGCCATGTCCGGATCCCCGAGAACACCGTGCGGGTGCGGCCTTCGCCGGCGTCGAGCGTCAGCCGCAGCAGCTTGACCGAGCCCTCGACGTGCTCGGCCGCGACGATCCGCGCGATACGCAGGTCGACCTTCGCGAAGTCGTCGATCGAGATCGTGCCCTCGGGCGTCGTGGCGGGCCTGGCGGCGGCCTTCGCATCGGCCTTCGCGGGCGCGGCGGCCTGGGCGTCGGCGGCGGGCGTCGCGGCCGCCGGCGGCTCGAACAGCGCGTCGAGCTGCTTCGGGTCGACCCGCGTCGTCAGGTGCCGGTAGGCCTCGATCCGGTGCCCGGCCGGCAGGGGCGCATCCAGCGCGGCCCAGTCGAGGGAGGGCAGGTTCATGAACGCGCGCACCTGCCCGGCCATCGCCGGCAGGACCGGCGCGAGCAGCAGCACCAGGTCGCGGAACGCACGCAGCGCGGTCGAGCAGCAGCGGTGCAGGTCGGCGGCGCGCGCCGGGTCCTTCGCGAGCTCCCAGGGCTTCTCGGCGTCGACGTACTGGTTGACCGCGTCGGCGAGCTGCATCACCTCGCGGATCGCCTTGCCGTACTCGCGCTGCTCGTAGAGCGCGGCGACCGCCTCAGGGCCCGCCCACGGCTTCGCGAAGCCCTCGTGCGCGCCGTGGTCGATGGCGGCGAGTCGTCCGTCGAAGCGCTTGACGAGGAAGCCCGCGCAGCGGCTCGCGATGTTGACCAGCTTGCCGACCAGGTCCGAGTTCACCCGCGCGACGAAGTCGTCGGGGTTGAAGTCGATGTCCTCGACGCGCGCGTTCAGCTTGGCCGCGAGGTAGTAGCGCAGCCACTCGGGGTTCATGCCGAGCTCGAGGTAGCGCAGCGGCGAGAGCCCCGTGCCGCGCGACTTGCTCATCTTCTCGCCGGACACGGTGATGAAGCCGTGCACGTTCACCCGGTCGGGCACCTTGTAGCCGGCGAACCTGAGCATCGCCGGCCAGAACAGCGTGTGGAAGTAGATGATGTCCTTGCCGATGAAGTGCACCTGCTCGACGTCGGCGTCGGGCGCGACGAAGGACGCGAAGTCGAGGCCGCGCTTGGCGCAGTTCGCCTTCAGCGACGCCAGGTAGCCGATCGGGGCGTCGAGCCACACGTAGAAGTACTTGCCGGGCGCATCGGGGATCGGGATGCCGAAGTACGGCGCGTCGCGCGAGATGTCCCAGTCGGCGAGCCCGCCGCTGCGCGAGCCGTCGGCGGCCGCGGTGCCCTCGAGCCACTCGCGCGCCTTGTTCGCGACCTCCGGCTGCAGCCGGCCGTCGAGCGCCCAGGCCTTCAGGAACTCGACGCAGCGCGGGTCGGACAGCGAGAAGAAGTAGTGCTCGGACTGCTTCAGCACCGGCGTCGCGCCGGTGATCGTCGAGTACGGGCTCTTCAGGTCTGTCGGCGCGTAGACCGCGCCGCAGACCTCGCAGGAGTCGCCGTACTGGTCCTTCGCGCCGCACTTCGGGCACTCGCCCTTGATGTAGCGGTCGGGCAGGAACATGCCCTTGACCGGGTCGTAGAACTGCTCGATCGTCCGCGTCGCGATCAGGCCGGCCGCGCGCAGCTTGCGGTAGATGTCCTGCGAGAGCTCGACGTTCTCGGGCGAGTCGGTGCTGTGCCAGTGGTCGAACGAGACGTGGAAGCCATCGAGGTACTTCGGCCGCTCGGCCGCGATGCGGGCGACGAGCTGCTGCGGCGTGATGCCTTCGGCCTCGGCCTTCAGCATGATCGGCGCGCCGTGTGCGTCGTCGGCGCAGACGAAGTGCACCTCGTGGCCCTGCATCCGCTGGAACCGCACCCAGATGTCGGCCTGGATGTACTCCATGATGTGGCCGATGTGGAACGAGCCGTTCGCGTAGGGCAGGGCGGTGGTGACGAAGAGGCGCCGGGGCATGGGTGTCTCGGGGACCGGGCGAGGCCGGGAAAGACAATGAGTTTAGCGCGCGGGCGGGTCGCGCCGACCGTGGCGGGCGCCGGGGCATCGCGTTTCGGATAGACTCCGTGCCCGGTCGGCGGCGGGCGCCGCGACCGTTCATCGGCAGCGTTCCTGGAGCGATCATGACCGTCACGGTCGAGCAGGTGGGCGCGGCGCTGGCAGGCGTCGTCGACCCCAACACCGGCAAGGACCTCGCCTCGTCGAAGTCCGCGAGGAACATCCGGGTCGACGGCGGCCACGTCAGCGTCGACGTGGAGCTCGGCTATCCGGCGAAGAGCCAGGTCGACCCGATACGGCGCGCGGTCATCGACGCGATCCGCGTGCTGCCGGGCGTCTCGAACGTCAGCGCGAACGTCTACCAGAAGATCGTCGCGCACGCGGTGCAGCGCGGCGTGAAGCTGCTGCCCGGCGTCAAGAACATCGTCGCGGTCGCCTCGGGCAAGGGCGGCGTCGGCAAGAGCACGACCGCGGTCAACCTCGCGCTCGCGCTCGCGGCCGAGGGCGCGACCGTCGGCATGCTCGACGCCGACATCTACGGGCCCTCGCAGCCAATGATGCTCGGCATCTCCGGCCGGCCCGAGACGGTCGACGGCAAGACCCTCGAGCCGATGGAGGGCCACGGCATCCAGGCGAGCTCGATCGGCTTCCTGATCGACACCGACACGCCGATGGTGTGGCGCGGGCCGATGGTCACGCAGGCGCTCGAGCAGCTGCTGCGCGAGACCAACTGGCGCGACCTCGACTACCTGGTCGTCGACATGCCGCCCGGCACCGGCGACATCCACCTGACGCTGTCGCAGAAGATCCCGGTGACCGGCGCGGTGATCGTCACCACGCCGCAGGACATCGCGCTGCTCGACGCGCGCAAGGGCCTCAAGATGTTCGAGAAGGTCGGCGTCCCGATCCTCGGCATCGTCGAGAACATGGCGATCCACGTCTGCTCGAACTGCGGCCACGCCGAGCACATCTTCGGCGCGGGCGGCGGCGAGCGGATGGCGAAGGACTACGAGGTCGAGTACCTCGGCGGCCTGCCGCTCGACATCCGGATCCGCGAGCAGACCGACTCCGGCCGCCCGACGGTGGTCGCCGACCCGGACGGCGCGATCGCGCAGTCGTACAAGGCGATCGCGCGACGGGTCGCGGTGAAGATCGCCGAGCGCGCCAAGGACAGCTCGTCGAAGTTCCCGTCGATCGTGGTGCAGAACACCTGAGCCCGCCGCGGCCCGTACTGCGCGGGCTTGCGGCCGCTATATCCGACGGGATATAACACCGGCTCCACCGAGCCGGAGCCTCTCCCCGATGCGCGCGTTCGTCCGCCGGGTCGCCGTGCCGCTGCTCGCCGCGCTGGCGATCCTCGTCGTGCCCGCCGTTGCGCGGGCCGATCCCGTGGTGTTCGCCGCCGCGAGCCTCAAGGAAGCCCTCGACGCCGCCGCCGATGCGTTCGCCCGCGAGCGCGGCGGGCCGCGCCCGGTGCTGTCGTATGCCGCATCGTCGGCGCTCGCGCGCCAGATCGAGCAGGGCGCGCCCGCCGACCTGTTCGTCTCGGCCGACCGCGACTGGATGGACCACCTCGAGCGCGGCGGCCTGCTGCGCGCCGGCACGCGCGCGACGCTCGCGTCGAACCGGCTGGTGCTGATCGGGCCGTCCTCGGGCCCGGTGCCGGCGCTGCGACTCGCCCCCGGCGTCGCGCTCGCCGACGCGCTCGGGTCGGGCGGGCGGCTCGCGGTCGGCGACGTCGCGGCCGTGCCGGCCGGCCGCTACGCGAAGGCGGCGCTCGAGTCGCTCGGCGCCTGGCCCTCGGTCGCGGGGCGACTCGCGCAGGCGGAGAACGTCCGCGTCGCGCTGACGCTGGTCGCGCGCGGCGAGGCGCCGCTCGGCGTCGTCTACGCCACCGACGCACGCGCCGAACCTCGGGTTCGGGTCGTCGACACGTTCCCCGCGGCGAGCCACCCGCCGATCGTCCATCCGGCGGCCGTGGTCGCGGCGTCGCGCTCGGCGCGCGCCGCGGCGTTCCTCGACTGGCTGCGCTCGCCCGCGGGCGTCGCGGTCTTCGCCGCGCACGGCTTCGCGCCGGCGCCGCGCTGAGGACGGCGCGCACGTGCTCGGGCTGACGCCGGACGACTGGACCGCGCTGCGGCTGAGCCTGAAGGTCGCCGCGGTGGCGACGCTCGCCTCGCTGCCCCTCGCGATCGCGGTGGCGACCGTGCTCGCGCGCGGCCGCTTCTGGGGCAAGACCGCGCTCGACGCGCTGGTCCACCTGCCGCTGGTGATGCCGCCGGTCGTCACCGGCTACCTGCTGCTGCTCGCGTTCGGCCGGCGCGGCCCGGTCGGCGCGTGGCTCGAGTCGACCTTCGGCCTGGTGCTGTCGTTCCGCTGGACCGGCGCCGCGCTCGCCTGCGCGGTGATGGGCTTCCCGCTGATGGTCCGCGCGATCCGGCTGTCGATCGAGGCGGTCGACCCGCGGCTGGTCGCGGCCTCGGCGACGCTCGGCGCGCGGCCCGCGTGGTCGTTCGCGACGGTGACGCTGCCGCTCGCCGCGCCGGGCATCCTCGCCGGCGCGATCCTGTGCTTCGCGAAGGCGCTCGGCGAGTTCGGCGCGACGATCACCTTCGTCTCGAGCATCCCCGGCGAGACGCGCACGCTGCCTTCGGCGATCTATGCGGCGACACAGACGCCAGGCGGCGATGCGACCGCGATGCGGCTGACGCTGGTGGCGATCGCCGTGTCGGTGCTCGCGCTCGTCGCCTCGGAGTGGCTCGCGCGGCGCGTGCGCCGCGGCATCGGGGCGGCGCCGTGATCGACGTCGACGTCCGGCTGCGCCGCGGAGCGTTCGAGCTGCGGTGCGCGTTCCGAGCCGAGACCGGCGCGCTCGCGCTCTTCGGCCGCTCGGGCTCGGGCAAGTCCACGGTGCTCGGGCTGATCGCCGGGCTGCTGCGCCCGGACGCGGGCCACGTCCGCGTCGACGGCGAGACCCTGGTCGACGTCGAGCGAGGCGTGTTCGTGCCGCCGCATCGGCGACGCGTCGGCGTGGTGTTCCAGGACGCGCTGCTGTTCCCGCACCTGAGCGTGCGCTCGAACCTGTCCTACGGCCGCCGCTTCGCGAAGGGAGGGCGCCCGGTCGACCCCGACGCGGTGATCGCGATGCTCGGCATCGGGCACCTGCTCGAGCGGCGTCCTGCGGGGCTGTCCGGCGGCGAGCGGCAGCGGGTCGCGATCGGCCGCGCGCTGCTGTCGGGCCCGCGGCTGCTGCTGCTCGACGAGCCGCTCGCCGCGCTCGACTTCGAGCGGCGCCAGGAGATCATGCCGTACGTCGAGCGGCTGCGCGACGCGTTCGACTGGCCGCTGGTCTACGTCTCGCACGCGGTCGACGAGGTCGCGCGGATCGCGCGCGAGGTGGTGGTGCTCGATGACGGCGCGGTCGTCGCGAGCGGCGCGCCGGGCGACGTGCTCGCGCCGACGGGCGCGCGCGGCGCGTCCGGAGGCTTCGGGGCGGTGTCGGTGCTCGAGGCGACCGTGGCCGGCCACGACGCCGCCTACGGACTCACCGCGCTCGACCATCCCGCCGGCCCGATCAGCGTGCCCGGCCGCGTCGGCGAGCCGGGTGACGCGCACCGGGTGCTGGTGCGCGCGACCGACGTCGCGCTCGCGGTCCAGCGGCCGCGCGACGTCAGCTTCCGGACCGTGCTCGTCGGCACGATCCGCGGCATCGAGGTGGACGCCGGGCCGACCGCGCGCGTCGAGATCGCGCTGCGCGGGCGGGGGCGCCTGGTCGCGCTGGTGACCCGCAAGGCGATCGACGAGCTCGCGCTCGACGCCGGCGACGAGGTGTTCGCGATGGTGAAGGCGACCGCGCTCGACGAGCGCTCGCTCGCGTACGCGCCGCGGGTGCGCTGAGGGCCGCTCAGTCGCGCGTGCCGGTCCCGGGTCCGCGTGTGTCCCGGTCGTCCGCGTCCCGGTCGTCTGCGTCCCCGGTATCGGGGCGCTTGCCGTCCGCGTCCGCGGGCCGCACGACCATCCGCTCGCGCAGCGCCTCGAAGTGCCGGTCGATCGCGCGGACCGTGTCCGCCTCCATCGCCCGGTAGGCCGCGACCAGCTCGTGCCCGAGCGGGCTCAGCGTCGCGCCGCCGCCGTTCGTGCCGCCGGGGCTCGCGTGCACCACCGGTTCGTCGAACATGCGGTTCAGCGAGTCGATCAGCAGCCACGCTCGACGGTACGACATGCTCATGTCGCGGCCGGCCGCGGCGATCGACCCGCTGCGCCCGACCGCCTCGAGCAGCGCGATCTTGCCGGGGCCGAGGCGCGCGTCGTCGGCGAAACGGAGCCGGACGCTCACGGCGGCGCTGTGCTTGGTGCGCATCGGCGCAATGATAGAACCCGGAACGGCCGCTACCAAGAACGCGTGATGGACGGGTCACATTCGGCGGATAGACTCCGTCCCGGCTTCCGGTGCGGTCTCCGTGGTGGGGCCCGTTCTCACGAACGGGTTCACGGGACCGTCAGCGCCGGTCGTCTCCAACTTGCCGGGCGGTCCTCTCGGGGACCGCCCGGGTTTTTTCGTGGGTCGCCGACGCGCGCCCCACGCGCCGCCGTGTCAGGCGTACCAGGGCAGCGTGCGTCGCAGCGAGCGGATGCGTCCGGCGTCGTGCGCCTCGTAGCCGGGCAGCGCCGCGACCGCGTCGCGCCACGCCTGCGACGACAGTGCGCCGATGACGCTGCGCGCGGCCGCACCGTCCAGCGTGTCACGGTCGCAGACCAGGAAATAGTCCTCGACCACCAGCGGCACGAATGCGAGCCCGAGCTCGGCCGCCGCCGCCTGGATCCCGAAGCCGGCCTCGGCCTGGCCCGACGCGACCGCGGCGGCCACCGCGAGGTGGGTCGACTCCGCGCGGTCGTAGCCCGGCACGCTCGCCGGGTCGACGCCTTCGGCGCGCAGCAGCTCGTCGAGCAGCGCCCGCGTGCCGGTGCCGGCGGCCCGGTTGACGAACCGGAGCTTGCGCAGCTGTCCGATCGACTGCACCCGGCGCGGATTGCCCGGCGGCAGCATCAGGCCCTGCGTCCGGCGGGCGACCTGGATCAGCTTCTCGCGCCCGAGCCGCAGCCGGGGCGCGAACGCCGCGTGCATCGCCGAGCCCCGGCGGGCCAGCTCCGGGCGGGAGCACGGAAGGTGCACGCCGGCGAACAGGCAGCGCTGCGCGCGCAGCGCCGCGAGCGCCTCCAGGCTGCCCGCGAAGCGCAGGTCGAAGAGCACCCCGTCGGCGCTCTCGCAGAGCCCGCGCAGCAGCGGCAGCGCGAGGTCGTGGCTGGCGACGCAGGTCGCGATCGGCACCCGGTCGTCGAAGGCGACCGTCAGTTCCCGGCCGATCTCGGCGGCGAGGTTGTCGACCTGGGGCGCGAGCCGGGCGCGGATCCGGGTCTCGGCCCAGAGCAGCTTCTCCGCGAAGTCGCTGAGCCGCGCCGCCCGGCCCTTGTCCCAGTGGATCAGCGGGCGGCCGAAACGGGCTTCCTGCGCCTTCAGGTAGCCCCAGAGGTGACGGTACGACCAGCCGAGGCGCCGGGCCGCGGCGGCGATCGAGCCTTCCTGCCGGACTGCGCCGATCACCTCGAAGAACGGGTTGCGCAGCTGCGGCCCGCCGGAGGCGGCGAGCTCGTAGGACAGGGCGACGGAGACGATGTCGGACATGGCGGGTCGGCGGGGCGCCGCGCATTGTCGCAGCGTCGGGCGCGGCGCGCCGGCCGCTCGCCGGCCGGAACGGCGGGTCGCCGATACCGGCTATGCACCCGGCTCGGTGTCGGGTTATGCTCCCGCGATCATAGGTTGTACGGTCCTACGCGAAGACCTCGCGCCCCTTCGGAGGAGACACATGCAGAAGTCCCTGCACATCAACCCGGACAAGTGCACCGGGTGCCTGCAGTGCGAGATGGCCTGTAGTTTCGAGAACTACGGCACGTTCAACACCGCGAAGTCGCGGATCAAGGTCTTCGACTTCCACCACACCGGACGCAAGGTCCCGTACACCTGCACGCAGTGCGACGAGGCCTGGTGCCTGCACGCCTGCCCGGTCGAGGCGATCAAGATCGACGCCGCCACCGGCGCGAAGGTCGTCCTCGAGGACGTCTGCGTCGGCTGCAAGGTCTGCACGATCGCATGCCCGTTCGGCACCGTGAACTACGTCGCCGACACCGGCAAGGTCCAGAAGTGCGACCTGTGCGGCGGCGAGCCGGCCTGTGCCGACGCGTGCCCGACCGGCGCGATCACCTACATCGACGCCAGCTGGACCGGCCTGGACCGGATGAAGCAGTGGGCCGACAAGCTCGGCAACCAGCCGTCGGCGGCCTGAGGAGGAGACGAACATGGCTTGGGCAGGAAAGATCCTCCGTGTGAACCTGACGGCCGGCACGTGCACGGCCGAGCCGACCAACATGACCTGGGCGAAGCAGTACCTCGGTCAGCGCGGCCTCGCGACGAAGTACTTCGTCGAGGAGGTCGATGCCAAGGTCGATCCGCTGTCGGTCGACAACAAGATCATCTGGGCCACCGGCCCGCTGACCGGGACGATGGCCTCCACCGGCGGTCGCTACTCGGTGATCACCAAGGGCCCGCTGACCGGCGCGATCGCCTGCTCGAACTCGGGCGGCTACTGGGGCGCCGAGCTCAAGATGGCCGGCTGGGACATGGTCATCGTCGAGGGCAAGTCGGCCAAGCCGGTCTACCTGTCGATCAGCGACGACAAGGCCGAGCTCAAGGACGCGTCCCACCTGTGGGGCAAGACCGTCTGGCAGACCGAGGAGATCATCAAGACCTCGCACCAGGATCCGCTGACCCGCGTGTCCTCGATCGGCCGTGCCGGCGAGAACCAGGTGCTGTACGCCGCGATCGTCAACGACCTGCACCGCGCGGCGGGCCGCTCGGGCGTCGGGGCGGTGGCCGGCAGCAAGAACCTGAAGGCGATCGCCGTCCGCGGCACGAAGGGCGTCGGGAACATCAAGGACCCGAAGGCCTTCATGAAGGTCACCGCCGAGAAGAAGAAGATCCTGCACGACCACCCGGTGACAGGGCAGGGCCTGCCCACCTACGGCACGCAGGTCCTGATGAACGTCATCAACGAGACCGGTGCGCTGCCGACCCGCAACCACCGCGACTCGCAGTTCGAGGGCGCGTCGCGGATCTCGGCCGAGGCGATGGCCGAGAAGCGGCCCACCGACGGCAAGTCGCAGCTGGTCACCAACCAGGCCTGTTTCGGCTGCACGATCGCCTGCGGGCGGATCTCCAAGATCGACGAGACGCACTTCTCGGTCGTCAACAAGCCCGAGTACTGGGGCGCCTCCGGCGGCCTCGAGTACGAGGCGGCGTGGGCGCTCGGCGCCGCGCCCGGCGTCAACGACCTCGAGGCCCTGCAGTACGCGAACCTGCTGTGCAACGAGGACGGCATGGATCCGATCTCGTTCGGCGCGACGGTCGGCGCGGTCTTCGAGCTCTACGAGATGGGCGTGCTGACCAAGGAGCAGGTCGGCATCGAGGCCCCGTTCGGTTCGGCGCAGGCGCTGTGCAAGCTCGCCGAGATGACTGCAAAGGGCGAGGGCTTCGGCAAGGAGATCGCCCTCGGCAGCAAGCGGCTGACCGCGAAGTACGGCCACCCGGACCTGTCGATGTCGGTCAAGGGCCAGGAGTTCCCGGCCTACGACGCGCGCGGCATCCAGGGCATGGGCCTGACCTACGCGACGTCCAACCGCGGCGCCTGCCACCTGCGCTCGTACACCGTCGCCTCCGAGATCCTCGGCATCCCGGTCAAGACCGACCCGCTGACCACCGACGGCAAGCCGGAGCTGGTCAAGGCCTTCCAGGACGCGACCGCGGCCTTCGACTCGGCGGGCATCTGCGTGTTCACTACCTTCGCCTGGACCACCGCGGACCTCGCGCCCCAGGTGGCCGCCGCCTGCGGGGAGGAGTTCACGCTGGAGAACCTGACCGAGATCGGCGAGCGGATCTGGAACATGGAGCGCGACTTCAACAACCGCGCCGGCTTCACGCGCAAGGACGACGACCTGCCCAAGCGCCTGAAGACCGAGGCGGCCAAGACCGGTCCGGCCAAGGGTCTGGTCTCGGGCATCGACAAGATGATCCCCGAGTACTACGCGATCCGCGGCTGGGACGAGAACGGCCAGTTGAAGCCCGAGACCCGCGCCCGCCTGGGCCTCTGACGGTTCCACCGAGGGGCGCGCTCGTGCGCGTCCCGACCCGGGGCGGCCCTGATGACCCTCAGGGCCGCCCCGACCGTTTCCGGAGTCTGAATCCATGAAGCACGTGATCATCGGCAACGGGCCCGCGGGCGTCGTCGCCGCCGAGACGATCCGCAAGCGCCGCCCGCAGGACGACGTCGTGATGATCGGCGACGAGCCGCATCCGGCGTACTCGCGGATGGCGATCCCTTACCTGCTGATCGGCAACATCGACGAGCGCGGCACCTGGCTGCGAAAGGACCCCGCGCACTTCGAGTCGCAGCGCATCCGCTGCGTGACCGGCCGGGTGTCGGCGATCGAGACCGACGCGAAGAAGGTGCGGCTCGCCGAGGGCCCGTCCTTCGAGTACGACCGCGTGCTGATCGCCACCGGCTCCTCGCCGGTCAAGCCGCCGATTCCCGGGCTCGACTCGCCGTTCGTGCACCCGTGCTGGACGCTGCACGACGCACGCAGCATCCTCGCGCTCGCCAAGCCGGGTGCGCGCGTGCTGCAGATGGGCGCGGGCTTCATCGGCTGCATCATCCTCGAGGCGCTCGCGCAGCGCGGCGTGAAGCTCACCGTCGTCGAGATGGGCGACCGGATGGTGCCGCGGATGATGGGCCCGGGCGCCGGCGGCATGATCAAGGCGTGGTGCGAGAAGAAGGGCATCCGCGTCAAGACCTCGACCCGGGTCGAGGCGCTCGAGCCCGCGTCGGCGATCCGCGCCAGGTTCTCCGACGGCACCGCCGAGGAGTTCGACCTGGTGATCCAGGCGACCGGCGTGCGGCCCAACATCGGGTTCCTCGCGGGCAGCCCGATCAAGGCCCTGCAGGGCGTGCTGACCGACGAGCGCATGCAGACGGCGGTGCCGGGCATCTATGCGGCGGGCGACTGCGCCGAGGCCTACGACCCGGTGACGAAGCAGACGATCGTGTCGGCGATCCAGCCGAACGCGGTCGACCAGGGCTACGTCGCGGCGGTCAACATGAGCGGCGGCGACGCGACCGCGAAGGTCGTCACGCAGATCAACGTGCTGGACACCCTCGGCCTGGTGTCGACCTCCTTCGGGCAGTGGCAGGGCGTGCCCGGAGGCGAGCACGTCGAGATGAACGACCGGGCCGGGTTCCGCTACCTGCGGCTGGAATTCGATCGCGACGTGCTGATCGGCGCGAATTCCCTCGGCATGACCGACCACGTCGGCGTGCTGCGCGGGCTGGTCGAAGGCGGCATCCGGCTCGGCGACTGGAAGGACCGCCTGCTCAAGGACCCGACGCGGCTGATGGAGGCGTACCTCGCCAGCGCCCAGGCCCAGGAGCAGTTCCAGGGCCGCTCGCGAGGCAGCATGCGCTGAGGGGGGCGTCCGCGGCCGCGGGCCGCGGACCGCTACACTCGCGCCTTCGCCGACCCGGAGCCCGCCGTGAGGATCACCTTCAAGCTGTTCGCGATGCTGTCCGACCACCTGCCGCAGGAGCTCGACGGCGCTCGCCGCGAAGGCAACGCGATCGCGCTCGAGGTGACCGAGGGCACGACGGTGCAGCAGGTGATCGACCGATTCAACCTGCCGGCGAAGCTGGTGCACCTGGTGCTGGTCGACGGCGCCTACGTGGCGCCCGCGGACCGCGGCACGAAGGTGCTGAAGGAAGGCGAGGCGCTGGCGATCTGGCCGCCGATCGCCGGTGGCTGACGAGGGGTTTCGGCGGGCCCCGCCCGCCGCCTCGTCAGGGGGGCTGCGCAGGCCTGCGCAGCAGTGCTGCGTCCCGGACGTGACTCCGGCGAGAGCCGGCTGACCGCGATGCCCTTCCACGGCTTCGACCGCATCATGTCCTGCACCCCCCAGGACCTCGCCCGCTGGCTCACCGAGCTCACCGGCGCCTCCCACGGTATCGAACACGGCGCCGCCACGCTCCCCTTCGACTGGGGCACGCTGCGCGTCGAGACCGAGACGATGCCGCCGCGCCGGATCGCGCTGGCGAGCTTCCAGCAGTTGCGCGTGCGCTTCGTACCGCCCGAGGGCCGCGAGGAGCAGGCGCGCGCCTGGATCACGCGCTTCGACCACCACACGCAGCGCGGCGGCGGCTGACGCGCGTCAGTCCGCCCGGGCGATGGCGCACCCGGTCGCGCGCCTGCCGCGGCACCCGAAGATCGAGACTGTCCGTGCGGCGGTTCCTCAGACGATCGGGGTGGTCCGGCGCCGTGCGGGCGACGCCGGCCACAGCGCCCCGACCGCGAACGCGGCGAGCACGGCGTGAGCGACACGCAGCGCGGGCTCGCCGGTCGCGGACACGGCCGCGGCGAGTGCCGCGACGAGGGCCGCCGACGCGACCGCGAGGCCGAGCGCACCGGCACGACCCGGCGGCGGACGGGCGGGCGCGTCGCGCGCGAGCATCGGACCCGCCCACGCAAGGCTCCATGCGAACGCGTGCACGAGCATGCCCGCGAGCAGCGCATCATGGCGCGTGCCGAGGATGGCGAGCAGGCCGCCTGCTGCGAGGAGCGTGGCGACGAAGCCTGCGAGGACCGATCGCGGACATCGGCCGAGCGGTCCCTGCAGTGCCCATGCGGGCAGCAGCATCGCGGCGAGGTGCAGTGCGCCGACGTGCGCGGCGGGGAGGCCCTCGCTCGCGCAGATCTGCGCCATCGGCGCGAGCGCGGCCATCATCGGCAGCATGGACAGCGAGGCGGCGTGCATCGGCCAGTCCCTCGGCGTGGTCCAGCCGTGATGGGGCAGCGGCAGCGCGCAGTCGAAGAGCCCGGCCCGGCAGGCCGTCGCCGGCGATGCGCGACGCGGGCGCAGCGCGACGAGGCACAGCGAACACGCGATCAGGCACGCGCCGATGGCCGTCGTGCGGTCGGCCACCGTGTCCGGCTCGCCGGCGAGCGCCCACGCGATGCACGCGCCGGCGATGGCGGGGCCGATCGGGGCGGACGTGGGGCGCGGGGCCGTCTCGCGGAGGACCTTGACGGTCCTGGAGGCGAGCACGAGGAGCGTGGCCCAGCCGAACCCCGCCGCCACCAGCGGCAGCGGCGAGGCACCGTTCGTCGCGGCCAGCGAGAGGGCCGCGAAGGCCGCGGCCACCACGAGGCCGACGTCGAGCGTGCGCATCGGGATGGCGATGCCGGTGCCCGCTGCGATCAGTACGCCCATCGACGCGAGCCACGCTGCCAGTGCAAGCCCCGGCCACCCGCCCGCGAGCGCGGCGCCGTGGCCGAGCGCGCCCAGCGCGAGCCAGCCGCCGAGGAGCAGGGACCACGCGATCGCGCGGGCGAGCCACAGCCGCGCCGCCGCGCCCCGCGGCCGCAGGGCGTGCGCGACGGCGACGCGCGATGCGTCCGGAGCCGCCGCACCGTGATCCTCGAAGGGGCCTGCCGGCCGCGCCGGGCGTGTCATCGGGTCAGCCCGCGGAGAAGCGATGCAGCCGATCCGTGCCGTCGGTGGCGTGGACGCTCGCGTTGAACGAGACCACGATCCGTTCGCTGTCCCCGTCGTAGGGCATCGCCTGATGGGGCAGCCACGACGGGAACAGCGTCAGCTGACCGGGGACCGGGTCGACGTCCACGTGCGGCGGCTGCAGGTACGCGTTCCCCAGGTCGACGTGCGCACCGCCGAGACGCGAGAACCGAGGCCCGTAGAAGCGCGTCACCCCGTGCTGCGCGCCGTGCAGCGGGTGCGCGCGCCGCCGCTCTGGCGGATCGACCTGCACCACGTAGACCCCGGACCACGAGCAGTTGCCGTGGGTATGCACGTCGTGGAACGCGCCTGCGCTGCTGCACTGGAACCACATGCCCTCGATCGCCACCTTCATCGAATTCAGCCCGGGCGGCCAGTGCCCCGCGTTGGCGCGGCCGACGGCGTCCTGCAACGAACCGACGACGAAGCGCACGAGCGTCTCGCCTTCCGGGGTGCGCAGGCGCTGCAGCAGGTCGTCGTCGCTCGCGAAGAACGGCGCGTCGGTCCGCTCGCCGCGCGCCGTGCACTGCGCGATCCGCAGGACGCCGAGCATCCGGGCGATCACCGGGTTCAGCGTGTCGGCATCCGCGAACCGGTAGACCGCGAGCGGTGTCGCCCAGAGCGCGTGGAAGCCGGGGTCCACGCTCACCCGGCGAGTCCCGCCGGCCAGCGGAGCGCGTGGCCGGTCTCGCGCTCGAAGCGCTCGAGGTCTTCCGGCGTGTCGACGTCGATCCGGTAGCGGCGATTGTCGGTGACGAAGGGGGCGACCGCCTCCGGGTGGGCGGCCTGCCATTGGCGGCAGCCGACGTTGGCCGTGCCCGCCAGCACCTGCTCGCGCACGTCGGCCCCGACGATCACCGGGTTGCCGCGCTCGCCGCCCACCAGCGGGTGGACGACGGAGGTCCCCTCGGGCCGCTTCTTCCACGCGCCGATCAATGCCGTCACGTCCTGCGCATTGATCATCGGCTGGTCGGCCAGCGCGATCAGCACCGCGTCGAGCTTGCCGGTCAGCGCGGCGAGCCCGATCCGCTGCGACGACGCCAGGCCGTCGTCGGGGTTCGGGTTGCGAACGACCGTCACCGGGAAGGTCTGCACCATCGGCTCGATCGCGTCGGCGTGGTGGCCGAGAACGACCACCACCTCGTCGACGCCGGCGCCCGACAGCGCGATCAGCTGGCGCCGGATCAGCGGCACGCCGCCGAGCTCGAGCAGCGACTTCGGCCGGGTACCCATCCGCGAGCCGCTGCCGGCGGCGAGCAGCACGGCGCCGACCACCACGCGCGAGTACAGGCCGCCGCCGCCCTTCAGGATGCAGCCCATGTCAGCTTCCGCAGCAGCCGCGCGGCGCGGCGGACGACGACGCGGACGGGCCCGGCGCGACCGACGAGGCGGCGGGCGAGTCGAGCTGCGACACGAGGAGCGAGGCGGCGGCGGGCGCTGCGCTGCGCCTCGCGGGCGCGATGCCCGTCTCGGCGACGTGCCCGACCGTGCTGCCGCCGCAGCACGCCGACGCGGACGGCGTCGGCGAGGGGGCGTGCGAGAGGGCACGGGCGCCCGACGGCGCAGCGTCGGCCCGCGCAGCGTCCGCCCCGGCCGCATCCTCCCGCGCCGCCTCGGCCCGGGCGTCGGCAGGCGCCTGCGGGAAGCCCTCGGCCGCGGGCGTTCGCGCGGCAACGGCTTTCGCGCGCGCGCGCCGCGCCGCGACCACCGCCGCGAGCACCGACAGCGCGATCTCCTCGGGCGTCTGCGCGCCGATCGGCTGGCCGGCCGGCGCGACGATCGCCGCGACCGCCGCGGCGTCGCAGCCGGACTCGACGAGCGAGGCCTTCAGCACCTGCGCCTTGCGCGCGCTCGCGACGAAGAACACGCGGCGCGCGTCGATCGCGAGCGCCGCACGCAGCCCCTGCAGGTCGCGGCGGCCCTGGGTCGCGACCACGACGAACGCCCCGGCCGGCACTTCGGCGGTCACACCGTCGTCGGCGAGCACGCGCTGCGCGTCGGGGAAGCGCGCGGCGTCGGCGCCGTGGGCGACCACCACCACCGGCAGGCCGATGCGCGGCGCGAGACCCGCGAGCGCGGCGGCGAGCGGCGTGTCGCCGATCACCACGAGCCGCGCCTCGGGCAGCATCGGATCGACGAACAGCTCCAGCGTGCCGCCCGAATGGCAGGCCATGCCGAACTCGAGCACCTCGTCGAGCTCGCGCACCGAGCCCTCCTCGGCGGGCGCGATCCGGATCATCCGCGCCTGTCCGTCGGCGAGCGCGGCGCGCACGGTCTTCAGCACCGCCGGCTGCGCGCAGCCGCCGCCGATCCAGCCGTGCGCGATGCCGTCGGCGGTGACCACCGCCTTGTCACCGGGCCGCGCCGAGGCGGGCGGCGCGACGCGCAGCACGCTCACCAGCGCGAACGGGCGTTGCTCCGCGCGCAACCGCTGCGCGGCGGCGAGGACGTCGTGGGCAGGCATCATGCTCGGGTCTCCTTCAGTGGATCGTGGCCGCGGCGGCGGCCAGGTCGCGCAGGCTGTTCAGGCGCACGAAGCGGCCGATCGCCGAACGGGCCGACTCGATCGCCGCCGAGGCAGGGGCCCGCTCGGACGGATGGAACCAGGTCACGGTCGCGCCGCGCGCCCGGACCACCGCGATCTCCTCGGCGAGACGATCGGGCGGGTCGGCGTCGAAGCCGTCTGACAGCACCCAGACGCGCGCGGCGCGGCCGAGGCCGGTGCGCACGTGGGTGCCGTGGAAGTCGCACAGGCTGGTGGCGATCCGGGTGCCGCCGCCGAAGCCGGCCGACACCGCGTTCACCTTCTCCTGCACGGTGGCCGAGTCGCGCCGCAGCAGCGGGGTCACCTCGGCGAGCCGCGTGTGGAAGACGAAGACGCGTGCGTCGGCGGCGAGCACCAGCGAGCGCGCGATCCGCAGGAAGAGCTGCGCGTGAGTCTCCATCGAGCGGCTGACGTCGACCAGCACGAAGAGCCGGGGTCGCTCGCGGCGCTGCCGCTGCCACGCCGGCGCGACCGGCGTGCCGCCGGTGGCGAGGCAGGCGCGCAGCGTGCGGCGCAGGTCGAGCCGCACGCCGCGCGGATGGGCGTGGCGGCGCCGCATCAGGCGGCGGCGCAGCCGGCGCGCGATCCGCTCGGCGAGACGCTGCAGCTCGGCGAGGTCCTGCGGCAGCCACTCCGACAGCGATCGGTCGTGCAGCGCCTCGGTGCGGCTCGCGCCGCCGCGCGCGCGCGGCGCCGATGCCTCGTCGACGCCGCCGGCGTCCTCGTGCAGCGCGGTGTCGCCGGGCCGGCTGCCCGGTGCGCCGAGCGAGGCCTGCAGCGAGCGGACCAGCTCGCGCACGTCGCGCGACGGCCGGGTGCGGCCGCTGCTGCGCACCGTGCCCTTCAGCCGCTCGGGATGCCAGAAGCGCTCGAAGAGCTCGGGCCACGCGCGCCAGTCGCGCGCGTCGCGGCAGGCGATCGACCGCCACGCGGCATCGAGCGTCGCCGCGCGCTCGATCGGTACCGCGAGCGCCGCGCGTACCATCGCCTGCTGCTCGGCCACGCCGACCGGGAGCCCGTGTTCGCGAAGCAGCGCCGCGAAGCCCGCGATCGCCTCGAGCGGCTCGGCGCGCGCGGCATCTGCGTGCATCGCCTCAGACCTTCTCGGCGACGCCCGCGCGCCGGCCCTCGATCAGCTGCCGCAGCCGCTCGGGCGCCATCTGGAAGCGGTCCTCCCGGGTCTTCAGCAGGCAGCCGAGCGTCGCCGCGAGCGCCTGCGGGTCGTCGGGGAGCGCGCCGAAACGCAGCCTGTGCAGCGCGCGCACCCAGTCGAGCGTCTCGGCGACGCCTGGTGTCTTCGCCAGGTCCTCGCGCCGCAGCCGCTGCACGAACGCGACCGCCTGTTCGACCAGCGCGCCCTCGGCGTCCGGCAGCGTCTCGCGCACGATCGCCACCTCGCGCGCGAGCGTCGGGTAGTCGAGCCAGTGGTACAGGCAGCGGCGACGCAGCGCATCCGACAGCTCGCGCGTGCCGTTGGCCGTCAGCACCGCGAGCGGCACGTGGCGTGCCGCGATCGTGCCGAGCTCCGGCACGGTGATCTGCCAGTCGGCGAGCACCTCGAGCAGGAACGCCTCGAACGCCTCGTCGGCGCGGTCGACCTCGTCGATCAGCAGCACGCAGGGCCGCTCGCTCGCGATCGCCTGCAGCAGCGGCCGCTCGAGCAGGTAGTCGCGCGCGAACAGGTCCGCCTCGGCCGCGCGCGCGCCGTCGCCCTCGCGCACCCGGATCGCCAGCAGCTGCCGGCCGTAGTTCCACTCGTACGCCGCCTGCGCGAGGTCGATGCCCTCGTGGCACTGCAGCCGCACCAGCCGCCGGTCGGTGGCGCGGGCGAGTGCCAGCGCGAGCGCCGTCTTGCCCACGCCCGCGTCGCCCTCGACCAGCAGCGGACGCTGCAGCTCGCCGGCGAGCCACAGCGTCGTGGCAAGGCCCTCGTCGCAGACGTAGCCCGCCCGGTGCAGCCGCTCGCGCAGCGCGGCGTCGGTCACGCGCGCTTCCCGAGCAGGCCGGCGAACCACCCCTTGATCACCGCCCAGATCAGCGACAGCGCGTTGAGCTCGGTCGGGGCGGGGGCGGCCGCGCCGTCGACCCTCGCGGCGGTGCTGGATGCGGCCGTCGTCGATGCAGCGGCCGTCGTCGCCGCGGCGGTCGTCCCGGCGCCCGCGTCGATCGACGGCGCGGCGGCGTCGGCCGGCGCCGCGGCCTGCGCCTCGGTGGCCTGCACCGCCGCAGCGGCGGCGCGGAAGCGGTCTGCGAACTGCGCGAGCATCGCGTCGGCCACCGGCACCAGCAGCCGGTTGCCGAACTGCGCGAGCTTGCCGTTGACCTTCACGACCGCCGCGCCCTCCAGCACCGAGCCGCCGCCCTCGGCGGGCACCATCCGCGCAGTCAGGTCCATCGACGCCGACGAACCCGCCTTGTCGGCGCCCGAGCCAAGCATCCGCAGCGTGCGCGTCGCGGCGTCGAGCTCGAGCACCTCTATCGTGCCGTTGAAGGTCATCGTCGCCGGGCCGACCTTGCTCTTGACCATGCCCTTGTAGTGCGTGTCATCGGTCTGCTCGGTGATCTGCGCGCCCGGCATGCAGGCGGCCGTCGCGCGCACGTCGGCGAGCACGGTCCACGCCTGCTCGACGGTCGCTGCGACCGGGTACTTCTTGTCGAGTTTGACTTCCATGGGATTACAGCGCGACGCCGCTCTTCTTCAGCTGTTGCCAGACCCGCCAGCTGGTGTGGGGCATCGTCATCTCGGTCACGCCCAGGTGCGCGAACGCGTCGACCACCGCCGAGGTGAAGGTCGGGATCGAGCCCACGTGCGGCGACTCGGCCACGCCCTTCGCGCCGATCGGGTGGTGCGGGCTCGGCGTGACGGTGAAGTCGGTCTCCCACCTCGGCGTCTCGACCGCGGTCGGCAGGTAGTAGTCCATCAGCGTGTTGCCGAGCAGGTTGCCCTGCGCGTCGAACGGCATCTGCTGGCCCATCGCCACCGCGAAGCCCTCGGTCAGGCCGCCGTGGATCTGGCCCTCGATGATCATCGGGTTGATCCGCGTGCCGCAGTCGTCGAGCGCGTAGAAGCGCCGCACCTTGGTTTCGCCGGTCGCGCGATCGATGTCGACCACGCACAGGTAGATGCCGAAGGGGAAGGTGAAGTTCGGCGGGTCGTAGTAGTGGACTGCCTCGAGCCCCGGCTCCATCCCGGCGGGCACGTTGTTGTACGCCGCCCAGGAGACGTCCTTCATCGTCTTGTGCTTCGACGGATCGCCCTTCACCTGGAAGCGGTCGATCTCCCAGTCGAGGTCGTTCTCGCCGACTTCGAGCAGGTGTGCGGCGATCCTGCGGGCCTTCGCGTGGATCTTGCGCGCGGCCAGCGCGATCGCGGCGCCCGCCACCGGCGTCGAGCGGCTGCCGTAGGTGCCGAGTCCGTAGGGCGCGGTGGAGGTGTCGCCTTCCTCGACCTGGATCACCTCGCTCGGGATGCCGAGCTCGGTCGCGATGATCTGCGCGTAGGTCGTCTGGTGGCCCTGGCCCTGCGTGATCGTTCCCATCCGCGCGATCGCGCTGCCGGTGGGGTGCACGCGGATCTCGCAGCTGTCGAACATCCCGACGCCGAGGATGTCGCACATCTTGCTCGGGCCCGCGCCGACCACTTCGGTGAAGGTCACCAGGCCGATGCCCATCAGCGTCGGGCAGTCCGGATCCGCCCGCTTGGCCGCCTGCTCGGCGCGCAGCGCCTTGTAGTCGACCGCGTCGAGCACCTTCTTCAGCGCGGTGTGGTAGTCGCCCGAGTCGTACTCGAAGCCGAACGCGCTGGTGTAGGGGAACTGCTCCTTGCGGATGAAGTTCTTCGAGCGGATCTCGGCCTTGTCCATGCCGAGCTTCTGCGCGAGCACGTCGACCATCCGCTCGATCAGGTAGACCGCCTCGGTCACGCGGAACGAGCAGCGGTAGGCGACGCCGCCGGGCGCCTTGTTCGTGTAGACGCCCTTGACGCTCGCGTGCGCGGCCGGGATGTCGTAGCTGCCCGAGCAGATGTGGAACAGGCCCGCCGGGAACTTGGTCGGGTCGGCGCAGGCGTCGAAGGCGCCGTGGTCGGCGACGACGTTCACGCGCAGGCCGGTGATCTTCCCGTCCTTCGTCGCCGCGATCTCGCCGTCCATGTGGTAGTCGCGGGCGAACGCGGTCGACGAGATGTTCTCGACGCGGTCCTCGATCCACTTGACCGGCTTGCCGAGCACGATGCTCGCGGCGATCGCGCAGACGTAGCCCGGGTAGACGCCGACCTTGTTGCCGAAGCCGCCGCCGATGTCGGGGCTGACGATCCGCACCTTGCTCTCGGGGATGCCCGACAGCAGCGAGACCACGGTGCGCACGACGTGCGGCGCCTGCGAGGTCATGTAGGTGGTCAGCTCGCCGCGGACCGGGTCGAAGCTCGCGACGCAGCCGCAGGTCTCGAGCGGGCAGGGGTGCACGCGCGGATAGAAGATGTGCTCCTTCACCGCGACCTCGGCCGCGTCGAACGCGGCGTCGGCCGCGGCGCGGTCGCCGGCGTCCCAGGTGAAGATGTGGTTGTGGTGCTCGCGCGGGCCGTGCGCGCCCGAGGTCTTGCCGGCGAGGTCCTCGCGCAGCACCGGCGCGTCGGGTCTGAGCGCCTCGTACGGGTCGATGACGACTGGCAGTTCCTCGTAGTCGACCTGCACCGCCTCGACGCCGTCGGCCGCCGCGTAGCGGTCCTCGGCGATCACCACCGCCACCTCCTGCATCTGGAAGTGGACCTTCTCGTCGGCGAGCACCGCGGCGACGTCGCCGGCCAGCGTCGGCATCCAGTGCAGCTTGAAGGGCTTGAGGTCGTCGGCGGTCAGCACGGCGATCACGCCCGGGACCTTCAGCGCCTCGGACTTGTCGATACCCCTGATCCGGGCGTGCGCGAACGGGCTGCGGACGATGTCCATGTGCAGCATGCCCGGCATCTTGATGTCGTCGACGTAATTGCCCTTGCCCTGGATGAAGCGCGCGTCCTCCTTGCGCAGGCGCGAGTCGCCCATTCCCTGCAGGGCGGCGAGACGGTCGGGCGCGTTCATGCGGCCTCCCGGGCGGTCTGCTGCAGCTTCGCGGCAGCGTACTGGACCGCCTTGACGATGTTCTGGTACCCGGTGCATCGGCACAGGTTGCCGCTCATGCCCGCGCGGATCTCCTCCTCGGTGGGGCTCGGGTTCTCCTGCAGGAACCGGTAGGCGCGCATCAGCATGCCGGGCGTGCAGAAGCCGCACTGCAGGCCGTGCTCCTTGTAGAAGCCCTCCTGCACCGCGTGCAGCACGCCCGCCTGCGCGAGGCCCTCGACGGTGAGCACCTCGCCGCCGTCGCACTGCACCGCGAGGTGCGTGCAGCCCTTGACGCTCTCGCCGTCGACGTCGACGGTGCAGGCGCCGCAGTGGCTGGTCTCGCACCCGATGTGGGCGCCCGTCAGGTTCAGCTTCTCGCGCAGGAAGTGCACGAGCAGCGTGCGCGGCTCGACCGCCTCCTCGTGCGTGCGGCCGTTGACCTTCACGCTGATCAGTTTCTTCGCCATCGCTGGTTCTCCCGGGTTCACTGGGCGCGCGCCGAGGCGGCGCGGATCGCGCGGCGGACCATCTGGCCGGCCATCGCGGTCTTGTACTCGCGGTCCCCGCGCAGGTCCTCGGCGGGGTCGCAGATCGCCATCGCGGCCTGCGCGGCCGCCTCGATCGACGCGTCGTCGAGCGGCTTGCCGATCAGCGCGGCCTCGGCGTCGGCGGCGCGCAGCGCGGTCGGGCCGACGTTGGTCAGGCCGATCCGGGCGTGCGACACGCGGCCGCCTTCGAGGCGCAGCACGACGGCCGCGCCCGCGGTCGCCCAGTCGCCGGTCTTGCGCTTGAGCTTCTCGTAGCCCCAGCCGGTCTTGGGCGAGAAGGCCGGCACGCGGATCTCGACGAGGATCTCGGTCTCGGCCAGTGCGGTGGAGTAGGTGCCGAGGAAGAAGTCGTCGGCCCTCACCACGCGCTCGCCGTCCGGGCCCGCCAGCACGAAGGTGGCGTCGAGCGCCAGCGACAGCGCCGGATGGTCGTTGGCCGGATCGCCGTGGGCGATGTCGCCGCCGATGGTGCCGCGGTTGCGGACCTGCGGGTCGGCGATCAGCTTCGCGGCCTCGGCGAGCAGCGGCACGCGGTCGCGCAGGATCGGAGAGGCGATCAGCGCGTTCTCGACGGTCATCGCGCCGATCCGGATCGTGTCGCCGTCCTCGCGGATGCCGCGCAGCGTCTCGATGCGGTTCAGGTCGATCAGGTGCGCCGGTTGCGCGAAGCGCAGCTTCATCATCGGCAGCAGGCTGTGGCCGCCGGCGAGCAGCTTGGCGTCGGCGCCGAGCGAGCCGAGCAGGGCCACGGCTTCGCCGACGGAGCGCGGCGCGTGGTAGTCGAACGCGGGTGGGATCATGGTGTCTCCTCGGATGCTGCCGGACACCGGGCTCGTTGGCCTTTTGTCCAGGACAGGGATCGGAGTGTGCACCGAAATCCGGGACTCGGGCGGGCGCTTGCACGAACCGGCGGGTCTTCCGCACGAACTGCGGGCGACGCGCACGAATCGCGGAAACCCCTGTCTCGCGCAGGGGTACCGCGGCGCCCGCTGGTCAGGCGGCGCGGACCGCCGACGCGGCGAGGCCCAGGCGCTCGAGCAGCGCTGGCGCCGAGGTCCGCGACACCGGGATCACCGCCGGGTCGCCCTGGAGTCGGACGCCGAGTCGCCCCTCGCTGCGGACCAGCTCGTGGACCGCATGCAGGTTCAGGATGTGGCCGCGGTGCACGCGCAGGAAGCGGTCCGGGTCGAGGCGCGCCTCGAGGTCGCCGATGCCGAGGTTGCAGAAGCGCTCGCCGTCGGCGGTGACCACCCGCGTGTAGTGACCGTCGGAGTGCAGCCGCAGCACGCGCTCGGCGTCGACGAACAGGATCTGCGAGCCGGCCGCGGTCGGGATCTTGTGCAGCCGGCGGCGCGCGTCGCGCGGCGCGTCCGGTGCCGGCTCGACCGCCACCGCGTCGGTCACGTCGTGGAACACCAGCGTGTAGCCCACCGGCACGCCCGCGCCGTCGGTCATCCGGCTCACCTTGATCAGCAGCATCCGCTCGGGGATGTTGATGATCATCGTCATCGCCGGCGGGTTCGACACCGGGCAGCCACCGGCGCGGTCGAGCAGGAACTCGACCTTCGGCTGCGAGCGCTCCGGATGGAACGACAGCACCATCCGGTCGAAGGGCTTCATCCGCTCGACCGGCAGCACGCGGCGCGCGTAGTCGTTCATCCCCGTCACCCGGCGCTCGGCGTCGAGCTGGACGATGCCGACGTCGAAGCGCTCGAGGTGGTAGAGCGGCGAGGCGCTCGCGGTTGAGGTATCCATGTCAGCCCGTGCGGACGGCGAGCCGCGATTCAACCACGGCCGAGCCGGCCGGATGCTGCCGGGCCACCCCGGGTCGGGGACATCGGGGCCGGCGGGGCTGCCGACTCAGCCCACCCCCGCGATCGCGCACTCGCTCGCCGGGCCGCCGGCGTCGTCCGGCTTCTTCTGACGCAGCGCGACGCCGTTCTTGACCGCGACCACCTCGGCGAGGATCGACACCGCGATCTCGGCCGGCGTGCGGCTGCCGATGTCGAGCCCGATCGGCCCGTGCAGCCGCGCGATCTCCGCGTCCGACAGGTCGAAGAGCTTCATGCGTTCCTTGCGCTTGGCGGTGTTCGCGCGCGAACCGAGCGCGCCGACGTAGAAGCAGGGCGACTTCAGCGCCTCGAGCAGCACCATGTCGTCGAGCTTCGGGTCGTGCGTGACCGCGACGACCGCGCTGTGCGCGTCGAGCTCGAGGCGCAGCACCGCGTCGTCGGGCATCTCCTTCGTGAAGGTCGTGCCGGGCACGTCCCAGGTCAGGTGGTACTCCTCGCGCGGGTCGCAGACGATCACCTCGAAGTCGAGGGCGAGCGCCATCTCGGCGAGCACGCGCGAGAGCTGCCCCGCGCCGATCACCAGCATCCGCCAGCGCGGCCCGAACACCTGCCGCATCGTCTCGCCCGCGAGCTCGAACGGCTCGCCGCGGCGCGCGGGCTCGAGCGTCACCGCGCCGCTCGACAGGTCCACGCGGCGCGCCACCAGCTCGTGCCGGCCGGTGCGCTCGAGGAGCGCGTCGATCCACGCCGCGTCGGCGAGCGGCTCCTGCACAAGCCGAAGCGTGCCGCCGCAGGGCAGGCCGAAGCGCGCCGCCTCGTCCTTGGTGATGCCGTAGACGATGGTCGAGGGCGTGGCGACGCGCTCGCCCTTGCGGACACGGTCGATCAGGTCGTCCTCGACGCAGCCGCCGGAGACCGAGCCGACGACGAGCCCGTCGTCGCGCAGGCACAGCAGCGCGCCGGGCGGGCGGGGCGCGGAGCCCCAGGTCTCGGCGACCGTCACCAGCCATGCGCGGCGACCTTCGCGCACCCAGTCGCGCGCCTGCCGCAGCACCTGAAGATCGAGACTGTCCATCGCGTGCTCCTCGCGGGCGCGGTCAGCGCCCCAGCCAATACATGATCGCCACGGCGATCGCGAAGGCGACCGCCCACGCGATCCAGCGGGACCGGTGGGACGACCGGTCGCCATCCGGCCCGGTCGGCCGATGCGCGGCGGGGCCTCCCGAGGCCCGATCGCCCGCGCCGACCGCGGCCGACGCCGCCTCGGCGGCCTCGGGTGCGGCGCCCTCGGCCGACGCCGTCACGCGCTCGCGCAGCCGCGCCTCGAAGTTCCCGAAGAACTCGTCGGCGATCTTGCGAGCCGCCGAATCCACCAGCCGGGAGCCGATCTGCGCGAGCTTGCCCCCAATCTGCGCCGACACATCGTAATCCAGCTTCGTGCCGCCCTCCGCCGGTGCGAGCCGAACCGCGGCCGTACCCTTGCCGAAGCCGGCCGCGCCGCCCTGGCCGTCGAACTGGATCGTGTACGACTCGGGCTCGACGACGTCGGACTGCGCGAGGCGCCCCTTGAAGCGCGCCGACACCGGGCCGATCTTCGCCGCCATCACCAGTTCGTAGTGCCGAGGCTCGGTCATCGTCACCGACTCGCAGCCGGGGATGCAGTCCTTGAGCATCGCCGGGTCGTTGAGCGCGTCCCAGGCCTGCCGTGGCGTCACTGGCAGCAGGCGCTCTCCGGTCATCTTCATGCGTGCGACTCCGTGCGGGATGCGGGGCGCCGCGGTACGGCGGCCTCGCGCAGCGCGCGCCCGACGTCCTCCAGGCGCGCGAGGGAATGGACGGGAATGTGGCGATCGACGTGCGGCAGCAGCGCCCGCACGCCGGCCGCGCGCGGCTCGAAGCCGTCGTAGCGCAGCAGCGGGTTGAGCCACACCACGCGTCGCGCGAAGCGCGCGAGCTGCGCGGCGGCCGCGCCGAGCGAGCCGTCGTCGGCGCGGTCGAGGCCGTCGGTGACCAGCAGCACCGCGGCGTTGCCGGTCAGCACCCGCCGCGCCCAGTGCCGGTTGAACGCGTCGAGCGACGGGCCGATCCGCGTGCCGCCGCTCCAGTCCTCGACCGCGCGCGCCGCGGCCTCGACCGCGTCGTCCGGATCGCGCTGGCGCAGCATCCGGGTCACGTCGGTGAGCCGCGTGCCGAAGGTGAACACCGCGACCCGCGGCCGCGCGCGCATCAGCGCGTGCCCCCAGTGCAGCAGCACGCGCGCATAGCGTTCCATCGAGCCGGACACGTCGCACAGGATCACCAGCGGCGCTGGCCGCTCGCGCCGCGCGCGACGCGCGACCGTGCCGAGCGACGGGTCGCGCGCCATGCGCCGCAGCGTGGCCCGCAGGTCGACCGGCCCGCGGCGTGCGGCGCGCCACCGGCGCACCGGCACCGGATCGACCGGCACCGGCACCTCCCGGACCAGCCGCACCGCCTCGCGGAACTCCTCGACCGTCATCGACTCGAAGTCGCGCGTGCGCAGCCGTTCGCGGTCCGACCAGGTCAGCATCGCGTCGATCGTGACCTCGTCATCGGCATCGGGGGCGGAGGACGGTTTCGGGGCCGCTCGCGGTCCCATGTGCAGCGCCTGTTCGAGCCGCGCGGGGCGCTGTGCCGCCGTCGGCGGCTTGCCGCGGCCGGCGATCTTCGGCAGCAGCGCGGCCATCATCCGCTCGACCAGCTTCGGGTCGCGCCAGAACGCCTCGAATGCCGCGTCGAACACCGCCTGGTGCTCGCGGCGGCTGGTCAGTGTCGCCGCGAGCGCGGCGCGCACGTCCTCGCGTCGCTCGAGGCCCACCGCCTCGACCGCGCGCAGCGCGGCGATCGACTGGTCGAGCCCGATCGGCAGGCCGGCGTCGCGCAGCAGCCTCGCGAACGCGACGACGTTGCGGGCCAGCCGACCCGAGCGGGGCGCCTCGAGCGGACGCACGCCGGCTCAGGCGGTGCCGGCCGCCACCGCGATCTCCTGCAGCAGCTTCTGCGCGTCCCCGCCCTGCATCCGCGCGATGTCGTCCTGGTACTTGAGCAGCACGCCGAGCGTGTCCGACACCGACGCCGGGTCGAGCGCCATCCGGTCGAGCGCGACCAGCGCGTTGACCCAGTCGATCGTCTCGGCGACGCCGGGCGCCTTGAAGAGGTCGAGCCCGCGCATGCGCTGCACGAAGGCCACCGCCTGCCGCGACAGCGCCTCGGGCGCGTCGGGCACCTTGCGCGCGACGATCGCGTACTCCCGGTCGAGGTCGGGGAACTCGACCCAGTGGTACAGGCAGCGGCGCTTGAGCGCGTCGTGGATCTCGCGCGTGCGGTTGGAGGTGACGATCACGCGCGGCACGTGGCGCGCGCGGATCGGGCCCAGTTCAGGGATCGTGATCTGCCAGTCCGACAGCACCTCGAGCAGGAACGCCTCGAAGGGCTCGTCGGCGCGGTCGAGCTCGTCGATCAGCAGCACCGCCGGACGCTCCGACTCGAGCGCCGCAAGCAGCGGCCGCGCGAGCAGCATGTCGCGCGAGTAGAGCGCGCGCTCGATGCCCTCGCGGTCGGCCTGCTGCCCGCCCGCCTCGGCCAGCCGCACGTGCAGCAGCTGGCGCGAGACGTTCCATTCGTAGGCCGCCTGCGCGACGTCGAGCCCCTCGTAGCACTGCAGCCGCACGAGGGGCGCGCCGGTCGCATCGGCGAGCACCTTGGCCAGCTCGGTCTTGCCCACCCCCGCCTCGCCCTCGAGGAACAGCGGGCGCTGAAGCCTCAGGGACAGGAAGAGCGCGGTCGCCAGGCGCCGGTCCGCGACGTAGCCACGGGTCGCGAGCAGCGCCTGGACGGCGTCGACCGAGTCGGGCGTCGGGCTCATGCGGCCGGCGAGGGCGGTGCGAGCGACGCGGCCACCGCGCGGCGCGCGAGCGTGGCGACCAGCGAGGCGCGGTACTCGGCGCTCGCGTGCAGGTCCGCGTTCAGGTCGGTCGGGGCGACCGCCAGCCCGTCGAGCGAGCCCGGCGTCCAGCCCTTCGCCGCGAGCGCCCGCTCGGCCTCGGTCCAGCGGAACGCGCAGGCCTTCGCGCCGGTCACGCCGACGCGCGGGCCCGCCGGGCCGTTCGAGACGAACACGCCGACGATCGCGAAGCGCGACGCGGGCTGCTTGAACTTCAGGTACGCGGCCTGCCGGGGCACCGGGAACTCCACCGAGACGATCAGCTCGCCGGGCTGCAGCGCGGTCTCGAACAGCCCGAGGAAGAAGTCGTCGGCCGGGATCGCACGCCGGTCGGTACGGATCGTCGCACCGAGCCCGAGCACGCCCGCAGGGTAGCAGGCCGCGGGATCGGCGTTCGCGAGCGACCCGCCGATCGTTCCGGCATTGCGCACCATGGGGTCGCCGATGCCGCCGGCGAGCGCGGCGAGCGCCGGGATCGCCCGGCGGACCTCGACCGAGCGCGCGACCGCCGAGTGGCGGGTCATCGCGCCGATCTTCACCGTGCCTGCACCGGCCTCGATGCCGGCCAGGCCGGCGATGCCGCCCAGGTCGACGAGTGCCGACGGCTGCGACAGGCGCATCCGCATCGCCTGCACGAGGCTCTGGCCGCCGGCCAGAAAGCGCGCGTCCTCGGTCGAGCCCGCGCGCGCCGCGCCCGCCACGTCGGCGGGCCGCTGGTAGTCGAAGGTGTACATCGTGTCGTCTCCTGTCGGTTCAGGCGCGGCTGCGCAGTGCGCGCCAGACGCGTTCCGGGGTCGCGGGCATCGCGAGGTCGCGCGCGCCGATCGCATCGGTGATGGCGTTGATCAACGCCGGCGGCGAGCCGATCGCGCCGGCCTCGCCGCAGCCCTTGACGCCCAGCGGATTGTGCGTGCAAGGGGTCGCGCAGGTGTCCACCGTGAACATCGGCAGGTCCGTCGCGCGCGGCATCGCGTAGTCCATGTAGCTGCCGGTCAGCAGCTGCCCGCTCTCCGGGTCGTAGATCGCCTGCTCGAGCAGCGCCTGGCCGATGCCCTGCGCGAGCCCGCCGTGCACCTGGCCCTCGACGATCATCGGGTTGACGATGTTGCCGAAGTCGTCGACCGCGGTGAACTTCTCGATCGACACCGTGCCGGTGTCCGGGTCGACCTCGACCTCGCAGACGTACGAGCCCGCCGGGTAGGTGAAGTTCGTCGGGTCGTAGAACGCGTTCTCGTTCAGGCCGGGCTCGAGCTTGTCGAGCGGGTAGTTGTGCGGCACGTAGGCGGTCAGCGCGACCTGCGCGAACGGCACCTTCTTGTCCGTGCCGGCGACCTTGAACTCGCCGTTCTCGAACACCACGTCGGCGTCCGAGGCCTCGAGCAGGTGCGCGGCGATCTTGCGGCCCTTGGCGATCACCTTGTCCACCGCCTTGACGATCGCGGTGCCGCCGACCGACAGCGAGCGCGAACCGTAGGTGCCCATGCCGAACGGGATCCGGCCGGTGTCGCCGTGGACGATCTCGACGTTCTCGACCGGGATGCCCAGGCGCGCGGCCACCACCTGCGCGAAGGTCGTCTCGTGGCCCTGGCCGTGGCTGTGCGAGCCGGTGAACACCGTGACCGTGCCGGTCGGGTGCACGCGGACCTCGCCGGCCTCGAACAGGCCCGCGCGCGCGCCGAGCGCGCCCGCGACGTTCGACGGCGCGAGGCCGCAGGCCTCGATGTAGCAGGAGTAACCCATCCCGCGGAGCTTGCCGCGCTTCGCCGACTCGGCCTTGCGGGCCGCGAAGCCCGCGACGTCGGCGAGCTTCTGGGCCTTGGCGAGCGTTGCCTCGTAGTCGCCGATGTCGTAGGTCAGGCCCACCGGGGTCGCGTACGGGAACTCGCGGATGAAGTTCTGCCGGCGCAGCTCGGCCGGGTCCTTCTTCAGGTCGCGTGCGCACTGCTCGACGAGCCGCTCGACGACGTAGGTCGCCTCCGGGCGGCCCGCGCCGCGGTAGGCGTCGACCGGCGCGGTGTTGGTGAACACCCCCTTGACCTCGCAGAAGATCGCCGGCGTGCGGTACTGCCCGGCGAGCAGCGTCGCGTACAGGATCGTCGGCACCGACGACGCGAAGGTCGACAGGTAGGCGCCCAGGTTCGCGATCGTCTTCACGCGCATCGCGGTGAAGTTGCCGGCCGCGTCGGTCGCGAGCTCGGCGGTCGTCACGTGGTCGCGGCCGTGCGCGTCGGTCAGGAACGACTCGCTGCGCTCGGCGGTCCACTTGATCGGGCGGCCGACCCGCTTCGCCGCCCACACCAGCGCGGTCTCCTCGGCGTACAGGAAGATCTTCGAGCCGAAGCCGCCGCCGACGTCGGGCGCGATCACGCGCAGCTTCGACTCCGGGAGGCCGAGCACGAAGGCGGCCATCAGCAGCCGCTCGACGTGCGGGTTCTGGTTCGCGACGTAGAGCGTGTAGCTGTCGTCGTGCCGCGTGTACTGCGCGTTGGCGGCGCGCGGCTCCATCGCGTTCGGGATCAGGCGGTTGTTCGCGAAATCCAGTCGTGTCACGTGCGCGGCCTTCGCGAAGGCCGCGTCGACCGCGGCCTCGTCACCGTGGCCCCAGGTGTAGCAGACGTTGTCGGGCGCGGCCTCGTGCAGCGCGGTGGCGGCGCCCGGGGCCTTGGCCGGCTCGACGACCGCCGGCAGCACGTCGTAGTCGACGACGATCGCCTCGGACGCGTCCTTCGCCTGAAGCGGCGTCTCGGCGACGACGAGCGCGACCTGGTCGCCGACGTGCAGCACCTTGTCGGCCGCGATGATCGGGTGCGGCGGCTCCTTCATCGGCGAGCCGTCGCGGCTGTGGATCAGCCAGCCGCAGGGCAGGCCGCCGATCTTCGAGTCGGCGACGTCGCGGCCGGTGAAGATCGCGACGACGCCCGGCATCGCGCGGGCGGCGGTCGTGTCGATCGAGGCGATTCGCGCATGCGCGTGCGGCGAGCGCAGGAAGTACCCGTAGGTCTGGCCGGGCAGCACCACGTCGTCGGTGTACTGGCCGCGGCCGGTGAGGAAGCGCTCGTCCTCGCGACGGCGCAGCGACTGGCCGATCGGGGAATTGGACAGGTCGGTCATGCGGATGTCCTTCTCAGGCGGCCGACGCGGCGGTCTGAACCGCGCGGACGATGTTGTGGTAGCCGGTGCATCGGCAGATGTTGCCCTCGAGCGCCTCGCGGATCTGCGCCTCGGTGGGCTTCGGCTGGTCGGCGATCAGCTGCACCGTCGCCATCACCATGCCGGGGGTGCAGAAGCCGCACTGCAGGCCGTGGCACTCCTTGAACGCCTGCTGGACCGGGTGCATGCCGCCGTCGGCGGCGGCGAGGCCCTCGATCGTCTCGAGCGTGCCGCCCTGGGCCTGCACCGCGAGCATCGAGCACGCCTTCACCGCGCGGCCGTTCAGCCGGACGGTGCAGGCGCCGCACTGTGCGGTGTCGCAGCCGACGTGGGTGCCGGTCATCTGCAGCTCTTCGCGGATCAGCTGCACCAGCAGCGTCCGCGGGTCGACGCTCACGGACACGGCGCGGCCGTTGACCGTCAGGTTCAGATCGATCTTCATCCTTCGTCTCCTCGTTCGTGTCGCGCTGTGGCCGACCCGTCGCGGGTCGGTCGCGACCTATGCAGCGCCGCTCATAGGTCGCGGCCCCTCGGGGGCGGCGAAGGGTGCGCGTTCGGGCGGCGGGGCGTCAAGGGGCGGGTGCCGCGGCGGGGCGCTCGCGAGCGCCTCGGTCGCGCTCGGGGCCGTGCGCAAGGCGGCTCGGCCGGACGATCTACAATTCCGGATTGCCCACGTGCGAGCCCCGAATGAGCATCAAGTCCGACCGCTGGATCCGCAGGATGGCCGAGCAGCACGGCATGATCGAGCCGTTCGAGCCGGGGCAGGTCCGGCAAGCCGGGGGCGAGCGCATCGTCTCGTACGGCACGTCCAGCTACGGCTACGACGTGCGGTGCGCGAGCGAGTTCAAGATCTTCACGAACATCAACAGCACGATCGTCGACCCGAAGGCGTTCGACGAGCGGAATTTCGTCGACTTCGACGGCAGCGTGTGCATCATTCCGCCCAACTCGTTCGCGCTGGCACGGACGGTGGAGTACTTCAGGATCCCTCGGGACACGCTGGTCGTCTGCCTCGGGAAATCGACCTACGCGCGTTGCGGTGTGATCGTGAACGTAACGCCCCTGGAACCCGAGTGGGAAGGCCACGTCACGCTCGAGTTCTCGAACACCACGCCATTGCCCGCGCGCATCTACGCCGGCGAGGGCTGCGCGCAGATGCTGTTCTTCCAGTCCGACGAAGTCTGCGAGACCTCCTACAAGGACCGCGGCGGAAAGTACCAGGGCCAGCGCGGCGTGACGCTGCCGAAGACCTGATTTCCCGATCCGCGGCGCGGTCCCGTGCCCCTGCGCTTCCTCGCCCTCGCGGCCGGCGTGCTGATCGTCTCGACGGCGGCGCTGCTGATCCGTTTCGCGATCGACGCCGGCGCCGGGCCGCTCGCGGTCGCGGCGGGGCGCCTGACGCTCGCCGCGCTCGTCGTCGTGCCGCTCGCGCTGCTGCGCCGCGGCCCGGAGCTCGGCCGGCTCGCGCGCCGCGACTGGGGCATCGCGGCGGTGGCCGGCGTGTTCCTCGCCGTGCACTTCGCGACCTGGATCGCGTCGCTGCACTACACCTCGGTCGCGAGCAGCGTCGCCCTGGTCACCACCAACCCGATCTGGGTGGGCCTGCTGTCCTGGTGGCTGCTCGGCGAGCCGCCGACGCGGCGCACCGCCTCGGGCATCGCGATGGCGATCCTCGGCAGCGCGCTGATCATCGCCTCCGACCTGTCGGCCGCACCGGGCACGGTGGGCCGGGACCCGATGTTCGGCAACGCGCTGGCGCTCGCGGGCGCGGTCGCGATCTCCGGCTACTTCCTCGTCGGCCGCGGTCTGAACCGGCGCCTGACCCTGCTCGCCTACGTCGCGATCGTCTACGGCGCGGCCGCGCTCGCGATGAACGCGATCGCGATCGCGGGCGGTCAGGGGCTGTGGACGATCCCCGCCGCGGCCTGGCTGCCGATCGCCGCGATGGCGCTCGGGCCCCAGCTCGCCGGCCACACGATCATCAACGCGTCGCTGCGCCACCTGTCGGCGACCTTCGTCGCGCTCGCGATCCTCGGCGAGCCGGTCGGCTCGGCGGTGCTCGCCTGGGCGTTCCTCGGCGAGACCTTCTCGACGCTGCAGCTCGCCGGCTTCGCGACGCTGCTGGCCGGCATCGTGGTCGCGGCCGGCGGCGAGCGGCGCGCGCCGCCCCCGGCGCCGACGGGCGCCTCGTCGCCGGCCGGTTCCTGAGCGCCGGGCGGCCGCCGCGCCGACCGACGCCGGCCTTCGTCCCGCCCGCGCCCCCGGCTACAATCGAAGGCTGCGCCGGGCCGCCGCCGAGTCCGGCAGTTCCGAGGAGACCGTCCGCCATGACCGACCGCCTGATCATCTTCGACACCACGCTGCGCGACGGCGAGCAGAGCCCGGGCGCGTCGATGACGCGCGAGGAGAAGCTGCGGATCGCGAAGCTGCTCGAGAAGCTGCGCGTCGACGTCATCGAGGCGGGGTTCGCCGCCTCGTCGAACGGCGACTTCGAGGCGGTGAAGGCGATCGCGACCTCGGTCCGCGAGTCGATCATCTGTTCGCTCGCCCGCACCAACGACCGCGACCTGTCGCGCGCCGCCGAGGCGCTCGCCCCGGCCGCGCGCAAGCGCATCCACACCTTCATCGCCACGTCGCCGCTTCACATGGAGAAGAAGCTGCGGATGACGCCCGAGCAGGTCCACGAGCAGGCGAAGCTCGCGGTCCGCTTCGCGCGCAGGTTCACCGACGACGTCGAGTTCTCGCCCGAGGACGGCTACCGCTCCGAGCCCGAATTCCTCTACCGCGTGCTGGAGACCGTGATCGCCGAGGGCGCGACGACGATCAACATCCCCGACACCGTCGGCTACGCGATCCCGGAGCTCTACGGCGCCTTCATCCGCGACCTGCGCGAGAAGATCCCGAACTCCGACAAGGCGGTCTGGTCGGTCCACTGCCACAACGACCTCGGCATGGCGGTGGCCAACTCGCTCGCCGGCGTCGTGCAGGGCGGCGCCCGCCAGGTCGAGTGCACGATCAACGGCCTGGGCGAGCGCGCCGGCAACACCTCGCTCGAGGAAGTGGTGATGGCGGTCAAGACCCGCCGCGACTTCTTCGGCCTCGAGGTCGGCATCGACACCTCGCAGATCGTCCCGATCTCCAAGCTGGTCTCCGGCATCACCGGCTTTCCGGTGCAGCCGAACAAGGCGGTGGTCGGCGCCAACGCGTTCGCGCACGCCTCGGGCATCCACCAGGACGGCGTGCTGAAGGCCCGCGACACCTACGAGATCATGCGGGCCGAGGACGTCGGCTGGGCGACCAACCGGATCGTGCTGGGCAAGCTCTCGGGCCGCAACGCGTTCAAGCAGCGGCTGCAGGAACTCGGCATCCAGCTCGAGTCGGAGACCGAGGTCAACGCCGCGTTCGTGCGCTTCAAGGACCTCGCCGACCGCAAGGCCGAGATCTACGACGAGGACATCCACGCGCTGGTGTCGGACGAGTCGGTGACCCAGGAGACCGAGCACTTCAGGCTGCTGTCGATGAAGCAGTCGTCCGAGATGGGCGAGCGGCCGCAGGCGAGCGTCGTGATCGCGGTCGGCGGCACCGAGATGAAGGCCGAGTCCGATGGCAACGGCCCGGTCGACGCGACGCTGAAGGCGATCGAGTCGAAGGTGGCGAGCGGCGCGGAGCTGATGCTCTATTCCGTGAACGCGATCACCACCGGCACCGAGTCGCAGGGCGAGGTGACCGTGCGGCTGTCGCGCGCCGGGCGGATCGTCAACGGCGTGGGGGCGGACCCGGACATCGTCGTCGCGTCCGCGAAGGCCTACCTGAACGCGCTGAACAAGCTGCACTCCGACGCGCCGCGGGTCAATCCGCAGTACGAGTCCGCGCCCTGAGGCGCCGCGGGCCGGCCGGCGCGCGCCGGTGTGCGGGATAATCGGGCGTCCGTCGCCGATCGGAGGACCCGCGTGATCGATCCCCTGCGCCGCCTGCGTGCGGCCACCACCGTGTTCGTGCTCTGCGCGTCCGGCCTCTTCGCCGGCGGGCCGGCGCTCGCCGCATCGTCCGGCCCCGACGAGGCCACCTTCGGCCCGGAGTGGTCGCCCGAGGACTGCGGCGTCTTCAAGCTGCCCGAGAACGACGCGAGCGTGCTGTGCGGCTACGTGTCGGTGCCGCTGCGCCACGGCGTCGCGGAGTCGCCGCGCATCCGACTCGCCACGGTCGTGATCCCGGCGCTCGACCGCGCGGCCCGCAAGCCCGACCCGCTGTTCCTCGCGCAGGGCGGCCCCGGCGGCTCGACGATCGGCGGCTTCGGTCGCGTGCTGCTCGAGGATCCGTCCAAGCGCCCGGTGCGCGACCGCGACCTGGTGCTCTGGGACCAGCGCGGCACCTACTTCTCGCAGCCGCGGCTGCTGTGCCACGAGATGCAGCGCCTGCCCTCGGGCGCGACCCCCGAGCAGGAGCGCGACGCGATGCGCCGCTGCGGCACGCGCCTCGCGGCCGAGGCCGGCGACCTGTCGGCGTTCAACACGCTGGAAAACGCGCGCGACGTCGACGCGGTGCGGGCGGCGCTCGGCTACGCGGCCTTCAACTTCTACGGCGTGTCCTACGGCACCGAGCTCGGCCAGTTCCTGATGCGCGAGCGCCCGGCGAGCCTGCGCGCGGTGGTGCTCGACGCGGTCGTGCCGCTCGGCTTCAACCTGGTGACCGACGTGCCCGCGGTCAAGCAGCGGGTCATGGAGCGGTACGCGCGGACCTGCGCCGAGTCCGCCGAGTGCGCCGCCGCGTACCCGAACCTCGGCGCCCGCTACCTCGCGCTGCTGGAACGGCTCGACCGCGAGCCGGTCGCGCTGCCCGTGCCGCGCACGCGCGACGGCACGCCGCCGCCCGAGCCCGAGCGGATGACCGGTCGCGACCTCGACGGCGCGCTCTACCAGTCGCTGTACGTGCGCGAGGCGGTGCCGCTGGTGCCGTACATCATCGACCGCGCGGACCAGGGCGACTACAGCTTCGTGCTGAACTTCGTGACGCTGATGCAGGCCTCGCGCAGCGACATGGCCGACGGCATGTACATGTCGGTGCTGTGCGCCGAGTACGGCGACACGCCGGCGACCGCGCTGCAGTTCCCCGGCGTCGTCGGGCGGCTCGCGCAGTCCGCCGCCGAGGAAGGCCGTCAGATCCTCGACATCTGCCGCGACTGGAAGATCCGCCTGCTCGACAAGGCGCTGCTCGCGCCGCTGAAGTCCGACATCCCGACGCTGCTGCTGTCGGGCAGCTTCGACCCGATCACGCCACCCGCGAACGCCGAGCGGGTCGCGAGCCACCTCGGACGGGCGTATGCGGTGACGTTCGCGCGCGGCACGCACGGGCAGGCGTTCACGCTGCCCTGCGCGAACCGGCTGATCGCGGCGTTCCTCGACGCGCCCGATCGCCGCCCGGACGCTGCCTGCGCGAACGAGGCGGCGCCGACGTTCCTCACTCCCGACCGGCTGCTGAGCCTGCCCGCGCGCTCGCACGGCGGCAGCGCCACCGTGCAGGACCACCTGCAGGCGCTCGCCGGTCCTGCTGCGGTGGTCGGTTTCGCGCTGCTGCTGTTCTTCAGCGCGGTGCCGGTCTACGCGGTCACCGAGATCTGGCGGGTGTTCCGCGGCCGCGGCTACCTGCTGCCCGAGGGGTGGGCCGGCCGGCTGGTCGCGGCGGCGCCCTGGATCCCGGTGCTCGCCGGCCTGACGCTGCTCGGCTTCCTCGCGGTCGCGGCCGGCGCCGTCGGCGGCGCCGTCCAGCGCAACCAGTTCCTGCTGCTGGTGGGGGCGTTGCCCGCCGGGGTCCGGTCGCTGACCTGGGGGCTGCTGCCCTACGCGTTCGCGCTGGTGCTGATGACGCTCGCGATGCTGCGCCTCTGGCGCCACCGGGCGCGCAGCCGGATGGGCCGCATCTACTACACCGCCCTGGTGATCGCCGGCTGGGCGGTGTGTTTCGCGCTGCTGCGCACCGGGCTGTTCGGCTGGTGACCGGCGCCCCGGGCGCGCCGGGGCACGGCGCCTGCCGGGCGGTTTGTCCGGCAGTGCCCGATCGGCTATACTCCGTGGGTTCTGCTCCCGGGTTTTCGGGGGCGGGGCGAACGTTCCAACCGCACGGCGGCGCATCCCGGCGCCAGCCGCAAGTCATCAAGGGAAATCATGTCCGTTGCCGAAATCGACAAGGCGAAGATCGTCGCCGACTACCAGCGTGCCCAGAACGACACGGGCTCGCCGGAAGTGCAGGTCGCGCTGCTCACCGCGCGCATCAACGAGCTGACCGGCCACTTCAAGACGCACGCGAAGGATCACCACTCGCGTCGCGGCCTGCTGAAGATGGTCAGCCGCCGCCGCAAGCTGCTCGACTACCTGAAGGGTCGCAACCCCGAGGGCTACAAGGCGCTGATCGAGCGTCTCGGCCTGCGCAAGTAATGACGAGCGTCCGGGCGGTACCGACCGAGATGAGGACCGATGGGGGGCCTGCGGCCCCGACGGTCCCGGTTGCCGCCCGGTTCCGAACGCCCGACGATGCCCGCTCGATGCGGGCATTTTCGTTTGTGGTGATCGAGGCGAACCGCGCCGCCGGACGACCGCGCGGGAACTGAAAGAGCGAAAGAAAGGAAAGCACGTGTTCGAGATCGCGAAGAAAACGATTCAGTGGGGCCAGCACACGCTGACGCTGGAGACCGGCGAGGTGGCTCGCCAGGCGAGCGGCGCCGTGATGGTCACGATGGACGACACCGTGGTGCTCGCCACCGTGGTCGGCCAGAAGAACGCCAAGCCGGGGCAGGACTTCTTCCCCCTTACGGTCGACTACGTCGAGAAGTTCTACGCCGCGGGCCGCATCCCGGGCGGCTTCTTCAAGCGCGAGGGTCGCCCGACGGAGAAGGAGATCCTGACCTGCCGCCTGATCGACCGGCCGCTGCGGCCGCTGTTCCCGGACGGCTTCTACAACGAAGTCCAGATCATCATCCACGTGCTGTCGAGCAATCCCGAGGTGGATTCCGACATCCCGGCGATGATCGGTGCGTCGGCCGCGCTCGCGCTGTCGGGCATCCCGTTCGCCGGCCCGATCGGGGCCTGCCGCGTCGGCTACATCGACGGCCAGTACGTGCTCAACCCGAACGCCTCGCAGCTGCCCGACAGCCGCCTCGACCTGGTCGTGGCCGGCACCGACGGCGCGGTGATGATGGTCGAGTCCGAGGCGAGCCAGCTGCCCGAGGACGTGATGCTCGGTGCCGTGGTCTACGGTCACGACCAGATCCAGGCTGTCATCAAGGCGATCGACGAGCTCGTCGAGATCGCCGGCAAGCCGGAGTGGGACTGGAAAGCGCCGGCCCGTGACGAGGCGCTGATCGCGCGCGTCACCGAGCTCGCCGAAGGCGAGATGCGCGCCGCCTACGCGCTGCGCAACAAGCAGGAGCGCACGCACCGCATCCGGGGCGTGGAGTCTGCCGCGATCGCCAAGATCGCCGAGGAATCCGCAGCCGCGGGCAAGTCCGCGCCGGACGGCAACACGCTGTCGAACATCCTGTACGACCTGCAGTCGAAGATCGTGCGCAACCGGATCCTGTCCGGCGAGCCGCGCATCGACGGCCGCGACACGCGCACCGTGCGTCCGATCAGCATCCGCACCGGTGTGCTGCCGCGCTCGCACGGCTCGGCGCTGTTCACCCGCGGCGAGACGCAGGCGCTGGTGGTGGCCACCCTCGGCACCGCGCGCGACGAGCAGATCATCGACGCGATCACCGGCGAGTACCGCGAGCGCTTCATGCTCCAGTACAACATGCCTCCGTTCGCCACCGGCGAGACGGGCCGCTTCGGCGCGCCCAAGCGCCGCGAGGTCGGTCACGGCAAGCTCGCCAAGCGCGCGCTCGCCGCCCTGATCCCGCCGGTCGAGCAGTTCGCCTACTCGCTGCGGGTCGTCTCCGAGATCACCGAGTCGAACGGCTCCTCGTCGATGGCCTCGGTGTGCGGCGGCTGCCTCGCGCTGATGGATGCCGGCGTGCCGATCGACAAGCACGTCGCGGGCATCGCGATGGGCCTGATCAAGGACGGCAACCGCTTCGCGGTGCTGACCGATATCCTGGGTGACGAGGACCACCTCGGCGACATGGACTTCAAGGTGGCCGGCACCGACGCAGGCATCACC
>Ga0315899_10000333_pt1 | contig 58156 bp, 62 predicted proteins | sample LakEriMetagenome_2_FD_203518 | JGI IMG/M metagenome (GOLD analysis project Ga0315899, IMG submission 203518) | Freshwater fungal communities from buoy surface, Lake Erie, Ohio, United States - Buoy 4 MA112 | ecosystem: Environmental > Aquatic > Freshwater > Lake | place: USA: Lake Erie, Ohio... | reverse complement strand
TAGGTCCAGGCATTGCTGTTATTGGCGGCATACTCATCGGACTTGGAATTTTGAGGTTCAGAACACCGTTGATACGCATTGAAGATTCAGAAAGCACTTATTATTTGCCCTTAATCGGACAACGAGTTCCTTGCACAATCACCTACAATGAACAGCATAATGAACTAGAATTTTACAGCACCAACACGGGCCGTAGCCTTAGTATTCCACAGTGGGATTCCGCGCGGTATGCTTATTCAGAATTAGTCACTTATATAAAACAAAAACATCATGGAAGAACAACAACCAACGGATAAACTAAGTTTCGAACGAAACAATTCGGAATTATTATGGGTTGCCCAAAAAGTTAACGAGTTACGTGCTGAAATCGGCAAGCATGTGATTGGACAGGAGCATATTGTTGAACTTATTTTAGCAGGGGTATTTGCGAATGGGCATGTATTACTTGAAGGGGTTCCTGGGGTAGCAAAAACCTTAAGTGCCAAACTAATCGCCCGATTGATGAAGGTAGATTTTTCAAGAATCCAGTTCACCCCTGATTTAATGCCTTCTGACGTCATTGGAACCAGTGTTTTTAATATGAAAGAAGGGCGGTTCATTTTTAATAAAGGACCAATATTCTCGAACATCGTATTGATCGATGAGATTAACCGTGCGCCCGCTAAAACTCAAGCCGCGTTGTTTGAAGTGATGGAAGAACGTCAGATTACGTTTGACGGGGTTCAATATCCTATGGAGTTCCCATTTTTAGTAATTGCAACCCAAAATCCCATTGAACAAGAAGGAACCTACAGCCTTCCCGAAGCTCAATTAGACCGCTTTATTTTTAAGATTAAAATGGACTATCCAAGTTTAGAAGAAGAGGCGCACATCTTAACCAGGTATAAGGCAGCAAATGGTCCGATTGATATGGAAAGCATTACGCCATTATTTTCGAGTGAAGACATCAAACGCGTGCATACATTGATGCAAGAAATGGTCGTTGAAGCGAGTTTAATCAATTATATTGCTGCTATAACACACCGAACGAGAAGTCACGCCAAACTGTATTTAGGTGCCTCTCCTCGTGCATCGCTTTCTATGTTAAGGGCAGGAAAAGCGCTTGCCGCATTGCGTGGTAGAGATTTTATCACACCAGAAGATATTCAATATATTGCGCTGCCGGTACTTACTCACCGTATAATCTTGACTCCTGAAGCTGAAATGGAAGGAATCACTACCGAAGAAGTAATTCGTCAAATACTTGCAGAAATCGAAATACCAAGATAAGATAGATGCGTCAAATTAGCCTGAGTAATCGGTTTTTCTTTTTGTTTGGCCTTGCGGTTATCATCACGGCCATGGGCTATGTATCTCATCAAATCATTTGGTTATCCGCCATTTCATTTTATGGCATCGGGCTGCTATTAATCTGTGATTTACTCTTCTTGTTTGTGGTGGTAAAACCGGTACGCTATGTAAAAACTTATCAAGAAAAACTGAGTTTAGGCGATCGGAATGCTATCAAATTAACCTTAACAAACATTGGAAAGACAAAAGTTTGGTTTACCGTAAACGAAGGGTATCCTGTGGATATGCAAGAACGAACTAAACACTATGAGGCCTCATTAAATCCTTTAGAAAGCCTAGAGATTTCGTATGAATACATCCCCAAAAAACGTGGAATTTTTGGGTTTTCGGATACCTACATTTTCACAAAGTCGATTTTTGGGTTGATTGAGCGACGAAGTATTATTTCACAAGCTACACCGATTCATGTTTACCCATCGATAGTGCAAATGAAGCGTTATGAACAAATGCTTTTTCAGCAAAACAAAATACAATCAGGGATTAAGCGTGTACGAAAAATTGGCATGTCAAGAGAGTTTGAACAAATTCGGAATTACGTGCCCGGTGATGAAATTAAAAGCATCAATTGGAAAGCTACGAGCAGGAAAAATGAATTGATGGTTAATCAATATCAAGAGGAAAAATCTCAAAATGTTTACTGTATCATAGATAAAGGCCGAATTATGCAAATGGAATCTATGGGTCTAAGCATGCTGGACTACGCCATTAATTCAACCTTAGTATTATCCAACATTTGTTTGCATAAGAGTGATAAAATCGGACTGTTTACCTTTTCGGATAAACTTGGAGCAACGCTGAGCGCATCGAATAAACGGATTCAATTAAAGAAAATACTCGAGGTGCTTTATGCACAAAAAACCACATTTCAGGATTCAAACTTCGAACTTTTGCAACAGCATGTAAATGATAAAGTAAGAACCCGCTCCTTGCTTCTTTTATTCACCAATTTCGAAAACCCATTTACCTTACAGCGCTCACTGCCTTATTTGCTTCAGTTAAAAAAGAGAAACTTATTGGTTGTGGTCATGTTCAAGAATGAGGAGCTTGAGCAGTTTTCAACCTTGAGTCCTACGAACCAACGTCAATTTTATCAAGGAATCTTAGCGAGTAAGATGTTAATTGAAAAGGAGAAAATGACGAAACAACTGAATGCCATGGGCATTCAAACGATTTTAACAAAACCTGAGGAATTATCGACTGCAGTAATTAATAAATACCTTACCCTCAAAGCAAAAGGACTTTTATAACCTTGATTAACAACTCGGCGCACTTATTTGTAACTTTGTAAAAACAATTAAAACATTAACTCATGGCTTTTGAACTCCCTAAATTACCCTATGCTTACGATGCGCTTGAACCGCACATTGATGCGCGGACTATGGAAATCCACCATTCAAAACATCATCAAGCATATACGACCAACCTAAACAATGCGATCGCAGGTACTGCCCTTGAGAACGCAACGATCGAAGAGATTTTATCTAATTGTATGGAAACCCCGGCTGTACGCAATAACGGTGGTGGATTTTGGAATCACAACTTGTTCTGGGAAATCATGAGCCCTACCGGTGGAGGAGCTCCGACTGGGGAATTGGCTCAAGCAATTGATACCGCTTTTGGATCATTTGAAGCATTTAAAGATGCCTTTGCTAAAGCAGCGGCTACACGATTTGGATCGGGGTGGGCTTGGCTTTGTGTAAGTAATGGTACCTTAGAAATCTGCTCAACAGCAAATCAAGATAATCCATTAATGGGCGAAGGATGTAAAGGAACACCAATCTTAGCGCTAGACGTTTGGGAACACGCCTATTATTTGAATTATCAAAATAGACGCCCTGATTATATTGAGGCCTTCTTTAATGTAATTAATTGGGACCTTGTTGCTGAGAAATTTGCTGCGGCGCTCTAAGTAAACAATTAAACGAATAAAAAAGGGGCCGAGGCCCCTTTTTTGTTTTAATAATTTCGTTGTTTAAAAATTTACTTGTGCTTGTATACGAAGTAAATTTCCACGTTGATAATTGTCTTGATTCGCATAATCTTCAAATCTTCTTGACGACATGGTATACATCATCACCAATTCAAAATACCGAGACATCTGCCATTCAACTCCGATTTCTAAATCCTCGACGTTATAACTTCTTGCGTCCAATTCGTGCTTCTTACCCCCTTGATACACTTGATAACGCACAAATGGAATCAAGACATTATTTTTGAAATTAAGCATATAAGAAGCGGTTACATACCCCCCGTGTAATCGCTGTGTTGTTATAGAATCTAATGTTTTGTCAAATTGAGGACCTCTTCCAATCGTGTACTCAGCTAAGATACCAAACGGTTTAGGGTATAAAACCACTGTTCCCGCCACACGCTTATCGTCATATAATTTATCTGTTGCATAATTCACTCCTGAAGAAGTTGACACTAACGTAACCTTCCCTGTATATGCTTGAATTCCAGCTTCTGCAATTTGCTGCTTAATTTCAAACGGATAACTAATCCTAGTTACGATATGTTTATTTGCATTTAACTCCGGACGATTCGCTGTTTGACCATTATAGATTCCAACGCCAAAAACGCCATAATCACCTGAACCTTTTAAGCCTGAACTCACCAAACTCGAAAACAATTTTCGTTTCGACGCGGGTGCCCAATAAAAGAACACACCAAGATCACGTTCATTGGATACGGCAGAGTTAAGTGCATCCGCACGATCCAAGGGAAGTCTATTTTGAGAAGATTGCATATTCTCAAATCCATAAGGAACTTTAGATTGACCAATTCTAAATCTAAATTGACTTTTTTTATCTATACCTACATCAAAATAAGCGTCTCTTAATTGACCAAAATGCAATGCCGTTGTACTAGACGAACTTGCAAAATCAGGTTGCACATAAAAATACACCCGCGGTGAAAGTTGTCCATAAAATATCAAGCGCATCCGCCGGATAAAAAAGTCATTATCTCCACCCCAACTTTTATCGCACTGTTCACATTCAAGGTCTTCATTGGTTTGAAGTAGGCCATTATAGCGAACTTGCGCATATCCCCGCAGTTGAATTTTATCGTACCACTTCGTTGTGTCTTTTGTTAGTTGTGCCGAAACATTCAGTGAAACCATTAATGCAGCAAAAACATATATACTTTTCATGTTATTTTTTTGGCAAAACTAAACGCTTAACACTGAATTAACATTCGCTTATTTTATTTTTAACCTTTAATTAATCTGGTTAATAATTTGGTAACATTAGGGTGGTTGATTAGTCTAAAAATATACTATTCAAAATTAAAGAACATTCAAGATTAGCTTCATTTCAGGAACAAGTCAATGTTACCATTAAGTTAACATTGGCAAACAAGTAAGTTATTTTGATTGGAGCTTAATACATTTGACAAAAAAAATTGATTATGGCTGGTTTTTTAAGTTATTTCTTACCAAAAGACAAGGTATTTTATGAATTGTTTGAAAAGGCAAGTGACAACCTTCAATTAATTTCTGAGAAATTAGTACAAGTTGTACATGAGCCTGATTATAACAAGCGAGAGGTTCTAATTAAAGAGATGCACGACATTGAGCATCAAAACGATGATATTACCCATACTATCTTTGTAGAGTTAGGTCGTAATTTCATAACGCCATTTGACCGGGAAGACATACACAGCTTAGCCAGTGCCTTAGATGACGTTGCAGATTATATTTTTGCAGCAGGTAAGAAAATCAACTTTTATAAAATTGACCCCCTTCAGGATCAAGGGATACAAAAGAGTGCCGAAGCTATACGAGAAGCTGTACTTGCATTAAAACAAGCGGTTATGGAGCTTCGTAATCTTAAAAACACTCAAAAAATAATTGAATGTGTAATTAAGATTAATAGTGTTGAAAACAATGCAGATAACATTTTTGATATGAGCATTGAACGCTTATTCGAATCCGATGTGGATGCTAAAGAATTAATCAAGCGCCGTGAATTATATATGGTATTGGAAACAGCTACTGATAAATGCGAAGATGCAGGAAACGTAATTGAATCCATTGTAGTGAAGTTCGCTTAATTTTAATATCGCCTTTATCATGTTTACTCTACTCTTAGTCGTTATTGGCATTGCGCTTTTATTTGACCTTGTCAACGGATTTCACGATGCAGCCAATTCTATAGCTACCGTGGTTTCAACAAAAGTGCTAACTCCCTTTCAAGCAGTGATTTGGGCGGCATTTTTCAATGTGTTGGCCTTTTGGGTATTTGATATGAGCGTTGGAAATACCGTCGCTAAAACAGTAGATAATACCGCCATTGATTTGTGGGTTATCCTTTCCGGATTATTAGCCGCAACGGCGTGGAATTTACTCACCTGGTGGCTTGGTATACCCTCTTCCTCTTCGCATACCTTAATCGGGGGATTTGCAGGAGCGGCAGTTACTCACGTAGCCATTGCCAAAGGATCTCTTTGGGAAGGTTTTGGTGTGATTGCTGGTAAAGAAATTTTAACTGTGGTATTTTTTATTTTCCTTGCACCCATCATCGGGGGAATTATTTCATATTTAATTACGGTAGTGACGATTGCGCGTAATTATTGGTATAAAATGTTAGTAATTCTATTATTAACTTTGATTACGGTATTTGCTATGCTCTATATGATTGAATACCTAGATGTAAAACCCATTATGCTATATATTGTAGCAGGTATGATTTCGGTTTTTATCCTAGTTTACACATACCAACATCTCGTTTATAGAAATCGTCCTTCTGCATTACGTGAAGCAGGAATGCATAAAAAGCTTCAACTTTTATCTTCTGCAGCCTTCTCTCTGGGTCACGGTGGCGCAGACTCTCAAAAAGTAATGGGGATTATTTGTGCGGCCTTATTGGTGTACGGAAACATGGCCCGAAAAGAAGGTAAGGAGGATCTAATTGGCAAACAATTCGCAATCACTGAATTGGTACAAGTAGAATACCATAACGAAGAAGGTAAATTAGAGAAATTCAAACCTGAATATGCCTTTATTGATTCGAATTTATATTACCTGAATCATAAAGATATTGTTGATGTTAAAGGCAAGGTGCTTTACAATAAAAAGGGGAAGCTCGTAGCGAAGGGCTTAAAAAACATCCCTACGTATAAAGCCATTGATAGCTCCCTAACCAAGCTTGAAGTCTACATGAATGGAAAAGCGCTTTGTGATGCTAAAACGAAAGAAGTGATTTTCAAGGATAAAAAACTCAACCTAAATTATGCCTATGCTGGAATCTTTAGCAGTGTTGTTAATCCAAACGGTGAGCTTAAAAAAGATTACAAAATAAAAACTAAAGTACATTCTGAAACCATGCCGTTTTGGATTGCTTTTGGATGCTATCTCATGATTGGTTTAGGTACATTAATGGGCGGATGGAAAATTGTAAAAACCATGGGTTCTAGAATCACGAAAGTAACTCCACTAGAAGGTGTTTGTGCAGAGACCGCTGGAGCCTTAACGCTATTTACTGTTTCTAATTTCGGAATTCCTGTTTCCACAACACATACGATTACTGGATCTATTATTGGTGTTGGAGCAACGCGTCGCTTAAGCGCAGTACGTTGGGGTGTAACCATTAACCTCTTATGGGCGTGGATTTTAACAATCCCTGTGAGTGGCGCCCTGGCAGCACTGATCTATTCCATTATTTACTTTCTTTAAGCTTCTTTTTCAGGTTAACAGTTTGTTTACATTCGGATTATTTACTACATTCACGTCGTAAATTTAAAATTGTAAAACCTATGAAAAAACTGTTACTTTCCGTAAGCGCGCTCTTTTTCGTTGCTTATGCATCTTCTCAAGTAATTTGTAAGGGCGTTTCTCCGGCTGCGATTGCTGGGAATTATACCTTTACTTGGTCGGATCCTGCTGGAGGCTGGGGCACTCCAGATTTTTTAATTCCAAACACGTGGGTTGAAGATACCCTAATGCTAGTTGAAGACGGTACGCCGGGTACGAATCCTCAAGGAAATCCCATTTCTCAAGAAGGATGTTTTCCTTTGACAAATGACCTGACCGGTAAAATTGCAGTAGTTTTCAGAAACACGTGTGAATTTGGAGATAAAGCAATCAACGCACAAAATGCAGGTGCTGTGGGTGTAATCGTTGTTAACCGTAATCCAGGCGAATGGATCAACATGGGACCAGGAGCTCAAGGAGCTAATGTGACCATTCCAGTAGTTATGCTTGACTTTACGGACGGTATGAATATCATCCAAGAGATGGCAAACGGTCCGGTTGTGATGTTCCTTGGAAACAAAATTGGATTAAATCCAAACGATGCGGGAATGACTGCATCCACTACGCTTATCCCTAAACAAGGTGGGGTAGTATCTTTCTTGGCTCAGAATGGTTCGGAATTCAACTTTGACTTAGGAACGCGTATTTACAACTTTGGTAACCAAGCACAAGCAAACGTATCGTTAAATGCTACCGTTACGGATCCAAGCGGAAACGTGGTATACAACAATACAGTAAACGGATTGAATATTAATGCAGCTGACAGCGTAGATGTAGATCCAACGCAAGCGAATGCATTACCTCAATTCTCATTAGCTTCTTATCCAATGGGCCGCTATACGTTAACATATACCATTGACTTAGACAACGGCACGCCAGATGACGATCCGTCTGACAATTCAGCAAGTTATGATTTCGTGGTTCAAGATTCATTGTACACTTTTGCTAACGTTGATGTTGCTACAGGAAACGCTGTGCCTAATGCGCATTACCGACCAAGTACAAATAATGCTACCTATTCAATTTGTACGGTGTTAAAAGATGCCAACGCGAGTCGAATCGCTGCAACTGGACTTCATTTCTCAGCAACAACCTTGGCTGCATCGGGTGTAACCTTAGATGGTGAGGAAATTGCGCTTACCTTGTACAAATGGGAAGATAACTTTGTAGACTTAAACGACGCTAACTTCGGGTTCACTATCTTAAATCAAGTTGCCGGTGGATTCTATTACTACCCAAGTGATCTTCAAGGTGATTTAGTATACGGTGCGTTTGATCAAGCCGTTGTTTTAGAAGACAATGTACGTTACTTAGCATGTGCTCAAACTGTAAATCTTGATGTTTATTTAGGATTTGAAAGTTCAAGAGACCACACGTGGAACTACAATTACTACGCACAACCAATGTCGCCAATTGAAAGCGATGGCGCATATTTCGCTGCTGGATTTGGTGCTGATGTTCCGAATGCACTTGTTCTACGCGTTATTGATGCGAACAGCATTGGGTTAGATGAAGCGTCAACAGTAAATGGTATGGCCTATCCAAACCCAACTGCAAACAACATCGATTTAACCATTGACGGTGAAGGAGCGGCTAGCGTAGTTGTTACTGATATTGCAGGTAAAATCGTTTCTACACGTGCTATAAATTTAGTGAATGGTACATCTAACTATTCATTGGAAGGATTAACAAACGGAATGTATATTTTCAACGTTACCCTTGAAAACGGAAAAACTGCACAATTTAATGTAGTTAAGAAATAAACTCCATAGATTTTATTGGAAAGGGGCTTCGGCCCCTTTTTTTATGTGCTCCTTTGGGTATCTTTGCAGTATGAAGAAACAGGCTTTCACCGTTACGGCTGCCCTTCCCTATGCCAATGGACCACTGCACTTAGGACACGTGGCTGGAGTATATTTACCCGCAGATCTTTTCGTTCGTTTTTTGCGTTTAAAAAAAGATGATGTCTTGTTCATTTGCGGAAGCGATGAGCACGGCGCAGCCATAACCCTTCGAGCTAAAAAGGAAGGCATAAGCCCTCAAGAAATCGTAGATAAATACCACCACCAAATTCAAGATGCATTTCAGCGCTTTGGGATTTCCTTTGATATTTATCACCGTACAAGCAGTCCGCTTCACCACAAGGTCTCCTCAGATTTTTTCAAAACCTTGCACGAAAAGAATGCCTTTACACAGGAAACTTCTATGCAGTACTATGATGAATCTTTTCATCAATTTCTTGCCGATCGATACATCACCGGAACCTGTCCGAAATGCCAGCATCCCGCAGCATATGGCGACCAATGTGAAAAATGTGGTTCTGATTTAAGTCCAAGCGACCTCATTAATCCGATTTCAACGCTTTCTGGTTCTACACCCATTTTAAAAGAAACCTCGCATTGGTATTTACCCATGAATGCGCATGAAGCATGGTTAACGGAATGGATTCAGCAAGGAAAATTAGACGGGATTCAACAGCACAATCCATCCGAATGGAAAAATCAGGTCCTCGGACAATGCATGTCGTGGATTAATGCCGGATTAAAACCGCGGGCAATGACACGTGATTTAGATTGGGGCGTACCAGTACCATTGCCTAATGCAGCAGGAAAAGTACTTTATGTTTGGTTAGATGCACCCATTGGTTATATTTCAGCAACCCAAGCATGGGCTACTCAACACGGAAAGGACTGGCGTACATACTGGGGGAAAACCGAGGCCGTAGACCGTAAATTAGTGCATTTCATAGGAAAAGATAACATTGTGTTTCACGCAATAATTTTTCCAATTTTGCTTAAAGCACACGGGGACTTAATCCTTCCTGACAATGTGCCAGCCTACGAATTCCTTAATTTGGAGGGAGATAAATTCTCTACCTCACGCAATTGGGCTGTATGGTTGCATGAATACCTTGATGCCTATCCTAATAAAATTGACGAATTAAAATATGTGCTCACTTCAATCGCGCCAGAGAACAAAGATTCGGAGTTTACCTGGGCGGATTATCAAGTTCGCGTGAATTCTGAATTAGCGGATATTTTGGGGAACTTTGTCAATCGAACGATTGTACTTACCCATAAATATTACGAGGGCAAGGTACCTGAAGCCGGAGAATTAACGCCAGTTGAGCTTGCGTTATTTGAAAAATTACACGCCGTTGAGTCACGCATTTCTACCTTAATGTATGGCTATAAAATCCGTGAGGCGCAACAGGAAATGATGAACATTGCTCGCCTCGGAAACAAGTACCTTGCCGATGAAGAACCTTGGAAAAAAGTAAAAACAGATCCCGAACGGGTTCCTACCATTCTGAATACCTCCCTGCAAATTACCAGAGAATTGGCCCGAATGGCGCAAGTGTTTTTACCACAGACTTCACATAAAATCTATCAGATGCTCAACGTAGCTTCGGATGAATGGAATACCGTACTTCCGTTAATCCCTGCAGGACATACACTAAATCCTGCGGAGATCTTATTTGAAAAAATCAGCGATGAGTTAGTAACTGAAGAAAAAGCTAAACTTACACAAACAACCACTCCTAAAAGCCCGTACCCCGCCATGAAAGAATTGATACAATTTGATGATTTTACAAAAATGGATATTCGCTTAGGCACGGTGCTAAGCGCGCGTAAAATGGAAAATGCAGATAAGCTTCTCGTATTAACAGTTGACACGGGAATCGATGAACGAACCATTGTTTCAGGAATTGCTCAGCATTATTCTCCGGAGGAGATTACTGGGAAATCCGTAGTTGTATTAATGAACTTAGCTCCTCGAAAAATTCGCGGCGTCGAATCCATGGGGATGCTATTAATGGCCGAAGATAGCGAAGGAAACTTGAGTGCCTTGGTTAGTGAACGTGGTTTTGAGGGTGGCCCTACGATTGGATAAAACCTACACGTAGCCTTTATCTTTTGCCCAACTGCTCAATTGTGCTGCATTTGGTAAATCCAATTTCTTTAAAATGTTATGACGGTGTGTTTCGATCGTTCGGTGAGAAACAAACAATTTATCGCCAATTTCTTTGGAGGTCAGCCCTTGTGCGATGAGTTTAACGATTTCGATTTCCTTCATCGTGAGTTCTTTTTTCTCGGACTCATCTACGTTTAAAAGTGAAGCAAAATAACGGTCTTTGATTTCTGCCGCGATAAACAATTCCCCTTTAGATACGGAATGAATGGCATTAATCAACTCACTTTTGTTGGTGTTTTTAGTCAAATAACCCTTAGCTCCTAACGAAAGAAACTTCTTTACATACGTGATGTCATCGTGAAGTGACAACCCAATCACGCGGGTTTTTGGTAGGGAATCTAAAATCTTAGTAGCCGCATTCAATCCGGACCCACTGCCCAAATTTATATCCATTAATACAATATCGGGTTTGTGTATGATGGCTTGGTCAAAGGCCAAGGCTTCTGAATCGGCTGTACCGCATACTACAATTTGAGGTGCATCTTTTAACAAACTCGACCAAGCTTCACTAATGAGCTTGTGGTCATCAACAATAAGAACTTTAATGGTATCACTCATGGGCTAGGCCTTTTGAGTAAAGTTAAGCATTCAAGGCTTCAGCACCACCAACTATTTCTAAAATCTCATTGGTAATAGCCGCTTGTCGCGCTTTATTGTAGCTTAAGGTAAGTGAACGCTTCAAGTCTGAGGCGTTATCTGTTGCTTTATGCATGGCAGTCATCCGTGCACCGTGTTCCGCCGCTACAGAGTCTAATAATGCTTTAAAGAGTTGAGTCTTTAAGGATTTCGGAATCAATTCAGAAACAATATCTTCTTTATTGGGCTCAAAAATGTAATCACTTGGTCCAGATTCCATACCAACTCCTGGTATAATTGGAAGAAAATCTTCTACTTCAATCGACTGATTAGCGGCATTTAAAAATCGATTATACACGATTACGATTTTATCTACCTCTTTCGAACGAAACAGTCTCATTAATTCTTCCCCAATTTCAGCTGTCCGATCAAAGATTGGATTCGCCATGATATCTTCTAAGGGAGCAAGGGTATCATTTACAAAATATGCATCTGTTTTCTTAAGCACATCTTTAATTTTCTTCCCTAAACACACTACAGATACCGTGCTTTGCGCAAAATCATTCTTGATCAAGGAATTCACGCGCTTAATAATGTTGCTATTAAATCCTCCACAAAGGCCCCGATTTGATGTTATTGCAACAATCAGTACACGTCCTTGACCACGGTTTTCGGCATACATATTTTCAGATAAGTCCAAGGAGCTACTTACATTTTCTAGGATGTAACGCAATTTTGATGCATAGGGACGTAAGCGCGTAATAGCATCTTGCGCACGCTTCAATTTCGCAGCAGATACCATCTTCATGGCAGAAGTAATCTGCATCGTTGAAGATACTGAGCTAATTCGATTACGTATTTCCTTTAGATTTGGCATAGCAATTCAAACTTGTAATTAGTATTTTCCTGCGATGTCTTTAGCACATTTTGTTAACACATCTGTCAATTCATCCGTAAACTGACCCGCTTTAAGCGCAGCTAATACGTCTGGGTGATGGCTTTCAACGAAGGTTAAGAAATCGATTTCGAACTCTTTCACTTTAGCTACGGGAACATTTTGCATTAATCCTTTAGTTCCAATGTAAATAATAGCAATTTGCTTTTCTACTGGGAATGGATCGCCTTCGCGTTGCTTCAAAATTTCTACGTTTCTTGCCCCTTTATCAAGTACGGCTTTAGTTGCGGCGTCTAAATCCGAACCGAACTTAGAAAACGCTTCCAATTCACGGTATTGCGCTTGGTCTAATTTCAGGGTACCCGCCACTTTTTTCATGGATTTAATTTGAGCAGAACCCCCAACGCGTGATACAGAAATACCCACATTAATCGCTGGACGAACCCCTGCATTAAACAAATCTGATTCCAAGAATATCTGTCCGTCAGTAATGGAGATTACGTTGGTTGGGATATAAGCAGAAACGTCACCTGCTTGGGTTTCAATAATCGGTAATGCGGTTAATGAACCTCCTCCTTTTACTTTTCCTTTCAAAGATTCAGGAAGATCGTTCATTTGAGCGGCAATGGTATCGTCTTTAATAACCTTTGCTGCACGCTCTAAAAGTCTTGAGTGTAAGTAGAATACATCCCCTGGGTAGGCTTCGCGACCTGGAGGACGACGAAGTAGAAGGGATACTTCACGGTAAGCAACCGCTTGTTTTGATAAATCATCATAAACAATCAAGGCTGGTTTACCTAAATCTCTAAAATATTCACCAATTGCAGCTCCTGTCATTGGGGCATAAAACTGCATTGGTGCAGGATCAGATGCATTTGCGGCAACAACAACGGTATAGGCCATTGCACCGGCATCTTCTAATTTCTTAACTATTCCAGCAACTGTAGAACCTTTTTGACCTATGGCAACATAGATACAGAATACAGGCTCACCACGGTCGTAAAACTCTCGTTGATTAATGATGGTATCAATCGCTACGGTAGTTTTACCCGTTTGACGGTCACCGATAATTAACTCCCGTTGTCCTCGTCCGATTGGAATCATGGCATCAATTGCTTTTATTCCAGTTTGTAATGGCTCATTTACAGGCTGACGAAAGATTACCCCTGGTGCTTTACGCTCAATTGGCATTTCAAACAATTCACCTGCAATTGGACCTTTTCCATCAATTGGATTTCCTAAGGTATCTACAACCCTTCCAACCATTCCATCTCCAACTTGAACCGAAGCAATTCGTCCAAGACGTTTTACTGTATCTCCTTCTTTTACTGCTGAAGAACGACCTAATAATACCGCTCCGACGTTATCTTCCTCCAAGTTTAGTGCAATTCCTCGCATTCCCCCGTCGAATTCAATTAATTCCCCGTATTGAACGCCGTTGAGTCCAAAAATCCGTGCAATACCGTCACCTACTTGTAATACGGTACCTACTTCTTGCAATTCAGCTTCAGTTTTTACACCTGACAATTGTTCTCTTAAAATTGCCGAAATTTCTGCTGGTTTTAAATCTGCCATTTTGATTAATTAAATGTTCTTTATTTTACTAATTCTTGTCTTAACTCTTTTAATTTATTTGCAACAGATGCATCGATCTGTTTATCTTCTATTCGAATCACGAAACCACCAAGTAAGGATGGGTCAACGGATTCGGATAGCTGTAAGGACCCTTCAAAAGCCGGAGCTATACGATCCAATATTTCTTGTTTTGTTTTTTCTGTTAACGCGCTAGCACTGGTAATCGTACCGGAAACTATGCCCCGATGCTTCATGAGTTGGCGCTCGAACTGGTGCGCTATTTCCGGAAGCAATTGTTCTCTTCCGTTTTTTGTAACCAACGTTAAAAACTGCATGGTAACGGGATTAAACCCGTCAAAGATCAGCGGATACACCGCGATTTTTTTATCATCACGCACCACGGGTGAATTAAGGAAAATTCTAAAATCGTTTGATTCCTTAACTACCTGTACAAAGCGATTCAAATCTTTTTCTACAGCCTCAACCCAACCTTTTTCAAGGGTAAGGTCCAATAAAGCTTTCGCGTATCGTGCAGCTGATTTTGTTGATGCCATGATTAATTCAATTTGATATCTTCTACCATTTTACTGGCTAATGCTTTTTGCTTTTCATCAGAAGCCAATGACTCTTTAACGATAGCCTCTGCAATGTCCACAGAAAAGGATGCGATTTGTGCTTTCATATCCGCGATTGCTGCGTTACGTTCACTTCCAATAGCCGCTTTCGCTGCTTCGATTAATTTAGCTCCTTCTACTTTAGACTTATCGCGCGCCTCTTCAATCATTTTTGCCCCAGCCTCTTTTGCCTCTTTAAGAATTGCATCGCGCTCAGCCCTTGCTTCTTTTAAGATTCGCTCATTTTCTGCATGAAGGCTCTTCATTTCTTGTCTTGCCTTTTCTGCCTCTAATAAAGCCTCGTCAATTTTTTGACTCCGTGCATTAACAGCACTCAAAACCGGCTTCCAAACAAATTTAGCTAGGATTAATAACAGAAGACAGAATGTGATCCCTGTCCAAAATAATAATCCGAAGCTTGGTGTTACTAAATCCATTGTATTTTCTTTTTTACCTTTTTACACTTAAATTAATTGTCCCCACCAACCGCGGGGACAATCATTGCATTTCGGATACTAGCTTTTTCCAAGCATACCCACAACCACTCCGAAAAGTGCAACACCTTCGATCAAGGCTGCTGCGATAATCATCGCGGTTTGAATTTTTCCAGAAGCTTCAGGATTGCGTGCAATCCCTTCTACTGCAGAACCACCGATACGGCCAATTCCCATTCCAGCGCCTAACACGGCTAATCCCGCGCCAATTGCTGCTACACTACCAAATACTGCCATTGTATATAAATTAAAAGGTTACTAAACTAATGATGATCTTCCTCTACTGCTGCTCCAATAAACAACGCCGACAAAGATGCAAACAAATACGCTTGTAAAAATGCTACCAAAATCTCTAAAACAGATATAAACAATGCCATGGGCACAGACAATAATCCCCAAGCCTCCGACTTATTAATAAAAATGATAGAAATTAGTGATAAAACAATAATATGTCCTGCGGTCATGTTCGCAAATAAACGAATCATCAGGGCAAAAGGCTTCGTAAAAATCCCAACCAATTCAATAGGAATCATAATAGGCAATAAGGCCCATGGAACCCCAGGTGTAGCAAAAATATGCTTCCAATAGTTCTTGTTGCCACTAAACACCGTTACTAATAAGGTGCAAAGCGCCAAAAACAAGGTTACTGAGATATTTCCTGTCAAATTCGCTCCTCCTGGAAATACAGGAATCATTCCAAGTAAATTGTTTACCAAAATAAAGAAGAAAACCGTAGTAATGAACCCAATGTATCGCGTATGCTTTGCTCCATGAATGTTCGGCTTTACAATCTCATCTCGCACGTATACGATGAGTGGCTCAATAAATTTCGCGATACCCCGTGGAGCGACCGCACCATTTTTCTTGTAATACAAGGACGTAGACAACATGACTACCAAAAGAATAAACGACCCAATAAATAAGGACAACACATTTTTAGTAATAGAAAAATCCAAGGGCATGGCATTTTTAGGGTGCGTGCCATGGAACACAAGTTTACCATCGGTTACCTTGTATATTTTTTCATGCAACAATGCGTATCCCTTCGCTGGTCCTTCACCAACGAGATACTCAAATGGTTTGATAGAATCTGCAACAGGAACAGAATTTCCATGATATAAATGTCTTGAACTAAAAATTTTGATGCCATTGTCATAGATAATAACCGGTAAGTAAATCGATGTCCCGTTGTGTCCCTCACCCCACAAATGCCACTCATGCGCATCTAATACGTGGTGCATGATAGTCTCCGTAACATCAAATTTCTTTTCCTTCGTTGCACCCGCTGTAAAGGCAACACATACTAAAAAAGTAAAAATGCTTAAAAAACGTAATATTGTTGTTCGACTCATTTTAAAATTGGCCTGAAAAATTGGCGCAAAGGTACAAATTCTTTTCTGTTATCTTGACTTATTTATTTTCTTTTTCTTCGGAAATTTTCACTTGATCATCCTTTTTCCGAATTGCCTGGTACATTTTAATTGCAAGCATCAATAAGAGGGCAACAGCGAAAAAGCCGATGGTAGCATAAACCCAATTTAAAGAGTCCTTCAACACAATGATAAAAACGATAATCACTAACATTAACGTTGCCACCTCATTCCATACCCTTAGGGCGCCAGAGCCCCAAAAAAAACGATTTGCCCTGAGGTCAAAATAAATTTTCTGACAAATAAAGTGATACACAAGAAGCAAGACTACAAAAGCCAATTTCAAATGCATATATACTTGCTTCAAATAATCGGGAAATGCTATAATCATTAACACACCAAATAGCACCGTCAAAACCATGGCAGGGGTTGTTATTACCCACCATAAGCGCCGTTCCATAATCGAAAACTGCTTTGATAATATCGATTTTTCCGGGTCTTCTTTACCGTTCGCTTCCACATGATAAATAAACAGCCGTACAATGTAAAATAGGCCGGCAAACCAACTCACCATAAAAATGATGTGCAACGCTTTAATAATTCCTACATTTGTTTGAATCCAATCCATGAATCAAAAGTACATTTTTATTGCGATGGTTGGTAATTCAGTGGTAAGGTTTTAATATTGCAGCATGTTTTCACTTAAGGGCCTATTCCTTCCTGTTTTTCTGCTTTTGTCCTTCTTTGGGACCAGTCAAATCCTATCCGTTAGTGGGTATTACGAGGGCATGAATCTGTTCGTGTCCAATCCGATTAAAAATGATGGATATGGGTATTGCATACACAAAGTATTGGTTAATGGGAACGTACTTCCAGCCTCCATACAAACGGATTATTTTGAAATCGACCTCACCTTATTTAGTCTAAAAAAAGGAGACGAGGTGTTCATTGAATTGGAACACGGCGAAGGGTGTTCGCCCACCTTTGTGAATCCTGAAGTATTGCTGCCCTTCAGCACCTTTGAAGTAGTTTCTATTTCCGCCAATTCGGCGGGAAAGATTACCTGGAGCACCAAAAACGAATCGGGCAAGTTGACTTATTTGGTAGAGCAATATAAATGGGACCGTTGGGTGGTCGCCGCAGAAGTGCTTGGAAAAGGGTCAAAAACTTCGAACCAATACGCCATCGACATTATCCCTACGAGCGGTTATAACAAAATACGAGTTGCCCAAATTGACAATACCGGGCAAAAACGTCATTCAAAATCGGTTGGATTCACCTCTACCACTAAATCCATTAAAAAATCTCCCTCAAAGGTAAAGTCCAACTTGTACTTTAAAGCCGAAGGTGTCCTTACTAAAACCAAATATGAACTGTATGATGCGTTTGGTAATCTGCTTAAAAAAGGATTCGATCACACCGTTGAGTGTACGGAATTGCTCAATGGAATCTACAACATTAACTACGATAACAAATCGGAAAAATTCATTAAATACTGATGCTTCTGCGAATTGAACACCTTGGAATTGCCGTTGATAGCTTGGCCGAAAGCATTCCTTTATATGAAGCGCTGCTCAACACCCCCTGCTATAAACAAGAAGCAGTTGGTTCCGAGGGTGTTATGACGGCCTTTTTTCAGGTTGGTCCAAATAAAATTGAATTGCTCGAAGCAACAAGCCCAGATTCCCCCATCGCCAAATTTCTTGCGGCGAAAGGAAAAGGATTTCATCACGTTGCCTTTGAAACAGACAATATCCAAGCGGAAATTGAGCGATTAATTGCTTCGGGATTTGAATTAATTCATCAAAGCCCCAAATCCGGAGCAGACCAAAAAATTATTGCCTTTCTGCATCCAAAATCCAGCGATAAACTCTTGGTGGAACTGTGCCAAGACAAGGTTGACAATGCCTAATAATTTGGATTGTTTCTAAATTATTATTTCATGACAATTTCATGACAATTAACATAGAGTTAATCGTGAATTTTGTCGCACTAGAAACGAGTTATGGCGAAAGAGGTGTTGAAGTATTTACATACCATCGCGTTTACGCATCGGAACTTTGAAGTGACTAAAATCGGTCTGCTTCATGTTCCTTTGGACGAACAATACACTCGATTAAACCCTATAAAACAAGACGTTAAGCTCGAAGAATTGCTGATGCTTTCTACCTGTAACCGGGTGGAATTCAGTTTCGTATATAATGGGACGGTTGACACCGAATTCATGCACCAGTTTCTGCGGGCAATTTATCCAAGCCTAGGTGAAGAAGACCTTACCTCATTTGTAATAAAACTCGAACATTATCAAGGCATGAATGCAGTGGATCATGCCATGTCTGTGGCATCTTCCATCGATTCGATGATCATAGGTGAACGAGAAATTATTACCCAGGTCCGTCAAGCGTACGAGCATTGTGCATCCATCGGACTCACGGGAGACTTGCTTCGAATCATAAACCGTCACGTCGTTGAAACGGCAAAAAAAGTATACACCAGAACTTCCATTTCTACCAAACCGGTTTCTGTAGTTTCGCTGGCTTATCACCAACTTAAAAGACTACAAATCCCCTTAGATGCTCGATTTTTAATTATCGGTGCAGGAGTTACGAATACCACGATGGGCCGTTTTCTTAAAAAACATGGGTTTAAAAACTTTGCCGTATTCAATCGGACCCTTGAAAAAGCAAGGCTCCTTGCGAATGAGTTAGGTGGCCTAGCCTACCCGCTCCAAGAATTACATCTTTACCGCGATGGATTCGATGTGATTATCAGCTGTACAGGAGCTGACCATCATGTGATCACTCCGGCGCTATACGAACAGCTGCTGCAAGGAGACCAACGCCCGAAAACAGTGATTGATATCGCCATTCCACAAGATTTAGATCCGGAAATCATTGCTAAACACCCGGTTAAACACATCTCTGTGAGCCTCTTACAACAGATTTCTCACGAAAACCTGCAAGAACGTTCCAAAGAATTAGCGCATGTGGAACTTATTCTAAATAAAGCCCATAAAGAATTTGAGCAGGTGCTGCAAGTTCGACACGTGGAATTGGCCATGCGGGCAGTGCCAGAAGAAATCAAACGCATTAAGGCAGATGCCGTAAACGAAATCTTTAAAGATGAAATTAATTCCTTAGATGCGCAATCAAGGGAAGTACTTGAAAAAGTACTCGGTTATGTAGAGAAAAAATATATCGCGGGACCCATGAAATTGGCAAAAGAAATTCTTGTTAAACATGGATAAACCACACATACGCATAGGAACACGCGGAAGCGATTTAGCCCTTTGGCAAGCCAATCACGTAAAAGCAAGGTTAGAATCCCTCGGATGTGCGGTAAGCATTCAAATCATCCAAACCCAAGGAGACCGTATTCAGGATTTAAGCTTTGATAAACTTGAAGGAAAAGGATTTTTTACCAAAGAAATAGAATCCGCCTTACTCAATGGCGACGTAGACTTAGCCGTTCATTCGCACAAAGACTTAGAAACCACACCACCTCCAGGATTGGTTATTGCCGCTGTATCTGAGCGAGAAGATCCAAGTGAACTCCTTCTGATGCGCTCGGAGTCGCACGACCCTTCCGAAACCTTCGAATTAAAAGCAGGCGCTCGAATCGGAACGAGCTCGGCTCGTAGACAGAGCATACTGCGTAACTTCCGGTCTGATTTAGAGATCGCCGAGTTACGAGGCAATGTTCCCACCCGGATTGAAAAACTGCGCAGCGGACAATACGATGCTATTTTATTAGCCAAAGCGGGGGTTTCTAGATTAAATTTAGACACGAGTGACCTAATCACGCTCACCTTAAACCCTAAAGAATTCGTTCCAGCACCGGCCCAAGGCGTACTTGGCCTCCAAGTGCGCGCAGCAGATACCCAAACCTATGAGTGGGTTAGAAAATTAAATTATGCACCAAGCGAACATTGCATTCATATAGAACGCGAAGTGCTTCGAAACATGGAGGGGGGCTGCCAATTACCGCTTGGGGTATACAATGATGGCGAAGTCGTACACGTTTCTTATGCAAAATCTAAACAGGAAGCCGCTGTGCTCATAAAGTTTCCGTTAGAAGGGGATCAAAATCCAGTTCCCTCTATTATTGAAACCTTACATGCGTTGTAATGAAGGTGTTTATTTCTTCTGAATTAGAAGCGAATCACCCCCTAGTCACTGCATCCATTTCCCTAGGGTTTCAGCTGATACAACACTCCTTACTTTCCTTTTCAGCGCTAGATGGCGTCCCGACTCAACCGTATGACATTGTGTTTTTCAGTAGCCCCAGAGCCTACGCCTTTGGTCGACAGTTTATTCTTCCCGAAACTAAGGTGGCCTGTGTATCCGAAGGAACAGCAAGGCATATTCAACATCCCATCCTCTGGTGTGGGAATTCACCAAGTAAGCCTGCACAAACGGCCTTGGAGTTCAAGCAATGGGTGGGCGAACGGCGGGTATTGTTTCCCGTATCGTCTCGCAGCTTGGGAAGCATTTCATCCGCATTTCCCCCTGCACAAATTGAATGCATTACGGTTTATAAAACGATACTGAACCCCCGGGTTGTTGAAGCCTGTGCAGTTTACATTTTTACCAGCCCGAGCAACGCAGACGCCTTTCTACTGCAAAACACCATTCCAGGCGGGGCTAAAGTGATTGCCAAGGGCACGAGTACGCAAGAATTTTTGCAACAACACGGAATCGAATCCACCTATTTTACGGACGAATCGATTCATTGGGAAGAGGCCTTAGCGCCGTGGGTAAACCCATAGAAGTTCGTACCTTTGTACTATGAATCAAGATACGATTGTTGCTTTAGCTACGGGAGGAACGGGTGCCTTATCGGTAATTCGGCTTTCTGGCCCTATGGCAAAAGCGATTACACAAGTTCATGTACGCAAGGACTTAGGTTCTATTGCAAGCCACACCGTACATTTCGCCTTATTCAATGCCGTTACCAAGGATTTAAAATCCAAGGTAACGGCCTTGGACCAAACCCCCATCGATGAAGTATTAATTACCTACTTTGCGCACGGGAAGAGTTTCACGGGTGAAGAAACCATTGAAATCCATTGCCACGGTTCGTCATATATACAACAAAGTATCATACAATCCTTAGTAGGACAAGGTGCTCGTCTTGCCACTCCGGGGGAATTCACGCAACGTGCGTTTATCAACGGAAAATTAGACCTATCCCAAGCAGAAGCAGTGGCCGACCTCATCGCTTCTCAAAGTCAGCAAGCGCATGCGATGGCCTTGAATCAATTGAGAGGGACCTTCTCGCACGAATTGAGTGCCCTACGTGAAAAGCTGATCGAATTTGCCAGCCTCATTGAATTGGAATTGGATTTTGGTGAAGAGGATGTCGCCTTTGCAGATCGAAGCGCATTGATTGATTTGGTACAAGAGGTCTTAGCTAAAGTCAAGCGCTTAATCAACAGTTTCGCCTTAGGAAATGCTATGAAAGAAGGCGTTCCAGTAGCGATTGTTGGGGCACCTAATGCCGGGAAAAGTTCCTTGTTGAATTATTTATTGGGCGAGGAACGTGCCATTGTCAGTGAAATCGCGGGGACCACCCGCGATGTGATTGAAGAAACGCTGAACATTGACGGCATAAGCTTCCGCTTAATGGACACCGCGGGGATCCGAGAAACCTCAGAAACTATAGAAGCCATGGGCATTGCCCGTTCTCAAGAGAAAATAGCGCGGGCGCGGGTGGTACTTGCATTAAGTGATGCGAGTAACGCGTCCCAACTAGAGGAAGACCGAGTGTGGGTGGATGACCTACGGATACGCTATCCAGAGAAAGAAATTCTATGGGTAGCGAATAAAACGGACTTGCATGAGGTAAGCTTACCGGTTGATTTTGCGATTAGCGCCATAACCGGTGCGGGGATCAATGCCTTAACCCATGCCCTCAGTGAACGCATAAAACAAGACTTTGATGTGAACCAAGAAACGATTGTGTCTAATGTTCGGCATGTGGAAGCGCTGGAGCAAACACAAACCGCCTTATTCGCTGCCTTGAACGGCTTAAGCCATCAGCTCCCGGCAGACCTGGTGGCGATGGATATCCGATCCGCCATGCGCTCCTTGGGCAACATTACTGGGGAAATCGAAATGGACACCGATATTTTAGGTACGATCTTTAGTAGGTTTTGTATTGGGAAGTAAGCCCCGCAAAATAGCAGAAGAATTTATCCTAAAAGACCAGAGTTTATTTCGAAAAAGTATCGGAAGTCCTCGGTGATCGAGGGATAATCGTTGTGAATATCCGCGAATTCTTCGATGAAATTTAGGGCAACACGGTTAGGCGTGAAGGAACATCATTTATCCCTGTGAAGAAGCGATTATACTCGTGGATTCACGGGGATTATTATTTTATTAAATAATTAAATATCTTTATTTTAAATAAGCTGAATTCAAGCAACTTAAATATAATTTATGTCTGATGTAAATGAAGAATTTGCAAGAGTGTTTTTTGAGGAAAATGATTTTCTGGTAAGAACAAATTTAAAATACTACGTAAAAAAAGAGGGTAAAACTATTGGCGGAGATAGTGATATTGATTTACTGATTCTTCATTTGAAGCCAAACACTATGAGTCCAGTGTCGACCTTTGTATTGAATGTTGAAGATTTAAAAAGTATTGATTGTGCTATTGTTGAATCAAAAGGTTGGCATACCGAAACATTTACGGAATCGAAAATCAAATCAAATCCAAGAATTTTCAACTTTGTGCGTGAAGAGGCGATTGAAAAAGCAGAATTGTTTTTCAATCGGTCAAATTTTAAGAAAATACTACTTTGTTCAAAATTACCTACTGACCGCGTCGCTAGAGAGAAATCCATTGAACTTTTACAATCAAAAGGAATTGACCACATTATCGAATTCTCTACAATTGTTCAAAATCTATGGGAATTGTCTAAACGTCAAAAAAGTTATGATTCAGAAATACTACAAACAATAAGACTAATTCAAATGTATATAATTAAAACATAGTATTTCAATAATAGGTTTCGGAATCCCCCGCTGTATCCAAATTTGTTAAGAAACAAGTTCACAATTGTCATTCTTGAGTTCATAAACGAATGAAGGAATGGTTAACTTTATTTTTCTAAAAGTAAAACTATTAATATTAAACAGTTATTAAATAAAATAACCAATTAGGGTAAAAAATGAAGATAATAAATAATGAAATGCGAGACAGGGCTGAGGCATTTATCTTAAGGTGGAGAGGAACAATGGCAGAAAGAGCAGAAGCCCAGACATTTACAAATGAATTTTTCCAAATCTTCGGGCTTGACAGAAAAAATTTAGCGCAATTTGAAAAACCAATTCAAAAAAAGAATGAAACAGGAACAGGTTTTGCAGATTTATTTTGGACAGGTAAATTAATAATTGAATCAAAATCTGCCCATTTGGATAACCCAAAAAATTGGGAAAAAACATTAGCACAGGCAGAGGATTACATCAATAATCTTTTGCCTCATCAAAAACCACAGTATATCATGTTGATGAATTTTAAAAGAATTCAAAAATATGATGTTACTGTTACTAAATCCGAAAAAGTAAAAATTAAATTTTTAACAGAAGTTCCCTTAGAACAACTTGATAAAAGGCTAGACGAATTCAATTTTTTTATTGAGTTTGCAAATCGATTAGAATCTGACGAAGAAAAAGTTAATCAAGAAGCCGCAAGGAGAATTGCTAATGTTTATGATGCAATTGAAAGAAAGGGATATTCTTCGACAGATATTTCTGTGTTGTTAGCGAGAATACTCTTTTGTCTTTTTGCAGAGGATACTGGAATCTTTGAAAGAAAACAGTTCGAAAATTATATTCGTGAAAATACTTCAGGCAAAACACTTGGAGATCATCTTTTAGCGCTTTTCGAAACACTTGATACACCAGTAAAAACGAGAGGTAAATTAAATCCTGCATTGAGTAAATTTCCATATGTTAATGGCGGATTATTCGATTCTTCACTAAAGAAAGTGCCCCATACAACCAATGCGCTTCGAGATGCATTACTGGAATGTTGTGCGTATGATTGGTCAGATATTTCCCCTGTTATTTTTGGTTCGCTCTTTCAGGCATTAATGAATAATGTCGAAAGAAGGAATTTAGGGGCACACTTTACCTCAGAAAAAAATATTCTAAGGGTAATAAAACCTTTGTTTTTGGATGAATTGCATTTAGAGTTCGATAATATAAAGTCTAGTAAAAAATCGCTAGAATCTTTTCGTAAAAAGATTGGTTCATTGGTTTTTTTAGATCCAGCATGTGGGTGTGGAAATTTCTTAGTGGTAATATATCGAGAATTAATGTTACTCGATATTGAGGTGATTAAAAAGATGCATAGAGGTGATAATAAATTAATTACTGATGGCAGTTTGCTTTCAAGTATCCATTTGAATAATTTTTACGGTTATGAAATTGAACCAACATCTAATATGATTGCATCCGTGGCAATGTGGCTCACTCAACATCAAATGCATTTAAGATTAGAAAGTGAATTCGGTCAAATCGTACCCACTATTCCTCTAGAGGAATCTGCTATCATCAAAAATTGTAATGCTCTTTTGACGGAATGGGAGGGTAGGGAAATACAAAAAAATCTGGTTGAAAAAGTTACCGTGGAATTCAATTACATAGTAGGTAATCCTCCGTTTATTGGCAAACATTTGCAATCTAAAGAACAAAAATCAGACGTAGAACAGGTATTTCAAGGAGTTCAGGGATCAGGGAATTTAGATTATGTGTCTTGCTGGTATGCCAAGGCATCCGAATATCTGATTACCCATCCTAAAACAAGGATAGGATTAGTAAGCACAAATTCTATTTGTCAGGGTGAACAAACTAGCACCCTATGGAGTTTGTTATTTAATAAATATAATGTAAAAATTCAATTTGCACATCAGACCTTCAAATGGTCAAACGAGGCTAAAGGGATAGCGGCTGTTTATTGTATAATTATTGGTTTTGGTATTCAAGATATTTCGGAAAAATATATTTATGAATATAAAGATATCAAAGGTGAACCGACTAAAAGAAAAGTTAAAAATATTAATTCATATTTAGTTGATGCAAAAAACATTGTCATTACTAATAGATCTAAACCAATTTGCAATGTTCCGCCAATGATGTATGGTAGCAAAATTGTAGATGATGGAAATTTGTTAATGACAGATGAGGAAAAAAAAGAATTTCTGAAAACAGAACCTAATGCTCGTAAATTTATTAAACCAATACTAAGCGGGGATGAATTCATTAATGGTAAAAAGAGATGGTGTATCTGGTTGAAAGATGCATCACCTAATGAAATCAAAACATTACCAAAAGTAATGGAAAGGGTTAAAAAGGTAAAAGCATTTCGATTACAAAGTAAAAAAGCACAAACAGTTAATTCAGCATCGACACCCACTTTGTTTGCTGAAATCAGGCAGCCCAATTCAAATTTTTTACTTATACCAAGAACCAGTTCTGAAAATCGTGCATATATACCTTTTGGGTTTTTTAGTAAAAATTATATTGTAAGCGATAGCTGTACTGCTTTGCCAAACGCCACCCTATATATTTTTGGAATTTTAACTTCTCACATGCATATGACATGGGTTCGATTTACATGCGGTAGATTAGAAAGTAGATTTAGATATAGCAATACAATTGTCTATAATAATTTCCCTTTTCCAAAAGAGCCTAATGCAAAAAATAAAAAGCAAGTTGAGGTTTGTGCACAAAAAATACTGGATATAAGGGATAGTTATTTCGCAAAAGGGAACAGTCTATCTGATTTGTATGATCCAAATACTATGCCTAGCGATTTAATAAAGGCTCATGAAGGATTAAATAATGCCGTTGATAAATGTTATCGAGATTCGTCCTTTACTAGTGAAACAAAAAGGATGGAGTTCTTGTTAAATCGGTACGAAGAATACACAGCAAACTTATTTACAGAGGTTAAGAAAGTTCAAAGAAAGTCTACAGAAAAATAGTCAAAAAACTTATCAACACTCCATCCCCCTCCGATTTCCCCACCAACATCTACCCTCGTGTGCCATGACACATTAGTGGCACACGAACAAAGTAGCACTTCTACAACCCAATGAGATCAAGGGGTTCAGAGGTGGTGTAGGATATTGTATTGGGAAGTAAGCTTAAAAATTAACCTTCCTGAAACGATATTTTTTATTTTAAATCTAAATAACTTGTCATAAAAAGGATAAAATAAGATATATTTGTCCTTTATAAGACAAGTTACATGAAGAAAGCGCCAGCAATATTACCTAAAAACATGAAGATCTTAAAGGATCTAGGTGAACATATTCAATTAGCTCGTTTGCGCCGAAAATTGAGCGCAGAGCAAATTGCTGAGCGCACAGGGCTTGGCAGAAAAACCATTTATAATATAGAACAAGGTAGTTCTACGGTCGCTATTGGGAGCTATTTGCAAGTGCTCTTTGTGTTGGGCTTAGAAAAAGATTTAAGCATGGTTGCAGCAACAGATCCTTTAGGAAGAAAATTGCAAGATGCTGGAATTGTAACCAATAAACGCGCACCAAAACAAACGAAAAAGTCATGAAGCAAATCCAAACGAAGATATGGGTTTATGCAGATTGGGATTTCTTGGAAGAAGCTCAATTAATGGGGTTTTTGACTTCACAACGTGTGCGTGGAAAAGAGGTTTTTTCGTTTGAGTATACAGAGACTTGGGTCAAAGCTCAAAACCCAATTTTATTTTTGGATCCACATTTAGGTTTTTACAAAGGAAAACAATATTTACCCGAAGAGAAAAATAACTTTGGGATCTTCCTTGATTCATCACCCGACCGTTGGGGTAGGTTATTGATGCGAAGAAGAGAAGCATGGCAAGCAAAGCAAGAAGGTCGAGAAGAAAGAACGCTTTTTGAAAGTGATTTTTTATTGGGTGTTTTTGACGGACATCGAATGGGTGGAGTGCGATTTAGATTGAGTGAAGATGGGGCTTTCCTGAATGACCAGATGAAAATGGCAACGCCACCATGGACTTCACTTCGTGAACTAGAGCATGCAAGTTTACAGCTAGAACGTGATGATGCCATGAACGACCCTCAATATGCGCAATGGTTAAATGTATTGATTGATCCAGGCGCTTCATTGGGAGGAGCAAGACCCAAAGCGAGTGTGATAGACGATAAAGGGCATTTGTGGATTGCAAAATTTCCAAGTTCAAGAGATGACAAAAATACGGGTGCTTGGGAAATGGTTTTGCACGAATTAGCCAAAGCCTGTGGTATTCATGTTTCGGAAGCGCGCTTGCAAAAATTTTCAGGTAAGCATCATACATTTTTATCCAAGCGATTTGATCGAACAAATGACCAGCGGCGTATTCATTTTGCGTCGGCTATGACTTTGCTAGGGCTACAAGATGGCGCTGATCATGTAGAAGGTGTTGGATACCTTGATTTGGTTGGTTTTATCATGCAAAACAGTCCTGCAGCGAAAGAAGATTTAGAACAGTTGTGGAGAAGAATAACCTTTAACCTTATGGTGTCGAACACCGATGACCATTTACGAAACCATGGATTTATTCTTACAGATAAGGGTTGGCGCTTATCTCCAGCTTATGATATGAACCCAAACGAAATGGGGATTGGTTTAACGTTGAATATTTCTGAAAACAGTAACGACTTAGATACCGCGTTAGCTTTAGAAACAGCTCATTTGTATCAATTGAAAAGTGAAAGAGCTGAATGTATTTTAATGGAATTTCGGCAAGAAATTTCAAACTGGCGCAAAATCGCCAAGAAACATGGCATCAGTAATAGTGAAATAGAACAAACAAAGCGCGCTTTTCGCTTGGTAGAAATCGGAAAATATCGATAACAAAAAACAACATTTAAAAATTTATTTTATCTTCTTGTAGTCGTTCTTTTTTGTTGCTCATTTGTTGCTCGTGAAAATGACAAAAAGCCTTATTAAAAAAGGATTCAGTCTTTATCTTTTTTTATCAGATCTGTATTGGGAAGTAACTCAAAATACCCCAATTTATCCAAGAAGATAGTTTCTTTTGGTTTGGTACAGCATTAAATAGCCTCTCTTGTTGGCCTCCGTTAAGAATGAACGACTTATCAATGTTTCCATCAATGCTTGCTTTTCTAGGTATGGAGCCAAGAGTTTTTCAATTCTATTTTCTGAAACTCCGATGCGACGTCCAAATTCTACAAAGTCAAGTTTATTAGGGTGCTTGTTTTTCTTGTATTGTTCACTTTTGAAGTCATCTAAAAACAGTCCTTTGTCTAAGGCAAAATCTGAGTCATCCACATGCAATTTAGTATTTAATAAATCATAGACAGGACTTAAGAGATAATCCCCTTTGGATGACTCTAGTAAGGAGAAATTTTTCAAGTGTGCATCTCCATTGGAGAACAGAAAATTGAACAGTACGAGAGAGAAATATTTTTCGATTTCGATACGCCAGGCGGATACATATTTTTGAATCAATAAGCCGGCTTCTTCATAACTGAATTGGTATTTAAAATTTGGCCCTGCATTGTCTGTTGTTTTCCCAGCCAAGGTTGCAAAATCTTCTTTACCCCATTTTGTGCCATCTTCTTTCACATCAAATCGTTTGGTAATATAGGCAGGAGAACAATTTGTAAAAAAAATCAAGGCGTTTTCTGCGGTGTTTAAGCCGAATACTTGTTTAGCAATTTGCATGGTCAAATGTTCGTTCGCAGGGACTTGATCCACTTTTATTAGGTCTCTTGGTATGGGCTTAAGGATGTAGGTTCCTTGTTCTCCTTCCTTGGTCAAACGCAACACATTTTTCTCTAGGACGAAGCTTAATTTTTCCTGTACACCTGAAATAGAGATTCGTTTTCGGTTTTCTATAAATAGATCTGCGACTTCTTCATTGAATTGAGGCTGATCATACGATAAAATGTGCTTGACTTTTTTACCGTTAAATAAGTTTCGGAGGCAACTTGGGCTGTATGTTGAGTAACCTTCAGCCAATGTTCCAGGACAATTATTTAGTTCTTTTAGGTTCATGTTGCTTAAATAGGATTTACGGTAATTGCTCCGATGGTATCATATTGTGCAGTGGCGGCAAGTAATCCAAAGTTATCTTCCTCGTCAATTTTCAATTGTACGCTTTGTAATTTTCTATTTACACCTTCACTTAACATGTTGAAGAAAAATGGAAACAAGAATTCACTGATATATTCTTTTTGTGTCTTAGGCAGCGTTAAACTTATTGCAGGATAGTGATCATCGATAAAATACTTCTCATCATACCTAAAAATATACTTCTTGCGATTTTCTTCGATGAGCAGGCCCGCTAATATTCCATTTCGGTATATTTCTAATGTTCGCATTTAATTAAGGTTTCATTTTCACATGAAAGGTAAGTTCCATCCCTAGAACTTTTGCCAGTTTTAGGATCACTTCTACAGTAGGATTTCCTTGTCCTTTCTCTAATTTGTATAAGGTATTTATACTGATTTGTGCCAATTCAGCTAAATGAGGCTGTGTTATATCCAACTCCTTCCGCCTGTCCTTTATCGCTTCACCAAGGTCTTTAACTAACATTATAATGTGATTTATGTGTCGAAATTACAAATAAAAGCGAAAAAAAACAACAATATCACATTATAATATGATAACAGGGATATTAATTGATTATTTACATAAAACAATACATAAAATCACATTTTAATGTGGATATCGTATATTAAAAAACGTACCTTAAAGGGTATAAAAAGGTATTTAAAGATTTAAACGTACCCGAAAGGGTGTTGCTAACAACCTCTTACCACTCCCTACGGCATCGGATCTAAGATACAGCGAACAGAAAACCCATTTCCTTTTAAATTCAAGTTGCTGTTACTGAATTGCGTTTTACTGCGCGCATCGGTGATTAGTTCATCCAAGGCAAAAGAAAAGCCGATGCGGTTGGCGTGATCGCCAAAGATTCCATATTGACCGCTTGAACTGGTCCAATAGTTAACATACCGTCCCTTACTCCACCCATCTATCCATTGGAAAGACGCATCTAAATCGGTATACCGGCTCCCGACAGGCGCTGCATTGAAGGCATTTAATTCATGCGTTAAGCTGGCTTGAGGCCAAAGCCAACCCTCACTGGATTTAAACATGCGTGCACATTTTTTAATCCCGCCCAGCTGATTAATTAAACTTGTCCATTCATTAATACTAGGAATATGGCTCCCAGAAGGAGCAAGTCCACGGGAGTCGTGCACCGCATACCAATTATATAAGACCGTTGTTTGATCGATTCCATTTTCATCCTCATAATAACACCACGCCGGAAGTTTTTTGTTCGTTGCCCTTTGCCATTCCTCCGCGCTTTGCGCTTGCGGGATAGCATCACCGTTGTTAAAATGTGTTACCCGTAAATTTTCGGTGGTCCATTGATGTTCTCCCATAAGCAGGAGTCCGTAGGTGTTGCCCTCAAGGTCTCTAACCTCTTGGGACAAGATTGTTTGCTGTAAATTCAATAAAATAAGCAAAGCGAACATGCGCAAGGTATTCATAGGCTGTAGTTTCCCCTGCAACGAATAGTGAAAAAACGGTTACAACATATTAGCGCAAAAAAAAGGCCGCATGAGCGGCCTTTAACATCTTCGAGTGTTAATTAATCACGTTGACGTGCTTCAGAAACATTGATGTTTCTTCCACCCATTTCGTAATTTGCCAAAGCCTCCATGGCTGCTTTAGCTTGATCATCGTTTGGCATCTCAACGAAACCAAATCCTCGTGAACGCTGAGTTTCACGATCTTTAATAATTTTTACAGAGGAAACCTCTCCATACTGAGAAAACAAATCTCCCAGTTCTTGCTCACTCAAGCGAAAGCTCAAGTTTGAAACGTACATGTTCATAAATAAAACTTAAATAAATAAAACAAATGCAATGAACATCGGAGTTGGACAGGTCCTCAAAACCACGAATGGTGTCAAGAAAAAATACAATGATCGTTTGTCATTACAATGCGAAGCTACACCTAATTATTTAATAAACAATGAAATTATAGTTTATTCCTCATCATTCACTACGTAATTCCCACAAGCTTTTAGCAAAGGTCCCAAATTATATACCCGTTTATTCATGTTATTAGATAGGGCAATAATGCATATGGTGTCTTGCCGAAGCGAACAATACAAGCCCGTATTTCCATGCCACCACCCGGTATGAAAAAAGAAAGTGTCTTTGCCTTTTTTCTCTTTTAAGCGAATGCCAAGCCCATAATTCCTCGTGCCGGGATGTTCATAGCTATACCCTTTAAACATTTGCGCTCTCAACGAATCGCTTAAAAATGAATCCACGTAGGTGGCACGGTCCATTTTAACTAAATCTCGTGCCGTGGTATATAAATTTTTGTCGCCATAAATCGCATCCAGGTAGGTAAACCCATTCCACATTCCATTTTGATTGTAGTTTCTACAAAATTCATCATACTGCGTTTTGGAAGTAGCTATGGTAGAACTTTTCATGTCAAGGGGAGTGAAAATCAACGCTTGCATGGCTTTGGGGAACGGTTGTTTGGTGACTTTTTCCACGATGAGTGCCAACATCGCATAGTTGGTATTACAGTATGCGAAATGGGTGCCGGGTTTACTGTTTAATTTGATGTTAAACTTGATCATCAAACGAATGATATCCTCGTTATTAAGTACGGTCTTTCGATCGGTATTGGCATCTGCAAAATATCCATAGTACGGAAGCCCACTCCGATGATTCAATAACATTTTAACTGTAATTTCTTTGAAAGGGAATTTGGGTAAATAATGGCTAACCTTTTGGTTTAGTGCGATTTTACCTTGATCCACCAAGCGCAATACCGCCAAGGCGGTAGCTACCTTACTGATAGAAGCCACATGCATTGGGGTTTCTAGGGTCATTTCTTCGTTGGTTTCACGTTTTGCAAATCCTGCTGCCCGCGAGTAAATAATTACGCCATTTTTTGCCAACAGGTATTGTCCACTAAAGCCTGCCTTATTGATCCAATTGGTGTAATAGGCTGCTGCGCTGTCCAATAAATACTGTTTACGGGCGGCTGTCGGAGGCGGCATCTTCACTTCACTCGCCATGGATTCTGGCATCACATTGGGGTCATCAGAACACCCAATAAAAAAAAGACAGAAAAGGAAACCGATAATACAGGAAGAATTTTTCATTGGCGGTAAAATTAGTAATTTTGGGTATGGTACCTGAGAGTTATTCCCTTGCATTTGAAGAATTACAACGCATCGTTTCTGAAATGGAGCGCGGCGATATTGGCATTGATGAATTAGCCGTAAACGTGAAACGTGCGTCTGAACTCATTCAATTTTGTAGAAATAAATTAAAAACTACGGAATTGGATGTGGCTGAAATTCTAAAGCAACTTGAAGCGGAAGGCGACGGCGCAAGCGCTTAATTGCTACCTTTGCAAAAAAAAGTATGTCGGATTCTCGCTATCAAGCGCGGGGTGTATCAGCTGGAAAAGAAGATGTTCACCAAGCCATTAAAAATATAGATAAGGGCTTATTCCCAAAAGCCTTTTGTAAAATCGTTCCCGACTATTTAACTCAAGATGCCGATTATTGCATTGCAATGCATGCGGATGGGGCAGGTACAAAATCTTCGTTAGCTTATATGTATTGGAAAGAAACGGGTGATTTATCCGTTTGGAAAGATATTGCGCAAGATGCCTTAATCATGAACATCGATGATTTACTTTGCGTGGGGGCCACCGGAACAATTTTAGTTTCCTCGACCATAGGAAGAAATAAGCGCTTAATCCCTGGGGAAGTCATAAAAGCCATCATTGAAGGAACTGAGGAGGTTTTATCCATGCTTCGTACAGCGGGAATGGACATCTATTCCACAGGCGGAGAAACGGCTGATGTGGGAGATTTGGTACGCACGATTATCGTAGATTCCACGGTAGTTTGTCGAATGAAACGTACCGACGTAGTAAGTAATCACGCGATTAAACCAGGAAATGTAATTGTAGGGTTCGCTTCTTACGGGGAAGCATCATACGAAAGCGGATACAACGGCGGGATGGGTAGCAATGGGTTAACGGCAGCACGTCACGATGTATTTAATAAAACATTGGCCGAAAAGTATCCTGAAAGTTATGATCAAGGAATTCCTACAGACTTAGTTTATAGCGGGTCGAAATCACTCACGGATTCGGTGGAAGGTGCTCCAATCAATGCCGGAAAGCTTGTGCTTTCCCCAACACGAACTTATGCACCTTTACTCATCCAAATCCTCTCAAAATATCGAAAAGAAATAAGCGGCATGGTACATTGCTCGGGCGGAGGACAAACCAAAGTACTACACTTTGTAGATCAAGTTCACATTATAAAAGATAATTTATTTGCTTGCCCTCCCTTATTCCGCATGATTCAAGAGGAGTCTGGAACAGGGTGGCAAGAAATGTATAAAGTCTTCAATATGGGACATCGTTTCGAAATCTATACCGATGAGCAAACCGCAGCGCATCTGATTGAGCTTGCACAATCATTTAATATTGATGCTAAGGTAATCGGATACGTGAAGTCATCGGATCAAAAAGAAGTGACCATACGGAGTGAATTCGGAGAATTTCATTACGAATAGCGTCTTTTTTTCAAAATTCCTTTAAGAAAAGAAATGGATTTCTTACTTTTGCCTCCCGTTAACAACGGTGGGATGGGTGAGAGGCTGAAACCAACAGTTTGCTAAACTGTCGTACGGGTAACTGTACCGCGGGTTCGAATCCCGCTCCCACCGCAATAACGTGGAGGTTGGAAGGGATGAGAAACCGCAGGGTTCGTGCCGTAGCGAAGCGAAGACCTCCGAAGGAAATCCCGCTCCCACCGCAATAACGTGGAGGTTGGAAGGGATGAGAAACCGCAGGGTTCGTGCCGTAGCGAAGCGAAGACCTCCGAAGGAAATCCCGCTCCCACCGCAATAACGTGGAGGTTGGAAGGGATGAGAAACCGCAGGGTTCGTGCCGTAGCGAAGCGAAGACCTCCGAAGGAAATCCCGCTCCCACCGCAATAACGTGGAGGTTGGAAGGGATGAGAAACCGCAGGGTTCGTTAAATGAAAAAAGGATATAACATCAACAACGGTTGATGAATGTTAAAGATACTAAGAAGATGATTCGTTCGGGGCGTAGCGTAGTCCGGTCATCGCGCCTGGTTTGGGACCAGGAGGTCGCAGGTTCGAATCCTGCCGCCCCGACTGGGGATGAGCAATCATCCCCTTTTTTTTTATAGTCCCGTAGCTTCTGCCTTCATTGTTTTTCGGCAGACAAGCAGCTGGATAGAAATATAGGTCCCGTAGCTCAGTCCGCCACGGCGGAAGCAACTGCCAAAAGTTGCACTGAGTATTGAAATTTTGGTCCCGTAGCTCAGCTGGATAGAGCAACTGCCTTCTAAGCAGTAGGTCTTTGGTTCGAATCCAAACGGGATCACAAAAGGAGTCCACTTCGGCACGAAGCGGACTTTTTTGTTTTAAACGCGTTTGATATTTATTTCAAAAAGCGGAGAAAACAAAAAAGGACGGGCTTTACGCAGTAAAGTGGACTTTATGCTTGGATTGAGCCTAACCTAATGGTTCATACGCATTAGCGTATAATCCCCAGTCTGCTTTGAATATAAAACAAAAAAGGACGGGCTTTACGCAGTAAAGTGGACTTTATGCTTGGATTGAGCCTAACCTAATGGTTCATGCGCATTAGCGTATAATCCCCAGTCTGCTTTGAATATAAAACAAAAAAGGACGGGCTTTATGCTTGTAATCCCTTCTTTTGAGTTAATTATAATTCACATGAAAAATATTCGACTCCTATGGAGTCGCTTTGTTGGGGAAATTTGTACTTTAAACTATCGGACTCCAGCGGAGTCCTACGGTGATACATAAATATCAATTACCAATACTGCACAAACCTAGTGGGCTGAACAACGCACAGCCAACATTCGATGCGCAGATGCTAGGTTCAATTTTTAACTCAATGGAGCTGCTTATTTGTATTCAATTACAGGTGAAAGATCGGACTCTGCTTGAGTCCTGGACTTTATGCTTGGGGTGAGCCTATCAATAGGAAAACGAGCTTACTTGTAATCCCCCGTTTTACCATAATTAACCCTTGCTTTAATGAAGGAAAGGTGTATTACAGAAAATTTTACTGCTTAATCAACTTATTTTGCTGAATAAATTGTCCTTCCACGGTATAAAAGTTTAGGAAGTATGTTCCGGGTGCCAAGGTGTTCTCAAAATCAATTTGCAAGCGGGTAGATTCCATGTCGTATTCCGCAACCAATTTTGCATTCACGTCTAACAATTGCAATTTAATCGGGTCTTTTTGCTCTTCTGGTCCTTCGATAATGCTATATAATGTTGCAGGATTCGGATAAACTTTAAAGGTAGGATTAGGTTTATCCAACATTACTACAGTGGGGCCAATCGGAATAAGTTTATCAGGTTGTTCGAATCCATTATGTATAAAATTAGTGCCTACAAGTCCGCCATAAATGATAGGTTCTCCAATCGTATAAACAACGATTTTATCATTTATTGCGGTAAATCCTGTTGAAGGGGACGCCCAGCGTCCTGCCGCGGCATAAACTACGCGATCGGGCATATTAGTTTGTGCAATCAATGAACTGCTTGCAACTAGAAAAAAGAACAAAAAAGTTGTTTTCATTAGGGTATAATATTAAATTCAATAACGCTGATTTTATTCACACATGTACCGCCAGACAAGCTAGTCCCAGCGGGTAGCCAAAGTGGTAATATCGTATAACTATGGGTATAAACCAAATTAGAATAAGATGCCGGCTGAGTCCCTTGACCTACTTTGGTAGGAACGCCTGCAACTTCTATGGCAGTTGATTCATATGAAGTTGAGTTACACCCCCCCGCCCCTGACTGGTAGCCAGTAGCCGTTGGTGCAATGTTATAAATTACACTCTCAACCTTCCATACCTTACCTGCAGGTACAGTTTCTAATGTAGTAACCAATTTCACTTGATTGAATTGCAAATTGCCCTGCGCCATTATGCAATGTCCCAATGAAACAAATACAAGAAATAAGAGGCACTTTTTCATTTCAACTAAGGTACAATATTAAACTCAATTACTGAAGCAAAATCTGAAGAACATACGGTACGAATTTGGTCGCCCGATTTAAGCCATATTGGAAGTTTATTACCGGTACTAATATAATTAGCTCCTGATGAAGCAGTCGCCATGTTCCCGAAGAAATAATAGTTGTTGTTATTGATAACCAAGGGCCGATGGTAGTTCACATTAATACAGCCCGAAGAGTAATTACTATTAAACGTTACTTCACTTTCCGAATACGATTCTACCTTCCATACTTTTCCAGCAGGGACCGTCATCGTGGTGGTACTCACCGTTACCACTTGATTGAACTGTAAATTTCCTTGAGCATTAAAGGATCCAAGGAGGAATAAAACCATTACAAAAAGAAAAGTTTTCATGGTACGATGTTGAATTCGATGATACTTAACATCCCTCCTGTACCTCCACCGTTACCGCCAAAGGTGACCGTGGTACCGGAAGACAACCAAAATGGGAAATTGACAATATGGGCAGAGGTTTGTTGTTGACGCAGGTTGTAATACACACCGTTGTAGAGCATGTACGCATAGTTGTTTGAAGGAGTGTTCAACATGCAATTCTCAAGTTTCCAGACTTTGCCAGCAGGAACAGTGACCGGAGTGGTGTTAGCCGCGGTAAAAGACATGTTAATCACTTGATTAAACTGCAAGTTCCCTTGTGCTTTAAACGCTCCAAAGCAAAGGAAAACAACAAAAAACAGCAGTATCTTCATGGAATGATATTAAATTCAACAACAGAAATAGAACTCACTTTGGTACCTACTGCCAAGCTAGCCCCTGAAGGTAACCATAAAGGTAATTTTGTGGGTTGAGCGCTTACTTGCACCAATACCGGTGTGGTGCTATTTACAGCCATTCCCACATTATTCATCCAAAAACCACCACCGCAACATCCATTAAATCCTACACCCGTAGTAGCCACATGTTCTTCATGAACGCATACCGAAGTTCCATTAACTAGAATGAATCGACTGTTTGAAGGTAAGGCAGTACCACTGGTGGGATAGCGTTCTTCCCCGGATAAGGCACTTTCCACTTTCCAAACCTTTCCGACTGGAACTGTTTCTAATGCAGTAACTAATTTAACCTGGTTAAATTGTAAGTTTCCTTGGGCATTAAGTGAAACGCATAAAACACATAAGATACAAATCAATAAAAACTTCATGGGATGATATTAAATTCAAGAATACTGAACCAACGAAAAGCGGAGGCATTGCTGCTGCTATGACCTAAAATAGTTCCTGCGGGAAGCCAAATAGCCCCAGCGTCAGCCCCTCTATAATACGCGCCGAAATTATTATTAAAATCACCAATATATTCAAAGGCGATTGAATTATTAAGATAAACATACATGGTGGTGGCATAACAGCCCATACTCTCTATCTTCCAAGTTTTTCCTGCAGGCACTGTCCATTGTGAGGCACCATTAATTGATGCATTTAATAATAACGTCTGATTATATTGTAAATTCCCTTGCGCATTAAACGACCCAAAGAAAACAAGAACCAATAACAAAAGAAAAGTTTTCATGGTACGATGTTAAATTCTATAATCGAAATCGCATAATAAAAAGTCGTTGTTGAGCAGCAATTACCTGAAGCCTGTAATTGAACCTGATCACCTGCTTTTAACCAAATAGGAAAGGGGTTTATCGTTGTTTCATTTGACGCGGTTGTTAATGCAAATGTACCCCAGCCTCCCCCAGCCTCTACATTAATTTTACGTGTTACCGCACTATTCGCCAGCGAAGGGGATGCCGATTCTATTTTCCATACTTTACCTGCAGGTACTGTCCATGTAGGACTTGTATATGAAAAAGAGCCACTACCAGTACCTGTATAGGTCACCACTTGATTGAACTGCAAATTACCTTGCGCAACAGCGGATGTAGCTAATATTAAGAATAATACTAAGGTAGTTATCCTCATGGAACTAAATTAAATTCAAGTACATTAACCGATAATACGTTGGTCCCAGCAGATAATATAGATCCTGCGGGCAACCAAATTGGCGCGTTCCCAATGCCTACAGAAATAGATGAAATTCCAGTTTGCCCATTTCCAAACAAACTTCCCTTCGATTCACTTGATAAATAATATACCGTTTGGTTATTAATATTTATTGTAAAATCAAGGGTTGAATTTCCCCAAGAGGTTGTGGTTGGTCTTACCCCTGGCAAAATATTCTCAATTTTCCATACTTTACCCGCAGGTACTGTTTCCGATGTCGTAACTAATTTAACTTGACTGAATTGTAAATTACCCTGTGAAAACAACCTTAATGAAAGGAAAAGAAAAACTATAATTATAGATTGCTTCATGGGATTATATTAAATTCTATTATACTAATCAGTCCTGTATAACAACCATTTATACACGTTAGGTTTGCAGAACCAAAATTCCACTGGAATCTTCCGCAAAAATTAGAATCAAGCCAAAGAGGGAAAACAACATGTCCAGTTGTTACAGGACATAATGTGATGGTTCTTTGAGTCGATGCGATTACCGAATAGTTTTTCGTGAGAGGGGAACATAACCATAATTCTCCCCAATTAACAGAGGCACTTTCGATTTTCCAAACTTTATTATTTGGAACACAAAAGACTATCGTGTCATAGGTATTAGTAGCGGTAGGCATATCCGCGTTTAACGTATAATTTACAATCCGATTAAATTGTAAATTACCCTGTGCATTGATAAAAAAACTTAAGCTAATAAATAAAAGACCGAAGAGAATTTTCATGGTAAGATGTTAAATTCAACAACACTCAAACTCATTACATTCGTGGATGCCGCCAGACTAGTGCCCGCTGGTAACCAAATCGGGGCATCAAAAATCCGATAATCCGCGGCCGTGGCATACCCGTCTTGACTCCAATACCCGTCATTACGTCCAATTTCTCGAGTTATCGTAGTTTGCAAAAAGACTTGTGCCCCATTGACTAAAACGACAAAATTCTTGGTGCCTCCCGCGCTTGCTTGGTTAGGTTGACGATTCAAATCAATCGCTAATTGAGAGGAGGGTAGGTAGTTTTCTAGTTTCCACACTTTTCCAGCGGGTACCGTTTCAACCGTACTAACGAGCTTAACTTGGTTAAACTGCAGATTGCCTTGAGCGTATGCATTTAATACAGCGAAAAACGCTGTTACGACAATAAAAATCCTTCGCATCACAATTAAAACCCGTCAGTAGTATAAATTAAGGTATTCGCTGTAGAAGAATATCCGGCAGCTCCTCCACCGCCTGCGGCAGCTCCTGCGATGGCAGTCCATGCTGATCCGTTATAATAATAAAATCCTGGCGTGTTATCCGATTGATAAATTAACAAGCCCGTAGCTGGCGTAGAGATTGCATTGCGTTGGGTTTGAGTCATAGTAGGCAATAAGAATCCTTTCGTTGTTGAATTTACCTCTAATGCGGCAGATGCATTTGGTGATAAGGTACCGATACCTACACTTGATCCGTTGTTAAAAATATTTGAGCTATTTAATACCCACTGTGTTCCATCCCAATACGGCGTGTTTCCAACAGCTGAACCACTTGCCAATAGTCCTGCTGGACCTTGTGGGCCTACTGCTCCAGTTGATCCTGTTGCGCCAGCTGGACCTTGTGGACCAACCGCTCCAGCAGCACCAGTTAAACCCGTTGCTCCGGCAGGACCTTGGGGACCAGTTGCACCAGCGGCACCTGTTGCTCCTTGCGGACCTACTAATGAAACTCCCGCGGGCCATGCGCCATTCGCTTTAGGACCATAAATTGTATTTGTAGCTGTATTTATAAAGAAATCTCCATTAACTCCTTGGTTATTATTTGGCGCTGTCGCCCCGTTCAATAAGGCATTCCCATTCGTTCCTGCTGCACCTTGAGGGCCTGTTGCACCAGTTAATCCTGTAGCTCCCGCTGGACCTTGAGGACCAGTTGCACCAGTTAAACCTGTAGCACCAGCTACGCCGGCCGGACCTTGAGGGCCAGTTGCGCCAGTTAAACCTGTAGCACCAGCTACGCCGGCCGGACCTTGAGGACCAGTTGCGCCAGTTAAACCTGTAGCACCAGCTACGCCGGCCGGACCTTGGGGGCCGGTTGCTCCTGCAGGACCTTGAGGACCAGTTGCACCAGTTAAACCTGTAGCACCAGCTACACCGGCCGGACCTTGGAGGCCGGTTGCTCCGGCAGGACCTTGAGGACCAGCTGCGCCTGTTGCGCCTGCGTTTCCTTGAGGGCCCTTGATATTTCCTGTTAACGTCCAGGTTGAAGCGGCAGATTTATAATGTACATCACCAGTGGCTGTGTTCAAATAAAAATCACCAATATTACCTAAAGCTGCTGCAGGAGCAGTAGCGCCATATCTCCATTGATTTAATTGCACCCCTGCCGTTTTTGCATACAAGGCATAAGGGGCACTCATCAGACGCTGCGAACCGTAATCTAAATAATTCGTTCCATTGGTGAAATCAACTCCAAGACTTACCCAATAATTTCCTGTAGACCAGTTAATCGTGGAGAATGTTCCAGAAAGCAAGGTTCCTTGACCAATTACAAAATTCACTAAACCATATGCAGAGGTTATTACACTTTGTCTTTCCGAATATACCACGGTTCCGGTAGCAGAGTTTTGTTTTATCTGAATCCGTACTGCTACGGTAGTGTTAGTCACTAACGTACCGTTAGTTTTCCGTATGACCGCTTGATAGTTAATGCCTTCGGGGGCTTGAGCAAAAAAATTCGAGGAGGCAAAAACTACAAAAGCAACAAAAATTCCTTTAAGGATTGTAGAAGAATTCAATTTCATAGGTTAATTTATTAGGAAACGAAAATAGCAAAATTGTTTTGGATAATTATACGAATGCCTCTTGAATTAACAATAAGATAAAAATGAAATGGTATAAACACATTATTTTTCCGCCTCCAAGTTTGCGATTTTTTTCTCTAGTTGATTTAATCGCTCTTCTTGTTCTTTAATGATGGAAAGCAAATAAACGGGCAAACGATCATAATAAACCGAATAAGGCACCAACTTATTGGTGTTCAGTATTTCTTTACCGTTTTCATCAGTCTGAGGAATACCGGTATTTCCTATCCATTGGCGTTCCGGTCCATAAATCACCAGTTCTGGTAAAGCCTCTTCTACCTCTTCTGCAATTAATCCGATTTCGCGATCTCCCCCAAGGGCAGGCTTAAGGTTGTACATTACTGGGCGCAACTTAAATATTTGATCTTTAGAAAATTTCAAGTCGACAATATTGTCTTTTACAAATTTTGTGGAAGATTGTGGTCTCAACTCGCCCCCGGAAGTGCGTATCATTACGGTTCCTGTTCCGCTCGTACTGCTTCCCTGAATAAATCTTGTATTCGACTCAATTACGCCATTCGCAAGAATACCTCCAGTAGCAGGTGTTGTAGTTGTTCCAACCCTTACTCCCGAGGTTAAATAAGCGTGGCCATCAACGGTTAAGTCATAGGTGCTGCTGCTGGTAGAACCAATTCTTAATTTACCGGCTATGTTGGATGTAGTCGATGATCCATCCACTAAAAATCCACCCGAACCTACATTAAGATCAAACGAAGAAGATGGGGAAGTGTTTCCAATTCCAACCTTGCCCGTACTTGTTATAACCAAGGCGTTAGTGCATTCATAGGTTCCGCTCCCATCTCCACGAATCGTATAATTAGAATTAAAAGCTGTCCCACAATTAACGGTCATTCCTCCTCCTGCGGGTCCTGTTGGACCTTGAGGCCCTTGAGGCCCTGCGGGACCTTGAAGTCCGTTGGCTCCTGAAGGACCTACCAGGGAAATGCCTTGAGGCCAAGCTCCATTTGCTTTGGGGCCAAAAAGCTCGTTTGTAGTTGTGTTGATGTAAAAATCACCGTTCATTCCAATACCAGCAACGGGGTTAATGTTTCCATTTAAAACCGATGTGCCATTTGCACCGATGACTCCTTGAGGCCCCATTGCTCCTGCAGGACCTTGGGGACCGGGTGCTCCTGCTAAACCCGAGGGTCCTACCAACGAAATACCTTGTGGCCAAACACCAGCTGACTTCGGACCAAATATTTCATTTGTCAGCGTATTTATATAGAAATCACCATCTACTCCTATTGCAAGATTAGGGTTCACGGTGCCGTTTAAGACCGAATTGCCATTGGTCCCTGCAATTCCTTGAGGTCCCGCAGGGCCTCCTGCAGGACCCTGAGGACCTACCAAAGATACTCCTGATGGCCATATCCCGTTGGCCTTTGGGCCGTAAATCGTATTGGTTATCGTATTAATGTAAAAATCACCATCGTTCCCCTGAACGTTCGTAGGTACAACGTTTCCGTTTAATACCCCGTTACCGTTTGTTCCTGAGGGACCTGTAGCTCCCGCAGGACCTTGAGGGCCTGTTGCACCAGTTAATCCTGTAGCTCCCGCTGGACCTTGAGGACCAGTAGCACCAGTTAAACCTGTAGCACCAGCTACACCGGCCGGACCTTGGAGGCCGGTTGCTCCCGCAGGACCTTGAGGACCAGCTGCGCCTGTTGCGCCTGCGTTTCCTTGAGGGCCCTTGATATTTCCTGTTAACGTCCAGGTTGAAGCGGCAGATTTATAATGTACATCACCAGTGGCTGTGTTCAAATAAAAATCACCAATATTACCTAAAGCTGCTGCAGGAGCAGTAGCGCCATATCTCCATTGATTTAATTGCACCCCTGCCGTTTTTGCATACAAGGCATAAGGGGCACTCATCAGACGCTGCGAACCGTAATCTAAATAATTCGTTCCATTGGTGAAATCAACTCCAAGACTTACCCAATAATTTCCTGTAGACCAGTTAATCGTGGAGAATGTTCCAGAAAGCAAGGTTCCTTGACCAATTACAAAATTCACTAAACCATATGCAGAGGTTATTACACTTTGTCTTTCCGAATATACCACGGTTCCCGTTGCAGAGTTTTGTTTTATTTGAATCCGTACTGCTACGGTAGTGTTAGTCACTAACGTACCGTTAGTTTTCCGTATGACCGCTTGATAGTTAATGCCTTCGGGTGTTTGTGCGAACAAAAACAGGTTTAAATTGATAACTATTAATGCAAGAACTTGCTTAAGTTTTATGGTAGTAGTATAGTTCATATGAATAGTTTAGTAGGTGTAAGATAGTAAAGTTGTCGTAAAATTCAAAAAGATTGTGATTTAACAAAAGCATAATTTCGAAAGATGAAAACAAATATATAATTTCGAGCGAGCTAACCTACCTATGAAGTATCTATTTTCTTTAATTATTGCTGGATTTTCAATCTTGACGCTTGCGCAAGGCAACTTACAATTCAACCAAGTCCTTTTAATTGATAATAATACCGCAACTGTTCCTGCAGGTAAGGTATGGAAAATTGAAAACATTGTTTATGAAGCAGTGCCTTATTTTCAAGCCAGTAGTGGAAGTGGTAGTTGCTCTCCATGCAATGGGTCCACTCAATTATGGTCTAGTTACACTACACAATCTTGTCAGGTCTCTTCAACCAATCCCATTACAATTAATGGCGTAAAAGCAAGTGCGGGTAATACGGGTTCACCGCTATGGCTTCCTGCAGGTACAACGCTAGCTGGAGAAACTAAAACCTGTACACCAAATGCTGGGTCCTACAGTAACAATTGCATTTGTCCTCCACCAAGTGTAACGGCAAAAACTTACATTAGCATTATCGAATTCAATATCATACCATGAGAAACGTGTTTTTTATATGCTGCATCTTCCTTTATTTGAATGGTTTTTCACAAGGAAACCTGCAGCTTAATCAAGTGCTTAATTTATCGTTTACAAGTAATGGTAATAATTACAGCGTTCCTGCCGGTAAAGTATGGAAAATTGAAGGTGTGGGCTTGAGTTCTTATTCTTCATTTTTTAGCGTTTCTGTTGCAGGACAACAAGTATTTCTTAAAAACACGCACACAAGCTATGGCCCCGTGTTCGATAGCTTTCCATATTGGATAACCGGAGGGCAAAATGTTTTTTTTAGTGGCTTAACGAGTGGTGTTGCCAGCATCTTAGAATTTAATATCGTTCCATAATGAAGTATATTGTAATTTTCTTCCTTACCATGTGTACAATTGGTGTGTTGGAAGCACAAGGAAACCTTCAATTTAGTCAAGCCCTGTTGTTTAGTGGCACCACCGTGAACACGGTGCCCGCAGGCAAGGTTTGGAAAGTAGAAAACACCGGGCAATCATACACAAATGGTGGAAGTTCCGCATACGCTTCTTTGGTAATTAACGGTCAAAATTGGTTTCCACAAGCATCGGGAGGAACCCTGCCGTCCGGGTCTATATGGCTTCCCGCGGGAGCTACAATCGCAGGATGGTCTGGAACAACTCAATATAACATCATTGAATTTAATCTTGTCCCGTAATGAAACGCCTTGTATTCCCTTTATTTTTACTGATTTTTGTTGGCTTTTACCACGCCCAAGGAAACCTTCAATTTAATCAAGTCAAAATGGTATTTGCCCAAGAAACTGTTCCTGTGGGTAAAGTTTGGAAAATTGAAAGCGTAATCTACTCCGCATCTGTCGGTTCTGTTTCAAGTTCATTAACCCAAGATGATCAAATTAAAATTGATGGTGCGGCACATGTTGTTCGATCTGCTCGTTCCGGAAACGGGGGATATAATGGAGCATCATATTTTGTTTGGGAACAACATTATCCGATATGGTTATATGGGGGACAAACGCTACAGGCATGGGTCAATGTAGCACGAATTAATGTAATTGAGTTTAATATTATTCCATGAAACATCTTTTAATAGCCTTTGCTTTATTGTCATTTTTCACAGGCATTTCACAAGGCAATTTACAATTTAACCAAGCTAAAATCATCTCCAATACGGATCCTCCACAAACGGTACCCGCAGGCAAGGTTTGGAAAATTGAAAGTGTATTTAGTGATGCTGGGGCAGACACCTACGCGGTAGACGGGAGTGGGTCGACACAGAGTTTTTTCACAATATGCGGAGCCCCAAGTTTTTACTATCACTACTATGGAAGATACTTAGGCATTAACTCCATTCCATTAAGTTTTGGAATTCATAGCGCTGGGAATCAAATGACTAATCTTCCAATCTGGGTGCCTGCGGGATCCACCATTTGCACATGCACCAGTGCTACATTTTGCGCAAGAGGGTATTCGGTCATTGAATTCAATATTATTCCATGAGAAAGCTATTTTCTTTCTTTTTATTGATTTGGGTAGGAACATCTTTCGCCCAAGACACGTCATTTGTTAAATCCGCCTATGGTGGAAGCAGTTTAACCGTTCCTGAAGGGGTGAATTGGAAGATTGAAAAAGCCTTTATAAATAGTGGCGATGGATACAACATCTTGGTCAGTAATTCCAACTTTAAACCTGTTTATGCCTCCGGTGAAAAACTTCAAACGCCCTACTACATGGCCGAAATGGAATTGTTAGATAAAAAAGATGGGGTATTTTACATTTTATACATTCGGCAGCAAAACAATAAATAGAAATTATTATACTTGTAAAAACTAATCTTATGAAATTCATCTATTCCTTCCTTTTTATTGCCGCGTTTGTAAGTACATCAATGGCACAACTTGGCTTTGATATTGCCGCTAAAGGTCAGTTCAATTCTACGTGGTTGTTTAATCAAAATATTTCCGATCAAGGCAAAGAACAAGATTATGCACCAAGTTGGGGTAGTAATTACGGGCTTGGATTTGGTTTACGAATGGGGTTTTTTAGCGTCGGATTAGAAACCAATTTTGGGGCGCATAACGCTGAATATGCGGGTGAAATTCTTTCTCAAAGCTATACTTCCACAGTAAATTTAAAAACATTTCAATTGCCTATTTATCTGCGTTTTCAAAACAAAGGAGGGGCTTATTTTGAATTAGGCGCTCAATACAATAAGATCCGAAGTGCAATGTATACACGTGAGGGATTATTTCCTGCAGCAATGGATAAATCTGGAGATTATGCAAAAAACTACTCCAACGCATTTATCGGGTTTGGAATTAACCGTAAAATCCTTAAAAGCGTACCCCTTGGAATTATTTTTGGGTTACGTTTACAATACGGCATTAAAGATGCGAAAGGGGTTGATGCCTATGGAAATTCATTATCGAACAGTTTACTATATCCTGACTACCATAAAACGCGCGCTGCGGCTGCCGGGTTAAACTTTGGCTTTGTATATACGATCGATACCAAAGAAAAAGAATCGGGGTACTAAGCCTTGTTTTTTGAGTCTATTTGAATGGTCACAGGACCATCATTGATTAAACTCACCTTCATATCGGCAGCAAATATTCCTGTTTTTAAGCGGCTTCCAATGGATGCTTGAATGACTTCGATAAATTTTTCATACAAGGGTATTGCCATTCCTGGAGGTGCTGCATCAATGTAACTCGGACGATTTCCCTTTTTTGTTGATGCGAAGAGCGTGAATTGACTGATGAGTAGGATTTCACCCTTTACATCATCCAAGGAATGGTTCATTTTTCCTTCGTGATCCGAAAAGACGCGCAAGCCTAAGATTTTTTGAGCCAAGTAATTAATGTCTTGTTCATCATCCGTTTGACCGATGCCCAAAAGGACGACAAACCCCTGATTTATTTGATTATGGACAGCTCCATCTATCATAACAGAGGCCTGCGATACACGCTGAATGACTACTTTCATTAGAATTTACTCCTTCTATATGGGTCGTTATCTTCCTCTTCTAAAATCGCTTTGTAATGCGCATAACGCAGAATTGAAATTACTCCATCTGCCAACGCCTTTACTACACCGCATCCCGGCTCATTCAAGTGCATGCAATTATTGAAGCGGCAATTTTCCATCGCTGCACGTATTTCTGGGAAATAATGCCCTAGATGTTCCTTTTCCAAATCGACCAACCCAAAAGACCTAATGCCAGGAGTATCAATTACATAGGCCCCAAAACTCAATTTATGCATTTCAGCAAAGGTAGTGGTATGTTTTCCTTGTTGATGAGCTGCAGATATTTCCCCTGTTTTTAACTGTACCGCAGCGTCCAATGCATTAACAATCGATGATTTTCCAACTCCACTGTTTCCACCGAGCATCACCTGCTTGCCTTGCATGAGCTTTTTAAGAAATTCTACCGATTTCTTCTCGGTGCTCTGTATTTGATAACAGGGATAGCCGATGCGCTCATACATTTCGGACAACGATTTATATAAATCAACTTCTACCTTGGTATACAAATCCACCTTGTTGAATAATAGGGTTACGGGAATTCTAAAGGATTCTGCCGCAACCAAAAAACGGTCAATAAACAAGGGGTGTGTCTTGGGGTCCTTCAGGGTGACAATGATAAACAGCTGATCAATATTCGCTGCTAAAATCTGCATTTCCTTACTTAGATTGGTAGATTTTCTTGAGACATAATTAGTTCTAGGTAAGATATCTTCGATGACATGATTCCCCTCCTCATCTCTTTGATTCTTTAAGGTAACTCGATCACCTGCAGCAATGGGATTCGTTAATCGCAGTCCCGATTGTTTTAATTTACCCCGCAAGCGGGCATTAAACACCTCGCCCGCCGCTGTTTCTACTACATACCAACTTCCAGTTGACTTTAACACCCTCGCTTCCAACCTTATTTTATTGTAATTCCATTTTCTGGAAATTGATAAGGCACTGAACATCCTTTCTGTGGGGTCAGCTTTTTACGTTTTGTCCAACGCACAAGGCACTCAGAAAGACACGTAATGCGTTCACTTGATGCTACTTCAACGACCACCACGCGATATTTTCGATTATTAATACGGGCAATGATTAATTTTCTTTCAGGGTAATCGCCCCGTGGAATAAACTGAGCATAAAGTACGTAATGCCTAATTTCTTCATGTATGGCTTGAACCTCATCTACTTGTTTAAAAAAATCTCCTAACCACTCGGGTCCTTTTTTCGTCTGAATAAGGGCGTATTGAGCATCAATTAGCTGATTCAAAGAATCAAGTCCAACGGCTTCCACCACGTCATTACCTGCATATTTAACATCAATCCCCCATTGTTTTCCAACCTCCTTGATGGCATTATTTCGTTCTAAAGGAAAGGGTCGGCCCGTTAAATAATAGGTCTGCGTATACCCAACTAAGTATGCGACAAGGAAGAACATTAAAGAAAGATGGCGCATTATAATTTTATGAGTTTCTTAATTGATATATTCTCTGCTCCACTTAAGCGCACGTGATAAACACCCGCTGCAATTTGTGCTAACGAAAATTCCACCTGTTGAGCTGCACCTGTAAGGTATACTCTGCGCACAATTTTTCCTGCCTCATCGAGGAGTTCAATCATATGAACGGCATCTGTATCCCATTGAATCAATACACTTTCGTTGGCTGGATTTGGAATTAATCCAAAATTAAAGTCCCCTTCGCTAATTCCGGATTGATCAACACTTATGCAGGTTGAGGTATCAGAACACCCATTTGCGGTAACAATAACTGCATACGTACCAACAACTTCTGTAGTGGTAAAGCTTTGATTGGTAGCGCCACCCACGGGTTGATTGGTACTACAGTCGATCCATTGATAGGCAACACCTGTTGCAGCTGCCGTGAGCGTAATTCCGTTTTGACTAATCCCGTTCGATGGCAATGGATTAACAGTAATCGTTTGATTTACTGAATTACTGCATTGCCCTGCATCTGGAGTAAATGTTACCGTGGTGACCCCCACTTGTTGAGAATTCACTTGGGGATTCCATGCGCCTGTAATTCCGTTTTGAGCGGTAGTAGGTAACATGAATGCATCATTCTGACAGAGCGTGGTTGGATGGGAAAACACAGGTTCTACTTGCGGCTGAACGGTGAGTTGAACACTCAGTGGATTAGCGCATTGATTCGCTCCAGGATTAAAATTATAGGTAAACGAACCTGGAACCGTAAGATTCAATGCCGGCGTCCAAGTTCCCATTATGCCATTATCAGAGGTGCTCGGTAAGCTAAAAGCCGCATCATTTTGACAAGCTACGGAAAGGGAATTAAATACCGGTGTTTGCGCCTGTCCACAGGTTATAGTAAAATTATTGTTTGAAATATCAAAGAAGGTTTGTGCACCAGACATTACCATCACACGGGCTGTGTTACTAGATACATTAGGACAACTAATGGTCTCTGTTCCATCGTTTGCTGTGGTGGATGAAAGTATATACGGATAGGTTTGACCTCCGTCCACTGAAAGGAGTATGCGAACGTCGGTACAATTGATCGGGGCAACATTGGTATTTGCTACGGACCACGTTACGGTTTGGGAGCTTCCTCCAACCCATGTTATCCCAGTTGCGGAAGGATAAGTAACTACAAATGGTCCAGCTGAGGCATTGGTTGTTACTGTAACATCTGTGTAATCGTTGCATGAACCTACGCCATGGTTATCTCGCACTGAAAGTCTAAAATCCATTACCCGAGCAACCGATGGTAATACCTCCCAAGTAAAGGGGCCATTTGAAGCGAGCGAAGCAAGGTTTGGGAAATAACGATTCGAGTCTAACGACGGATCAAAACTTCTGAAGTTTGGTCCTCCTGTCGAAGTTGCCACTGGTGGCTGGGTACTTGCCTCGTTATCCATTTGTTCCCAGAGGTAAGAAAGCACATCTCCATCCACATCGCTTGCATGGGCAGTCAGAATAAAAGGTGTGGAGATTGGAACTACGATATTTCCACTGGTGGAATTAATCACTGGTGGGGTATTGTTTAAGGCGGTAATCACCTCACATTGATGTCCGTTGCTTAAAATTTCATTGCTGATTTCTTGTAGGTTATATCCATGAAAATAATCATCGCTGTTGTTTTGTACATTGGGTGCACAAATACCTGCATAGCCCATAATCGTACTGGCGCTTCCCGGTTCTCGTCGTGCTGCAGCAACACTATTGCAATTATTGTTTTGGGTATGATTACCTCCAAACTGATGCCCCATTTCATGCGCAACGTAGTCAATATCAAACGGGTCTCCAATCGGCGCACCACTGCCCGTTACACCACGCGCTTTTTGTCCTCCGGTGCACACCACACCAAGTCCTGCCAAACCACCACTATTCGTTCCAAATACATGACCGATATCATAGTTCGAACTCCCTATTACCGCATCCACATTGGTTTGATTTTGATTAATCATAGTGCCCGGGTTACCGTTGGTATATGGGTCAGATGCTGCCGTAGTATAAATTATAGAATTGTTATTTGGGATAATCACCATGGTGATCGCTATATCTTTTTCGTACACCCCATTAACGCGGTTCATTGTTACCACTTGGGCGGCAGCTGCCAAGGCAACTGTCCCACCATGGAAGGTTGTATATTCTGCGGTTGCAGACACGGCAAGGCGATAGGTACGTAGTTCACAGGTTCCAAACATTGATTTATTGGTCTGAGAAGGTTTCGCTTCGTCGAAATTATCCACATCACATTGCATGATTTTATCACTTATAAAATCCCGTTTTCTATATACGATGTAGTATTCATTATTCCCCTCAAACATGGGATCAATGAAAATAGTAGATTGTCCTGGAATGAAAATCATGGCGTGCAATCCGGCGGGTGTAATATCCCATTTCCCATAGGCCCCCGAACCATCGGTAGCATATGCATCAAGCGTAATTAGTTCAGGAAATTTCGCATTATATGCGGGATGCATGGTTTGATTGCGTTTTGCGGTAAACTCATGCATGGTCCCGTCAGCATACGGAAAGCTTACCGATGCAATAAATCCATTCAACATTCCCTCACGATAGGTAATGCCTTGTAACGCAGTACGCAACGGATCTGTGTTCAAGCGAAAGACCTGATATTCAGCGGCCTTTATGCGTGGTTCTCCATGAGCAGATAAATCTTCTGATGAAACATTAACCCAAGGGAAATTAATAGCTTTAACCTGTTGAGCCCTTGAAGGAGCGAACAACATTAAAAACAGCATCGAAAAAACAAACTTAGCGTAATAGGTATTCATTGGTATAGAATTTCTGTAAAAATACAAAATGGCCGTTAACTAAATTGAACTTCTTACCTTTGAAAAAAACAAGCATATGAGAATTTTTATTTTTCTACTTTTTACAACGCTTTTTTCTATTCAACTTAGCTTTAGTCAAACCCTTCGTGATTTCAAGAAGAAAACTGAAGAGAACACCAAGGAACGCACGGCAATGTTGGATCTTCTGCGGACCGATATTAAAAATGATTTGGAGCAAGATGTTATTTTTGTCGTAAATCACTTCAAGGTATATGGCAATTACGCGTGGATGGAAGGCACTGTTCAACGAAAAGATGGTAAGGAACTTAAATTTCCAGATGAAGCATACGATTGCTGTCATGTGGAAGCCCTTTTTAAAAAGGTTAATGGTTCCTGGGTGCTGAAGGCCAATGGCGCATTTTCAACTGACGTATGGTATGTTTGTATTGTTTCTTCGTATCCTGAGGCGAGCCGCCAAATTTATTCTTCGAATGTGCTCACCTTTCAATCTGATTGCGACTAAATGCTTCAATTCCTTGTGTATTTTTCGCTATTGATACGGACAAGCGACTTGCCTTGGGCTACTGCATACCCGAATCACATCAAAGAAATCAAGGATAACAAAGCCGTGTTTCACAGCGGGAAGACCCTTACATACGACGATAAAAAACAAAAAAGCACCCAAGAATTACTGGATAATCCAGACATAGAAGATCAACTGCATTACACCTATAACCAAGGCGATTCGAAAGAAAATACGGATGCAGGAAGAATACGAAATGATGCTTTTTTCAAAGAAATTTATGGGAAATCCGCCGCGGAGGTACAGGCGAATTTAACCACCGTGACGTGGTGTCCCACCCTAGTGAATCAAAAAATTCAATTCTCAAAGGTCAATGGGGCTAACCTCGCCTTGATTAAGGTTTCCAATGAACTCGATCAACATCCGGAATGGAAAAAATACCTAACCAACATCGGTGGTACGTTTAATTGGCGGGTTATTAGCGGGACCACACGCTTAAGTGCACATTCGTTTGGAATTACAATAGATATAAATACGGCATATTCCAATTACTGGCAGTGGGATTGCGGATGCAAGAATGAAGATGCTGTGCTCGGATATAAAAACAAAATACCCATGGGAATTGTAGCTATTTTTGAAAAACATGGGTTTATCTGGGGAGGTCGATGGAAACATTACGACACCATGCATTTTGAATACCGACCTGAATTCTTCGTGCCATGAAAACATATGGCTTAATTGGCAAATCGCTGGGGCACAGTTTTTCTCCAGGTTTTTTCAACTCTTTTTTTGAGGAACACGGAATCCAAGCCCAATATAAATTGATTGAACTTGATAGCATTGAACGCGTTAAACCCATACTTGATGGTGCCTACCATGGATTAAACGTTACCATTCCTTATAAAGAAGAAATCATTCCCTTTCTGGATGAATTGAGTCCAGAAGCAAAGGTAATTGGGGCGGTAAACACCATTGTATTCAGCAAAGGAAAGACCATTGGATTTAACACCGATGCCTTCGGATTCCAACAATCCATCAAACCTTTTTTAACCTTTGAACATGAACGCGCACTAATTCTTGGTACAGGCGGAAGTTCCAAAGCGGTGGCTTATGTGTTAAGAAACTTAGGAATTCACGTGAATTTTATTAGCCGGAACCAACCTGGAGGTCAACAATTTTCATACGAGCAAGTAAATGAAGCCATGCTGAGCGCTTGTAAACTAATTGTTAACTGTACTCCCGTGGGGATGTTTCCCGCGATGGATGCTTGTCCTTTACCCAGCTTGCAAGGTATAGGACCTAGTCATTTAATAGTAGATTTAATATACAACCCGGAAGAAACTCTTCTGTTAAAGGAGGCAAAATCACGCGGCGCAGCAACCCTCAATGGACTTCCGATGCTTAAAGCGCAAGCCTTGAAAAGTTGGGAATTATGGAATCAGTTCGACTGATCCAGTTTCCTCACCATCGTTAGAATCGTGGCTAGAGCAACGGTTTCTCCCATCTCATCATACACATCCACTAGGAACTTTACAATTCCTTTGGCAATATCCTCTTCGGATCGTTTCTCCTGATCTATTTTCTCTTTTACCGTAAATCGTACACCCAAAGTTGCCCCAGGATAAACAGGCTTCGTAAATCGTGCCTCATCCAACCCATAATTCAACAAGACCGGCCCCTTTTTCGGGTCGACAAATAATCCGGCAGCTTTGGAAAGCACAAAATATCCATGCGCTACACGGCGTTCAAAGATGGTTCCTTCCAGGGAAGTGGCATCCATGTGCGCATAAAAATTATCCCCAGAAACATTAGCGAAATTCACAATATCGGCATCGGTTACGGTGTGTTTATGCGTAAATACCGTTTCGCCAATCACTAATTCTTCAAAATGCTTTCTAAACACATGTGGATTCGCTTCCGGCATGTCGGCTCCCACCTGAAATTGCTGGGTGATTTTTGTAATGGTTGATGGATGTCCCTGTATTGCTGTACGTTGAAGATAATGTAACACCCCTCGTTTACCGCCCATTTCTTCACCACCACCGGCACGTCCTGGTCCACCATGGGTAAGCAAAGGCATTGGAGAACCGTGTCCGGTACTTTCCTTTGCACAGCGCTCATTGAGCACTAATACTCGTCCATGCATACTTCCTGCGCCAAGCACATAGTCCATAGCTTCTTGATCGTCTGGTGTAACGATGGAAGAAACCAAGGAGCCTTTACCCATACGTGCTAAGGAAATGGCATCCTCCAAGGACTTATAGGGCATTAAGGTGGAAACGGGTCCAAAACACTCGATGTCATGCACATCCGTTTGTTGAAATGGATTGTTATTTCTAAATAAAATCGGAGAGAAAAACGCACCGAGTTTTGCGTCAGCACCGTGAACCTGAACCTCATCCAAGGAACCAAACACCATTTCTTGTGATTTAGCCAATAGTTCTGCATTTTCACGAACTCGTTCCACTTGTAATTGTGTGGCTAAGGACCCCATGCGGACCCCTTCCTGGGAAGGATCTCCTATTTTGGTACTGGCCAATCGGTTGATAAGCGCGGATTGAACCTCATCAATTAATGAATCAGGTACAAAAATTCTGCGAACTGCCGTACACTTTTGACCTGCTTTCACGGTAATTTCCTTACTCACTTCTTTGATGAACAACTCAAATTCTGCTGTTCCGGGAACTGCTTTTTCACCCAGGATACAGGCATTAAGGGAATCTGCTTCTAAATTAAAAGAAACACTCCGATCGGCAATTTGCGGAAGGCCTTTCAGTATTTTTCCTGTTTTTGCAGAACCCGTAAACGTTACGGTATCTTCCGTTTGTACATGATCAATAATACCCCGACCTAAGCCAACGATTAATTGAAGGGATCCTTCGGGTAAGATGTTAGAAGCAATGATGTCACGAACTACTACTTCCGTTAAAAAACTCGTGTATTCAGAAGGCTTAACTACGGCTGGTACACCCGCCATCAGGTTAACAGCGATTTTCTCAAGCATTCCCCATATTGGAAAATTAAACGCGTTAATGTGAACCGCAACCCCGTGCTTCGGTAACATGATGTGATGCCCGATAAAGGTCCCATTTTTAGATAAGGGTGCCGCTACCCCGTCTACATAGTAAGGTAAATCAGGGAATTGTCGTCTTAACGACGCATTGGCAAACAAATTCCCAATTCCTCCCTCAATATCTATCCAAGAATCAATGCGCGTGGCGCCAGTAAGGGCGCTAAACTCATAGTATTTTTCTTTGCGTTCCATTAAATAGAGGGCAAGTGCTTTTAGCATCCGGCCACGTTCTTGAAAGGTCATTTTTCGAAGGGGATGTCCTCCTACTGTTCTTCCGTAGTTTAATACCTCAGAAAAATCTATTCCAGCACTTGAAACTTCACCGATCTTTGCGCCCGTTATGGCATGGAATTGCTCGGTTTCCACGCCCTCGCCACTTACCCATTGTCCTAGTATATAATTTTGAAATGTTTGCATTAGCTCTTCGTTTTTCTATTGTAAATTTAATTAAAGATCGCAGACGAATCCGTTAACTCTCCCCCTTCAAGGCCTGAAGTTTTTCATAGGCATCCTTAATGTGAAGAATGGGTTCAATCACCAAGCGAAGTTTATCGTCTTTTTGAACGAGTCGATACCCATTGCCCATGGCATTGATTCGATGCAGTAGCAGCGTAAAGGCCTCGGTTTCATAAAACGGGGATTGCGGATTAGAAATAAATGACGCCACGAGTTTTCCAGATTTCACCACTAAGCGCTCCATGCCCAATTCTTGCGCCAACCATCGCAATTGAAAGGAAAACAAAAGTTCTTTTCCTGCTCTTGGAATCGGGCCAAAACGATCAATAAGCTCCTTCCTGAAATTATCCAGATCGGCTTCGGTTTTTAAATTATCTAGGGCCTGATACAAACTCAAGCGTTCCGCGACATTATTTACATAGGTATCTGGCAGACGGACTTCAAAATCTGATTCAAACACACACTCGTTTACAAAGCCACCAAAATTATCGGTGGTGCGTTCATCGAACAGTGTTTTAAATTCTGTTTCTCGCAGTTCTTGAAGTGCTTCATTGAGTATTTTCTGATACATTTCAAAGCCTATTTCAGAGATAAAGCCGCTCTGTTCACCACCAAGCATATTCCCAGCACCTCGAATATCCAAATCCTTCATGGCAATGTTAAACCCGCTGCCTAAATCCGAAAACTGCACCAAAGCTTCCAAGCGTTTTCTTGCTTCTGAATTTAATACACTAAAACGTGGTGCAATCAGATAACAGAACCCTTTTTTATTACTTCGTCCAACCCGACCGCGCAATTGATGTAAATCACTTAAGCCAAATTGATGCGCTTCGTTGATGATGATGGTATTTGCATTAGAAATGTCAATTCCTGACTCAATAATGGTGGTCGCCAAGAGCACGTCATAATTACCTTCCATGAAGTCCATCATGACTTTTTCTAACTTTTCTCCATCCATCTGGCCGTGACCTATACCCACCCGTAAGCCTGGGCATAAGCGCTGTAATAAGCCCGAAATCTCCATCAAGTTAGACACCCGATTATTCACGAAAAATACTTGCCCTCCCCGACTCACTTCGTAAGAAATGGCATCTCGGATAATTTCTTCGTCGAAGGAAATAATCTCTGTGAGTACGGGTTGGCGGTTCGGAGGCGGCGTGTTAATGATGCTTAAATCACGTGCGCCCATCAACGAAAACTGCAGCGTTCTTGGGATAGGGGTAGCCGTTAAGGTTAAGGTATCTACGGTAGCCCGAATCGTTTTTAATTTATCCTTAACCGCAACACCAAATTTTTGTTCCTCGTCGATGATCATGAGTCCAAGGTCCTTGAATTTCACCTTACCTGCAACAATGGCATGTGTTCCAATGAGTATATCAATTTTCCCTTCTTTTAAGCGCTGAAGGGTATCGCTTGTGTCCTTTGCCGACTTAAAGCGATTGATATAATCCACCGTACACGGAAAATCTTTCAAGCGTTCTTTAAAGGTTCGGAAATGTTGCATAGAGAGAATAGTCGTTGGTACTAATACCGCGACCTGTTTACCATCACACACTGCTTTGAACGCGGCTCGCACCGCGACCTCTGTTTTGCCGAAGCCTACATCACCACACACCAAGCGATCCATTGGCAAGGCGGATTCCATGTCTTTTTTAACATCTTGAGTTGCCTTAAATTGATCTTGCGTGTCTTCATACATGAACGAGGCTTCCAACTCATTTTGCAAGTAGGAATCGGGAGAGAATGAAAACCCAGGTTGAGCCTTTCGGGTAGCGTATAACTGAATTAAGTCATAAGCCAACTCCTTTATCTTCTTCTTGGTCTTATTCTTTAAGGTTGCCCAAGCTTGCGTTCCAAGTTTATTAACTTTTGGAATAGCCCCTTCTTTACCGGTAAACTTTGATATGCGATGCAGCGAGTGGATTCCAACATACAGTACATCGCCGTCTTTATAAACTAAACGAACAGCTTCTTGAGGCTTACCATTCACATCAATGGTTTCAAGGCCGGAGAACATCCCCACCCCGTGATCGATGTGGGTAACATAATCTCCTTTTTGAAGATTATATAATTCCTTTAGGGTAAGCGCTTGGCTGGCTTGACGAAATCCTTCTTTCAATTGAAAGCGGTGATATCGTTCAAACACTTGATGGTCTGTATAACAAAGTAGTTTTTGCGCAGGAAGAATAAACCCTTCATGCAAGGCAAAATGATTTCGAATGATCGGGATTCCATCGCCCGTATCTTCAAAAATTTGTTCTAAGCGTTCGAGTTGTCGGGGCTGGTTAGAAAAAAAATGAAGGCAATATCCCTCCGTTGCATATTGCGTTAGGTCTTTCCTTAGCAGGTCGAAGTTTTTATTGAATGCAGGCTGTGCAATCGATTTAAAAATGACACTGGCTTTGA
>Ga0315899_10000332_pt1 | contig 58268 bp, 40 predicted proteins | sample LakEriMetagenome_2_FD_203518 | JGI IMG/M metagenome (GOLD analysis project Ga0315899, IMG submission 203518) | Freshwater fungal communities from buoy surface, Lake Erie, Ohio, United States - Buoy 4 MA112 | ecosystem: Environmental > Aquatic > Freshwater > Lake | place: USA: Lake Erie, Ohio... | reverse complement strand
CTCTCGGATGAATCGGTCGAAGGAGCGCTCAAGCGGGCGCTCGAGATGGGGAACGACGCGATCCACGAACGGGGCGAACTGAACCGCGAATTCACCCGCATGGGAACCACCTGCACCGCGCTGGTGCTGGGGCCCCAGGGGGCCGTCGTCGGGCATGTGGGCGACAGCCGCTGCTATCGCATTCGCAAGGGGCGTATTGATCAGCTCACCTTCGATCACAGCCTGCAGTGGGAACTCATGCGGCAGGGGGTCATGTCTCCCGAAGACATCCTGCGGACCGAACCACGCAATGTCATCACCCGCTCGCTGGGCCCCAATCCCTCGGTCGACGTGGATGTCGAGGGGCCGCACGCGATTGAATCTCACGACGTGTATCTGCTCTGCAGTGATGGACTCACCGGGCAGGTCCCCGATCCCGAGATCGGGGCCATGGCCGCCAATCTGACCCCGGCTGAGGCGTGCCGGGCCCTGGTCAATCTCGCCAACCTGCGAGGGGGCCCCGACAACATCACCGTCGTGATCGCCCGCGTGGGAGCGGGCTTGGGGCCCGATGAGTCGGCGGCCGTCGAGACGGCGTCTCCGGCCAGATCGCTCGCCTGGATTCATCCCGGTGAACTGGCGGCAGCGACCGGAATTGTCGCCGGGTTCGTGCTGGGGTTGCTGTTGCTCTCCACCGACTACGGCGTGGCGGGTCACCTGCTGATGGCCACTGCCAATGTTTGCCTGGGGGTGCTGCTGCTGCTCTGGCTGCGGCGGCGCCGGCGAGAGGGGGAACTGGCGTCGCAGATTCCCTCGATGGTCAAGGGGGGACCGTACCGCTCCGCGAAGTGTGGCCTCTCCAGCCACTTCCTCTCGGACCTGTCCAACCTTCAGGCCACCGTGCAGCGGACCGCCCAGGAAGATGGCTGGCTGGTCGACTGGGCCCCGTACCACGCCGTGCGCGAGCAGGCCCTGGCCGACCTGGCGGCCCGCCGCTCCCGCGACGCCCTGCGGAATCTCACCCGCGGACTGCAGTACCTCATGGAGGGAATCCAGCAACTCCGCCGGCAACGCGATCAGGCCCAGAAATGGGGGACCAAATCCAGCCCCCCCGGCGACGGCGCTCCCCCTTCGGCCTGATTCTTCCCGCGGACCGCAAACCGCCCGCCAATCCTCTCACTTTCTCCCTCTTTGCGTATGGCCTCACAGTACAAAAAACATGGCATTTCGCTCGCTTACCCCGAGCGCTGGGAACTCGCGGAGCATCTCGAACCGGGCCAGGTCACCATCTCGCTCACCAGCCCGGGAACGTCATTCCTCACCATCTGCCTCTTTCAGGACCGCCCCGATCCCGAGGAGGTTGCCGAGGCGGCGCTGCAGGCGTTTCGCGACGAGTATACCGAACTCGACATCTACCCGACCAAGGCCAAGGTGGGACGCCGGCCCGCCATTTCCTGGGACCTCGAGTTCTTCTGCCTCGAACTCACCAACTCCGCCCGCATTCGCGCCTTTCTCGCTCCCCGGTTCACCTGCCTGCTGCTGTTTCAGGGGACCGACCAGGAATTCGAGAGGACCGAAGAGACTTTCCTCAAGATCGCCCGCAGCATCCGCTGCCGGGGGACCGACGGCCCGTCCGCCGAAACGGACGACGACGATTCTCCGGAAGACAACGACGATTGACCGCTTTCCCGGCCCCTCCCGAAGTTCGCCTCCGAACCGGTCGTCGCGCTTCGTCGCAGTGTTTGCAGCGGCCCCGAACTCAGTAACATCTGGCAGGCTGGTTTGTGGGGTGACCCCAGACTGGTCCCTCTCACGCCGATCCCACTCTTTCCTCCCGCTTGTGTCGCCATGAACTCCGCCCGCCATTCCCAGGTCTGGGACCTCGACTCGATTCTCCCCCATCCCGAGAGCCCCGAGTTCGGCAAGATCGTCGACGACTACCGTGCCCGGCTGACCCGTCTGGCGGAAGAAACCGATCGCCTGTCGCCCATCGGCTCCGATCCGGCGGCCAATGCGGCCTGGACCCGGTTGCTGCCGGGGTACGAAGCGGTGGAGTCTCTGGCCGGCGATCTCGGTTCGTTCATCGGCTGCCACTCCGCCGCCGACGCCGGGAACCGGGCGTTTCGCCAGGTCGAAGCGAAACTCTCGGCCCTCGATCCCCTGCGGGAACGGATCGCCACCAGCCTCGAGTTCGCCCTGCAGTCGGCGGCCCCCGCCCAACTCGATGCCTGGATCGCTTCGAATCCCTGGCTGACGGCCAACCGGTTTTTCATCGAGCAGCGCTGCAAGAACGCCTCGCTGCGGCTGCCGAAGCCCGAAGAGACTCTCGCTGCCGATCTCGCCGTCGACGGGATCCACGCCTGGGGCCGGTTGTTCGACCGTCTCTCGGGAGACCTGCGGATCACCGTCATGGAGAAGGGTCAGCTGGTCGAAAAGTCTCCCAGCCAGGTGCGGTTCGACTCTCCCGAACGCTCCGTTCGCGAAAACAACTTCTTCGCCGCCGACAAGGCCTGGAAGAGCATCGCCGACAGTTGCGCCGACGCGCTCAATCACCTCGCCGGGACCCGGCTGACCCTCTACCGCCGGCTGGGGTTGAAGGATCATCTGGATGTCCCCCTCCATCGCAACCGGCTGCGGCGGGAGACGTTGGAGACAATGTGGCGGGTGGTCTCCGAACGGCGAAAGTGCCTGTTGCCCTATCTCTCGTCCAAGGCGAAGCTGCTGGGGCTCGACCGGCTCTGCTGGTACGACACGCAGGCCCCGCTTCCCCAGGCACAAGAGGGGGGCGAGAGCCCGCAGATCTCATACGACGACGGTCTGGAAGGGGTGATCCGGGCGTTCCGGGCGTTCAGTCCCGAACTGGGCGATTTCGCCCAGATGTGCGACGACAAGCGGTGGATCGAAGCCGAGAATCGGGCCGGGAAACGGCAGGGAGCCTTCTGCACCGGTTTGCCGACGAAGCGCGAGTCGCGGGTCTTCATGACCTTCACCAACAGTTTCGACAATGTCTCAACCCTGGCGCACGAGTTGGGGCACGCCTATCACTCATGGGTGCTGCGTGAACAGCCGCTGTTCCTGCAGGATTACCCCATGAATCTGGCCGAGACCGCCTCGACGTTCGCCGAAGCGGTGCTGGCCGAAGACCGTCTGCAGCACTCCCGCTCGAAGGGGGAAAAGCTGGGCATTCTCGACCACATGTGCAGCGATGCGGTCGCCTACCTCATGAACATCCACGCCCGGTTTGTGTTTGAAGACCGCTTCCACCAGGAACGGCGCGAGGGAGAGGTTGCGACCGCCAGACTGTCGGAACTGATGCTGGCGGCGCAGAAAGAAACCTATCTCGACGCGCTCGATCCCGCCGGTTGGTACCCCGATTTCTGGGTGTCGAAGCTGCACTTCTACATCTCGGGATTGCCCTTCTACAACTTCCCGTACACCTTTGGCTTCCTGCTGTCGACGGGGCTGTTCGCCCTCGCTCCTGAACTGGGAGCCTCGTTCCCGCAGCGGTACCGCGATCTGTTGATCGCCACCGGCTGCCAGGAGACGGAAGACGCGGTGAAGTCGACGTTTGGGTACGACCTCGCGGCTCCCGACTTCTGGAATCGCAGTCTCGATGTGGTCGAGCGGCGGGTATCGCAGTTCCTCGAACTGGTGTAGACTGCGACCGGCTGGTTTTGCCCGTCGCGCCCGGTTTCCTTCAGGCTTCCCGTTCTCATCGTGACCTCTCCCGATTCGCCACCGGCTTCCTCAGGCTCGGCCGCCGAGGAAGAATTGGTGGACAACTCCCGCGATGGCGCCCCCTCGGTCGGCATTGTCCAGACCGAGCACACCTACCTGTGTGCGGCTCCCCACCAGCTGGTGCTGGCGAATGGGGCGACCCTGGGCCCCGTGCGGGTGGCGTATGAGACCTACGGAGAACTTTCTCCCCAGCGGGACAATGCGATTTTCGTCTGCCACGCCCTCACGGGAGATGCCCACGTCGCGGGGCGGCGACGGGCCGACGACCGCAAGGCGGGCTGGTGGGATGAACTCGTCGGCCCTGGCAAGGGGCTCGACACCAACCGGTACTTCGTGATCTGCGCGAATGTGCTGGGGGGCTGCCAGGGGACCACGGGGCCGGGCTCCATCGACCCCCAGACCGGTCGTCCTTACGGACTGCGGTTCCCGTTTCTTACCGTGGGAGACATGGTGCAGGTGCACTCGCAACTGGTGCGGCACCTGGGCATTGATCGCCTCCTGGCGGTCGTCGGCGGCAGCCTGGGGGGGATGCAGGTGCTCGATTGGGCGGCCCGTTTTCCGCAGCAGTTGCGGGCGGCGGTCTGTCTCGCCTCAGCCGCGCAACTCTCGGCCCAGGGAATTGCCTTCAATTGCGTCGGCCGGCGGGCCATCGTCACCGATCCCAATTTTGCCAACGGCGATTACTACGACCAGCCCAGCGGTCCCAACCTCGGGCTCGCGCTGGCCCGGATGGTGGCCCACATCACATATCTCTCCGAAAACTCGATCGAGGCAAAGTTCGGACGCCGGCTTCAGAATGCCCAGCAACTGGCCTACGAGCTCATGCACGAGACCGAATTCCAGGTCGAAAGCTACCTGCATTACCAGGGAAGCCGGTTTGTCGAGCGGTTCGATGCGAACAGCTACCTCTACCTCACCCGGGCGATGGACTACTTCGACCTGGCTGGTGCCCACGGCAGCATCGAGCGCGCCCTCTCCCAGACCGAGGCCCGCTTCCTGATCACCTCGTACACCACCGACTGGCTCTTCACCACCTCCCAGAGCCTCGAACTGGTGAACGCTCTCGTGGCGGCCCGCCGCCATGTCTCGTTTGTCGAGTTGACCAGCCCCTACGGCCACGATTCGTTCCTGCTGGAAGTCGATCCGCTGGCCGAGTTGTTGTCCCCGTTCCTCGAACAGACGCTGTTGGCCGCCCGGCGGTCTACCTCGTAAACCAAACCCCAGAGAGACGGTGGTCAATCCCCGTCAGTCCCCATTCGCCCTGGTTCTTTCCCGCCGTCATGTCTCAGCGCCTGGCCGAACGTCACGATCGTCGGTACTGTCTGCCCGATCCACTCGCGCAGCTGACCGACGCCACCATCGTGGCCCAGATTCCCGCCGGCAGCCGTGTGCTCGATCTGGGGTGCGGCAATGGCCGCCTGCTGGCCAAGCTGCGTGACACCCATGGAGCCTCAATCCAGGGAATCGAACTCGACCGGCAAGCGATGCTGCAGGCCATGTCGCTGGGGGTGCCGGTGCTGTGTGCCGACCTCGACCGCGGCCTCCAGGGCTTTCCCAACCAGTCGTTCGACTTCGTGGTCCTCAGCCAGACGCTGCAGCAGGTGCGGCATCCCCGATTGTTGGTCACCGAGATGCTGCGGGTGGCCCGGCAATCGCTGGTGGTGGTCCCCAACTTCGGACACTGGCGGGTGCGTCTCGACCTGTTGCTCAATGGTCGGGCTCCCCGTACCGGAACCCTGCCATACCAGTGGTACGAGACCCCCAACCTGCACTTCATGTCGATGACCGACTTCCGCGATCTGATCGAGGTGGTGGGTGGGCGGATTGTTCGCGAGATCCCCCTCATCGCCGGTCGCGCCATGGAGCATGCGTGGGGAGCGAATCTCCGCGCCGACTCGGCACTCTACGTACTTGAGGCGGGAACCCACTCACCCACGCCCTGAATCCCTTCGCGTTGCCTGGGCCACAGTTGCCAGGGCCACAGTTGCCAGGGCCACAACCGGCCGTGCGGTGCGAACAGCCCGTGTGTTGCGGACGGCGCGGCTCAGGCACTCACCCGCGGGCGGGGGGCGTCATAACCCCGCGTCTCCTGGGTTTGACGGAGCTGCTCGACCGTGTCGGTGACATCGGCCAACTGCCGCGCGAGTCTCTGTTGCACCAGCAGCAGATCGGCCAGCGACTGGGCATACTGCCCCTCCCGCTGACCGGCCGCCTCCAGCGTCAACCGCAGCTCGTGCGAGAGCGCCGCCATCTGTTCCCCCAGCGCCTTCACATCCGCGGAATCCGGCACTGCCGGGTTGGCCTCCGTCACGGGGACGCGAGGTGTGGCATGCGGACGAGGAATGCCCGCTTCGGAATGGTCGATCCGCCGGCCCGGCAGCGATTTGGTCGAGCCGGGTTGGGTCGCCAGACGGCGCACCTCCTGCAGCAGGGCCGCCGCCCCCGCATGCCGGGAAAGTTCGTGCCGCGCCAGTTGGTCTTGCTCGTGCTCGATGTAGTCGACCAGTTCGGCCGTCGTCATCTGCTCCAGCGCGGGACGGTCGGCGGAAGCATCTGTGGGCACAAACTGTGACTCCGAAACCATCCGGGCGGTCAACTCGATGGTTCCAATCTCAATCCGGTCACCATCCCGCAGCCAGGTGTGCTGAACGGTCTCCCCATTGACCTTGAGGGGTGGATCCCCGACCAGGGTCTCCAGTTCATAACCCTCGTCCGAATGCACAATCAATGTGTGGACGGCGGGAATGTCGACCCCCCCCAGCCGCAGGTCGCAGGTGATGGCCGAGCCAATCAGAAATCGCGGACCGTTCACCGGCCGCTGGGGGAAGCGGGTTCGTCCGCGGGAGATCTCGAGCACCAGCCCCGCCTGGGGCGAGGCCGAAGTCGGCTCGTCGGAGTTCACGGACGAGAGATTCTCGGAAGTCTCGTTCAGAGGCATGCAGTTCCCCAGTCGCCCGGGACCGGGCGGGAAGGTGGCGGCGGGGAGATTTCCCCGACTCGCAGCGCAAATTGGGTTGTCTGTTGATTTCGTCCGCGAATTTCGCACGGCATGAGGCAAACGAAACCCAACTGCGGGCGACACTCTGACTGCTTGGTCAGCACGCACGACATGCCTCGGAACCAGACCTTTCCCAACCCGAAGAGTCTGCGGGCCAGGCAATCTGTAACGTCGGCCAGCCGCCAAATCACAGTCTTCCACAGGCACCCCTCCGTCATTCCTCCCACAGGCCGACCTGCAGTTGGCCGGGCAGAATCCCGATCTCCAGCTCGGTCACTCCCGCGGTCGACACACAGAAGAGTTCGCCGTCGGCATGGGCCACCAGCGGCTCGGGGGCCGACACCCGCACCCGCTGGCACAGGCTGCGGGTCAGGCCGGGATAGACCAGCGGCAGACCGCGGAGCGCGATGCGGGGTAACAGCCGCAACGCCTCCCAGCGCGAAGTGAGGGAGGCATGCACCACGTCAAACCACCCATCGTCGAGGCGGGCCTGGGGGGCCAACAGGAAGTTTCCCTCCCGCTGCGAGAGCAGCACGCTCAGCATCATCGTCGGGCCCACCAACGGCACCCCGCCGTTGAGCTGCACCGCCATCTCGGGAGCCCGGTCGAGTTTCCACAGCGCCCGGGCGGTCGCAAGACCGTAGAGCAGCACCCCCTGCAGGTGGTGAATGCGGCGGGACTCTTCCGTCACCATGCCATTCAGCCCCACCCCCACACCCGCCAGAAAAAAGCGACTCTTTCCCGAGGTTGTCGTGATCTGCCCCACGTCGACCGGCCGCAACTCACCGGGCGAACGATCGGCCGCCCGTGCTTCCGCCCGCAGACTGTGGGCGTAGTCATTCGCGGAACCGACTGGAACAACCATCAGCGCGGGCTGATGTCCCGCCGCACGACGCTCCGCCATCGGCTCACGTGGGAGGGTCACCGAGGTGCCAACGATCGATTTGGCAGAGTTCGAACTGTCATCATCCCCCAGGGAATTGGCCAGACTGGCCAGATCCCCCCTGGCCGAAAGCAGGCCATTGGCGACTTCATGCACGGTCCCATCGCCGCCGCTGGCGTAGACGCGCGAGACCCCCGCCAGGGCCGCTTCGCGGGCCAGGCGCTCGGCATCCCCAGGACCGGTGGTTTCCCAGAACTCCGCCTCAGATCCCAGTCGTTCGCGCAGCCGGGCGAGCCTCGCTCTCCCCCGGCGTTTGCCCGAGTGCGGATTCCAGATCACCACTGCCCGTCCGTGCTCGTCCACCCGTCACCACCCCTGCCTGAAACGGCCGCCGGTCTCGGTCGCCGGTCGAATCATTCCGGCCGACCACCGTCAGTCTAACCCACCCCCAATCGGCAGAACCACTCGTTCCTCAGCGTCGCCCACGGGGAAGGTCACAGTACCGCCCCGTGGCTGGCCCTTGAGTCGCAAGCTGTTACCATCAAGGGAGTGTCTGTGGGGGATTGCCTGAGGGGTGGGTCGACTCAGAGCGTCCCCTGCACCGTTCTGGTACCGGGCAATTCCGCCTGGTGGGGCTGCCGGTTGGTTCGACAGGGGCGTTCGCCCCGGATGGTGATGGCTGTGGCAGATTGGTGGTTGCGTTGTGTGCGGGGACTGGTCCTCTTGGTCGGCCTCGGTCTGGGATGGGACCATGTATCGGGAAGCGGGCTGGGGGTGGCCTGGGGACAGGCGGCCGACGGGGCAAATCTGCCCGCCGTCAGCACCCCTCCCGAGGGGCTGCGGCTTCCCCCGTTCTACACCCGCTACATCGACGTCGAAGGCTATCCCATCGTCGCCTCGGCACAGGTGAATGACTACGCCCTGCGCGAAGCCGCCTTCCTCGTGCGGCAGATGGTTGGCCATCGTCCCGAGATCCTGAAGGCGCTGGCCGCGACCGGCTCGCGGATGTGTGTGATCGCCCACAGCGAATTCACCACCGACCTGCCCGATTTCGCCAAATTGGGACCGGTGCCGGGATTCGAGTCGCTCTCTCCCAAAGACTATTGGGATGCCCGGGCCCGCGGGACCGGCGGCAGTGCCACCGATCCCTGCTGCTCGTGCGGCGAAGAAAACCTGTTGGGCTATGCGGGTGACCCCTACGCCAAAGAGTCGCTCCTGCTGCACGAGTTCGCCCATACCATCCACCTGCGGGCCCTGAACCAGCTCGATCCCACCTTCGACCGCCGCCTGCGCGAGACCTGGCGCGCCGCTCTCGACAAGGGGCTCTGGAAGGGGAAGTATGCCTCGGTCAATTCGGCCGAGTATTTCGCCGAGGGGGCCCAGTCGTGGTTCGACGACAATCGCGAGAACGACCATGACCACAACCATGTGAACACCCGGCAGGAACTGCGCGAGTACGACCCCGGTCTGGCCGCCCTGTGCGAAGAGGTGTTTGGCGACCGCGACTGGCGGTACAGCAAGGCGGTCACCCGCCTGCAGGATCATCTCGCCGGCTATGACCCGGCCCGCGCCCCGAAGTTCGCCTGGCCCGAACGGCTGGCGGCGGCCCAGAAAGCCATTCGCGCCCAGGCCATCGCCCGCAGTGATGGGACGCCGAAACCGCAGGCGGAGGAACCACCGAAAAAGCCCGAGGCCGAACCGGCGGGCAGCCCCTGGCTCTCGCTCGAACGCCTGTACGAGAAGGGGGAATTCGGCGAGCAGGGGGCCCGTACCCCGTTCTGGAGCGAACGGTCGGCCGCCTACTTCACCTGGGAGAAGCCCGCCACTCCCGACACCCCCGGACAAGATCTGGTCCGCCGCGATTGTGCCACCGACGCCGCCGAGGTCATCGCCTCCGCCAGCCTGTTTCTGACAGGCGAAGGAAACAATTCGCTCGCCGGATCCCTCTTCCGGTTCTCCGCCAACGAACGGCGCCTGCTGCTGTTCACGAACACCCGCCGGGTCTGGCGCGAAAACACTCGCGGAGATTACTGGGTGCTCGATCTCGATTCGCGGAAGCTGCGCCGGCTGGGGGGAGATGCGGCCCCCGCCTCGCTCATGTTCGCCCGGTTTTCGCCCGATGGCAGCCGGGTCGCCTACGTGCGCGACAACAACATTTACGTTGAGTCGGTCGAGACCGGGGCCATCACCCCGCTCACGACCGATGGTTCGGCCCGCGTCATCAACGGCACTGCCGACTGGGTGAATGAAGAAGAATTGGAAATCCGCGATGCTTTCCGGTTCAGTCCCGACGGACGCTCGATCGCCTACTGGCAATTCCATCTCGACGGCGTGCGCGAGATGTCACTCATCGACAACACCCAGGGAAATTATCCCCGGGTCATCACCATTCCCTATCCCAAGGTGGGCGAACAGAACTCGGCAACCCGCGTGGGGATTGTTCCGGTGTCCGGAGGAGAAACCCGTTGGATCGATCTGCCGGGTGATCCCCGCAATCACTACATCCCCCGGATGGAGTGGACCCCCAACTCGACCGGTCTGCTCATTCAGCAGATGAATCGGGTCCAGAACACCAACACGGTGTACCTCGCCAGTTTCGAAACGGCGCGGGCCCGGGTGGTGCTGGTCGAACGGGACGATGCCTGGATCGAAAACGACAACCCGATCCGCTGGCTGGATCAGGGGCGGCAGTTTCTGTGGTTGAGCGAACGCTCGGGGTGGCGCCACCTGTACCGGGCCGGGCTCGATGGCACGCTCACCCCCATCACCCAGGGGGACTGGGATGTGATGCAGGTCGAGGCGCTTGACCAGGAAGGGGGCTGGGTCTACTTCGCCGCCTCGCCCGACAATGCCACCCAGCGCTACCTCTATCGGGCCAAACTCGATGGCACGCAGACCGAACGGATCACCCCCGCCGGTTCCCCCGGCTGGAACACCTACCGCATCGCGCCGCAGGGCCAGTACGCGACGCATGGCGTGTCGCAATTCCTCACCCCCGCCACCTTCAATTTCATCAAGCTCCCCAGTCATGAGGTGGTCCGCCCGCTGGCCGACAACGCCCGTCTGCGTCAGAAACTGTCCACGCTGCGGCTGCCGGGAACCCGGTTTGTAAAACTGCCCATCGCCGACGGAGTCGAACTCGACGGCTGGTTGATGACCCCGCCCGAGTTCGATCCGAAGCAGAAATACCCGCTGCTTGTCCACGTCTATGGCGAACCGCACGGCCAGACCGTGCGTGATGCCTGGCTGGGCAACACCGGGCTCTGGCACGCCATGCTGGCCCAGCGGGGCTGTTTTGTCGCCAGTTTCGACAATCGCGGTGTGATCCTGCCGAAGGGACGCGCCTGGCGCAAATCGGTCCATCACAAGATCGGTCAGCTGGGGCCGGCCGACCAGGCGGCCGCTCTCAAGGAACTCTGTCGCCAGATTCCGCAGATCGATCCGCAACGGGTCGGCATCTGGGGCTGGAGCGGCGGCGGCAGTTCCAGCCTGAACGCCATCCTGCAATATCCCGATCTCTACCAGACCGCGGTGGCGGTGGCGGCCGTTCCCAACCAGAAGCTCTACGACACGATCTATCAGGAACGCTACATGGGCCTTCCCGAAGAGAATGCCGAGGGTTACCGCCTGGGTTCGCCCATCACCCATGCGGCGAATTTGCGGGGAAACCTGCTCATCGTCCACGGCACAGGGGACGACAACGTCCACTACCAGGGGGTGGAACAACTGATGGATGCTCTCATCGCCAATCACCGGCACTTCAGCGTGCTCCCCTATGCCAATCGATCCCACGGGATCTTCGAAGGGGCCAACACCAGCCGGCATCTCTTCACCACCATGACGCGCTACCTGGGCGAACACCTGCTGCAGGCACCGGCCAGTTCCCAGTTCGCCGAACTGGCTCCCCCAGAACTCCCCGTACCCAATGGGTACTCGCTGCGGATTGTGCAGGGGTGGAAGCTCTTCATCGATGACCGGCTGGCCCGCGATCAGCCCGAGGCGCTGCGGAAGGCGGTGCAGATTCTCGATGGCCAGCTGCGCGAGGTGGAGCGGCTGGTTCCGGCCAAGGCGGTTGAGACCCTGCGGCGGGTCAACCTGTGGTTCTCTCCCGCGTATGAGGGGGTGGGAGCCCGGGCCGAGTATCATCCCGGCGAAGCCTGGCTGCGCGACAATGGCCGCAATCCGCTGATGGTCAAGGGGGTCGAATTCACCGACATTCCCATCTTCGAACAGGAATTGAAGCGGATGCCGAATTTCGTGCTGCACGAATTGGCCCACGCCTGGCACGACCAGGTGCTGGGCTTCGATCATCCCCGCGTGCAGGCCCTGTTCGAGCAGGCGAAGGCTGGCGGGAAGTACGAAAAGGTCCTGGTGCAGGATGCCGAAGGAAACCGTCGCGAGGCTCGTTCCTACGCCCTCACCAATCCCATGGAATACTTCGCCGAATTGAGTGAATCGTACTTCGGCCGGAACGATTTCTTTCCCTTCGACCAGGCCGAACTGCGGGACCATGACCCCGACATGCACTCCCTGCTGGGCGAACTGTGGGGGGTGGCACCGGCGGGAGACGCGAGGAAGTGAAAAGTCTCCGGCGGTTCCGATAGAATTCGGAGTCGTCTTCCATCCCGGATCTCCCATTCATGTCCGACCCCGTCTCCGACGATCCCCTGCTCGACGCCCTGGTGAACCGGGTGCTGCATGGAGACCGGGCCGCGCTGGCCGAGGTCTTCGAGCACTACCGCGACCGGCTGCGGCGCATCGTTTCGTTCCGCCTCGATCCGCGGATTGCCTCGCGGGTCGATGTCGATGATGTGCTGCAGGAGTCGTATCTCAACGCCGAGCAGCGCCTGCAGCATGTCTGGCGCGAGGTGAACGCCGGGGGAATGTTCGTCTGGTTGCGGCTCATCGTGCAGCAGACCATTGCCGACGTGCACCGCCGGCACCTCGCCGCGCAGTCGCGCGATGCCAGCCGCGAACGCTCGATCGATTCCGGGCCTCCCGGAGTCTCGTCGGCGTCTTCGATGGCCTCGTGGATTCTCGGACACATGACCTCTCCCAGCCAGGCGGCCTTGCGCAAAGAGCTGACCGCGCAGCTCGAAGGGGCCCTGGCCGACCTGGGGGAACTGGACCGCGAGATTCTCATGCTGCGGCATGTCGAGGAGATGTCGAACATCGAGGCGGCCGCGATGCTGGGGCTGTCGGAGCAGGGGGCCAGTGCGCGGTACGTGCGGGCGCTGTCTCGCCTGCAGCAGATCCTCACCCGCATTCCCGGCCTGGTCGACCGGAAGACCTCCGGATGACCCCCGTCCAACCCGATCCCGTTCCCGCGGACGACAGCGACGCGTCGGCCGAGATTTTCGGTTTGCCGCGCGCCGCACCCCAGTCCCGCCAGCCGGTCGCCGACCCGCTCGATCTCGCGGTGACCGAGTTTCTCGATGCTCTGCGGGCGGGGCGGCAGCCCTCGATCGATGAGTTCGCCTCACGCTTTCCCAAGCGGTCGAACGAGGTCCGCGATCTGCTGTCGGTGGCGGCCGCCATGGAGTCGTGGAAGATTGGCAAAGAGCAGACCCGGGCGCTGAAGGAACTCCCCACGACCGACAACTCGCTCCCCGACATCGGAGGCTGCCGGTTGGTCCGCGAGTTGGGTCGGGGCGGGATGGGAGTGGTCTACGAGGGGGTCGTGCTCGCCACGGGCGAACGGGTGGCCGTCAAACTGATGTCGTGGCGCTACTCGAGCGAGATCATCCGCAAGCGGTTCCAGCAGGAGGCCCGCGTGGCCCGTCGCCTGCGCCATCCCAACATCGTCTCGGTTTCGGACTTCGGCGAAGAACAGGGATGGTGCTATTACATCATGCCGTTGATTGAAGGGATGCCCCTCGACCGGGTAATTGACCTGTTGAAGGGATCCCAGGGGAGTGTCTCGGCGTCCGAGATTCGCCAGGATTATCACTCGAGCTTTCCCACCTCCCGCGGGGCGGGACAAGCGGCGGAGGCCCCCGCGGCCCGGGTTCTGACGCGGTACGCCTGGACGGCCATCGCCAAGATGGGAATTCAGGCCGCCTCGGCCCTCGACTACGCCCACGAACAGGCGGTGCTGCACCGCGACATCAAACCGGCGAACCTGCTGCTGGACCATCAGGGAATGGTCTACATCACCGATTTTGGCGTGGCGATCGACTGGGATTCGCTCCTCACCCGCCAACCGCTGCAGTTGGCCGGGACCCTCGCCTACGTCGCTCCCGAGCAGCTCGAAGGTCGGGCCGATGAGCGCAGCGATGTCTATTCGCTGGGGGTCACACTCTACGAACTGTGCACGCTGACCCCCGCCTATCGGGCCGCGACCACCGAGGCGCTGCTGGAACTGGTCCGGGCGGCCAGTCCCCCCCGACCCCGCCAGCTGGTCCCCACGATGCCGGCCGAACTCGAACGGATCCTGCTGCAGGCCATGGCCCGCCAGCCCCGGCAACGGTTCCAGTCGGCTGTCGGCCTGCGCTCGGCCCTGCTCGAATTCGTGAAGCAGGCCCGCGGCTGAAGGCCCGCGGCGCACACTGCCGGCTCGCAGCATGAAGAGAGATCGCCAACGGATGAACGTGAATGTCCCGCGGGGCGCTATTGGCCGTTCGCGGCGGGTTTCGGTTCGAGCTTGAGACCGCGGTGTTTCCACAGCCGGTCTTTGAGCTGTGGAAACAACTCGAGCGCATTGTCGCGGAAAATCTGTCGGGCGATGTGCCGGGCGGTGTCTTCGCTGATATCACCGTTCAACACTTTCTCGGCCAGCGCTTCGGAAACGCACTGCCTGTGGAACTCGGTGGCTCCGTAAATTCCCTCGGCATGGTTGCAGTCGGCCCCCCACATGAGGCGGTTGGAGGGGAAGGCGTCGAGCCACTCGATAAAGGCCCGTTTGGCGGTGGAATAACCCAACACCGGCAGCCAGACCGAGTCGACCCAGCAATGCCACCAGTGCCGCTGCATGATCACCGCGGTCTCCCCCACCCAGGGAAAGCCGCCATGAAAGAGGATGAACTTCGTCTTGGGATTTCCCTCCAGCAGGTCGACCAGCAGCATGGGGTTTGATCCCTGGATGCGGGCCTGCCCCGTGTGGATCTGAAAGGGCAATTCGTACCTGGCGCTGAACTCGCACAGCCGCCAGAAGATGAAGTCTTCGAAGTCCTTGACCTGGGCCGGGGTAAGGGCCGAACGCGGCTTGCCGAAGGCTGCCTCGGCCCGTTCTTTTGAAACATTGTCGAACTGCAGCGTCCGCTGGTAGGCGAGGGTCGACTTGAGACAGACCGCTCCCTTGTCTTTCGCCTCGAGGAAGATGCGGTCGATGACCTTGAGGTATTGGTCGAGGCTGTCCATGGTCAGGCCGTGCTTGCGGGCGAAGTCGTACGGGCTGTCGACCTTGAACGGATTGTTCGCCGGACGGTTTTCGTACTCGGACTGGTGAAACCCCGACACCAGGCTGGTCACGTTGAAGACCTGCACCTCCCAGGGGTACGACTGTACGAATTCCAGCCGCGACCAGTAGGTGTCATTGAACATCAACTCGATATTGGCCCGCTCGGTAACCACATGGTAGAGCCATTTCTGGTCGCGGTAGTTGTCGAAAATCCTGCGGTTCAGCTCGACCGCCTGCTCGTCGGTCAGGGTTTCGAAGTCGACGCCGTACAGGTCGCGGTAGGCGGGCAACTGGTACTGGTAAAAGCTGAGGGCCCGCACGTTGTCGAAGTCGTGCTTCGCCTTGCGCCACCACTCCAGGAAGTCCATGTTGTCATTCCAGGGAGTGATGGGGTTGTAGCCCGACAGATAGCTGTTTTGCCACAACCCCGCGAGATTCACCCCCCGCCCCTCCTGCGTCTGCCGCAGGGCGGGGAGTTGCTCGAACGGCCAGAGATGGTCGTGGGTGTCGATGAGGGGAATCTGGTTCACCTCGGCTTTGAGCCGGCGGTACACCTCGGTCGACCGTGTGCCCTGGCCCCAGGCCCACCCCGGCCCCATCACCAGCAGCCACGCCAGCACCACCCCGCGGACACCGTGCCACATCATCGTTCTCCGGTTCAAAGGTCTCGGACCAGGTCTCCCTCCACGAACCTTACCGGGAGGAGGTGACAGGGACCACCATCAATGCGTTGGTGAATCGCTTGATACTAAGACAGTGATGTCGAATCGGGCGATAACCTGCTTTGGTAGCGGTTGTTGCGGCAGGAGAACTGGTCTTGGCGCAGAATCTTGTATGACGATCAGGAAATGGAACTCCCAAAGGTGGCTGGCTTGTTTCGCGAGCAGCCTTTCGATGTCTTCGATCGGATGTTTCGAGCCGTGGAACTCGTTCAAGAACGATTGAATCGAGCATGTGAGGCCCTGCGCGAGGCAGGCAGAGTCTATGCGGTGGTGGGTGGCAATGCAGTTGCCGCCTGGGTGGCAACGGTCGATGACGGGGCAGTACGGAATACCCGCGATGTTGACCTGTTGCTCGCCGAAGAAGATCTGCCCCGAGCCACAGCTGCGCTGCGAGTTGCCGGTTTTTATCGGACTGAAGTGCTGGATACAGTCGTCTTTCTTGACGGACCGGACGGCACGCCCAGTCAGGGGCTACACATCCGTTTGGCGGGAAGAAAAGTCAAACCGGAGTATTCAAGTTCCACCCCTCAGGTTCATCAGTCGGTCGAGCTCAATCAGAAAAGAGTGGACGATTTACAGGCACTCGTCGAGATGAAGCTGAACAGCTTTCGTCGGAAAGATCAGGTGCATCTCCTGGATCTCATTCAGACTGGTTTGGTTGATGAGACCTGGCCTTCCCGGTTTCCTGGCGATCTGGGCACCCGACTGCAAAGCCTGCTTGATGATCCCGATGGTTAACGCTCCCGGCAGCATGAAAGTGTGTCCGATGTTCCATTGTCGCCAACGATTGCCGGGATGGCGATGACTGGACTTCGTTGGATTTGTTTTGTCGATTCGCTGCTGACGGTTCGGTCGTGTCCGGGGAGTGTCTGGTGGCACAGGCCTATTGAACTCGGCAATCGGCGTCTGTTATGAAAGTGCGCAGCGGACGGGCTGACCTCCCGCGAAGCGAGTCAATCGTGCTTCCCCTGGAGATGTCGCCGCGCGCGATAGATCATCAGGTAAATCCCGCTGGCGAATGTCCCCAGCACCAGGCCGGCGAAGCCTCCCACAAAACCGCCGAGTATCCAGGGCATCTGCCACCCGGGGTTCAAGGCTGCCAGAATCATCCCCAGCAATCCGCAGACCAGCACCGAGATGCCAATCCAGACCGCCTGGAATTTGTTGTCACTCCAGCGCAGATTCACGCCGGTGACGGTATCGGCAACCAGATTGTAGCCCTCCTTGGCCGACGGTTTCGATTTCGGCGTGGCTGCGTCTGGCGATTCGAAAAACTCGCCGCAAAAGCGGCATTTGCGGGCCGTCAGGGCAATCTGTTCGCCACACACCGGACACGGTTTGCGTTCGTCTGGGCTCATCGATCGACAGGTCCTTGGGGTCGGGCAGGGAGCCGTTCATCATGGTTACAATTGAGATCCGGACAGAAGTCTCGGCGAGCCCCGGCCAGAAGTCAATTGGAAAGTCTCCACACTTTCAGAACGCATCCGAAATCTCCCGATCCGGTGTTGCTCTTTTCACGACTCACTCGTCGGATCGATCTGCCCGACGAGCAAATTGAACTGAGGGTTGCCGAGCGACCTGAAACTGCTGGCGGGTGGATCCCCGGTGGGATCACAGGGATCAACATCCGAAGACGGAGAGTTGGCCGCTCAACCGGATCAATCAATTTCTGGCCAAGGCATTTCGGTACTCGTTGGTTATCTGGGAGACCGACGATTTCGCCGTCTCCGGAACGGGAATAGAATCTGGGGTTGAGGCTGTTTTCGAGGACTTTGTCCACGAGGGTTCGAGGCACATATCCATGAAAGAGTTTGCCGAGTTTCGCATGCCAGAAGATAAGGCCGTCCAATATCTGCCTCTGGGCGTCGGCGTAAAACTTTCGGGTTGGGTCCGAAAAATCACGGTCCCGGTACAAGATCCATTGGTCAATCAGATTGTCACTCTCCATCGTAATTTGATTAAAGAAGGCGATTATCTCTACCTCTACTCAAATATTTTTCGTCAGTATTCGATGCATGAGATTGTTGCCGCAAAGGCCTTGCGCATGGTTATCCGCCATACTCTTGAACCGGCCGGCGAGAAATGCGGGACCGCCTACTCAGAAGTGGCTGCCTGCAAGTACTGTGGCGCTGGTGGCGAACAGGTCTCTGAGTTAATCCTGGATCCTCGAAGTCTTCCACATCCAAATCGTCTTTCAATCGCCACGACGATCGCCGGTGAGATCGTTGTTTCGGAGGCATTTCAACATTGTGTTCACCATAACTCCTTGGCTGGTGCAGAGTTTCGAGATGTCAGAAACCTGAAGAGACCACCAGACAAGATTCCTGGATGGCATCAATTGAAGATCAGCTCCCAGCCGCTGAACATCATGGCTCCAACGCATGCTGGTTCCACACCATTTTGTGATGAATTCGGCAAGCCCCACCCGGCTTACAGCATCGAGGAAATGGGGGGGCCTGGCACGTGGTGCGATCGACACAGTCAATACGTTTGTCCTGTTGGGCACACAATTGGACTGAATCTGTTCTCGGAGCTAACAGTCAAAAAACAGGTGGGGGGCGCTGTATGGGATTTGGCGATCACGAAACAATTGATCGGGGTGCGACGTGGTCTTCTTCGCCCAAATCCGCTCTTCGTGGTGAGTGATCGATTTGTCGAATGTAGCGCGAAGTGGGGACTGAAAGGAATGTCTTTTGAAGTAGTTCATCTGGTGTGATGACATGTGCCATAAGACCGTTCGGCATGCTCCAACCGAGATGCTTTCATGATCGGTTGGCTGAGCATATGACTCACCAATCAGCAGCAAGCGCTCCCAAGCCAGAGAATGGTTACGTCGGCAAAGCGAGAAAAGCCTACTCGACCGCGACTTCACCGCAGGCCGACATTTCCGGGATGGACGTCGATGCCGGTAGACGGTCTTTTCGTTCCCGTTCCGAATGGATCAGCTTAGACTCGTTTTTCTGCGGAGTTCTCACAGATCTGCCGTCTTTGATATATTCAGGCGTGTGTCATTTCCTGTGCTTCCTCTGCGACGGACGCACTGTTCTCCCCCAGAACCTGCCTGACCGATGCTCAGCCTCAATCACTCCGGTCCTGCCGTTCGCTTCTGCGATGGTCTCTCGCGCCGGACTGCGCTGCAGATTGGCGCTCTGGGGACCCTGGGGCTGGGATTGCCGGATTTGCTGCGGACGGGGGTCCGGGGGAATGAATTGGGGACCGGGACTTTTGGCCGTGCCAAGCGGGTCATCCTGCTGTTCATGTGGGGCGGACCCGCCCATCAGGATACCTGGGATCTCAAACCGCATGGTCCCGAGGCCTCCCGCGGCGAATTCCTGCCGATTGGCACCAACGTCCCCGGCATCCACATCAGCGAGCACTTCCCCCTCATCGCCCGCCATGCCGACAAACTCGCCATCCTCCGCTCGGTCGGTCAGGAAGACAACAACCACTCGACCGGGGCCCATGCCGGCCTCACCGGACGCCGGCACGAACTGAAGGCGGAGAGTTTCGGCGCCCGCGACACCGACTTTCCCCACTTTGGGTCGGTCCTCTCCCGGCTCGCTCCCAACCGGGCCGGCATGCCCACCTTTGTCTCCCTGCCCGAAGTCATCCATACCACCAACGGAGCGATCACCCCCGGACAGGGGGGCGGGCTGCTGGGACGTCAGTACGATCCGTTCCAGATCTCGGAACACCCCGACCGCCCCGATTTCAAAATCGACTCGCTGCGGCTGCCCGCGGATCTCGCCACCCCCCGCATGGTCGAACGCCGGCGGTTGCTGGAGGCGGTCGACCAGGTGGCGCGGGTGGCCGAGCGGTCCGAATTGACCGCCTCCACCGATTCGTTCTTTCAGCGGGCGCTCGACCTCGTGCTGTCTCCCGCCGCCCGCCGGGCCTTCGATTTGTCGCAGGAAACCCCGCAGATGCGGGCCCGCTATGGGCTGCATGCGTTTGGCCAGAGCGTGCTGATGGCCCGCCGCCTCGTGGAGGCCGGGGTCAAGCTGGTGACCGTCTACTGGCACCGGGAAAAGAAGGTCATCGACACCACCTGGGATACCCACGCCCTCAACTTCCAGGAACTCAAGTACCGGTTGATGCCGTCGGTCGACCGTCCCATCGCGGCCCTGTTGGAGGATCTCGTCAGCGCCGGTCTGCTCGACGAGACCCTGGTCATCTGGAACAGCGAGTTTGGCCGCACTCCCACCATCAACTCCAGCGGCGGCCGCGATCACTGGGGCCCCTGCAACAGCGTGGTGATGGCGGGGGGAGGCGTCCCCGGGGGACAGGTATTCGGGTCCTCCGACGACAAGGCCGCCTACCCCACCTCGGACAAAGTCACCCAGGACGACATCGCCGCCACGATGTACCACCTGATGGGGCTCGATCCCGAGACCCTCATCCACGACAAGACCGAGCGCCCCTTCCCCCTGGCCCTGGGCCAACCCATCGTCAAGTTGCTGGGTGGACAGGCCCGTCCCGAGCCGGCGCCCGAGCCTGCCCCCCGCGTCACACTGGCCGAGTTTGGCCCCTTCGGACGGCTGTTGCGCGAACGGGGCAACCGCTTTCTGACGGTCGCTCTGGGGCATGCGGAGAGTGAGAAACTGTGGGATTTGACCGGGTTTTCTGAACCGGCGGGCGACGGGCTGACCCGGCACCGTTCCCTGGGGGAGACGGCTGCGCGGGTCAAATTCAAGGGGTTCTATTACAACCACTTCGACTACGGCTGGTGCGTTGTCCGGCTCGCCGCGCCGGCGGTGCTGGCGGGGACCCGCCTGCAGATTGGCGGCACTGCTGTGCCGTATCCCGACGATCTCGAAGGTGCGAAACCGGCCACGCTCTGGCAGATTCCTCTGCCGCGCGGCCTGATGGGCAGCCTGTCGAGCCTGGAAATCTCCCTCACGGCACCCGGCTGGCAAGTGACGGATCTCGCCGTGGTGGGGGATCCGATTCGTTCTGAACACCTCGAGATGCTGGATTCCGCATGGGTTTAGCTTCGGCACAGCCCGCAGTTTTGCAACCGTCCGATCTCGCCCGGCTGCTGGCGGAATTTCCGCGACTGCGCATTGGTCTGCTGGGCGATCTGTTCCTCGACAAGTATCTCGATCTCGGTCATGAACTGACCGAAATCTCGATCGAGACCGGGCTCGAGGCGTATCAGGTTGTGCGCACCCGTTGCTATCCCGGGGCGGGGGGGACGGTGCTGAACAATCTGCGGGCCCTCGGCGTGGGCCGCCTCAGCGCGATCTCGGTCATCGGCGACGATGGCGAAGGGTACGAGTTGCTGCGGGAGTTGCGTGCCCGCGAGGTCGAGACGGCGGGGGTACTGGTTCGCCCCGACCGCATGACCCCCACCTACACGAAGCCGATGCTGTCGCAACCGGGACAAAATGCCCGCGAATTGAATCGCCTGGATATCAAGAATCGGACCGCTCCTGCCCCCGCGATTGATGCCGCGGTGATTGCCGAGCTGCGGCGGCAGGCGGGGGAGCTGGATGCCTTGATCATCGCAGACCAGGTGACCGAGCGCAACCGGGGAGTGGTGACCGATGCGGTCCGCGACGAGTTGGCGCGGCTGGCCGAGGTCCATCCCCAATTGCTGATTTTCGCCGACAGCCGTTCGCACCTGAAACTGTTCCGGAACGTGGTTGTGAAGCCCAACCGCAGTGAGCTGCTGGGGCTGAATCATCCCGGTCTGGAAGGGGCGCTGGCCCCCGTGACCGCCGCTGCCGAGGAATTGGCCCGCACCACGTCGCGCCCGGTCTACACCACGCTCGGACCGAATGGCATTCTGGTGGTGGATGGGGTGAACCCCCGGCACGTTCCCGGTGTCTGCATCTCGGGACCGATTGACATTGTGGGGGCGGGAGACAGCACCACCGCCGGAATTGTGGCGACGTTGGCCGCCGGGGGAACGGCGGAGCAGGCCGCGACCGTGGGCTGCCTCGTGGCTTCGATTACCATCCAGCAATTGGGTGTCACCGGCACCGCAACCCCCGCGCAGGTGCAGACCCGGCTGGTCGAGGGGGTGCGCCGTGAAGCGTTGGATCCCCGCGGCACCTGAGCCGATCTGGAGCGTGGTCTCATACCCGGGGTCGACTGGGGGGGCCGAAACGGGCGGCCGAAACACGAGCGATCGACCGCGGGAAACCTCGGAGGCTTTCTGTTTCCAGACGAATTTGCCGGTTGAGGAGGAATTGCCGTCGAGCCCTTGCAGGGGGAAGCAGGCGAGGGCCCCCGCCGATTTGTTTACAAGTCCGTTTTCGGGCGATAAAATTCGAGAGCTGTGCGGTGACTGTAGCTCAGTTGGTTAGAGCACCAGATTGTGGATCTGGGGGTCGCGGGTTCAAGCCCCGTCAGTCACCCTTGACGTAAGTCGTTTGTGGGAAACAAATTCGGCTTGTTCTTCCGGAAGGAAGCCTCAGCCGGCCCGTCTATTGGACTGTGCTGATCCTCGGAACTCATGACGATCTGCTGCCTTTTTGGGCCTTGGTTTCGTGCTCGTGAGGCGTCTTCGTCGCCTGCCTGATGCTGGCGGCTTGCCGTTTTGGTGGGGATGTCTTTTCCGGCAACCCGCCGCGAGGCCCGGCGGCGGTGGACGTTTTGAATGGCTGGCCGCCGTGTGCGAATCAGGCTCAAAAACGCACGTTTTCCTCGCGGAGCCAAGTCAAGATTGACATGCCGACCGGGAGGCCGACGGTGATCTGGAAGGGTACAAGCCCTAGTGGTGATTGTGCCGAAGGTAACGATTTTTCCACAAAATCTGGTTTTTCTTTGACAGGTGAATTTGGCCGTCGGTATCATTCGCTCACCTGACCCGGGACCAACTGATTGTCCTCCCGAGTCGGGTTCTGATCCGCGTGTGGGATGGTCCCACCCGGCGAACCGAAGGATTGGTTCGGAACCTGCTGTCTCCCAGTGACTGGTGCTCGCATCACCTGCGAACCGTCCTGGCAGGGAACAGCTCTCGGAGAAGATGTTCAGGGATGAGCGTCGCCTGCCTCAACCACCCAGTCGGACCTTGGCTCTCCACCGTTTTCGGTGTTGATGGCTGGGCTGCTGCATTTGGTGAGGCTCTGAGGAGAAACCGACGCGGGCGCGGCTGTGCTTTGGCACTGCCGTTTCTGCCGGTTGGTGGTTCACTCCTCCTTCGCACGACCTGAGCAGTTCTCGCTCTCGAGAGACAGGCTTCCGCGTCTGTTCCTCACCCCTCTGCTGGAGGGTTTGTGGAATGACGATTCCAGTCCCTCGGTCCGCCGGCCTCGCGGTCGGGCCTGTCGCCCGGCTGCGGCCGCCGATCGAGTCCGACGTCCTGCTTCCCTCCCGACCTGTCGCAAAGGATTGCCCATGTCCAACAAGCCCCTGATTGGAATCAACGGAGATTTCCGCCCCGCTCGCAAGGATGCGATCGCCCTCAGTTGGTTCAACACCGGCTATTACGACTCGATCTCGGCCACCCGGTTGAAGACGGGAAATCGTGAGACCGACTTCATCAACCCGATCCCCGTGCTGATGCCCCCCCTGGCCGACGACAATGACCTGCGCCAGATGCTGCAGATGCTCGACGGGCTGGTGCTCTCGGGGTGTGCCCAGGATCTCGATCCGGTCCGCCTCGGGATGGAGAAGCACCCCCACACCCGCCCCATGCCCTCCCGCCGCGAAGACTTCGACCGCCGTCTCTGCCGCATGGCGGTCGAAATGCGCATGCCCATCCTCGCCATCGGTGGCGGGATGCAGCTGTTGAACGTCATCTGCGGCGGCACCATCTACCAGCATGTGATGGAAGACTGCCCCAAGGCGCTCCATCACCACGACAACGTCGAAACCAACCTCCGGCACATCCTCAACATCGTCCCCGGCACCCGTATGGACAAGATGTACGGCCCTGGGGAAATCCGGGTGAACAGCAACCACCACCAGGCGGTGAACACCGTCGGCAAGGGCTTCATGGTTTCGGCCACTTCCCCGGACGGCGTGGTGGAGGCGATTGAATCGACCGACCCCAACTGGTTCGCCGTGGGGGTGCAGTGGCATCCCGAGAACGAAACCGCCTCCGCCCTCGACATGCAGGTCTTTGAACAATTCCTGCAGTCGGTGGTCGCCCAGAAAGAGCCGGTCATTATCCGGCTGCCGAAGGCCGCCTGATTCCGCTGTTCCACCCAGTGGATGGTGTTATCCCAACCCCGCCGGCAATCCGCCGGCGGGCAGTCCCTCAGCGTCGCGCGCGGGCATACTTCTTGACCGCCCCTTCGTCGACCTCAATCCCAAGCCCCGGGCCGGTGGGGACTGTGAACCGGCCGTCGGCCAGACGGAAACCGGCGGGCACCACCTCGTCCCGGAACGGATTCTCCCCCGCGTCGTACTCCAGCATCGGCTCGTCACTGCTGAAGCCGAAGGTGAACGGCGGCAGCAGCGACAGCAATTGCAGCGTCGCGGCGTCGGCAATCGCGCCGGCGTAACAGTGCGGCAGGCACTGGATGCTGAACAGCCTGGCCATCTCGGCAATAAACAGCACCTCGCCGATCCCCCCACACAGGGTGGGATCGGGCTGGATCACATCGAACGACCGCTTCACCAGATGGTCGCGCGCCGAGGCCCGCGAATCGAGCACCTCGCCCCCGGCGACGGCGATGTCGAGCGAGCGGGTCAATTCGTCGTAGCCGGCGTAGTTCAGACCCTGTGGCAACGGTTCTTCAAAGAAGTAAAAGTCGAGCTTCTCCAGCTCCTTGCCAAACTTCACCGCCTGCGGCAGGGTGAACGCGCCATTGCCATCCGTCAGCAAGCGGATCTCGGGGCCGACCGCCTCCCGAACCCGGGTGAGAATGCCCAGATCCCGGCGATGTCCCAACCGACCGGTCCGGGCCTTGAGGTTGCGAAAACCCCGGGCGACCATCTGCCGGGCCTCTTCGGGGAACTGTTTCTCGGGCTCGAGTCCTTCGTGGTAGTTCATCACGGCGGCATAGACTGGCACCGAGTCGCGCAGCCGACCGCCGTACAAGTCGGCGATCGAGAGTCCCAAAGCTTTGCCCCGCAAGTCGTGCAGGGCGATGTCGAGCGCCGCCACGGCACGGCCGTCTCCAAAGTTGGCCCCCCACAGGCTCCGCCACAGGCGGCGATGCTCGAGCGGATTTTTCCCCAGCAGCTGGGGCTTCAGGTGATCTTCGATGATGCCGCGGGTCCCGCCGACGTCGGCCGTCTCGCCCCAGCCGACCAGCCCACTGTCGGTGGAGATCTTCACCAGCAGGGCATCCTTAAGGTCCGACATGGCCGTCGAGGGCCCCATCGCCCGGGCGAGGCGATGCTCGAGCGCAAAGGTCTCGACCTGGGTGATGGCGAGAGAGCTGGGGCGATCGTCAGCGTGCGCTGCGGCGGGCAGGGCCCCCAGGCCCCCCGCCAGGCCGATGGCCTGCAGAAAAGTACGGCGATCTGAAGAACCGACAACGGAGGGATGCGGAGCCATGGGAGGATCCTGGAGAGAGCCTGTTCTGGGGGACGGTTCGCCACGGCCGGATCATACGTCCGCCGGCCGTGATTTGCGCGGGAGGTTTGTCTGGGGATTGGCGGCGGCCGCTGGACTGGCAGCGGGGGGCGCGGAACGGAATAATCCGGCATCCACGCCGTCCCGGAGTTTCCTGTGCCAAACCTGCTGCCGACTGCCGCATTTCCAGAGCCCCGGTCATCATCCGGTGGGCCCCGTTCCGCCTGGCGCCGGAAGGCAGACCGGGGGCAGTTCTGTGAATTGGCTCGCCTCGGCGCATCGATGTGCGCCCGCCTGGGTCTGTACTTGAGCCTGTGGGTGGGGGGCCTGGGGGCCGCCGGCCCGGTCGCCTGGGGGCAGGGGATGCCGGCGGATGCCTCGACGGTGGTTCGACGGCGGTTGGATCTCGAGGTGATCACGGCTGAGAACGTCTCCCGGCTGGAAGAGATTCACAGCGAGAGCGTGCGGCTCACCAGCCTGGCCTGGCGGCCCGACTCGCGGGAGATCGTCGGAATCATCGCGTACCGGACCGCGCAGGAAGAGGGGGTGGAGGTTCGCGATGCCGAAACATTCGAAGTTCTGAAAAACACCGCCCTGGGGCGCAGGATCACCTCGTTCACATTCAATCCCAGGTTGCCATTGGCCGCCTGGGTGACGATGGAAGGGAAAGTGGAGGTGCTGCATCTGGAGACCGGGGACGGGTACTATCTCGAAGATGTGGGGCGGGGCCCAAACGTTTCCTTCCGACCGGATGGGAAAGTGCTGGTGGTGGGGGGACAGTCGGGATCGCTGCGGTTCTACGAGGCGGAATCGGGAGAGTGGCAGAGGACGATTGAACTGGGGAAGGATCGGTTTGTGGTGACGCCGGTGTTCAACGCCGACGGTCCGTGGGTGACGGCGGCCCCCTTCCGGGAGACGACGAAGATCTGGAATTCTGAAACAGGAGAGGAACGCTGTGCGATCAAGGTGCTGAACAATCAGAGCACGATGATCTCCGCTCTGCTGGATCCGGCAGGGGAGCGGCTTCTGGCGCTGCCTTCAGGAATGTTCCGCCTGCAAATCTGGAATGCGGCGACGGGGGAATCTCTTCCCGAGAAAGACATGGAAGACCAGGCCCCCGTGGGACTGCGCTGGATGCAGGGGGGGAAACTGCTGGCGGGGGTGGGTCAGGGAACCCTGGCATTTTGGAAAGGGCCCGAACTGACGTTGCTGCAGGAACACGAGGGCCCCAAAAACACCATGGCATTTGGGGTGAGCCCCGATGGCCGGCGACTGGTCGCCATCAGCCGGGGGACGGTCGCGGGTGAAAACCTGTTGCAGGCCTGGGGGGTGGTGGCGAAGGGAGCGGGCGAGAAGAAATAGGGTGCTGCCGGTGTTGCAGTGGCGGTGGTTTATTCCCCGAGCCACCAGCGCCGTTCAGGCAGCGGCTTGCCGGCGAAGAGCTTGAAGGGGGTCTGTTCCAGGCCTGCCCGCAATTCGTCGATCGAATCGGTGAGCAGGAACCGCTCAATGTCATCGGGATCGATGGTCTTCGCCTGGGCCATGCCATTCCGGATGAAATCGAACAACGGATGCCAGTACTTGACCCCCATGAAGATGATGGGGAACTCGTGCATTTTGCCGGTCTGGACCAGCGTCGCGGCTTCGAAGGCCTCGTCGAGTGTGCCATAGCCCCCAGGCAAGATGACAAACGCCTGCGAATACTTGACCAGCATCACCTTGCGGATGAAGAAGTAGTGGAATGAGATGAGGCGATCGATGTAGTTGTTCGGGGACTGTTCTTTGGGCAGGATGATATTGCAGCCGATGGAGTGCCCGCCGGCTTCCTGGGCTCCGCGGTTGGCCGCCTCCATGATTCCCGGGCCGCCACCAGTCATGACATTGAAGCCCAGGCGGGCGATCTCGGCACCCACCTGGCGTCCCAATTCGTAATACGGGTGACCGGGGGGAAACCTGGCCGATCCGAATACGGTGACGCAGGGGCCAATGAAGTGGAGTTCGCGGAACCCCGCCAGGAACTCCCAGACGATATGCAGCAGGGACTTGAACTCGGCCCATCGGGAACGGGGCCCCTCGAGCAGGCGGCGGTCCTGTTCGCCCCAGTTCCGGCGCCAGCGGCGGGGGAGTTGACGAGGCCCGGCTGGGGGGGCTTCGGGAGGGGGGGAAGGGATGGAGTTCTCAGACGCTGGCGAACCGGACATGAAAATTTGTGAACTGGGGGCTGGGCGAAGGGGGGACGGGGAGATATACTGATGGGCAGTTCGCCGGGGGGAGTCTCGGGAACTGACTTCAGGACCCTGTGATCAAGAGAGTTGAGACCAAATGGCGGAGTTTGTCGACATCGATGGAGTGCGGGTTTTTCTGGGGAAACCCGATGCCTCGGATGGCGAGTGGATTGGGCAACGGGAAGTGCTGAAGCAACTGCTGGCGTGTTGGCTGGTGGTGGATCGACGGGATTTGCCCCTCGCGCCACGCATTGTCGGGATGCCGGGGATTGGCAAGACCACCCTCGGGATGGCGGCCGCCCAGGTCCGAAAACAGCCATTGTATATTCACCAGTGCACTGCGGATACCCGCCCGGAGGATCTGTTGATCACCCCGGTGTTGGCCGAGAGTGGCAAGATTGTCTATCACGCGTCGCCGTTGGTGACCGCGATGATCAAGGGGGGGGTGTGCATTCTCGATGAAGGGAACCGGATGAACGAGAAGTCGTGGGCCAGCCTGGCCCCGCTGCTCGATCACCGGCGGTATGTCGAGTCGATTGTGGCGGGGATCACCGTGCCGGCCCACCCCGACTTCCGGTGTGCGGTCACGATGAACGAAGACGAATCGACGTTTGAGGTGCCCGATTACATCCAAAGCCGGCTGCAGCCGACGTTGGCGGTCGGCTATCCGAACCGGCAGGACGAACTGGCGATTTTGCGCTATCACCTGCCATTCGCCGGAGAGGGAATGCTGAACCTGACGGTGGAGTTTCTGCAGGCGGCTCACGGATTGAAGCTCGACTTCTCGACCCGCGATGGCTTGTCGATTCTGCGGTACGCCCTCAAGCGGATGGCCCAGGATCCGAAGAATCCTCTCGCGGCGGATGAGGCGTGGCGCGAAGCGGTGGTGCGGTGCCTCGGGGAGGAGGCGCTCAACCTCAAGGAACTGGCCCAGCGGAAACTGCGGACTCTGGGGGGCTCGGCTGTGCCGATGGGCCTCGGGGATTTCTTCTTCGATCCAAACGATCCCCTGCACCCAGACCAGTTCACAGAGGACGACGACTTCGACGACGACGACGATGAGGATGGCCAGTCATGACGCGTCGGGATCCCTCGCTGCTGCGGTTCAGCCCGCGGCTGACCGTGTTGCCGGTGATTCATGGTTCGGGAGATTTCGCGGTCGAGCTGCGGCGGCGGATGCTGTCGGAATCGTTCGACTGTCTCGCGGTCCCCTTGCCCCCGTCGTTCCAGCGGGATGTCGAGGAGGCGATCGAGTCGCTCCCCTCGATTGGGATGGTGCTGCAGCGCGAGCCGGCCGACTGGCAAACGGGCCCGGAGACCGGCGAGTGGCAGCCCCCGAGTGAGCGGGACGAGGCGGAGGAGACGCCCCGGGGGGCCAGTTATGTACCGATCGACCCCTGTCAGCCGGTCATCGCCGCGTTGCGGCTGGCGCTGCAGGAGCGGATGGCGAGGCGGTTTATCGACCTGGAGACGGCGGTCTTCGAGCCGGTGGCCCGGACCCTGCCCGATCCTTATTCCCTGAAGAAGACCGGATGGGAGTTGTTCGCGGCGGCCGTGTTGCCCTTTTCGCGGCGGACTCCGTCGACGCAGTTGGTGGCCCGGGTGCGGACGATGGCCCGCCGGCTGCGCGAACTGGAACAGCAGTTCGCCTCGGTGCTCTGCGTCTGTTCGTTCGACGAATGGCCCCTGCTGCGGCACGAGTACCTGCAGGGGAGTGAGGCGCTGGAGGATGAGCTGGTCGAAGAGACCGAGCGGGTTGCTCCCTCGGCGAATTCGCTGCTGTTTCTGCTCGGAGAGTTGCCCTGTATCACCGGGTTGTATGAACGGGCGCGGGCCGAACTCGATGACGACGAAAATCTCTCGATCGATGGCGTGAAGGAACTGCTGTTGCTGGCGCGTGACCGCGACCGGGCGATGCATGGCCGTCGGGCGCGCAGGCTGACGCCGCAGAAGCTGGGGTTGATGCTGCGGTACGCCCGCAACCTGTCGCTGATCGAACGGCGGATGACCCCCGACCTCTACACGCTGGTTCTGGCCGCGCAGCAGATTGGCGGAGACCAATACGCCGTCTCGTTGGCTGAAGAATCTCGCGAGTATCCCTACAGCCCGGCCGAAGGGTGGCCTGGCATGGATCTGTCGGTGGGAGTGGGGCGGACCAGTGACGGGACGGTGCTGCAGTTGAAGTCGCGGTTGCCCGGGCCGCCCCTGGAATGGCGGAGTCTGCAACTGAAGCGGCGGCCTTCGCGCGAAAAGCAGAAGGACTGGGCGAGCCGGTGGAATCCGCACAACCACTGCAGTTGGCCTCCCGACGATGTGGCGATCGAGAAGTTCCGCAGTGTGATCAAAGACAAAGCGCGGGCGCTGCTGGGTCTCGACCTGGCGCGGACCGAGAAATTCTCGACCAGCCTGCGTGACGGGCTCGACCTGCGGGAGACGCTGCGGAACTGGCATACGGGCGACCTCTATGTGAAGGTCCTCCCGCCGTCGCGCGGCTCGCTCGACTGCGTGGTGATGCTGTTCGATTCACCGGCCGATCCGCGTGACTACCCCTGGCGGGTGACCTGGTATGCCGAGCACCAGGATGAATCGACCCTGGCTCTGTTCGCCACCGATTTCTCGCAGGAACTGGTCGGTCCCGGGATTGGACTGGCGACCTATGGCGGGGCGCTGTTTCTGTTTCCTCCCCGGCCGATTCCCGACATCTGGACCGACCGCCGGCTGCATTTCGCCGACACGTTGGAGGAACGCCTGCTGGCGGCTGGCTGTCTGCACAGCGCCCATCGGCACGTGGCGGTGTTGAGCGAGGCCCCCCCCGGCCCCGCGTGGCGGGAGATCGCCCGGCGGTTTGGCAAGAAACTGCTGCATGTTCCTCTGGCGCAATTCAGCCAGGAGACCATTTCGCAGTTGAGAATGGTGCATGTGCTCAATGGGCAACAGGTGCGGAGCTATGCAGCCGAGTTCATCCGGCGGTCCTGAGTGGTCCGTCGACTGGAACCCTCAACCTCAGTGCTGGGAAGGGAATCTGTCATGAACAAGAGCCTGATTCCGGAAGCGGACCGTCCTGCGCCGGTTCGTGATGCCGACGAGGTCCGGTTGTTGACCGCCCTGCGGCTGCATCTGGTCGACGGAGTGGGACCGCGGACGCATCATGAGTTGCTCGATCACTTTGGAACGGTCGAGGCGGTCTTCGAGGCGAACCGGGACGAGTTGCTCGCGGTGGATGGGGTGGGGCCCCGGTTGGCGGCGTCGATTATCGCCGCACGGCATTCACGCGAGCCCGCGCAGGAATTGCAGCGGTGTCGCGAGCGGGGCTTGCGGCTGCTGGTCCGGGGAGCGGATGACTACCCCCCGTCGCTGGGGGAAATTCACGATCCCCCGGCGATTCTCTACTGCCGGGGAGAATATCGCCCGCAGGACCAGTTGGCGGTGGCGATTGTGGGATCGCGGCGGTGCACGATGTATGGCCGACAGGTGGCCGAGAAACTGGCCGGAGGGTTGGCCCGGGCCGGCCTGACGGTGGTCAGCGGACTGGCGCGGGGCATTGATGGGGCGGCCCATCGGGGGGCGTTGGAGGCGGGGGGGCGGACGTTGGCGGTGATGGGGACCGGTCTGGGGGAGATCTATCCCCCCGAGCATGTCGGTCTGGCCGACGAGATTGCCAGACAGGGAGCGCTGCTGACCGAGAACAAACTGCTGCAGCCGCCGTTGCCCGGGTTATTCCCGCAGCGCAACCGGATCATCAGCGGTATGGTGCTCGGAGTGATTGTGGTGGAGGCGGCGCGGAATTCGGGGGCGCTGCACACGGTACGGCATGCGATGGAGCAGGGGCGTGAGGTGTTCGCGGTGCCGGGGAGAATCGACAGTCTGGCGAGCGCGGGCTGTCACGACATCCTGCGGGATGGGGCGACCCTGGTGCGCGATGTACAGGATGTTTTGCAGGCACTGGGGCCGTTGATGGCCCCGGTGGTGACCGCCACCGACCAGATGATTCTGACTCCCCGGGAACTGAATCTGGATGATCAGGAGCGGCGGGTGCTGAATCTGGTGACCATCGATCCGATCGCGGTGGACGATGTGTTGCGGACGGCCGGTTTCGAAGCCTCCCGTGTGTTGGCCACGCTGACGGTTCTGGAGATGCGGCGGTTGGTGCGCCGCGTTCCCGGCGGGCAGGTGTGCCGGGTCCTTTGAAAACGCCGGATTCGGCCGGGATCCGAAACGATTGCGGGTTTTCCGAACCATGCCGGGGTGAGAGGAAGGTGCAATCCCCTTGCCACAGCCCCGGCGGGGTGCTGAAATCTGGCACAGGGAACCAGGCCGCTTGGGCAGACGGTTCCCGGAGAACTGCCTGACACCTGGTGCTGCTTCATGAAACCGCTGGAAAACAAAGTCTGTGTGATTACGGGTGCCAACCAGGGGCTGGGCAAAGGGATGGCCCGCCGGTTCGCCCAGTCGGGGGCCCGGCTGGCCTTGTGTGCCCGGAATGTGCTGAAGCTGGAGACATTCGCGGCCGAACTGCGCAGCAGCGGTACCGAGGTCTTCGCCAAGCCGGTGGACGTGGCGGCGGAAGATCAGGTCGACGAATTTTTCGAGCATGTCAGGGCGGAGTGGGGGCGCGTTGATGTGCTGGTGAACAATGCCGGTGCATTCGACGGGGGCCGCATCGACACGGTCTCTCTGGAGGCCTGGAACAACGTGATTGGAGCCTGTCTGACGGGGGCCTTTCTCTGCACCCGGAGAGCCTTCGAAATGATGCGTGAACAGGGCGGGGGGCGGATTCTGAACATCGGGTCAATCTCGGCCCAGCGGCCGCGCGAAAACAGCGCCCCCTACTCGGCAGCCAAGTTTGGGGTCTGGGGATTGACCCAGGCGACCGCGCTCGATGGGCGGCCCTATGGCATCACCTGCGGCTGCCTGCATCCGGGGAACGTGCTGGTCGAACGGCGGCAGTCGAGTGGGCTGACCTCCGACACCGAGCCGATGATGTCGATTGAGACGCTGGCGGAAGTGGCCCACACCATGGTCACCCTGCCCCCCGAGGTGAACATGCTGGAGGCGATTGTGCTCCCCTCGCAGCAGTTGTATCTGGGGCGGGGATGAACCGGGTCGAGGTTGACTGCAGTGCAGTTGACCGGGAGACCGATGGGAGTGACCAAGTGCGCTCTGAGTGACAGTCCCGAGCGGGAGCCTTGGATCGCAGAGACGCCTCGGGTCGGGACCATTTTCCTGTTCCCGGAGAGCGGTAAACGGAGTATGGTTCGCGCGTCATGTTCGGGCTGGAATATGGTCCCCACGGTCACTCGCCCGACGCGTCGAAGTCACTTCGCAAGGATGCCTCGTTGCCATGGCCGATTACCGCACGCACGTGATGACCAGCGGTGCTCTGGGAGCGGTGTATGGTTTCTCTTCCACGGTCTTGCTGGGGTTTACGGGAATTCAGGGGGCGCTGGCGGGGGTTTTGACCGGAGTCTCGGGGATGCTGCCCGATCTGGATTCTGACTCGGGGCGGCCGATCCGGGAGGTCTTCGGACTGTTGGCCGCCGTGGGCCCGATCGTGATGATGGAGCGTCTCGAGCATTGGGGTGGCTCGCGCGAGGCCGCCCTGCTGTTGGCGGTCATCTTGTATGTGGCCATTCGGTATGTGGCGTCCGGAATTCTGCAGCTCACCTGCGTGCATCGCGGGATGTTCCACAGCCTGCCCGCCCTCGTGATTGCCGCCGAAATTGCCTTTCTGGCCTACCTCAATGATTCCGTGGCGGTCCGGGGTCTGATGGCGGTGGGGGTGGGGCTGGGATTTGGTTCCCACCTGGTGCTGGACGAGATTTACAGCGTGGCCTGGAACGGGGGGCGAGTGCAGTTGAAGTCGTCGGCGGGCAGTGCCACGAAGCTGCTGGGACCGTCCTGGCCAGTGAATTTTCTGGTGTTTGGCATCGCCCTCACCCTGGGTTATGCCGTGCTGTTGGATGGGGGCTTCACCACACCCCCCGTGGCGGAACGTCCGATGACTCGGGCGACCCCGACACCGGCTCCGAACGATCGGAACCGGATGGCGGGTAACCTGAGCCAGGCACACCATACCGAGGCGGCCGAATCTGAGGCTGCGGACGAGGACGAGGCCGATCTGGCACTCGAACCGTCGCGCTGGCAGCGGACCCGTCGCTGACACCCTGCGGCGAGGGTGAGATTTCCCCGGCTGAAACGGGCGAGGGGGAACGCTGGCCATGACGGGTTGTGGCACCGTCTGTCTACAATCTGGAGCAGCCAGTCACTTCCTCCCGCGACGCCCCGATATGCCATCTTCCTTCGCCCATCTCCTGGATCGCTGCCTGGGGTGGTTGGTCGAACATCGGGCCGCCGGTTTTATACTGGCCTGTGTGCTGACGGCATGCGCCGTTCCCCTCTCACGCCGACTGCAATTTGATCAGTCGATTGAGGCGCTGTTCGCCCAGGACAACCGTCGGCTCGTCGAGTTCCGCGAGAGCCGGGCGCTGTTTGGTGGTGACGAACTCATTCTGGTCGCCTGGCGTGATCCGGAGTTGTTCGACACTCAGGCGAACCTGTTTCGTCCCGCCCGGCTCGAAGTGGTGGCGGATCTCGCGGGGAAGTTGTCGCAAGTTCCCGGCGTTCGGGCCGAGTCGACCCAGGATTTGGCCAGCGTTGTGGGGCGGGCCCAGGGAATGGCGCGGCTGCCGGGACTGGGGACACTGGAACAGCGGACCCGGGAATTGGCGCGGGGAATGGTACTGGGGAACGACAACTTCACGACGGCGGTGGTCCTGCGGCTGCTTCCCCTGGGGAACGCACCGGTCACGCGAGCCGAGACGATTCGCCAGGTTCGTGAGATCTGCGGCAAGTTCCAGCAGAAAACCGGCTTGCAGCCCTCGGTGGTTGGAGAGCCGGTCCAGGTGCACGACATGTTCGAATATGTCGAGCAGGATGGTGGACGGCTGGGACTCTGGTCGACCGTGCTGCTGCTGGGGGTGATTCTCATCCTGTTCCGGAACCTGCGGTGGACCCTGGTACCGCTGGCGGTGGTCTGGGCGACCGTCTTCTGGACCCGGGGACTGCTGGTGCTGCTGGGATTGCGGTTGAGCATGGTCAGCTCGATGTTGACCTCCCTGGTGACCATCGTGGGGGTGGCGACCGTCATCCACATCGTGGTTCGATTCCAGGAATTGCGCGCCGGGCGTTCGGCTCGGGAGGCGCTCAAGCTGGCGATCGTACAACTGGCTCCGGCGATCTTCTGGACCTGTGCCACAACGGCGGGAGGTTTCGCGGCGCAACTGTCGAGCCACATCCAGCCCGTGGCGAGTTTCGGATTGATGATGACCCTGGGAACTCTGCTGGTCCTGCCGGCGATGGCGTTGATTGTTCCGGGGGGAGGGTTGTTGGGACCTGGGGCGGTTGACCCCCGGCCGGTTCCGGGAGGCGGACTGGTGGCACGGGCCCTCGCGTGGCTCGCCCGTTGGGTGGACCAGCGTCCCGGGCAGGTGTGGGGGGTGTTGGGGATCTTGTTGCTGGCGACCCTCTTCGGCTGTTCCCGGCTGACGGTCGAGACCGACTTCAGCCGCAATTTCCGCCCCGACAGTCCCATCCTGAAGTCGATGGATTTTGTGGAGGCGAATCTGGGGGGGGCGGGGGCGTGGGAGCTGAACTTCCCGGCTCCCGCGGTTCTGGATGATGCCTTCGTGGAACGGGTGCGCGATCTGGCCCGCCAACTGCGGGAGTTGCGCGATCCGCTGACCGACTCCCCGGCACTGACCAAGGTGTTGGCCTTCAGCGATGGGATCGACCTCGTACCGCGGGTTCCGTTCGTCATTCCGAACCTGGCGGCTCAGAGCCGGTTGCTGGCACAGTTTGAACCCGAATTCTCCCACAGTCTTTACAACCCTGACTCGGGCCGGATGCGGGTTTTGCTGCGCTCTTCGGAACGGCAGCGCTCCGAACGCAAACTGGCATTGATTGACCAGGTCGAGACCGTGGCCCGTCACGTCTTCCCCAGCGACGTGGAAGGGGAGCGTCCCGTGGCAACGGGCCTGCATGTGCTGCTGGCTTATCTCACGGATAGCCTGCTGGGGGATCAGTGGGTCAGTTTCTTTCTGGCGGCGGCCTGCATGGCCGTGATGATGTCGGTGGCCCAGCGGAGTGTGCGGGTGGGCTTGTTGTCGCTGGTTCCCAACCTGTTGGCGATTGGCGCCGTGGTGGCGGTGATGGGTTGGTTGAATCTTCCCATCAACATTGGAACCGCGATGATCGCGAGCGTGGCAATGGGGCTGACGATTGATTCCAGCATTCATTACCTCGCCGGGCTGCGGCGGGAATTGCAGCGCGGCGATGGGTTTTCGGCCGCCTTGCAACGCACCCAGCAGGATGTGGGGAGTGCGCTTTTGTACGCGAACCTCGCCCTGGTGGCGGGATTCCTGGTTCTGACAGCTTCGAATTTCATTCCGCTGGTCTATTTCGGAATTCTCTCCAGCGTGGCGATGCTGGGGGGATTGCTGGGGAACCTCGTGGTGTTGCCACTCTTGTTGCGGGCGACCGGGGGCGTGCGCGATGCTGACGTGCCTGCTGGCAGCGAGATTGAATCGGGTGTCACGGCGGTAACCCGTTGAAACCCGCGTTGGCGTACCGCCGCCTCAATACTCGAAGCCCCCCACCCGGAGCACAATTCCAGCCGCAGTGATCATCTGCAGGGCCAGCAGTGCCACTCCCGTCCGCTGGCGTTGTTCCGGAGGCAGCCGTGCCAGCAGGTGAGCGGTGATCCAGCACAGCAGGGGAATCAGGAACAGCCAAAGACGGGCCGCCTCACCCCGGTTTTTGCCGGTCAGCCACAGCACTCCCCAGGTGAATCCGAAAGTGATCAGGGGGATCGACCAACCCCGTTTCCGAACCCAGTGGACCGCCTCGGCACAGGTTCCCCAGGCGATGGGTAAGCCGGCCGCGCACGCGAGTTCCACCGGCCCTTCCGCCAGCCATTTCCACCAGGTGCGCGGGTACTGGTCATAAAACCCTGCGTGATTGCGGTAGTTCCACCACCAGATGCTGGGCAGGCTGCAACCGAGGCTCTCGCTGAGCAGGGCGGTTGTCCCGCCGAAGCCAACCGCCGCTCCCGCGAGGGCCACCAGTGATGCGGTATCGAGCACGCGACGGGTTCGTTGCCGGCGCAGGACGACGGCCGCCACCGTGGCACAGCAGCCGCAGACGAGCATCGCGAGGCTCAGCAGCATTCCGAGACAAAACAGGATTCCGGTCAGAAATCCCCATCCGCAGGCTTGCCGTGGTGGGGATGACGCCGCGCGCAGGGCGGTCCAGATCAACCCACAGGTCCACAGGGGGAACAGGGCATCCGACTTGGGAATGAATATCGCCAGAGCCGGGACCACGGGCCACAGGGCTGCCGCCAGCAAAGCGCAGGTTCGGCTCTGAGTGGTTGTGCGGGCCAGGTCATACAGGGGCACAACGGTGAGTGCCGCTCCGGCCTGAACCAGCAACAGCGCCCCCCAGAGCACGGCCCGATCGGCCGGTGTGAGAGGGGCCCCCGCTCCTCCACCGGGGGGGGATTGTCGCGACAGCGTCTGCAGTTCATCAAATGAACGTGACACCGATGCGGGTTCGGTCTCGCGCAGCAGCGGGATCACAGCCGGCCAACGTTCCACCGTGTGGAGCAGAGCGCTGAAGGCCAGGATCAGCCCCGGAGGATGCGTTCCCTGATGCAGTACATCTCCTTCCGCAACGACTTCTTCATAGCGGGCCAGATAAGCGGGCAGATCGTGTTGGTGGGCTCGCGCTGCGGTGAAGTAGCCGGAGGATTTGGGGTAGTACAGGACCCACGCGGCCTTTCCCAGGTCGTAACCTTCGGGACAGGCCTGCTGCAGGCTTCCCAGCCATACAAACCCCAATCCGGCCAGACTGGCCAGGTGGATGACCAGACGGGAGGGACTCCAGGATTCCACCGCCTCGCACGCACGCCACACGAAGCCCAGGTAAATCAGCCCGACCACCGCGGGGATCAACAACCGCCAGACCAGAGGTTCCGGTGAATCAATCCGCGGCCAGACCCATTCGCCGGGAATTCCCAGCGGAAGATTGGTGTTCCAGACAACATGCATTGCAGCCCAGCAGGCCAGCAACAGAGTCCCCGCAAAGCCGAGTATCCGCGAGAGGAAGAGCGGAGGCTGTGGGGGGGCCGGGGTCGACATGGAAGTGAGGCTGAAGAGCAAGCGACGGGCGGAAACAGAACACGGCCCGGTGAAGAAAGCCATCACCGGGCCGTGTGAAGTTCGCAATTGGATTGCCGCCCTGCAAGGGGTCACCCTGCACGGGAAACGGTTCCAATCAATCGATCGACGGGACCATCACCTGGGCGGTCAGGACCTTCCGGATCCGTTCCTGGCTGTCCTGCAGGTGGGCCCGGGTGTAGTCGTCAAGTTTGACGTCCTGGGCCGCCAGCAGGGTGGTGATCTGCTTGTCGATGTCCACCAGGTGCATCCGCACCAGGGTGCGCACATCCTCGGGAGCCGCTGCACCACCCAACAGGGCGGCCAGGCCGCCGCCGCCGCCCGTGAGATTCCCAGCGAGCCGTTTCAACGCTGTCCGCTGCAGGTTGCGCCGCAGAGCGTTGATATAGGGCTTGCGGTTGGTGTACTCACCCGGCTTGGGGGCCTCGCGGATCTCGGTGAAGATCCCGTCGACCAGCATCCGCAGGTGCTCGGCCAGCGTGTAAACGTCGGCTTCGACCGCCGACTTCAATTCGAAGTCACTCAGGCGGGTGAGGGTGTTGGTGGCCAGCAGTTGGTTGAGAATGTTGCTCTGGGCATTGGCGATCTGCTGCTGTACCGGGTAATCAAGCCGGGCAACGTCGCGGGTACCCCAATGGCTCCAGCGGCTCGAGGCGAGCGAGTTGAGCACGTCAGCCGGAGGCAGAGCGGGAACATTGAAGGCCGAGTCGGTCAGCAACTTCATGGCTTCACGCTGCTTCGCCGCCTCGACGGGAACAAACGGCTTGCGACCGTTGGGATCCCCCTTGTGGTCGCGATGGACGTACACACCACCGGGGAACCGGGCGACGTACGAGAGCGTTTGCCAGTACTTGCCAAACAGCATGCCGAAAGCCTGCCGGGCCCGCTGATAGCCATCGCCATCGACGACCGCCCGGTCAACGACCTGAGCCCACAGTTCGGAGGAAGTCTTGGTCTCACGACGGGCGAATTCGAGGGGATCTTTGCCGAGGTCAAACCGGTTCGACAGGGGATCGGAATCGACCGAACCGCGGGTGTCTTCGTCGGTCAGATAGTCGAGACCGGGTTCCCCGCAGCGGGAGGCAATCTTCTTCAGTTCTTCGGGTTCATTCCCCATGATGGGCTTGTAGCCGTACTCAATCGCCCAGTAGTCGTAGGGGCCGAGAGTGCCGGTGTAATACAGCCCCTGCTTCTGCCCCTTGGGAGCGATATTCGTGGGGGTGTAGTCCATCACGCTGGCGACAGTGGCTTCGCCGACGGCAAGGGCGGGATTGTCGATTTCGGCGAGGGTCTTCCAGGAGCTGGCTTTGAAGTTGTGACGCAGCCCGAGGGTGTGTCCCACCTCGTGCATCACGACCTCCTTCAGGCCCTGGGCGATGAGCTCGTCAGGAACCCCGCCGACCGGAGCGTCAATGTCGCCCCGCAGGAGCATCACCGAGGCGGCGAAGCCGATCTGGCCTCCCGCCTGTTGGCAGTAGTCGCAGCGTTCGCCATGGCGGTGGTTGTGAGGGCTCTTGAGGACATCACCGAAGGCCTTCAGACCGGGGTCGACCGGCTGACCCATGAGGGCGGCCATGTCGGCCGAGGTGAAGGTCTCGTACTGCTGCTTCCAGGTCGACAGGAAGTCGGCGTCGAAAATGATGTCGGCGTCAAGAATCTGCCCGGTGAACGGATTGACCCGCGAGGGGCCCATCGCAAAGCCCGCGTTGGCGGTGATCCACCGGAAGAAGTTGTAGCGGACGTCTTCGGGATCGATATCATCATTGTCGCGCTGGTCGCGGACCTGAACGGCCGAGTCGTAACCGAGCTTGGCAAACGCCTTGTTCCATTCTTCAATCCCGGCCCGGATGTAGGGACGCAGGTTGATGGGGGTGGTCTTCTCGATGTAGAAGACAATCGGCTCTTCAACGGGCGAGAGCTTGGCCGCGGGATCCTTCTTCTTCAGGTGCCAGCGGTTGATGAACCGCTGGAAGTTCTCGTCGGCCTTCTTGTCGCTGAAGTCTTTGACAACCGTGAGGAAGTAACCAACCCGGTCATCGGCGACGCGGGGGCGGAAGTCGTTCTGGGGAAGCCGACTGATGCTGTAGTGGACCGCGACCTGGGCGCCGCGCGCATCGGGAACAGTGTCGAGTTCACCCGAGCCGGAGTAGACGGCGTTGATCTCGATTTCGGTGTTGGTCGGGTAGCCCTTCACTTCGCCGACCGTCGACCGGTCGGGGCTGAAACCCATCCCAATCGACCGGCCGATCTGCTGGTCATCACTGAGAAAGATGCGGGACATGTCGACCAGCGAGCCGCCCGAGGGGGTGGTGGTGACGATTGGCAGGGCGTACAGGATGCTGTCGCTGTAGGCCATCTTGACAGCCGCGGATTCCGGGCTGCCGGGGGCCGCCTTGAAGCGGGGATTGCGGCGGACAATCTGCATCTTCTCGCCGGACTTGTTGAATGCCCAGACGGCATCGTCGCCAAAGCCCCAGCTCATACCCCCCAGAACCTGACCTGCACTGATTCCCTTGGCGATGGAGGTGATGACAATGAGGTTCTGGTTGAGCAACCCAGCCGGGACTTCGGCCAGGATCTGCTGGTCCTTGTAGTAAATGGGGATCAACCCATCGACCTTTTTGGCACCGGAAGTCGCGGCCTCGAAGGGGCTGCGTTGGGGCGGGCTGGCGGGTGGGGGGCTGGCTCCCGGCCCCTGGGCATGCAATGGGCCGCTCAGCAGGGCCCAGGCGGTCAGCCCGGCGGCCGACCAACGACACAGACGAGACAGCAACATGAAAAGACGCTCCAGGGGAAGTCAAAACTGAAGGAGTAGGCTCTCAGGAACACGCACCACGGTTCGTCCAACCATCCGCTTGAGGAGAGTTCTGAACAACTGGGCTGTTTCCACAGAATAGCCAAACTTTGACGGGGTGGGGCCGTTTTTTCCTGAGAAGTCTCTTATTCTACGCTGGTTTGTCGCGAGTTTGCGGATTTGATCGACTCCCAAGAGAGTTTTTTTCGGCCTTTGTGCAGTTTGCCCAGCCTGCGCAGTATTCCTGCTGGATTTGAGTCGACCCTCTGATAGGATGGAGTCTGGTCAGGTGGCGCCCCGCGATGAACACCGTTCAGTCCGGAAGCGGATATATGGATTTGTGTTCAGGTGTGGCTGGAATATCATTCGGCAGCGTGCTGTGGGAGGTCTGTTAGATGGATGTGGCCCTGCGGGACTGTCCGGCTTGCAACGCCGTGGTGATGGGGGATGAGACCAAGTGCCCGGATTGCGGCGCTGAACTCCCCGCTCTGCCTGTTCCACCTGTTCCGACGCGGCCACCTGTCGTCAGCGATGTCGGTCGTTCGGGAGGAGCCAGTCGAGAGACTCCCTGTCCCCAGTGCGGGATGATGCTGCCTCAGGGAGTTCTGCGTTGCCGCGATTGTGGCGCCTATCTCACTCCCGAGATCGAACAGGCGGCGATGGCCCGCATGGCGTCGCGGATGTATGCCGGCCGAACGACACCGGGTTTTTCGCTGCCGATTCAAACCTACACACCGGCCGAATCGGGTTTCTCGACCCTCGCCGACGACGATGACTTTGATCTGAATCCGGATATTGGGTTTTCGGAGGGGGGGGAAGACGACGTCGAACACGAAATTCCGCTGGCACCTCTGCAGGAACTCGACTCGGGGTTGCCGGACCTGTCGGGAGATAATTTCGCCCTGAAGGAAACGGGGGATGAAGCCGAACCGCCACTCCTGAAGCCCATTGAGGAGACCCCGGTTATCCGTGCCGATCTTGTCGAACCGGAAGAGGATGAGTCCGATCTCGACTTTATCCCTGTGGCCGGAGTGCCGCTGGAGCAACAGGCGAGTCCTCGCCCGGATCCACCGTCGAAAACGCCCTCGACTGAGAACGCGATTCCCGTGGTGGGTGAGGCAGAGCCCACGGCGAAGGCGGTTGTGGCCGTGCCGAGTCACTCCGAGACGGCGGGGGGCGACGCGCTGTTGAACACAGCGCTGCAGGAGCAGCAGGAATCGGCGGATCGTGCCAAAAGCGGCCGGCGTCGACGCAGCCAATCTGCCGTCCTGGCTCCGGGGCGTTTCCTGGTGTATTGCCCGAAAGGCCACCGCATACAGGTTCAGGAGAAGCATCGCGGTCGAACGGGACGTTGTCCCAACTGCAAGACGATTTTCTTCGTTCCTTCGGCGGATTCCAGCGCTGTGAACGGCGATGCGCCTCTGGCCGTCGCGGGGGAATCGGGAGAGTCCGAAACACCCGTCGCTCCTCCCGTGGGTTACACTCAGTGGATCACCGACGTCTTGATCCACAGGGTTGTCCCGCAGAAGCTGAAGTTGACTCCGGGAAGCCTGGTCGCCGAAGGGTTGCCCGCGGACCTCGGTATCAGTGCCGACCATGTGTTGGTCGCAGTGCTGTTCAAAGGAGGGGGGCCCTTCCGGGCGATGCAGGAGCCGAAGCAAAAAGCGGCCAATCGCAAGGCGATGCTGGAGCATTTTTCCTCCGGAAAGGCGCTGGTGGAACTGAAACTGCCCGAGCAGTTGAGCCTCTCGGGCAGCCAACTGCAGCAACTGAAGATTGTGCAGCCGACAGTGCCCGGACAGGAGTCCTTGTTTGCCGACGTTCCGGTTTTCGGCGAAGGTCGGATCGGACTGCGTCTGCCTGCCCTGGATACCGCGACCGAGAAGGGATACCTGAGCCTCGGATTGAGCCAGTTTCGGGCGTTGTCGGAGTGTCTCGGCGAGGTGTATGGGCTGCAGGACCTCGGTGCCGGGACGAACATCCCGCTCGAGGATGAATTGGAAGAGTACACCTGCCACTACAGCGAGTCGAAATTCCAGGCGATTCCCGAGAGTGTCTGGCCGTACTACAAGGCCGATACGGCCCGTCCGGCCGTGGTTCTGGGTCACAAGTGCGAGAAATGCGGCCTGATTGTGAGTGAAGACAGCCGCAAGAAAGAAAAGGTTGGCGGCAAATCGCCTGACAGCGTGGCCAAGGCAAAGTGCCCCAAGTGCAAGCAAAAGATGGGGAATCACCAGCTGCGGGGTTTCCCTGAAAAACCTGCGATGTGAGCTCCGGTGGGGGACATGAGTCGCGCCAACGGCTGTGGTCCCCTGAAGAGTAGTAGAGTCAGTGGCCCGGCGATCACTCCTGGGAGTGATTTCGCCGGGTCGTGTTCCGCCCACGCGGAGATTCTGCGGCTCTTCCAAACCCCGGCCCATGAAACAGACCCCCTTGCAACGCTGGACCAGTCTGGTGCTGGCGGGGGGCTTTTTGTGCCTCTTTTGTGTGCTGGGAAGCAGTTGGTTTTGGCCTAAGCTCCAGGCTTTTCTGGCGCTTCCGTCCCCAGCAGTGCAGACCAGGTCACCTGTCGATAATCCCTGGCTGACGCTGCAGCGGTTGGGTCAGGAGATTCCCGCCTCGGTTGTGCGGATCCAGGCTGGAGACCAGGGAGAGTCCACGATCGGGTTCGGCGTCATTGTCGATCCCCGCGCCTACGTGCTGACATCCTGGACGCTGGTGCGTGGACGGACGGTTGTGCCCTTGCGGGTGCACGCGCCCCCAACACAGCCCGAGTTGGGACAAGTCTCGGCGCGGTTCGTGTCCGGGGATGAGTTTTCGGACATCGCCATTCTGGAATTTGTGCCACCGAACCCGGACTGGATCCGTGTTCGCGGCATCGCTCGACATCCTCCATTTCCGGGACAGGTGGTGCTGGCGCTCTCCGATGTCGATGACCCCCAGATCGGACTGCAGTTGGGGCAGGTGCTGAAGCGTGGTTCGATGGGGGCCCGTTCGGCGATTCATGAATTGGACCTGATCGGCACCAACGTGGCGACTGGGGGGAATGTCGGGGGGCCCTTGCTGACAACAGAGGGGGAAATCCTGGGTATTTGCATTGCCGAACATGCGGCTCATGACGAGCGCCAGGGGCATGCCGTGCCCGCCTTGGCGGCCGATGCGATGGTGGGCGACCTGATGCGGTTCGGCCGTGTGAGGAGGGGCTGGATTGGGATGTTTGCCCATGCTGCCTGGAGGAAGCACGAATCGCAGGCGCAGTCGTTGGTGGCCCATGTCGACTATGTGGTGCCCGGTTCTCCAGCGGATCTGGCGGGGCTGAAGTGTGGAGATGACGTCCTGTTGGCATCGCAACACATTCCGGCCCGCAGTCTTCCTGAGTTGCAGCGGATGATTCTGGCAACGCTGCCCCCGCAGACGTTGGAACTGAGTGTGTTGCGGCGAAATGCGTTTGAGGTACTGACGGTGGCGGTCGAAGATCAGCCCCTTCTGCCCCCGGCGCTGCCGGGAGAGCGGGAGTGGGGTCTCTCTCTCGCTTGTCCACAGGAACCGGTTGAGATGGATCCGGATTTGCCGCACGGAGTCGCGGTACGTGAAATTCACGAGGGAGTCCTGGCGGGAAAACTGGGGCCTGGGGATCTGATCGTGAACATCAATGGCATGCCGACTCCAGGTCTGGAGACCTACTGCGTGCAGGCCGCCGCGGTGCTCGCTTCACGGGTTCCGGTTCACTTGCAGGTGTGGAGGAAAGGGGAGTCGGCGTTTCGAAAGATTGAATTGACGAGTCTCCGGGAGGTTGGAACGGCGGCCGTGACCTCGGCCGTTTCGCCCGACTCGGAATGATGTGGGCTGGCCTCTCGCTGAAATGGCCCAGTCGATTTCCGATCTTCTCCCGGATATAGTGAATGGTGGGCCGTTCGGGCCCCAAGGCCCACTTTCATGATGCCCCACACCTCGCTCATTTGTTTCCTGGCCAGTTATCTGGTGGCCTTCGCCCTCGAGACTGTCTGCTTTCGCCGGCCGAACCGATGGGCACGGTGGGGGGGGCTGGCGTTTGCCTCGGCTGGACTGCTGGCCCATACCTGGTACCTGCTGAATCGGGGTTATCAGGCGAGTCTGCCGCCTCTCCTCGCGTCGACTCACGACTGGATGCTGGTGGTCGCCTGGCTGGCCATGCTGGTGTATCTGGTTTTGGCGGCGGGGACTTCCCGCTTGAATCTGGGGGTTTTTGTCTACCCCCTGGTGCTGCTGCTGATTGGCGTCGCCTACAAGCTTGATCAGGTTCCGAATACCGAATTGTATGTGGCCCAGGCGCGGCGGAGTTGGGGGCTGCTGCATGCCAGCCTGCTGGTGTTTGGCGTTGTCGCGGCAGCCGCCGGCTGCCTCTCGGCGCTCATGTACCTGCTGCAGCACAGGCGTCTGAAAACTTCGCACGCCGAACGTCAGGGATTCCAGATGCCCAGCCTGCCCCGGCTGGCCTCGGCGAATCGGTGGGCGTTTGTGATGTCGTTTCTGTTGCTGACCCTCGGCTATGCATCAGGTCTCTTGTTGTCATTCTCCGCTCCCTCGGCCGGGTCGACGGTGGCCCTGTCGGAGCCGATTGTCATTCTCAGCGGGTTGGTCTGGTTGCTTCTGGCTGCCGCTCTGGGATGGTTGTTGATTCAGCGGGGACCGGCGGGGCGACAGGTGGCCTGGTTGACGATCGTCGGGCTGGGAGGAGTGCTGTTGACCATCTTCGGTCTGCAACTGGTGACAGGCCATCTGCATCGCGGTGGGCGGACAGCTGCCCGGGTGGGTGTTGAAACCCAGGTGCGGCAGTGATTCAGCCGGGGAGTGAAAAGCCGGGAAACGCTCTGGTTCCGGGGAGGCTTCCGTGAACCTGCAGGTTGTGTATTGCAGCCACCGCGCGTCGGGGTTGGCTCTGCGCGAGCGGCTGGCATTCTCGAAGACGCAGATTCCGCAGGCGTATGCCGCCCTGAAGCACGCCTTCCCCAGAGCGGAATGCGTGCTGTTGTCGACCTGCAACCGGGTGGAGGTCTATACGGCCCAGGAAGATCCCGACCAGATTCCGGGCCACCAGGATCTGGCGAGGTTCTTCGCCGAGTTTCATCAACTGCCAGTCCACGAATTCTTCGACGACTTGTTGGAACGGTCGGGGCCTGATGTGGTCCGTCACCTGTTTCAGGTCGCGGCCAGTCTCGACAGCATGGTGTTGGGAGAGCCGCAGATTGTCGCACAGGTGAAAGAGGCTTATACGCTCGCGCAGCAGCATGCGGCGAGTGGCCCACTGACCAACGCCCTGTTCCAGCGTGCGCTCGGGGTGGCCAAGCGGGTCCGGACTGAAACGGGTCTGGCCGAGGGACGTGTGTCGATCGCAAGTGTGGCGGTGGGAGAGTTTGGCCGACGCATTTTCGACCGGTTTGATGACAAAACCGTGCTGGTCATCGGTGCGGGGGAGATGGCCATCGAAGCGGTTCGGTATCTGCAGGATGAAGGGGCCCGCCAGATCTGGGTCTGCAACCGTACGCTCGATCGGGCCCTGGCCCTGGCGCAGGAGTGGGGGGGGCAGGTCCGTCCCTTCGAACGTCTCGACGAGTGGCTCGCCCAGGCCGATGTGATTGTCTCCACGACCGGCGCGGAGCCCTGCCTTGTTCCTCGCGACCGGTTCCGGCTGGCGCGGCAGAAGGGGGCCTACAAGCCGGTGTTCGTGCTGGACCTGGGGGTGCCCCGCGATTTCGATCCCTCGATCCGGGATCTGGACGACAATGTGTTCCTCTACTGCATCGATGATCTGCAGGCGATCTGCGAGCGGAACCGTCGGGCGCGGCAGCGTGAGGTGGATCGGGCCCTGGTCATCATCGATCAGGAAGTCGACCGCCTGATGGGGGAACTGCATCATCAGGCGACCGGACCGATCATTCGCCGGTTGCGTGAACAGTGGCGGCAGGTCGTTGATCAGGAGACGCGGCGATTGTTCCAGAGGTTGCCCCATCTCGAGAAAGACCGGGCCGACATCGAACGTTCAATTGAGCAGATGGTGAACAAACTGCTGCATCCCCCGCTGGAGGCCCTGCGGGACGAGGCCCGGGAAGGAACTCCCCATGGTCTGCTCGACGCCCTCCGGCGGCTGTTTCGCCTCTCCGATGGGTGAGAGGACACGGGGGCCTACAATCTTGAGTCCGCAGTCGGCTGGAACGGGCTGTGGCGGCTTGTTCCAGGCAAAGTCGAGCGTTAATCTCGGCCTCCCCGAACCGGTTCCCCGACAGTTCCCTCGCACTCTTTTTGACGCGGAATTTTCCCGATGCCAGTTGCCCAAGAGACGGTCTTGATTCGCGTGGGGCACAGCCCCGATCCTGATGATGCGTTCATGTTCCATGCTTTGGCGAACGATAAGATCGAGACTGGTCATTATCGGTTCACTCATGAATTGCAGGATATTGAAACTCTCAACCGTCGGGCGCTGAAGGGCGAACTTGAGCTGACGGCCGTCAGCCTGCATGGGTATGCTTTCGTCACCGACAAGTATGCTCTGTGCTCGTGCGGCGCCAGTATGGGAGACAATTATGGCCCGATGGTGGTCGCACGGCAGCCCTGGAAGATTGAGGACTTGAAGGGGAAGAAGATCGCGGTTCCCGGTACCCTGACAACCGCCTTTCTGTCGCTCAAGCTGCTTTTGGGAGACTCATTCCACTTCGAAGTTCATCCCTTTGACGAGATTCTGAATATCGTCGCTGCGGGCAAGGCGGATGCCGGCCTGGTCATCCACGAGGGGCAGTTGACCTACCAGAAGCAGGGATTGCATCTGGTGGTGGATCTGGGGTGCTGGTGGCACGACCAGACCGGGCTGCCGCTCCCCCTGGGAGGCAATGCGATCCGACGGGATCTCGGCCCCACCGCCATGAAGGAGGTGACGGAACTGCTGCGGGAGAGCATCCGGTATGGCCTGGATCACCGTAAGGAGGCGCTCAAGCACGCCGAACAGTATGGCCGCGACCTCGACGAGGCCCGGACCGACAAGTTCGTGGGCATGTATGTGAATGACTGGACAATCGATTTTGGACAGCGTGGACGCGAGGCGGTCGCCACACTGCTCGATCGGGGTTATCGTGCCGGGATCATTCCGAATCCTGTGCAGTTGGAGTTCATCTAGGCCGGTTCGTCGGCCGGGACATCGGTTTCCTGTTGGCACGTGATCGCTGTTCAATGGAAGTCCCGCGATCCGGGAGTGGCCCCCCGGGGGATGGCGGCGAGGTCTTCGAGACGATCCACCAACACGTGGATCGTCTCGTGCTTTTTCTGGAGCACACCCCAGGCCACAAGGGCCCGGGCAGTGCGGGCTGGCTTGTGGAACCGCTCCCAGATCTCCGGCCGGACGATCAGATTGACGAACCCGGTCTCGTCCTCCAGCGTGACAAACGTGATTCCACTGGCTGTTCCCGGCCGTTGCCGCATCAAGACCAGCCCTGCGACCTTGATGCGGGCGGTATCCCGTTGACGCGGCAGATCTCCGGCCCGAACGACCCGTAAGGCGGCCAGTTGTTCCCGAAAGAACCGCACGGGATGGTCGCGCAGCGACAGGCCAGACGTGCGGTAATCTGCCACCACTTCGGCGAGGGGCGACAGCGGACGCAGCGGTGGACGTGGTTCGGGATCTTCGAGGTGCGCGAACAGAGTCTTTTGCTCCGGGCGACGCAGCACCTGCCACAGCGCCTGTCGGCGTGATTCGGCGAGTGATCCGAGGGCATTCGCCCGCGCCAGGCGGGAGAGAGCCGCGGGGGGCAGCCCCACCCTTTGTCCCAGATCCTCGACCGAGCGGAACAGGTTCGTGCCACGCACGGCCGCGATCTGCCGACCATATTCTTCCCGCAAGCCCGAGACCTGCCGCAGACCCAACCGGACTCCCCAGCGATTGGTCCCTTGAGGAGCGGGAAGGGAGCTGTCGGGTGGAGTTGCTGTGAGGGGCTCGGGGGCCAGTTCCAGAGTGCAATCCCAGTCGCTGTGGTTCACATCCACTGGCAGGATGGCGACTCCGTGACGGCGGGCATCGGCCACCAGCTGGGCGGCTCCATAGAAACCCATGGGCTGACTGTTGAGGAGTGCCGCGGTGAAGGCGGCGGGCTGGTGCCGTTTGAGCCAGGCCGAGATATAAACCAGCAGGGCGAAGCTGGCGGCATGCGACTCGGGAAAGCCATACTCACCAAATCCGCGGATCTGGCGGAAGACCCGGTCGGCAAAGTCAGCCGAATATCCATTGGCGGTCATTCCGCCGACCAGTTTGCGATGGAACTGGTCAATCACTCCGGGGCGTCGCCAGGCCCCCATCGCCCGGCGCAGCTGGTCGGCCTCACCCGGGGTGAAACCAGCCGCCACCACCGCCAGCCGCATGGCCTGCTCCTGGAAAATCGGGACTCCCATGGTTTTCTGCAGCACGTCACGAATCCGCTCGTCGGGGAACTCCACCGGTTCTTCTCCCGCGCGGCGCCGCAGGTAGGGGTGAACCATGTCTCCCTGGATCGGTCCCGGGCGTACGATGGCCACCTCGATCACCAGGTCGTAGAAGCAGCGCGGTTTCAGGCGGGGGAGCATCGCCATCTGAGCCCGGCTCTCGATCTGGAAAACTCCCATGGTGTCGGCCTGGCTGATCATCTCGTAGACCCGGGGGTCTTCGCGGGGGATGTTGGCCAGTGTCAGGGTGTGGCCCTGGCTGCGTTGGACCAGGTCGAAACAGCGATGCAGCGCGGTCAGCATGCCAAGTGAGAGGCAATCGACCTTGAGAATGCCAAGTGTGTCGAGGTCATCCTTGTCCCATTCAATGACCGTCCGCCCCGGCATGGCGGCGTTTTCGATGGGGGTCAGTTCGCAGAGGGGCCCCCGGGTGATGACCAGCCCCCCCACATGCTGTGACAGGTGACGGGGAAAGCCCAGCAGCTGATCAACCAGGGTCTGCAACTGTCGGGCCGTGCGGGATTGCGCGTTCAATCCCGCCTCCCGGAACCGCTGTTTCAGCGTTTCGGCGTCATGCCGGTGTTCGAGTGTCTTGGCCAAAAGATCAACCCGGTCGAGAGACAGTCCCAGGGCTTTCCCGACATCGCGGACCGCCGACCGGGGGCGGTAGCTGATCAGGGCGGCGGTCATTCCGGCCCGTTCGCGGCCGTATTTTTCGTAGACGTACTGAATGACCTCTTCCCGCCGTTCGTGCTCGAAATCGACGTCAATGTCGGGAGCCTCGTTGCGTTCGCGGCTTACGAACCGCTCGAACAGCACGTCGATCTGTTCCGGGTCAACCGAGGTAATGCCCAGGCAGAAGCAGACCACCGAGTTGGCCGCCGAGCCCCGTCCCTGGCACAGGATTCCCCGGCTGCGCGCGAATCGCACCAGATCCCAGACGGTCAGAAAATACGCTTCGTAGTTGAGATCGGCGATCAGTGTCAGTTCATGCCGCAGCAGGTTCTCGACCCGGGGGGGAACCCCCTCGGGATATCGGGTGCGGGCTCCTTCCCAGGCCAGTTGCTGCAGGAACGCCCGCGGTGTCTGTCCCGGAGGGCTGAGTTCCTCCGGATATTCATAGCGCAGTTCGTCCAGGGAAAAGTGACACCGTGACACAATCTCCTGCGTGCGCGCTACCAGTTCAGGAGTTTGCCAGAACAGGCTGGCGATCTGGCCGGGACTTTTCAGATGCCGCTCGGCGTTTGGAAACAGCCGGTCGCCCAGAGCGGCAACCGGTTCTCCCAGCCGAATGGCAGTCAGCACATCCTGCAGGAACCGGCGTTCGGGAACGTGGTAGTGCACGTCGTTGGTGGCCACGAGGGGAACCCCGGCTCGGGCTCCCCACCGCTGCAGGCGGTTGAGGCGGCGGTCGTCGTCGGGAGACAGATGGCGGTCGACGAACAGGTATGCGCGGTCGCCGAACACCTCCCGATAGCGGGCCAGCCAGCCGGGGGGATCGGGGAGTGCCGATGCGGTGGACGAGAGGTGTGTTGGGGCGGTGGGCGCAAACCCGGGCCAACCGGCTACCTGGGGAAGTACCCCCGCCAACAAACCCTCCGTGTGTGTGGCCAGGTCGTCGAACCGCAGGTGGCAGTCTCCCTTGGGGGCCACCCGTCGGCCCCGGGTAATCAGGCGGGCCAGTCGGCCATAACCCGCGCGATCCTGAGCCAGCAGCACCACGGGAGGGGCATCTTGCAGCCAGACTTCGGCTCCCACCAGCAGCTTCAGTCCGGCGGGCTTGGCGGCGGCATGCATCCGGACAACCCCCGCGAGGCTGTTCCTGTCGGTGATCGCCAGGGCGGCCAGCCCCAATTCGACACTCCGGGCAACCAGTTCGTCGGGATGAGAGGCTCCTTCCAGGAATGAAAAGTTCGATTTGCAGTGCAGTTCGGCATACGGAAGGGGAGAGACCGGTCGGTTGGCTTCGGTATGAGGCGCATTTGACGGATGAATGCACAGGGGCCGGCGCTTCCGGGGGGGGAGGTCGGGCATGTCAGTCGAAGACCCCCTGCAAGAACCAATTGTTGGTGGTGTGCTCTTCCTGTTCGCGAAACAGCCAGAAGCGTTGTCCCCCGGTGGTCTCCACCCGGTAGTAATCCCGCCGTGAGTGGGCTCCCTGCCACCAACCCGCCTCAATCCGCTCGGGCCCCCAACAGTGCTGCACACGGTGTTCATTCCCGGTCCATGTGAAGCGGGCCGGGGTTCCCGCCGGAGCCATATCCAACATCTCGATCGCCACGGGGCGCGATTGCAGAGAGAGGGGGCGGGCCAGGGGGGGTAACGGCTCTCCGCGGGGAGTCAGGGGAGAGGCCGGTGTCGGGTGAGGGCTGGTGGCAGGCTGCCCTCCGATGACCAACCCCACAGGATCGTACCGTCCCGCCCACTCGGGTTGGTGCTCCGGGGCCACGCGGGGGCGCAGGACCGCGGTCTCTCCCAACCGGCTGCCCAACCGTTCCAGCAGTCCCTCCCACTCCCGGGTTTGCAGGTGGGGAGCGCGGCTTTCGAACAGGGTGGTCTGCCCGGTTTCCAGCGGAGCGGCTGCCAATCCCTCGATCTGGATGCGGACCACGTCGGCCGGCAGGGGCTGACGCTCCAGCTGCAGACGCAGCAGATCATGCCAGTGCCGGACCTGTGATCGGGGACGAATCGAACCCACGCTCAGTACCACCACCTCGTGTCCGGGACAGAACAGTCGGCAGTCCAGCCGGCGTATTCCCCGATGCTGCCGCTCCAGGTCGGGCAGCAGGTCACCCAGCAGCTCCCAGAGGATGGTTTCGAGAATCGAGCGGTCGGCCACCGGCTCGTCGAAGCTCCAGTCGCGCAGGGCCGGTTCGGGAGGGGCGAGGGGGCGGATCTCTTCGGTACACAATCCGTCCAGCTGATTGAGCCGCTGGAGGATCTCGGGCCCCAATCGGGAGGGGAGGCTGGCCCGGGGAAGTTGCCGCAGTTCCCCCACGGTTTCCACTCCCAGTTCTTCCAGCAATTCCAGCAGATTGGGCTTGAGCCGCAGGGCGGCGATCGGCAGCAGATCGAGCCAACCCCGGCAGGCGGGGTCGGTGGCGGGAACGCCGGCGGGGGTTATGAGCAGTTCTTCATGGGGGCGGGCGAAGTGCCGCGCGAGGCCCCATGCGGCTCCAATTGTGGGAGCCACCGCCAGCCGGACATGGTGCCCCCCCCGTTCCAGATCCTGCAACAACTGCCGGGCCAGTGGTTCTTCTCCACCCAACAGGTGGGCACAGCCATCGAGCGAGACCAGCAGCGCCTCGGGAGCGGGACCCGGAGCGAGGCCCACCAGGGGGCTGTAACGCTGGCACCAGAAAGCCCGCTGCTCCAGGGCCAAGCGGTCCCCCGCCCGGTCTTCCGCCAGAATGGTTGCGGGACCCCCGGTCGAACGGGTGCCCGGTGGGGGTTCCAGCAGCGCCTCGGCTTCGGCCATTGGTTGCCCCACTGCCACTCCCAGGTCGCGGGCGGGCCGGGAAGCAAACCGGACCTCGCGGCCCCGCTGTCCCCGACCGGCAATCACGACTGGCCGGTTTCTCAATTCAGGCCGTTCGAGCAGCAGCCGTTGCAGTGGCCATTGGGGAAACCACAGACACAGCACCCGTTTCATCGCACAGTTCCAGGTCCAGCACTGCACCCGGGGTTCCCCCCCGGCACTGCAGCAACTCAATCTGCAACCGTCGTCCCGACGATTGTGGTTCTGTTCCCCAGGCCGTGCCCGATCCCAGCCGCAGGGAAGGGAGGGGGCTCCCGCGAGATGGAATGAAACCCTCTTGTGGTGAAGCCCTCCCGGGCTGGATCAACCACCGGGCTGCGGTGCGGGCCAGGGGAGGGCGGGGATTGGCCGGGCTGGAGATCAGGCCCAGAGCTCCACCGGCCTCGGCCGCCCGCTGCAGCCGGTGATAGATCCGCTCATTCCACTTGAGGCCGCGACACCAGGCCGCCCCGACCCCGGGGGTCCGCAGGGCTTGTTCGAAAGCCCATAAACCCTCCCCTCGACTGCGCGGTCGCACCACGACAGTGCGATGCAGATCAAGCCCCAGGCTGGCCAGGGCTGGGGGATACAACTCGTGCTGCACATCGACCAACAGCAGGGGGCCACTCACTCCCCGCGACAGCCAGAGAGCCAGCCAGACACCCCCCCCGCCCGGACAGGCCGAAACCAGTTCCAGCAATCCTCCCGTCGGCAACACGCCCTGGGGGAGAAACTGCCGTAGTGCCCCCAGTTGGTGGGGAGCCAGCAGCGTGTCATTCGTGGGTGAAACCTCCGTTTCGGCCTCCCGAGGACCAGCTCGATCGGGTGACAGACAGGCCGCCTGAGGAGTGATCACCTCCGCCGCCCGGCAACCAACTCCGCCTCCGCCCAAGTGTCGTGAAACCATTCGGGCAGCGGTCTGGACCTGGTGAATCGACCGGGTCAGCCGCTGAACGGCTTGCCGGCGCTGAATCTCATCCCCGGTCGATGGCATGTGAGATGGTCGAGAGAAAACAGAGGAAGGACAAACAACCAGACTCTCGACAAACACCCCGAAGGAAAGTCTGCCAATCGTCAGGACTGACTCTCAGAAGGCTGTATGACACACGGTGTGTCTGTGTGAACAGAAGATCTGATCAGAAAATCAAAAATCTTCAGTGTGTTTCAGTAGCCCCTCCAGATCTCCGAAGGTTTCGAATGATCAGTGTCTAGGAGGTTCTGAAACACTATATACCGACGTATATTATGAGAGTCAAGGGTATATTTTTATCGACAAAAACCACTCATCACATCGCATGTGAACAGGTATTTCGGAATGAAATGGTCTGGAAATGCGAAGAGACCAGGACTTGGAGGTTTCTCTGCACAAATCAGGTCGAGAAGAGAGGGGGGAATTTGTTTATCTCTTTCGGCACACGACTGCGGAAAAATGGCTTTGTGAACAGATATTTGATGCAGTCACCAATCTGCTTCATGTGAACTGCAGAGATTCAAAAACACGGGATAAACCTGAAAGTGTGTTCTAAAGTTCACTTTTGGGGACCAATCCCAACCCTCACCTGAAAAGGAGAGCAATGGCTCTTGCCACGCCACTCCTGTCATCTCCAGAAGGGGTGTGGCGAGAAGTTCCCGCATGTCCCATACGGGCCAAACGGAGCGCCGATGGGATACCTCACAGCGGTCCGCGGCGAACTCAAGCAGCCCACCAGCAGGACTGATCCGGATTTCCTGCACGGAACACGAAACCCACCTCGACTTTTCACTCTGAGGGACTGAGCGTGGTCAATAACTCGCCAATTGTGTGACGGCTTTCGAGTGGGTGACGCAAGCGAAGCCGGGAATTCACCCGGTAGTGGTTCCGGCGCCCCTCTTTGGTGATCTGCAAATAGCCCGCCTCGGCCAGTTCCGAAACGATCCGCTGCACCATTCGTTCGGTAATTCCTACCGCTACAGCCACGTCCCGCAACCGCTCGTCAGGATTGCGAAACAAACACAACAACACATGGGTGTGGTTCGTCAGGAAGGTCCATCCGGCAGGTGTCCCCACCTCGGGGGAGAGGCTGGATTTGGAGGAGCGAACAGAAGGCTTCATGACGCTGCCCTGGTACGCCGCTGAAACTGGGATTTCTAATACACGAAAACGAGTTCGTGTATTAACCTGCCCCCATCATAACGATTGGAAAAGACCAAGGCGATACCCGGGGGGTCGAGGTGTCCCTCCCGGGGGGGAAGGGCTCTGGGAGTAGGCATTTCCTTCCGCCGCGACCACTCAGGCACTCCTGGGCCGGCGGGAACTGGCCTGTTGTGCGGGAAAAGGAGGGAATCGCTCCCGGCTATGGTGGGAGATGCTCAGACAGACGAGCGGGGAATGAACCAGGATTCGGCTCCCGTGAGAGCCGCAACAGGCGGTCAAAATTGAGGTCGCCCGGAACGGTCCGACATCCACCCGCCCCCAGTTCGCCACCCCAAACCAACTCCCTGTGAGCAGTCACTCAACCGGGTCAGGCCCAGAGGTGAATCCGTTCGCGCAGGGCGGCGGGCAGCTTGGCTTCCACCGCCGCCCGCACGTTTTTTTCGAGATAACGGGTGCTGAAATGGCTGAGGATGATCAGTTCGTTCTGGAAACGATTGGCCCGCTCGAGAATGTCATCCAGATGGGTGTGCCCGAACTTGTGGATCTTTTCCTTGCGGTGTTCGGGACGGTAGAAGGTCATTTCGGTGATCAGCACCTGGGCCTGGTAGACGGCGGGGTCGGCATCCAGTCCGGCGGGGGCCGTATCGCCGGTGTAACAGACCAGCGGCACCCGGACCTCGTGCGTCACATCTTCCCCTGCGAGGCGCCGTTCGCGAATCTCGTTCTGAGACAATCCCTGCAAATCGGGACGAAGCTTCTTGCGCCGGTCCCAGACAACATAGCCCACTGACGGGACGGTATGCCTGGTGGGAAAACAGGTCACGACATGCTCTCGGGACAGTTCAATCTCGTCCCCTGGTTTCACTCCCACCAGATCGCAGACCATCCGTCCCCGGTCAACCCGCTGCCACGCCTGGAGAATGCGTTGCACCCCTTCGACCACCTCCTGCGGCAGATGGATGACTGGGGGCTCCATCTTCATCATCCTTCGGCGGGCGACGAAGACCGGAATCGCAGCCAGATGGTCGAGGTGAGCATGCGTCACAAACCAGTGCCGCGTTCCCAGGAAACTCCAGGGGCTGCCCCCCAGATCGAACCCCAGCTTCAATTCGGGAATGCGCCAGTAAGATTGCACCGCGGCGCGCGAATATCCCTCAATTGTCAGCGCCTTGTGGTTGAGGGTGCGGACCGGCAGGTTCTTGATCATGGCAGCACGTTTGTAAACGAATCGCGAGAGTTCCGCCAGCGCACGTGTCTGGCCCGAACGGCAGACACCCCCCCGTTCTTCGTGGTTCATCGGGAGTGTCTCCGAGCCCATCAGCGACGGTCCCAACCCCCTTGTTGTCCGGGTGGGGGCGCCTCAGTTCGTCCCCATCGTCTGGACGAGCCGCATTCGAATCGTGGTGGGAGACAAGTTACAGTAGAACTCTTGCAGGGTGGACGAGTCGTCGGCCCTGGGTGTGCCCATTCCCCTTTTGTGCGGTCCTGATAGACCGGTCTGCTGCATTCATGTCTGCTGTGGAATTCCGCGAACTGGGCTCGACCGGATTGCAGGTCAGCCCCATCGCCATGGGGTGTTGGCCGATCGCCGGTGTGACCAGCCTGGGGGTGACCGAAGCTGAGAGTCTGGCCACACTTCAGGCGGCTGTGGATGCCGGGGTGAATTTCTTCGACACCGCCTACTGCTACGGCTACGAGGGAGAGAGCGAACGCCTGATTTTCCGGGCACTCGGGCATCGGCGGGACCAACTGGTACTGGCCACCAAGGGGGGGATCCACTGGGAAGAACGTCGCCAGGCGCGGGATGCACGGCCGGACACGCTGCGGCGACAGTGCGAGTTGAGCCTGCGCCGTCTGGGAACGGACCACGTCGATCTGCTTTATCTGCACGCACCCGACCCGCAGGTTCCGTTGTGCGAATCGGCCGGAGCCTTGCGCGAACTGCAGGACGAGGGGAAGACCCGCAGTGTGGGACTCTCCAACGCCACGCTTCTCCAGTTGGAGGAGTTTCACCAGATTTGCCCGCTGGCAGCTTGTCAGCCGCACTACAATATGCTGCAGCGTGAGATCGAAGCTGAGATCCTTCCGTGGTGCCAACAGCAGGGGGTCTCGGTCGTCGTCTATTGGCCTCTCCTCAAGGGATTGCTGGCCGGACAACTTCCCCGCAACCACATTTTCCCCGAGGGGGACGGGCGTACGAAATACCCCATGTTCCAGGGGAGCGAGTGGCAGCGCAATCAGGATCTGGTCGACGAACTGCGCGTGATCGCCCTGGATGCGGGGCGGACGGTTGCCGAACTGGTGCTGAATTGGACCATTTCGCAGCCCGGAATCTGTGCGGCCCTGTGCGGGGCCCGGCGTCCAGCCCAAATCAGGGAGAACGCCCGCGGGATGGGTTGGCGGCTGACCTCCGGGGAGATCGAAGCCATCGCCGGAGCCCTGCAACGCCGAGGAATCCCGGTGTCCAGAGGGGCAGTCACGTGAATTCCGGAAGAAAGCAGCAACGGGGCGAATCGCTCGGGAATCACCAGCGGAGCTGGTTGTGGGGCCGCAACCTGGTGCGTGAGACAATCCTCTCCCAGCAGTGGCCCCTTCTGGAGTTGTGGTTGGCCGATGACCTGGCCCCGGATCTGGTGGCAGAGCTGACGTCAGGTGCCACCCGACGCTGGCGATGCCCGGTGCATCGCGGGAGCCGGCGGGATCTGGATCGCTTGTGTCACGAAACCTCCCACCAGGGATGTCTCGCCCGCATGGGGCCATTTCCTTATCGGGAGCTTTCCGAGATTGTCGCCGGGTCGCGACGGGATCTGGCCCTGCTGGTTCTCGATGGCATCCAGGATTCGTTCAATTTGGGGGCGATGGTCCGTTCGGCGGCGGCGTTTGGCATTGACGGTCTGATTCTGGGGACGTTGGGGCAGTCACCGGTCACCAGCCAGGCGGCACGCAGTTCGGCCGGCGCGGTGAATCGACTGCCGATCGCCCGTGTGGAGTCACTGCCCCACACCTTGCGGGAATTGCGGGACCAAGGGGTACGTGTGCTCGGCACCGATCCCCATGCGGGCATCCCTCTGCCCCAATGCGATCTGCGGGCTGCTTTTGCCCTTGTATTGGGAAATGAGGCCCGGGGTGTTTCCCCCGAAGTCTGGGATTGCTGCACGGACCGGCTGCGGATTCCATTAACTGCCGAAGTCGAGTCCCTGAACGCGGCAGCAGCGGCCGCCGTGGTGGCCTACGAGTGCTGGCGTCAACGGGGGGGAGCCAACTGAGTGGGATCGTGGCCGAGTTGACGGGCCGGGAATCGGATGGAAAGCCTGTTTCATCCACATTCTGTCGAGCGGGATGGGCGAGCCGGTCGAGAGCCGTCAGGCCAAGGGGAGTCTCAATGTTTTCCCCAGATCATCGAAGAGCGATTCCAGGCAGACCGCGGGGGCGATGTTGGCGTCGATCTGGCGATCGGCCAGCAGGCAGCGTTCGAGCAGATCGACGGTGCGGTCGATCGGCGGCAGTTCGGAGGCCCCCGAACTGCGGGCCCGGTCAGCCAGGGACTGGACGAACCGCGTCACCTGAGAAAAATCGCCGGAGGGATTCGTTCCCCTCGAAAACGACAGCAAGGCCTGACGGTAAAACTCAATGCAGAACCGGATGACCCAGCCGGCATGTGATCTTTGACCCGCACGGGCCGTTGAGGCGGACTCAATCAGACTGCGGGCAAATTCGGTCAATTGCA
>Ga0315899_10000327_pt1 | contig 58569 bp, 49 predicted proteins | sample LakEriMetagenome_2_FD_203518 | JGI IMG/M metagenome (GOLD analysis project Ga0315899, IMG submission 203518) | Freshwater fungal communities from buoy surface, Lake Erie, Ohio, United States - Buoy 4 MA112 | ecosystem: Environmental > Aquatic > Freshwater > Lake | place: USA: Lake Erie, Ohio... | reverse complement strand
CCGGACCACTCGCCCGGCCACTCGGGGGCATCGTCACCCAGCTGGCTCCCCTGCGCCACCAGCCCCGAGTCGCCCCGGAACGCCACGATGATGCGTTCCTGCTCGCCACTGCCCAGCTCCCAGGCACGCCGCGAGGCGGCGTACGCCGACAGGTCGAAGGTGGCGGGCACCTCGAAGTCGGGGTGCTGCGGTCGCGACGCCATGACCGCCTCGCGTATGCGGCTCACGCGAAATTGCCGCATGCCGTTGGCCGTCGGATCGAACGCCACGAGGTACCAGTGACCGGTGAGAAAGACGAGCCCGTACGGTTCCACCGTGCGCGTGGACGTGTCGTTGCGCTCCATGCTGTGGTACTGGAACGTGAGCCGCTTGCGCAGCGCCACCGACTCCGTGAGCACGTCGAAGACGTCGCCATCCACACGCAACACCGTGGCCGCCGGCAGCTCGGCCACGAAGTCCTCGAGGTCGAACTGCAACTTGCGCATGGCGCGCGTGGCGTCGGTGGCCAGCTCGGGGTGACCCAGCGCCACGATACGCGCCGCGGCCCGCCGCAGCGCATGACACTCGTCGGGCGTGAGCACGAGCGACGGCACGGCCGACAGACCGGCCGGACGTCCCCGTCGCGGCTGCTCCCGCACCTCGGTTTCGTTGGGGAGCAGCGCTTCGCACACCAGCAGCAACGGCAGGTAGAAGTCCTGCTTGCGCAGCTGGTAGCGCCCCACGCCGTTCTCGTCGGGAACGGTGTCGATCACCACGCCGAGCTCGCGCAGCTCTCCCTTGTCGCGCTCGAAGGTGCGCAGCAGGCTCTCCTCCTGCACGGAGTCGTCGGCGTACCCCGGCACATCCCGGCGCAAGTCGGCAAGGGACACGGGGTAGTGGCGCGAAAGCAGCGACGCCAGCAGGTCGAGCCAGCGGTGCACTTTGTCGGAGGCGGACATGTCGCGTGACCGGTGAAGCGGGGGAACGAGGGCGGCGGTGGAGCCGCGTTACCGCACGAACAGTGGAACCACGGTCTGACAGAAGAGCGCGCCCACCACGCTCATGGCGAAGCCCCAGAGCAGGAGTTGCCGGAACAGACGCCGGACATCGCACCCCTCGGGCGCGGCGGCAATGCACAACCCGCCAAGCGTGGAGAGCGGGGAGACATCCACCAGCGCGGCGCCCACGTTCACACTGAGGGCGATCTCCACGGGGTTGCCACCGCCAAGTTTGGCCACGAGCCCGGGAATGGCGGGGATGAAGGCGGGGTACACCACCCCCGAGGTGGAGCTGTACGTGGAAATGAGTCCCGTGACGCCGCCCATGACCCCGTTCACCGTCGCCGGGGTGGCCAGCTGCGACAGCAGGGTCGTGAAGAGATCCATGCCGCCCGTCTTCTCCAGCACGCCAATGAGCACGCTCACCCCGCACACCATGGTGATCACCGCCCACGGGACCTGCTTGAGCATGGCGCTGTCGTCGCCGACCCCCAGCAGCACGAGCAGCGCCGCGGCGGCAAAGGCGGTGAGCCCGGGCGGCAACTTGAGCAGCAGCACGGCAGCCACCCACGTCGCACCAACCGCCAGCGTGATCACATGCTGCCGCGCAAAGGGCATCGGCGTGGCCAGCGCATCCGTCATCACCGGCGCATGACGCAGTGCCGGCCCACCAAAGAGCGCCCACGCGACCAGCGCGACCATGGCGTGCGCCGTGAAGTTGGCCAGAAAGACCGCGCCGGCGTGGCCACCGAGCCCGGTCTGCTCCATGAGCGACAGCACAAGCACGCCAATGGCGCTGATGGGCGACAGATTGCCGGCGTTGGCGCCGTTGCCGATCATGAGCACGGCCAGCAGCATCGGCACGCGCGCGCGGTGCGCCATGCCCATGCCCAGCGGCGCCAGCAACGCCACCGTGGCAATGGCGCCGGGCCCCGACGTGCTGATCACCCCGGCCAGGACGAACAGCAGCAGCGGCAGCCACGCCGCATGGCCGTGCAGCAGCCGCAATCCGGCGTGCGTGATGGCCGCCATGCTGCCGTTGGCCTGCGCCACGCCGAAGAGCAGCGTAACCCCGAGCAGCGTGAGGAAAAGCGACGAGGGGAACAGGGTCATGACCTGCTCCACCTTCAACCCGGCCGCGAACACACCCACGCCCCAGGCCAGCGCCACGGCCAGCACGCCCACGTTCAGCCGCGAGGTGAGGCTCACGGCCACCACCAGCAGCAGCGCGAACAACGAGAGCGCGGCCGCGCTCACCGGGCGCCTGCGCGGCGAACCATCAGTCGGCGCGCCACGGTGGCAGCAGATGCCGCTGCACCTTGCCCAGCGCCGTGCGTGGCAGCGCGTCCACGCGCACGAAACCGCGCGGCACCTTGAACGACGCCAGCTGGCGGCGCACGTCGCCGGCAAGAGTATCGAGATTCACGTCGTCACCACACACCACATACGCCACCGGCACTTCGCCGCGTACGGCATCCGGCACGCCCACCACCGCGGCTTCGGCAATGCCCGGCAACTCCGCCAGCAGCTCCTCGATTTCCCGCGGATAGATGTTGAAGCCGCCGGAGATGATGAGATCACTGCGACGGCCTTCCAGGGTGATGTACCCGTCGGCGCTGCGCACCCCCACATCGCCCGTGCGGAACCAGCCGTGCACGTAGGCGGCCGCGTCGGCATCGGGGCGGTTCCAGTAGCCGCGGCACACGTTCGGGCCGCGCACCAGCAGCTCGCCGCTCGTGCCGTCGGGCACATCCTGCAGCGCGTCATCCACGATGCGCACCGCCGTGAGCCCCAGCGGCAGCCCCACCGTGCCGGGGCGGCGCTCTCCCCGATACGGGTTGCTCACGTTCATGAGCGTTTCGGTCATGCCGTACCGTTCGAGAATCACATGCCCGAAGCGTTCCGCAAACGCGCTCAGCACCGGCGCCGGCAGCGGCGCCGACCCCGACACGAACAGGCGCATGGACTCACCAATGGCGCGCGCCACCGCGGCAGGCTGCTCGAGCAGGCGCACGTACATGGTCGGCACGCCGAAGAAGAGCGTGGGGCGGTACGACGCAAACCAGGTGGCCGCCTTGTCGTGCTCGAACCGCTCCACGAGCTTCATGTGACAGCCGCTCAGCAGCCAGGCGTGCACCCCGTTGCCAAGGCCGTGCACATGAAACAGCGGCAGCACCGCCAGATAGCGATCGGCGGGCGTGATTTCCCAGGCGTGCACCAGCGCCAGACCATTCGCCGCGAAGTTGCCGTGCGTGAGCACCGCACCTTTCGAGGCACCGGTGGTCCCCGAGGTGTACACCAGCGCCATGGGGGTCTCGGCATCGAGACCCATCGCACTCAGCGCCGGCGTACGCCCGGTCGCGGCGCCTGCCGCCTCCCGCATGAGCTCGGCCACGTCCCACCATGCCACATCGGTCGGCAGCAGCGAAGCCTGCGCGGCCTCGCTGATCACGGCGCATGGCGCCGCGTCGTGCACGATGTGGGCGATCTCGCGCTCGCGGTACAGCACGTTGATCGGCACCACGATGACGCCCAGCTTGATGCACGCCAGCCACAGCTCGATGATGAACGGCTGGTTGGCGAGATAGAACGCCAGCCGATCCCCGCGCCCCACGCCGCGAGCGATGAGCTGCTGCGCCAGCGCATTGCTGCGACGCTCGAGATCGCCGAACGTGAACGTCGTGAGGCGCCCCGCGGCGTCTTCGAATTCGAGCGCCGACGACTCGGCGCGCCCGATCAGCGCACGGTCAAGGAGTCCCAGCAATGACATGGCGCGGAAGGTACCGGTAGGGTACCACCCGCGCCATGTCGCGCCGCCACCGGCGGTCGCGCCTCACATCGACGGGCCGACTGCCAGCGCCGCCAGCGTCGCCAGCACCGGCTCGGCGAATCCTTCCCGGCGCAAGTCCTCGATGGTGTAGCCAGGGTGCCGCACCACATCCTGCAGCAGGGTCACCAGACGGGAGAACTGCTCGAAGTCGCTGCTCGGGCGCCCCCAGGACTCGGGCTCGGCAGCGGCCGCGAGGCGGCCGCCGACGGGATGCACCGCGTGCGCGAGGGTGGCCAGGGCCAGCGCGTGCTCGAGTCCGCCGGCGTGCGCGCCAAAATGCGGGCGAAGGGCGAGGGGCATGAGTCCGTCCTGTGAATCCGGCGTCGGATTCGGCCAAGGGAGTGTCGAGCGCAGCGTGTACCGCGCCCATGTCCCGCTCCCTGTGCATCTTCAGTGCCGACCGCACCCACCCCGGTCAGCGCAGCCCCAGCTCCTGCACGACCGCGCGCACCCCCGCGAGCGACAGGCCGTCCTCTTCGAACACGATCACGCCAACGAGCGCACGGCTCACATCGTCCGGGAGACGGTCGGCACGAAACACCTGCACGACCGGTCCCGCACTCATGGCGTCGCCCAACCGGCCGCATGCCCACCCCGGCGTGAGCGTGGGCTCGCTGTCGTACCCGTTGACCAGGACCGCCTGCAGCCGCATGGCCGTGGTGCCGCGGTAGTGCAGCACCGGGTGCGCTCCCAGGCTGCGCTCGAACAGGACCTGCCACGCCATGGGACGGGCCCCTGCGTGCCGCGTTCCGGACGCCACGACGATACGCGGCGAACGGGCGAGCACGTGCATGCGTTGTACCGCATCCTGCAGGTCGTCGAGGATGCGCGCCTGACGGTCGCCGGTATCGGGGGTGCCGGTGGGTTCGTTCATGCTGCAATCTTCGTCACCGTTTGCCCCGCAGCCACCCCACGATCGTGTTCACGCTCTTTCTCGTCGTCTTTCTCGATCTGGTCGGCTTCGGGATGATCATTCCCGTCTTTCCGTTCTATGCCGAACGGATCGGGGTGTCGCCCTCGGCGGTCATCTTCTTCATCGGCCTCTATTCGGCGGGGCAGCTGCTGGGGGCGCCCCTGTGGGGCAGCCTCTCCGACCGCATCGGCCGCCGTCCGGTGCTGCTGTTCACGCTGGTGGCCAATACGGTGTCCACCTGGCTCCTCGCCTATGCCGACACCGGACTCACCCTGGCCCTGTCGCGCGTGGTGGCCGGCCTGGCCGCCGGCAACATCTCCACCGCGTACGCCTACACCACCGACATCACCACTGACGCCACGCGGCCCAAGGCGCTGGGATTGCTCGGCGCCGCGTTCGGCATGGGGTTCATTCTGGGACCGGCGCTGGGAGGGCTGCTCGCCGGCGGCACCGACGAGAACACCGCCTCGCTCACGCGGGTGGCGCACACCGCCGCCATCCTTTCGCTCGCGGCGCTGGTGCTGACGGCGCTGCGCCTGCCTGAGTCGCTGCCGCCGGAGAAACGCCGCCAGCCGCATGCGCCCCGGCTGAGCCCGGCCGTGTTCCTGTCGCGACCGGCACTGCGCGGACTGCTGACCGCCACCTTCGTCGTCATCTCGGCCGTGGCCCTCATGCAGAGTGCGTTGGCACTCTTTTCCGCCGAGCGGCTGGGCGTGGGTCCGCGCATGCTGGGGTGGATCTACGCCTTCAGTGGGGCCGTTTCCGTCGCCGTGCAGGCCGGCGTCATTGGCCGGCTCACCGCCCGCTTCGGGGCGCGCCGCCTGGCCGTGACCGGTGTGGTGCTGGTAGCCATCGGCATGGCCGGCATCCCGCCGGCCTCCACCATTCCCTTCCTGCTGATCTCGCTGGCGGTATTCAGTATCGGGTCGGCGCTCTTCAACCCCAGCATCAGTGGCCTGGTGGCCGCCGCCGCCCAACCGCACGAGCGGGGCGGGGTGCTGGGCGCCTATCAGGCCGCCTCATCGCTCGGCCGCGTGGTGGGGCCGGTGCTGGGCAGCGGGGTGGCCAGCCTGGCCGGACTGGGGGCGCCCTTCGTGCTTGGCGCCGCCATCTGTCTGGGTGGCTTGATCTTTGTGGCCCGAGACACGCGACAGGCGAAATCCGAAACCGCAGCGGGATCCTGATCGGGGCGGGGGCGGAGGTCGGATGGTCCGATCGTCGGAAGTCGGACATCGGATGCATGCCGGATGTCCGAGGCCGGAAACGGCGTTCGGAAATCGGAGGCCGGATTGCTCGGTGGCTGGTGCCGCCCCACTCCGACTTCCGACCTCCGAAAGCCGTTTCCCGGTTCCGATCTCGGACATTCATCCGACCTCGGACATCCGACGAATCGGTGGTCCGACGTCCGACGAATCCGACGTCGGACTTCGGGCATCAGTACGGCGTGATCACCGGCACCAGCAGTTCGTCGAAGGCCCCGCGATTCCACAGATCGTTCGCATCGGGACCATCGTCGGTGCTGAAGCCCCCCTGCCCGGCCGCCGGTGTCATCTTGTAGCTCTCCGGCGGAATGGCCTTGGCCAGGTGCTGCACGAAGTAATCCCAGCGACGACGAATGAAGTAGGCCTCGTTGAGGCCGTGCGCCCGGTTGGGCGCCATGATCAGGTCGAAGTCACGGTTCGCCTTGATCAGCTCGTCCACCACCTGGATGGTCATCGCCGGGTGCACGTTGTCGTCCATGTCCCCGTGCATGAGCAGCAGCTTGCCGCGGAGGTTGGCCGCGTACGTCTTGTTGGCCGACGCCGTGAAGTTGTCCTCGCCCCGCCGGGTGCTGTCGCGGCGCAGGAGCCCCTGGTACTTCTCGGCCCAGTAGATGTTGTAGGAGCGATTGTCGTGGTTGCCCGCCCCCGACACCGCCACCGAGAAGAACTCGGGAAAGCGCAGCAGCGCGTCGGTGCTGGCGAAGCCGCCGCCGGAGTGGCCGAAGATGCCCACGCGCGACACATCGATGAACGCATGACGCGCGCCCAGCTGCTTGATGGCCGCGATGTGATCGGGAAGGCCGTTGTCGGTGAAGTTGCCGTAGTAGTTGTCATGGAAGGCCTTCGAGCGCCCCGGCGTACCGAGGTGGTCGATCTGCACCACCACGAAGCCCAGCTCCGCGAGCGCGAACGGTTCCCCGCTGCTCTTGAAGCTCCACGCACCCACCGACCCCACCTGCGGCCCCGGGTAGATGTGCGAGATGATGGGGTACCGCCGCGTGCTGTCGAGCTTGGCCGGCAGGTACATCACGCCGTGAATGTCCGTCAGGCCGTCGCGCGCCTTCACGGTGAACGGCACCGCCCGCTTCCACCCCTGCGCTACGAGCTGTGACACATCGGCCTTCTCCAGCGTGCGCAGCACGCGCCCGGTGGCCGCGTCGCGCAGCACGGTGACCGGCGCCACGTGAATGGCGCTCGCCCGATCCACCACGAAGCGCCCGCTCGGGCTCACGGTGATGTCGTGGTTGAGCGTGTCGGGGGTGAGCCGCTGGATCACGCCACCATCGAGCCCCGTCCGATAGAGGTGCGTGTTGTACACCAGCTGGTCGGTCTCGCGGCCGCGCGCCGTGAACCACACGGTGCGCGTGCCTTCGTCCACGTGCTGCACTGCCCCGACCTGCCACGTGCCGCTCGTGATCTGGCGCTTCACGCTGCCGTCCTTGCCCAGCAGCCACAGATGGCCGTAGCCATCACGCTCCGACCACCAGATCACCTCGCCCGACTTGAGCACGTACCAGCTTTCCGGATCACGCGGGCTCGCCAGCTCCACGTACGTCTTGCCGGTGTCCTTCGCAATGAGCGTGCCCTTGCCGGTGGTCGCATCCACTTCCACCAGGTAGGCCGCCTTGGAGGCGCGCGCCAACCCGCTGATGTACGCCTTGTCCGACGTGGGCGTCCACGTGGAGTCGCGCAACGAGCCACCGATGCTGGCGATATTGAAGCGCACCGGCAGCTCCACCTTGGTGCTGCGCTTCGTGGGCACATCGATCACGTAGTAGTGCGGCGTGGGCACGATGCTGTCACCCGGCAGGGCGTAGGGCTGCGTGAACAGCCGCGGCCGCTGCGACGTGTAGCTCACGTAGGGCATGAGGCCCATGTTGCGCTGGTCCGTACGCACCACCAGCAGCTTCTTCGAGTCCGGGCTCCAGCGCACGTTGGGGCGCCGCGTGCGGTTGCCGCGCAGCTGCTGCTGCGGAGAAATGGCCGTGACCCCGTACGCAAAGTACTCCGCGCCATCGGTGGTGAGGCGCACCGTGTCGCCCTTGCCGCCGCGCGGACGCACGTACAGATCGTGCCCCTGCACGAAGACTTCGAGCTTCTTGTCGGGGGAGAGCACGAACGGGGCTTCGTTGTACGTCGTGTCCTTCGCCACGCAGTTGTACGTCACGATGTCGCAGGCGAACTGCCGCTTCCCCGTGCGGAACTCGATGGTGCGTTCGTCGTCGCCATCGGCGCCGAACCGGAAGGCGCGGAAGGGCAACCGGTCGGGGTCGTACGTGGTGTCGGCAGCCAGACTCATCGTGGCCGCGAGACGCGCGTGGTCGAAGAGCAGGCTGCGCGTGTTGCTCACGGGATCCACGAGGACGTATTCGGCGCCGCTGCGCGTCTTGTTGCGGTACCAGAACCGGTTGCCGTCCTTGAGAAAGGTCGGGGCGACCTCGTCTCCCGTTACCAGACGGCCGGCGTTCCATGGAAGCAGCTGTTCGGCGCGCGCATAATCGTCGGCCGTCACGCGGGCGTGCTGCGCCCCGACGAGCGTGGGAGCCAGCAGCAGGGCGCTGGCCAGAGCAGAACGGAAGAGTACGGACATGGGCGGGGAGGAGAGGGACCACCGGCGCGGCTCGGCTCGCCACGCGCTCGCCCATCAGTGTGCAGGTCGGCGCGCGGGTCATCAACCCCGAACGCCCAAAACCCGGCTACCGCCCTGCGCCCCCCACCACCCGCTTCAGCAGCGTCCCGCGTGGCAGCGCCGTCCCGGCCTCGATGCCGTTGATCACGTACACCTGCTCGGCGGGAACGGTGCTGGGAAACCGCTGCACGAACTGCTGTCCGGTCATCGCCTGGTCCAGCGTCACCAGCTGCACGCGCGCGGGCTGCACATTGAGGGCGGCCGGGTCGGTGAGGGGGCGGAACGAACGCAACGTGGCGTCAATGGCGGGACCGTGCTGGGCCGCCACCTGCGGCACGGTGAGCCCCAGCAGGACGTAGGTCACGTCGCCGTAGCGCACCGCCATGGCCAGGCCGTTCAGCGCCCCCTGCTCGAGTTGCGCATCGAACGCCACCAGCACGGCGGGGATGCCGTTCACCGTCGTTTGCGCCGACTGCTTCACCGTGACGCCCTGACGCTGCAGCAGCCCCTGCAACGCCTGCGTCGGCGTCCCCTGTCCCGGCACCAGCTGAATCTGCGCGCCGTTGTCGGCGCTCACGGCAATCACCGCGTCGGGCTGATTCGAAGTCTTCCAGCCGCCGGGGAAATCGAGCTGGAAGCGCAGGTCGGGGTGAACAAAGCGCGAGCGGTCGAAGAACCCGTTTCGCGGGTTCTCTCCGAAGACCATGTTGTCGAGCAGCCGCAGGTACTCCGCGCGATTCACCCGCGCGTTGGCGAAGGCGGTGGGCGGCGTTTCGGCAATGCGCTGCTGCGCCCGCTGCACGCGATTCCCCGGATCGGGGTGGGTGCTCTGCCACTCGGGAACGCGGCCGGCCCCGCCGCCCAGGCGGCCCAGCGTGGTGAACACCTTCGGCGACTCGCGCACGTCATATCCCTGCGCCAGCGAGTACCGGAAGCCGAGCGCATCGGCCTGCAGCTCGTCGTCACGGCCGAACTTGAGGAAGAGCAGCGAGGCCCCGGTACCCAGCAGATCGCCGTAGCGGGCAATCTGGGGCGAGAAGATGCTCGCCCCCGCCAGCCCCAGTTGCGCCAGCGTGGCCTGGCTCATCTGCGCGGCGCTGTGTCGCGCCGTCACGTGCCCGATCTCGTGACCGATCACCTCCGCCAGCTCGGCTTCACTGTTGAGATGGGTCAGGAGCCCTCGGGTCACGAAGATGAATCCCCCCGGATACGCAAAGGCATTCACCGCCGCATCGTCGAGCACGTGAAATTCCCACGGCAGCCCCGGCCGTTCCGAGGTGGTCGCCATCTGGGTCCCGATGCGCCGCACGAGCGCCTGCACCGCCGGGTTGGCCACCGTGCCAACCCGCTGCAGATCGCCGCGGGAGGCGTCACGCCCCATCTGCACCTCCTGCGCCTCCGACACCAGCGACAGCTCGCGCCGTCCCGTCACCGGATTGGTGGCGCAGGCACTGGTCGTCAGCGACAGGCCGACGACCAGCGAGCGAAAGGGCAGGCGTAAGGTCGGTCGCATGGCAGGCTCCGGTTGATGGGTGCATCCCGCCAACGACCCGAGGCAACGATCGTGCCTCGGGGTGCACATCGGGCCGCTGGCGTACCCTGACGATGATAACATCACTCGTCATCGTGGCCCGCGGCCCGATCCGGAGATTGGCCGTGTGGCGGCGTGACGGAAATTCCGCACTCAGGCGGTACGTCCCCGGGGGCACGGCGTGGATCCGCTCCGGGCCGGACATCTCATGAACGGCACCACACAGCAGGGTGTGAGAGCAGCGCGGGCCTGCAAAGCGCACCGTCCCGAACGACAGCACGCCTCCGGTGCCGTTTCGCACCGGAGGCGTGTCCTGGCCGCCGCAATCGTTACGGCGCGATGGTGTGCGCGAACGTCACGTCGATGTCGGTGTCACCGGTGCACGACGTGGCCGACGCCACCTTCGGCGAATCGTCGTAGTGGCACAGCACGACACGCGTGGTACCTGCCGTGGCCGTGCCGGCCACGGCCTTGGTGAAGCGCAGGCCGAGCGGGCGACCCTGACCGTCGTTGTCGGTCGTCGTGACGGTCACGCCGGAGCCCGTGACGGTGAAGAAGACCCGATGCTCGTTGGACTCGGTCTGCACTTCGGCCGTGATGTCCTCGACCGGGTTCACCAGGCGGTTCTCGAAACGCACGGTCCCGGTGTAGGTCACGCCGCGCACCAGCGCCGGAATGGCCACCTGCGCCGACGGCGCCGTGGGGCCATTGCCGTCGGCGTCGTCGATGTAGGTGGTCAGCGCCGGGCCGCTGGCCGGCGTGAGCGTGAGCGTGACGCGCGAGATCACTTCCGACTCACCGCCGGGGGCCGTGGACGAGTCGCCGCAGGCCGCGAGCGAAACCAGCAGACCGGAACCAAGCGCCATCCAGCGGCGCGACGAGAACTGCTCCATCGTGTGCTCCATGTGTGTGAAGGGTGAAGAGTCCTGCAGGTGGCGCGCCCCTGCGCGCCGGTCAGAACGGCATCGTCAGCCGCAGTACCACATCCCGCCCGGCGTCGTTCACGAAGAGCCGGTAGCGACTCAAGTAGTCGCGATAGCGTGTATCGAGGGCGTTGTTCACCGACAGTGACATATCGGCGCGTCGCCCCAGGAGGGTCCAACGCTGGATCCCCGCCTCGAGCTGCAGCAGCGCATAGCCGGCCGTGGGCAGCGTGTACACGGTGCCGTTGGGCACGCCATCCTGCTGGCGCACCAGCAGCGTGCCCATCCCCAGGTGCCACGATGACGGGTCCTGACCGCCACCACGCGCGCCCAGCAGGCGCGTGTTGAGCGAGAGCCGATCGGCCGGCATGTCGAACAGCGGTTCGTCGGTGCGCCGGTTCGTGCCGCGCACCACGGTGCCGTTCGCGGTGATCTGCACGCGCGTGTGCGGGGTGTACGAGGTGGCCAGCTCCACACCACGCAGGCGGGCATCGGCCTGGGCATACCGGAAGCCCGGGAAGGCACCACGAATGGTCTGTATTGGCTGCGTGGGCTGCAGGTAGATGAAGCCGTTCACGCGGTTGGAGTACGCCGCCGCATCCACCTGCACCGTGCGACGGCGGAAGCGCAGCGTACCCTCCACGCCCACCGACTGTTCGCTCGAGAGCTCCGCATCGCCCAGCTCGTACTGCGCTGTGCCATGGTGCACCCCCTGCGCGTACCGCTCATTGACGGTGGGTGGCCGCCACGCCCGCGCCAGGCGCACGCCCACGTCGAGCCCGTCGCGCACCAGGTACGCCGCGCCCAGCGAGCCCGCCAGGTTGCGCCACGACTTCGTGCCGGCCGGACTGCGAATGCCCGCGTCGGCAAAGGCAATCGTGGTCTGCGCAATGGCATCGCCGCGCAGCCCGGTGTTGATCGACAGACGCCCGATCGCCAGCTCTTCCTGCGCGTACACCGCCCCCTGCCACAGGTCGTAGCCGGGAATCAGGAACGCCTTGCCGAGCGTCTGGTTGCCCTGCGCAATGGCACTCGTGCCCACCGTGCCGCGCCATCCCTTCCAGCGCGGGTGTGTCCACCGCACATCGAGCGCGTTGCTGAACAGCTTGAGGTTGAACGCCGGTTCGTTGCGGAAGCGCAGGGGACCGTGGTTGTCGTACTCGCGGCGGTGGTTGTACTGCAGCCCGTACACCACCTCGAGATCGCCGGCCTGTGCGAACGTGCGTACGGTGCGCACGCGAAACGTGGTGTGCGCCACACGCTGGTTGGGGCGCCCGATGGTGTAGCTGAACGCCGAGTCGGGGGGGGCCCCGCTCATGGCCCGCGCCAGGTCGCTGGCGTTGCCCACATGCGCCTGCCGCAACACCCCCAGCTCGGTGCTGAACCGCGTCAGCGACACCTCGGCGCGTCCCCAGTCGCGCGCGACCCCCAGCGCCACGCTCCCGTTGAGCTCCCGGAACCCGGTGTTGGTGAGATAGTAGTCGGGCGCCCCGCCGTTGCCGGCCAGGCGCGAGGTGAGGCGCACCCGGTACCCCGTGGTGCCGATGCGCGGAAGCGAAAGATCCGCCCCCTGCACGCCCACCGACACGGCGCCCTGCCGGCTGTTGGAGAAGGCATTGAGCGCCACGGTGCCACGCAGCCCCCCCGTGTCGGGGAGCGCCGCGTGATCCACACGCACCACGCCCCCCAGGGCATCGGGACCGTACAGCACCGTGGCCGCGCCGCGCACCACCGTGACCGCGTCGGCTTCGAAGCTGTCGATGTTGGGAGCATGCTCGGTGCCCCACTGCTGATCTTCCTGGCGCAGGCCGCCGTTCATGACCAGCACCCGCTGCGAGTTGAGGCCGCGAATCACCGGTTTGGCAATGCTGGGGCCGAACTGGATGACCGTGACACCGGGCAGGTTCTTGATGGTCTCGCCCAGCGTCTGGCCCCGCGTGGCGGCCAGCGCTTGCGCATCGAGCGTGCTGGTTGCCGCCACTCGCGACAACCGCTCCGGCGCCGTGTCCGCCCGTACGGCCACCTCCTGCAGGACCGTCGTGGCCACGTCGAGATGCACGGTGAGCAGGCGGTCGGCGTCACGCAGGTCCACGTCACGGACGAACGGTGCGTAGCCCAGCGCCCGCACGCGCAGACTCACCACCTGCGGTGGCAGATCACGCAGGTCGAAGCGCCCGTTGCCGTCGGTGCGCTGGCGCGCCGCCTTCTCGGCCACACGGTCGCCGGTGCGCAGGCGCCAGCTCACCACCACGTCCGCGTCGCGAATGGGGCGGCCACTCTCTCCCGCTTCCACCACCCCGTGCAGGTGCCGCAGCGCGCCGTGCGTATCCTGCGCCTGGAGCGGCACCGTCATGGTCATCACGGTGGCCGCCGCCGCTCCGGTCAACGCCGCGCACCGACGTGCGAGCGGCCGGACACTGGCGCGAACGAGAAAGCGGAAGGGGGCGCTCATTACACGTTGAAGCATAATGAGAACGGTTAATCATGAAAGTGCGGCGCGTCGCACGACGCGCCGATCGGTCTAGGCCGAACCCCGGTACTCGCACCCCGACGTACACGTCTCGCGCACCACCACCGCGCTCAGCAGCGGCAGGACCGGCTTGAGACGATCCCAGATCCACACGGCCAGCACCTCGCTCGTGGGGTTCTCCAGGCCGGGGATGTCGTTCAGGTAATGATGGTCGAGCTGGTCGTAGAGCGGCTGAAAGGCCGTCTTGATCTCCGCGAAGTCCATGACCCACCCCAGCGCGGGATCCAGCGGACCGCGCACACGCAGTTCGATCCCGAACGAGTGTCCGTGCAGTCGCGCGCACTTGTGACCGGGCGGGACGTTGGGCAGGCGGTGAGCGGCTTCCACCGTGAACTGCTTGTACAACTCGACGGAGGTGGGGCGGGACGCAGACATGCGTCAATGTAGCACGCGTCTCTCGACCCCTGCGGCTACCTTGTTTGGGCCGTCCGTCCATCGCGCTCGCACGCGCCTCCCCCTTACCCGCCTGTCATGCCGCTGCGTCGCGCCTGTCGTCTGATCTCGCCGGTGCTCTCCCTGCTCGTGGTGGGCGCCTGCGCCGGCGGAACACCGGCGGCCTCGCCCGAGGCCGTGCCAGTGCGCGCCGCACCCGCCGAGCCCGCCCCGGCCCCCGACGCCTCGGGGCTGCCGTCGGGCTTTGCCGAGCAGTTCGCGGCGGCCGACCTGCGCGCCCGGGCAGTCAGCTTCTGGCTGCAGTGCACCGCCACCGTGGCCCGGCTGCGCGCCGAAGGCACCTATGGGCCGGCGGCCCGGGCTCCGCGGGCCATCGTGTGCGAGCGGACGGCCGATGGCGTACCGGTGGGCGGCGTGTACGACATCGACAGCGCGTACACCACCGTACGCCGCCTGCAGCTCGTGCGTCTCGATGGCGCCCGGCCGCGCTTCACCGAACCGCTCGACACCGCCCGCCTGGCGCGCGCCGCCAAGCTCGCCCGCGACGTGGCGGTCCTCGTGCGCCCCACCTGGAACAAGCGTGGGCGCCCCTTCTCGGTGGTGCCGGTCACCGTCGCCGACGGCGCCCTCGAGGCCTGGGTAATCCCGCGGGCAACCAAGGCCCGCAGTATCGTGACCGGCGGCGACGCGGGGTACACGCGCGACGCCGCTGGCGCGCTCCAGCTGCTGGCCGACCGCACCGCCACCTGGACCCAGCTCAATCTCTCCCCCACCGGGCCGCTGCGCCTCTACAGCAGCGTACGGGACGTGGCGGCCGTGAGTGATCTGGTCTCCGCGCGGTTCCACGCGGAACTGGGCCGCGCCGTCACCGTGAGCACGCCGCTGGTCGTGAGCACGCTGGTACCGGGGCTCGATCCAGCCACCGGATCGCGCTTCGTGTGGCAGCACAGCCGCGTCCCCGTGCGTTGACGTGACCGGATCACGCGCGCTCCCGACCGGGAGCGCGCCGGCGGTCGTCAGTCGAGCTGCTCGTACGGAATCTCGGGAAACGGCGGCAGCCCCGCCGCCGCCGCGACCGCCTGCAGCCCTTCGCGGGTATGAAATTCCATGCCGTCGCGGTCCACCAGCACCGCCCCCGCGTGCTGCGGCGCCAGTCGCCGGAATTCCGCGTCGATGAGCCGGAACCGCTCAATCATGCGCTGCACTTCCTCATGCGGACGGCGGCGCAGCCGGATGTGCTTCTCGATCGTGTCGGTCCCCGACGTCAGCACGATGGTGCGATCCGGGCACCAATGGGCGCCCATGCCCACCACCTCGTGCAGCGCCGGGTGCGTCTCCACCGGATACTCGGCGATGTGGGCTTCGAGGGTGATCTGCGCCCCTTCCACCAGCACCACCGCCCCGGGCTCGTCGTGGGTGGCCGCATGGCGGTAATTCGCGTCGTACAGCCGCGCAAAGTATGCGGTCACGCCCACCGGATTGCGCCCGGCCTCGATGTCGGCCAGCACGCGCGGGTCCCATACCCCCTGCTCTCCCTCGCCGTACGAGCCGTTGCGATAGAGATCGCCCAGCTGACGCACGAGCGTGCTCTTGCCGATCCCCGGTCCCCCCACGATGGCGACGCGCACTCAGCGGCACTCCGTGGTGCGGCGAGCGGCCGTCAGCGTGAGGGGAACGATGGCGCGCGTGGGGCCGAAAATGGCGCGGGGCAGGGGAGGCATGAGCACAGTGCGACGCAATCTAGCGGCGTGAGGCCAGCTGAATGCCCGCCAGTACCGTGACCAGCGCCAGCGCAAGGCGCAGCGTGACCGGCTCACCGAGCAGCGCCACCCCCAGCACGATCGCCGTGATGGGGTTGAGCGCCAGAAACACCGCCACGCGCGACGGTGTCGAGTGCCGCAACGCCCAGATCCACAGGCCGAATGCCAGCGCCCCGCCGCACACGCCAAGGAAGAGCACGGCCGCCCAGCCCAGGGGCGTCACCTGCCAAACGCGCGCGAACAGGCCCTCAGCCACGGCCAGCGGAGCCAGCGCCACGGCGCCCGCCAGCATGGATTGCGCCGACACGGCCATGGCGTCGTATTGCCTGAGCAGTGGGCGTGACCACACGTTGTACGTGGCCCCGCACAACACCGTGATGCTGATCTCCACGTAGCCCAGCCACGCATCGGCGGCGGGCCGCACGGCGTCGGCCCCCGGGCTCGGCCAGAGCGCCATCAGCAGGCCCACGAAGGCCAGCCCCTGCCCCAGCGCGGCGCGGGCGCGCCACGGTTCCACCCCGCGCCACACCGAGAGGCCCAACGTCACCAGCGGCATGGTGGCCACCACCAGCGCCACCGGCGCCGACGGCAGGTGCGTGAGCGCCGCGCTGAAGCTCCAGGGGAACACGCCGAAGAAGAGCACCCCGAGCAGGGTCACCTGCACCCGGTCGCGCCAGGGCATGACGGGAAAGGCGGCGCGCTGCAGCACCGCCAACAGACAGATCGTGGCCAGCACGTAGCGGAGAAACGCCAGCACCACCGGGGTCGTTTGCGGCACGACATAGCGCGTGACCACCACCGACGCCCCGAAGAGCACGCTCGCCACGGCCGCGGCCCACGCGGCGTGCCGGCTGGTATCGCCGGCGTGCGGGTGGCTGTCACTCACCTCGGCGCGAACGCCAGCGGCCGGACCTCGTCCAGCAGCACCTGCAGGAAACGTCCCGGCTCTTCGAGAAACGGCACGTGCGCCGACCAGTCGAGCGTCACGAACCGCTTGCGCGGTGCCGTAATGCGGTCGACGTAATCGCGCGCCGGTTCGTACGGCGTGTGCAGATCATGTTTCCCCTGCACGATCACCACCGGCACGGCAAACGTGGTCGGCAACGGAGTGCCCCCGCGCCCCACGAGGGTGCGCGTGGTCCACTGCGTGGCGGCGCGCTGCTCCGCCACATCGGCGGCCGTGTATTCGGGTGCCCACTCCGGCAGGCTGAAGAGCAGGTCGAAGGTGGGCTTGCCGTACCATCCCCCGTTGAACAGGCGCGCCCATTTGCGCGTGAGCAGCACCGTGCTCACCGGGGCGCCCGGTCGCGGATACGGTGCAATCGAGTCGAGCTCGCGCAGCGCCTCGCGGTTGCCGGTTTCCGTGGCCAGCGCGCGCAGCTTCCGATACAGGTAGTCATCGCCGCTGCCGCTCACCTGCCCCACGCCCACGTACGCATGCACCCACTCGGGCCGGCGCTGCACGAGCGCCATGCCCAGCATGGTGCCGTAGGAGTACCCCATCACGATCACCTTCTCCACCCCCAGCCGCTGGCGCACCCAGGCCACCATGGCCTCGGCATCGAGCACGAGCCGGTCGAAGGTCAGGGTCGGGGCAAGAGCGTCCCGATCGGCGCCCACGGCATTCTTGCCCACGCCGCGCTGGTCGTAGTGCACCACCGTGAAGAAGTCTTCCCACGGCGCCTGGTAGGCCCACGCGGAGGAGAGCGTGGGCGTACCGGGGCCGCCGTGGATCATCACGATCACGGGGTTGTCGCGGTGCTTGCCGCGCACATTCACCCACTGCGTGGTGCCATCGATGCGCACCGGCTCCAGCAGCTCGATGCCGGTGGGGGTATGTATGCGCCGCAGGTCGGCAAGGCGCGCCACCAGCGAATCGCGCGGGACGGTGGCGGCCGCAGGCGGTGTGCCTTGGGCACGGGTCGGCGCCGGCGGCAGAGCGACCAGAGCCACCGCGAGCGCCAGTACGACCACGAGGGAAGTGGGCATACCTGCATTTTACGCCGGGAGCCGCCGGGATGTGCGCGCCGGCCGAGGTCTTTCGTCGGGCGGCGGACGCCCGGCGCGGGAGAGCGCCGGCGACGGGGTTTGGGCACCGATCGGTGGCACGGTGGGGTCACCAGCCGTCTCCTCCCTGAGACCCAGTGGACGCCACCGGCGATCGTCATGGGGGTGATCGTCCTGACGGTCGGACCAACCACCGCGCTGGCAGCCTGCACGCTGGCGTGGCCACTGGCGCTGCTCCGGCTGGTGACGGTGGGCCGCCGGGGGGCGTGAGCACGCGCTCGGCGGAGCGCCATCGGTGATCGCCGCAGTGGCGACGTCCATCGGCTCGTCGGCCGCCGATTGCCGGACGTGCGACCCGAAGGGGTACCTGAGCGAAGCGGCGCCCCGACCGAGTCAGGGCGCCGCGTTGGTTCCGGTGCAGTGGCTTGGGACGGAATCGAACCGCCGACACGCGGATTTTCAGGTCCGGTGCCACTTGGGCGTACTGGGGCGTTCTCCAGAGGAGAAGACCGTGCTTGGGACCGCGGGGTCCCTCAGTGGAGCGACCACAGTCCCTCAGTCTCACGGAGGGTGCCGACTTGACCCGTTCAGACGTTCGAGAGCGCTGTCGCCCCTATTCTGAACTTCTCGCACTGAGCCCGCACACCTTGCCGGATACGATGCCACACGGACTCCGGAAAGTCTGCCGGCAGGGTCGTGGCGATGTGATCGAACGCGGAGTCCGCACGGTGCACGAGGTGCTCCATTTCCTCGAACATACCAGCAACGCCGGTCCGAGTAGCGAGCGCCTTCCAGTGTGACGTCGAGATGTGCCGAAGTTTGCGCTCAAGGTTCTTCGTTCGGCGCACCCCCATGGCCACCTCCACGTCCTGTTCGACCAACTCGTTCGGGCCGGGGCCAATGATGGGCCAGGCGGAGAGCACGTCGTATAGCGGCGTCAGCGTATAGCCGTTGGCGTTCAGGAAAATCGAGTAGTTCTTGGCATGTCCGTCCGGGGCAGCGAGTAGCCAGCCCGCGAGCTGCGCCAGCACGAACAGGCGGATGTCATTTGTCGAATTTGCCCCTCGCGCCAGCAGTTCGAGGATTTCCTGGATGCCGGGCCCGCCGTCCGCCTCATACTTGTCGTCGCGAGATCGTCCGAACGCTTGGCAGAGATCTTCTTGCGGCAGGCGTACGATCCACGGGCTGTCATCCTGCCTCGCGGCCCACGCGCGGTCGAATCGCTCGACGATCAGGACCGACTCGTCACTCACATCATCGCGGAAGTGCGCGAGCTCGGCGTTCGCCGCGGGTAATCCCCACCGCGACAGGAGCTGGAGACACAGCCATTCGTTCTCCACCGAGTCCTTCATGTTTGCTCGAATGTTGCCGATGAGGCCGAGCGGGAGCTTGAAAATGTGGGTGGTCGGAGTCGTGCCGCGAGGCTCGCACCATCGATTCCCGTGACGAAGGAGGGCCGTCTTTTCCTGCGCGCCCGCGATGGAGATGCGGAAGGGGGCTGCATGTGCGGCGTTCGCCCCCAACGGGGTGCCGCTGGTGACGTTGCGAAGCGTCGTGGCGACCGCCGTCTCGCTGAGGGGATCTGCCTCGATGCGCTGGCTGGACGGCGGGGGGGCATCCGCGGGGAGGAGCTGCACGGCCCCAACACAATCTCGTCCGATGGCTTCGAGGAGGTCGATGGCCTCCGTCGTCGCTGTTCTAAAGCGCGTACGTAGGCGATCCCGGATGGTCGGAGAATCGGGGAGCAAGTTCTCGAACCATGCGGTCACGTGTTCGCCCCGGTGGGCGACGTTCCCCGGCAAGCGCGGCAAGGACAAGGAGAGAGGGCGCGCCTTTCCGGACGTCCACCAGGAGTCATCGTAGATGAACTCTGTCCGCGGCGTTGCGCCGCCTCGCCATTCCCCCACCTTTTCGCCGTTCATCCATACGGCGAGCGCGCGTGTCTGTGCCCGCCGCTTGGTCATTCCCACCTCCCGTGCGGGGTGGGGATGGCCTTGTCTTGGGGGGAGTCTTGGGGATCGTGAACGGTCAGCTGCACCCCGAGCGCGGTAAGCACGGAGAGCAGATTGGTGAGCGTCACATCTCCCGGGGCCTGCTCGATTTTCCATACGCGCGGACGCGTCACGCCCAGTCGGTTCGCGAGATCTTGTTGGGTCATGCCCCGCGTTTTCCGCAGCGCGCGCAGGTACGCGCGGAGTTGCTCACCATTCGCGATTGGATAGTCAGCCATCGAAGAGTCCAAGTTGCGTTATTTAGATATATATGGGTGTCTTCATTTGAAATCAATAGATTTCTCTGTTTGATAGAAGCGCATGAGTTTCTATCAAACAAAGCAATGTATGGATAAACGACAAAGAAACCTAAAGATACATTTACAGGAAAGCAATCTTTAGGTTTCTATTCATCCCCTTCTATGACATCGCCGTCCGCCCAGCCTATGCCGGGGCCCCCTACATGTCTTGCATGCCTATCGACATGTCGTGGATAGGATTGGAGGAGAGCGTCTCGGTTGCCGAGCTCTGCGACACGCTTGATGCGCTGCGCCACGCGTATCCCCATCACCAGGCGCTCGGCTACTACCCCATGAGAGCCGAGGTGAATGCCAAGCATCTGATCCCCATCCGTTACCGAGCGATGCGTCGCATTGGACCGCCTCTGGCCGTGGACACTCACCTCCGTCATTGCCCGGATCGACGGGGCGATCCGAGTCGTCGTCGTTCGGTCGCACGCGCTTCTGACTCACCCACGCCTCGAGCAGCGTACCATTAACGGAACAGTGCTCGCGCGAGAGCAGGCGTGCCTGCTCCGCCGTGGCGACCATGCGCGCCAGAAACCGGCTCGCGATGTCCCCGTCGAGCAGGCGCTGCCGATTCCTCGTGACCGTGGTGGCGCGCCACGCCGACGCCTCCAGGTCGAGGCCGACGAACCACCGATACAGCAGCTTGTACTCGCGCGGCTCCACCAGCTGCCGCTCGCTCCGAATCGAGTAGAGCAGCTGGAGCAACAGCGCGCGGAGCCGCGGCTCCGGCGGAATCGACGGGCGCCCGGTCAGACTGGAGAGCGCCTCGAATTGCGGCGAGAGGTCGCGCAGGATCGGATCCCCCAAGCGGCGGATCGCTCGGAGCGGATGGTCGGCCGGCACCCGATCCTCGAGCAGCACCGTCGCAAACATCATCCCCTGCACGCGCTCGTCCCCTCGCATTGCTCCCCTCTGGCTCAAGTCGCGCCAGTATACAAGAACGCTGGCGTCACACCAGCGGCGACGCCAGCTTTTCAGCATCCTGCTAACGCCGCGGCTGCGCATTGAGTGACCAGTCGTACGGCGTATCCTCCCAGCGGAACTGCCCCGCCGACAGCAGCGCGCGCGCCGGCGGATCCGACACGTATCGCGCCCAGAAGCGCCCCACGCCGGCCAGCGTGCCGCCGAAATCGTCACGGTACCACGTGAAGATCGGCGACCCGTACACCACACCGTTGGCCACATCCACGCGATTCTTCGCAACGGTGGCGAGAAAGCGGCGCGCCTGGTCATCAAGCTGGGCCTCGAGTCGCGCGCCGGTGAACGCCTCGGTACGCAGTGGCGGACACCCCTTGGCGGCGCACACGAGCGCCACATGAATGCGCGCATCCCCGAACGTGGGCCGGATGATCCGGTGCTCCACATCGTCGAGCGTGAGGGTGCGCCCGGCGGCGCGCACCACCGGTTCCGCCCACGGGCTCTTGAGCGTCACCCCGAATCGCTTGTTGATGTTGCGAATCGAACGCTGCTCACCCCGGCTGTTGATGAGATGAATCGTGTAGGCGTTGTACACGTTGATCCAGTAGGCCAGCTGGTCGGCGCGCGGCCACGGCGAGGGATCGGTGGCCGCGAGCGCCTGCAGGTACGGCGCGAACGAAGCCGCGCGCGCGAAAGCCTCGTAGTCCACGAGTCCGTCCGCGGTCACGTGCGCCCGCAGCAACGCGTCGAAGGCCGCGTGGTCCATCACGGCCGGGGCGCGCTGGGCCGCGAGCCGCACGGGCGCGATCCCAGCGAATGACCACGTCGTGAACAGAAGTGCCAGCCACCCCACCCGACGCGCGAGCATCGGCGCGAACGACAGCGCCACCAGCAGCCCGCCCGCAATGGCGACACGCACGAAGGCCGCCTCGCGCGCGCCGTCCACGCCGGCCAGCAGCGCATCGGCGAAGGCCGTGTACACCGCGGTACCCGGCAGAATACCGAGCGCCGTGGACGCCACATACGCAAGTGGGCGCACCCCGGCCAGCCCCGCTCCGAAGTTGAGCGCGTTGAAGGGCACCAGCGGCAGCAGACGAAGACGCAGCATCCCGGTGAACGCCGCATTGCCGGCGAATCGGTCCAGCGAGGCCGCCCGCTTGCCGAGCAGCGTGCGCACCGCGTCACGCCCCAGACGCTGCGCCAGCATATACGCGCCGGTTGCCCCCAACGTGGCCGCCAGCCAGTTGGCACCGGTCCCCCACCACGGTCCGAACAGCGCGCCGCCGGCCAGCGTGAGCGGAGTCGCGGGCAGGCCGAGCGACGCCACCACGGCGTACACGAGCACGAACGCCGCCGGCGCCCACGGCACGACGCGCGCCTGTCGTATGGACTCGGCCAGGCGGGCCGGCTCCAGCGCGTCGAACACCCCCAACGCACGCGCGCCGGCCCACACGGCCACCAGAAGGCCGACGAACAGCAGCAGCTTCCCGCGCGGTGTCATGCGCTGGCCTCCGTGCGCGAGGCCCGCGGCAACGGCATGCGGGGCGAGGTGAACAGGGACACCGTGATGCCCGTCGCGAAGACGAGCGGAATGCCGTACATCGCCCACGGCCACGTATAGCCGCCCGCCTCACCGACCACCACGAAGCAGCCCACGCCCCACAGCATGCCGACCGCCATGCTGCTCCATGCGGCAGCCGTGGTGGCCCGCGACCAGTGGAATCCCGCCAGCAGCGCGAAGCTCAGCGCCACGATGGGAATGTTGGCGAGAATGAGGCGATCGAGAATCCGGTCCACCAGCAGCGTCCCGCCCAGCCAGCTCACCAGCGCCAGCAGCACGAGCAGCCCGCGCTGCGCCCGCACCGATTGCAGCCGTTCGCCACCGAAGTCGGCGGCCAGCATGGTGGCCATGGCGCTCCACACGCCCGCCAGCGTGGTGAGAGCGGCAGCAAAGAGCACAGCGAATCCCAGCCCGCGCAGGCCGGCCGGCAACCACCGCGCGATCATCGTGGGCACCGCCAGCTGCGCGTCGGTCAGCGCAGGCTCGATCACCCGCAGGTGCGCGGCAGCCAACACCACCACGCCGTACAGCAGGAACACCAGCAGCGCGCTCGCGCCGACGGCGCGGAATGCGATGCGTTCATTGCGCGCCGCGAAGATCTTCTGCCCGTACCACGGGGCGGCGATGTAGGTGAAGCAGGTGAGCACCACGAGCGTCATCACGAACCGCGTGGGCAGCGCGGGGTCGGCCCACTGCGCCACGGGGTTCACCACTCGCTGCTCCGCACGGAACACCATTGCCAGGCCGCCCGCGGCCGTGCTGGCCTCCTGCCCGTGCAGCAGCAGCAGCGGCAACAGAAGCACCGTGGCGAGGAACCCCACCACATCGGCTCGCACCACCGACACGAGACCACCCGGCAGCACGGCCAACAGGACGATCAGCGTCAGCACCGCGGCCAGCGCCGGCGTGGACAGCGCAGCCGGTGCCAGCGGACGAAAGAGCAGGGCCAACGATTTCACGTAGGTCGAGGTGAACCCGACCATGGCCAGCAGCAGCATCGCCGACGCCGTGCGCCCCACGGCGCGGCCGTAGCGCACGGTGAACAGCTCGGCCACCGATAACCGGTCGAACCGCTTCCAGGCGCGCGCCACCGTGAGCGTATAGAACGAGAGGCCCACGAGAAACACCGCCGGTAGCGCGAGGGCCATGGGCCCGGCGGCGTAGCCGGTGGCGGCAAAGGCCATCAGGGTGCTGGTGTTGAACTCGGTCATGACCAGCGTGGCCACCAGCGGCCCGAAGCCAAGGTCGCGCGACGCCACGGTGTAGTCGGCGGCTGAAGACGTCCCGCGCCACCCCACCGCCGCCAGGATGGCGAGGAGCAGCAGGAACGCCAGCGCATCGGAGAGGGTCAGGGGCATGCGCACCAGGGAAAGAAGAACGAGAGCCGCGCGCCGGGAACCATCCGGCGAGGTGGGGTCTTGCTGCCCACGACACGGACAGGTCGCCGCGGCGATGGCCTGCCCACCCTCACGACCGGCAAGACTCACTCCTCATGAATGGTTCCCCCTCGTTTCGCGCCAGGCACCGGTCGTCGCCGATGCGGGCGACGGTGCTCACCGGAGTGCTTGCCGCTGGCGCGCTCGTCGCCGCCCCGCACGTGGCAGCGGCACAGGACACGCGGCCATCGCGCCCGCAGCCCGACAGCGCGCAGCGCGACGCCCAGCGTGGCTCCCAACTCGACTCGGTGCGGGTGACCGCCGTGCGTCCGCGGCCGCTGCTCACGCGGGAGCGGGCCACCACGGGCGGGTCCATCGAAGCCGCCGAAGTGCGCGCGCTGCCCACCGATGCGCGCGATCCCATTGCCCTGCTCTACAACGTGCCGGGCATTGCCCCCGCCACGGGCTTCTTCGGCGATGCCCCCCGGCTCTCCTTCAACGGGGGCAACGCGCTCTATGCGCAGTACCTGCTCGATGGCCTCGACAACAACGAGGGATTCCTCGGCGGGCCGCGCGTGGAGGTCCCGCTGGGGGCCATCGCCCGCATGGACGCGCTCGTGAACGGCTACGGCGTGGACGTCGGGCGCACACCGGATGGCGTGGTGAACATGACCACCGCGCCCGGCACCGCACGCCCCAGCGGCGATCTCTTCGTGTATCAGCGGCCCGGCCGTCCGCTCGACGCGCGCATTCCCCGCACCTTCGGCACGGCCCCCGAAGCGCTCGACCGCCGGCAGGAAGGCTTCGAACGGCTCCAGCTCGGCGGGTCGTTGCGCGGGGCCGTGCGCCCCGGCCGCACCTTCGGCGCAGTCGCCATGGAGTACTCGCAGGAACAGGAAGACCGCATCGGCTCCACGGCGCTCGCCACCTTCCTCGGCACCGAAACGCGTCAGACCGTGAAGGGATACGGTCGCCTCGATCACGGGTGGTCGCCCACGCAGACCACCACGCTGCGACTCGCCGGCAGCGCCGTGGACCGCGCCGGCAATGGCAGCGGCGTCCTCACGCCCGAAGCCGACATCACCACCCGACGCATCGGCTCACTCAGTGCCCTCACGCACCGCAGCACCGCCCAGACGGGGCGCTGGAGCAATACGCTGTCCGCGCAGTTCGGAACCTATCACTGGTACTTCCCGCCGGCACGCAGCGACTTCGCCACCCCGCAGGTCACGGTGCTCGCCCCCAATCTGGCTGTGCAGGCCATCGTGGGGTCGAGCAATTTCGTCTTCGACCTTACCGAGCGTCAGCTGCAGCTCCGCGAACTCATCGAAACGGAGCTGAGCAGCACGCACCGCCTGCGCGTCGGCGCCGACGTCATTCACGGCCGCTTCCGCCTCGCCGCCGCGAGCACGAATCCGTTGGGCAGCTACGTCGTCTTCAACGATGGTAACATCGGGGTGCCCACCGACCGACCGCTCTCCATTCGCGACATCCCGGCCAACGCGCGCGTGCAATCGTACACCATCGACGCGCGCCCTCAGCAGGTGAACCTCTCGCAGACGCTCTACGCGACGTTCGTGGAAGACGTGTGGCACCCGACGCCGCAGCTCACCCTTGTCACGGGGCTACGCTGGGACTACGACGATCTCACCTCCCGCGGCGAGAGCACGCCGGATCTCGACAATGTGCAGCCGCGCGTGTCACTGGTGTGGGCGCGCGACGCGCGGACCGTGCTGCGCGGCAGCGTCGGTCGCTACGCCGGTCGCTTCCCGTATGCCATCTACTCCGATGCCGTCCAGCTGGGGGCCACCGGCAACGCCGTGCTCACCTACGAGGGTACGTCGGCACCGACCTTCCGCAACGGTCGCCGTCCCGCCGACGTCGGCGCCGGCGAACTGCAGTCGGTACCGCGCGAACTGTTCCGCACCTTCGCGCTGGGGCTCGAACAGCCCATCGCCTGGCAGGCCACGCTGGGCCAGCAGCGCCAGTTCGGCGCCCGCTGGAGCGTGACCACCGATCTCGTGGTGAGCGAGACGCGCAACTTGCCGTGGATGGCCGATCTCAATCCCCTCGCCGCCCGCCTCACGCCCGCAGACACGCTACCCCGCCCCTGCACCAGCAGCGTCTCCTGCCCCGGCGACGCCAGCCGCCTGCGCAATCCGGTGACCACCGGCGTGCGCCGTGAAAGCACCGCGCAGTCGGGGGGACGCGCGCAGTATGCCGCGCTCTACGTGGCCGTGCGTCGCGCCATGGGCGACCGCTGGGCACTGGATGCGAACTGGGTGTGGTCACAGGCCCGCAACAACACGGAAGACATCAACTTCTCCGCCACGCAGGCCAACTGCTTCGACACCGATCGACGCGACGCGGTGACCGGTGCCGCCTGTACCAGCGACGAGTGGGCCGACGCCAACAATGATCGCCGGCATCGGCTCACGGTTCGCAGTGTGTCGCGACTCGCCGCCTGGCTCGACGCCAGCCTCATTACCGACGCTCAGACCGGTGTCCCCGCGAACCGCCTGGCCGGCCGCGTGAACGCCGATGGCAGCATCGCCCGCTACGACCTGCTGGGGAGCGGCCCCATTCGGGGCAATGCCTTCATCGGCAACGCCGATCGTTTTCCAGGGGTGGCCCGCAATGCCGAGCGCCTGCCGGGCTCGCTCACGCTGGCGGCCAGTCTCGTAGCCCGTCCGCTGCGACAGCGGGCACCCGGGCTCGAAGTCCGCCTCGACGGCTTCAACCTCCTCAACAGCACCATCTGGGGCGGCTACGCCAATGGCATCGGCGGCGGGGGCAGCCGCACTCAGTTCGGTGCGGCGGGGGATCCGCGCATCCTGTTCGGCGCGGCGCCACCGCGTCAGTTTCAGCTGTCGCTGCGCTACGCCTTCGGCGAGTGACCGCAGCGTCTCGTCTCCGCCACCGACGGCATTCGCACCGAGCGTACCCATGATCGATGAACCGTTCCGCCGCTGGTTTGCCAGTGTGGCTGCGGCGCCGGTGGCGCGGATGGCGCGCGGTGGTATCACCCCGGATGCGCTCACCTGGACCGGATTCGGGGTGGCGCTGATTGCCGCGTGGCTGGTGGCGCGAGGCCAACCGCTCATGGGTATCACCGTCTGGCTCGTGAGCCGTATCGTCGACGGCGTGGACGGGTTGCTCGCGCGCCAGGCCAACCGCGCCACGCTCTACGGCGGCTATCTCGACATCACGCTCGACATGGGCGCGTACTCGGCCATGGCCGTGGGCTTCGCCACGAGCATGCCGGAGCTTCAGGGACGCTGGGGGCTCGTGTTGGTCGGCTACGTCCTGGCCATCACCACCACGTTGGCCCTCTCCTCGTTGGCCGAGCGCGCCGACCGACAGCTCGGTGGCAATCGGTCACTCCAGTTCACCCCCGGCCTCGCCGAGGCGGGGGAAACCACGGCGATGTACGTGGCGATCGCCATCCTGCCCGTGTTTGCCCGCTGGATTCTCGATCTGTGCATCGTGCTGCTCGCGCTCACCGCCATTCAGCGTACCGTGCTCGCCAAACGCCTCCTTCGCTCATGACGCCAACCGACACGCCACCACCACCAGACGATTTCGAGCGCGTGGCGCTGCCCGTCGTCGCAGACGTCATGCGCTTCGCCCTGTCGCTCACCCGTGAGCGCGCGGAGGCGGAGGATCTGGTGCAGGATACCTACCTCGCGGCGCGACGGTACTGGCAGCAGTTCCGAACCGGCAGTGATGTGCGCGCGTGGCTGTTCACGATCGCGCGGCATCGGTACTACCGCGTGAGCGAGCGCGCCGAACGACAGGTGGCCGTGGACGATGCGGGACTCGAGTCGCTGGCCGCCGCGTCCATCGAGCATGCGGCATTGCCATCCCTGACGGCCGAACTCGAACGGGGCGAAATGCGGGACGCCATTCGGCGCGCGATGCAGGCCTTGCCGACGGTGTATCGCGAAGTGGCCGTGCTGGTGGACTGGCACGATCAGTCGTACGAGACCGTCGCGGGCATCCTCGGTGTGCCCATCGGGACCGTCCGCTCGCGCCTCTTTCGTGCCCGTCGCCTGCTACAGGAGGCGCTGCAGGCCCATGCCCAGGATTCCGGCCTCGTTGGTCCACGTTCCCTCGGCGAGGAGCGCCGCTCATGAAGCCCGACGAATCAATGCGTGAAACGGCATCGATGCTCGACTGCGAGTCGGTGATGCGTCAGCTGTGGGACTACCTCGACCGCCAGCTCACCCCCGACACCCTGGTGGCCATTGCACGCCACCTCGATGACTGCGGCCGATGCCGTCCGCACGCCGACTATCGCCGCGCGTTCGAGACCGCCGTGGCCGGGGCCCGCGTGGACGCCGGCGACACGAGCGCGCTGAGTGATCGCATCAGGCTGGCGCTGCGCACCGCCGACGACGGATCGGCGTGATGCATGTGGCCTCTCCGACCCCGGGCGACTGGCCGTCGTCCGTCGCCCTGCCGCCCTACGACGAGCACAACGCGCGCCTGGTCGCCAACGTCGCCCCGCGCGACTGGCGCGATCCGGTGGCCCGCGACCGCTACCATCTCGTGATCGTCGGCGCCGGCACCGCCGGACTCGTCACGGCGGCGGTGGCGGCGGCGCTCGGCGCGCGCGTGGCCCTCGTCGAGCGACACCTCTTCGGTGGCGACTGCCTCAACGTAGGGTGCGTGCCGTCCAAGGCGATCATCGGCGCGGCGCGCGCGTGGCATCACGCGCGGCGGGCGGCGGCGGAGTTCGGTGGTCCCGTCTTGAGTGGTGACGGTGACGTCGGTGCGGTCATGGCCCGCCTGCGCCGACTACGGGCCGACATCAGCCCGGTGGACAGCGTGGAGCGCTATCGGTCGCTCGGGGTGGACGTCTTCCTGGGCAGCGCGACCTTCACCGGCCCGGAGATGGTCGACGTGAACGGGCAGTCGCTGCGATTCCGTCGCGCCGTGATCGCCACCGGCGCGCGCGCCGCCGTCCCTGCCATCCCCGGGCTGGCGGACACGCCGTTCGATACCAACGAAACGCTCTTCACGCTCACCGCGCGTCCGGAGCACCTCCTCGTCATCGGTGGCGGCCCCATCGGCGTGGAGATGGCGCAGGCCTTTGCCCGCTTCGGCAGCCGTGTCACCATCGTGCACAGCGGCGCGCGGGTGCTGCCGCGTGACGACGACGATGCCGCCGCCGTGGTGGCGGCGTCGCTGGCGGCCGATGGCGTCCGCGTGGTGAGCGGAGCCCGGCTCACCGCCGTGTCACACCGCCCCGAGCACGGCTCGGCAGGACGCTTCACGATTGCGGCCGAGGGGAATGGTGAGCCGCTCCACCTCGAGGGCGACCGACTCCTCGTGGCCGCCGGCCGCACGCCGAACGTGGACGGGCTCGGACTCGAGACGGCCGGCATCGCCGCGACGCCGCGCGGCGTGACCGTGGATGCGCGGTTGCGCACCTCCAACCGGCGCGTGTTCGCCATTGGCGACGTCGCCGGCCCGCAGCAGTTCACGCACGTCGCCGACGCACATGCGCGGCTCGTCGTGGCCAATGCGCTCTTCTTCGGCATCGGCGGCGGACGCGCCGACCGGCTCGTGGTGCCGCGCGTGACGTACACCGACCCCGAGGTGGCCCACGTCGGGCACACGGCCGACGAGGCCCTGCAGGCCGGCGTGGCCATCGAGACCATCCGGGTGGATCTCGCGCACAACGACCGGGCGCTGCTCGACGGCGCGAACGACGGGTTCCTCAAGGTGCACCTGGCGGCCGGCACCGACCGCATCGTGGGCGCCACCCTGGTGGCGAGTCATGCGGGTGAGATGATTGGCGAGATGGCCGTCGCCATGACCAATCGCATCGGGCTCGGTGGCGTGGGACGCACCATTCACGCGTACCCCACGCAGGCCGAAGTCTTTCGGCGCGCCGCCGACGCGTGGCGGCGCACGCGCTTCACCCCGCGCGCGCGCCGCCTGATGGACTACTGGTTTCGCGCGTTCCGCTGAGCGGCGCGTCGTCAGAGGGTGGCGTTCACCGCTGCGCTCTGCTCGGCAACCCACGCCTCGAGCCGTGCCACCGGCATGGCGCCCACCGTGCGCGCGACCTCTTCGCCATCGCGAAAGAGAATCAGCGTGGGAATGGAGCGCACGCCGTGGCGTTGCGCCGTGAGCGGGTTCTCGTCCACGTTGAGCTTGGCCACGGTGAGCGCGTCGTGGTGGGTGGCCGCGAACGCGTCCACCACGGGCCCGAGGGCTCGGCAGGGGCCGCACCATGGCGCCCAGAAGTCGACGAGCGCCAACGGGTGCGTCGCGGTGAGGTCGTGCGTGAACGTCTGATCGGTGGTGGTGATGGGCTGCGACATGCGGGCCTCGCAAAGAGTGTGGTGACGTCTCCGCAGCCGTGCGGAGGCGGACTGCCCGCAGCAAGCCCCTGCCCCGCCCCCGAGTTCCCGTGCATCGTGGGGCGCCACCAATCGCAATGGGCTGCGATGCCGGCGCCGACGACGGCCGACTGGAGATCGGGAAATGCAAAGCGGCGCCCCGACCGAGTCAGGGCGCCGCTTTGGTTTTGGTGCAGTGGCTTGGGACGGAATCGAACCGCCGACACGCGGATTTTCAGTCCGCTGCTCTACCAACTGAGCTACCAAGCCGATCCGGGCGCGCGGCCAGGCCGCCGCTCCAGAGTCCCGGAATATAGCCGTCACCGGGGCAAAGGGAACCCGGGTGGGGCCCGCTTACCGCTCGTACTTCGCCGTGATGATGCTCTTGAGCCCACCACGCACATTGAAATCCCCCACCACCGTCATCGCGTGCGGCCGGCAGGCCGCCACCAGATCGTCGAGGATGTGATTCACCGCGCGCTCGTAGAAGATGCCGTCGTTCCGGTAGCTCCAGAAATAGAGCTTCAGGCTCTTCAGCTCGAGACACTGCTCGGCCGGCCAGTAGGTGATCTTGATGGTCGCGAAGTCGGGTGCACCGCCTTCCAGCAGCTTCAGTTCCACGGCGTCCGTTTCCACGCCGCCCAACGGGCACAGCGACGTGAATTCGTCCGTCTCCATGTAGATCTCGTACTTCCGGTCCGCGTAGGGATTCGGAAACGTCTCCAGCAATTGGGGCTTGGGCATGCACGAACAGTAAACGGCGCGGGCGCCCTCGTCAGGTCACGTCACGCAGCCGCTTCGACCATTCGTCCAGCAGCAGCCGCTCGGCCACCGTAAGGCTCTCCATCCCGGAGGCTGCGATCTTGTCCAGCACCGCATCGAGCGCCGTGCTCGCCGCCGGCACCGCGGCCGGCGTAGGCGCCGCTTGCGGCTTGGGCTGCGGCTTGGACGCCGGACGCACCCGCGCCATGGCCGCCTTGCTCTGCGCCACGATGTCGTCGGTCTCACGCTCGCGCTCGCGCGGACGGCTGGTCTTGGGCACGGCGCGCGGCGGCTCGTCACCGTAGTCGGGCGCCGGCGCAATGCGGCTGCGGAAGCGGTCGAGACTCCCCACGTTGGGCGCGCGCAGGTAGAGCCACCCGGCCAGCATGCCACCGAAGTGTGCCGCGTACGCCGTGCCGCCGGTGCTCCCGCTGTCGATCACCGTCATGGTGATGTTGATGAGCGCCATGAACACCACCAGCCACTTCACCTTCATGGGCACCACGCCGAAGAACAGCACTTCGTCGTCGGGCCAGCGACTGGCATATGCCACCGCCACGCCCAGAATGGCCGCCGAGGCGCCCACCAGAATGCCCGCGTTCGGCTGGAACATGGCGTGGAAGGCCCAGCCTCCCAGCCCGCACCACAGGTAATACCAGGTGAAGGTGCTGGCGCCCCACGACCGCTCCACGCGCGGCCCGAAGAGCCAGAGCGTCCACATGTTGAGCAGCAGGTGCACCAGCCCGCCGTGCACGAACATGTACGTCACCAGCGTCCACAACGAGCGCGACTGCAGGTCGCCGGACGCGTAGCCCAGCCAGTTGGCCATGTTCGCGTCGCCCACGAGCGTGGCCTGCACGAAATACACGGCTACGCACAAGCCGATCAGCCAATACACGGCGCTCGGGGTGCGCGCAGACTCGAACTCGTCGTAGGTGACGTAACTCATCTCAAATCAACGAGGGCGACGCGTTCTTCGATCCCGTGGTCAGCGATCCCGCGACGCCGCGAGAGCCAGCTGCACGATGCGTTCACACAGGTCGGGAAACAAGACACCAGCCGCCGCGGCGGCCTGCGGGATGAGACTCGTGGGCGTCATCCCGGGCAACGTGTTCGCTTCCAGACACCACGGCTGCCCCGCGGGGTCCAACCGGAAATCGATCCGGGCATAGCCGCCCAGCTTGAGCGCCGCGAAGGCCCGCTGGGCCTGATCGGCCAGCGTGGCCTGAATCTCGGCGGGTAGTTCGGCCACGAACTCCTGCGCCATGCCGGGCGTGTACTTGCACTCGTAGTCGTACAGCTCCTTCACCGGCGTGATCTCGATCGTGGGCAGCACGGCCTCGCCCAGGATGCCCACGGTCAGCTCCCGCCCCGGCACGAACCGCTCGATCATGACCTCGTCGTCGTACCGGAACGCTTCCACCACGGCGGCGTGCAGCGCGCCCGGCTCCCGCACGATGTTGAGCCCCACCGTGCTCCCCTGCTTCGACGGCTTCACCACCACCGGCCAGTCGAGCGCGCGTCCCACCTGCGCCGCATCCAGGCGGCGCACGTCGCGCGGCGCCATGATCCAGTCGGCGGTGGCCACCCCTGCGGCACGCAGCACCACCTTGCTGAGGTGCTTGTCCATGGCCAGCGCGCTCGCCAGGTGGCCGCTGCCGGTGTACGGCACCCCCACCATGTCCAGCAGCGCCTGCACCGTGCCGTCTTCCCCCTGCCCACCATGCAACGCCAGGAAGACCACATCGGCCCCGGTGACCTCGGGGAGGGTGCCCAGCGTGGGCGACAGGGAGCGCGCCGACATCCCGGCCAGCGCCTCGAGGCTGGGGGGGGCACTCCCCACACCCGCCGCCAACAGCCGATGCTCGGTCTCACGCGTCAGCACCCCGTCGGCCGGGTCGAGACAGCGCACCGTGTGCCCCCGTTCGCGCAGCGCGGCCGCAATGCGCAGCCCGCTCGAGAGGGACACATCGCGCTCGGCCGACACGCCGCCGAGGAGGACCGTGATGGAGTGGGGCATGCTGCAAACTACCGACGGCAGACGGCAGGAACCACAGGGGGCAGACGGCAGGGGTGTGGTGAAACATGGTGGGCGCGGCCGCTTTCCCTGTGCCTGCCGGCTGCCGTCTGTCGTGCCTGCGAACTGCCGTCTGCCGTAGACCCCGACCGCGTTACTGCCCCGGCGTGTGCTCCAGCACGAAGCGCACGATCCCCGCCAACTCCGTCACCGTTGGCACCCGCGCCCACTCCCGCACCACCACCACGCGGTCCCACGCGTCGATCGTCACGTGCCGGCCCTCTCGGGGCGCGGTCTCATCGAGGGCAATCCACGCCTGCCAGAGCGTGAGCCCCTGGGCGTTGAGCGCGACGCTGTGTGCATCTTCCCAGGTGGCCGGGCGCGGGTCGGCAAGGAGGGCCGCCAGGCGCCCCTTGCTGTAGTCGCGGAGCGGGGCTCCGAGGGCATCGGTGAACTGGTCCAGCACGTTGATCATCGGCAACGCAGCGCGGCGAACGGGTACCCCGGCCCGCGCCGGACGAGGCGCGCGCCCCGGTACGTATCTCGGGTATATCGTGGAGACGTCGGGGCGGAGCGTTCGTCACGGATGGGCCCCCATTCTCGTGACGGCGGCCCCGCCCGGCGGGTAAGGCGGGACATATCACCTGATCACGTTCGACATCGCGACCCGTGCCCCGCACTCTCATTCCCCCCATGCCCGCCCCCTGCCCCGCCCCTCCGGGCAACGGCCCTCGCACCGCGCTGGGTGCCGTGCACACCGCCAGCAGCACCCGCTGACCCGGGCATGGACGACGCACACCTGCTCCTCGTCCTGCGTCAGGCGCGCGGCGGCGACGCCGTCGCCTTTGCGCAGCTCGTGGAGCACTACTACCCGCGGGCGCTGCGCTTTGCCTGCCAGATGCTGCGTCGCCGTGAGGATGCCGAGGAGGCCGTGCAGGACACGTTCCTCCGCGTGCACGACAACCTGTCGCGCTTCCGCGAGGATTCGCCCTTCGACCCGTGGTTCTTCCGCATTCTGGGCAACCGGTGCCGCACGATGCTCGCGCGTCGCAAGCGGCACCACGACCTCATCGCCTACGGCGACCTCCCCCACGACGCGGTGGGCGATGAACCGGTCGACGGGCCCGACGACCACTTCGCGCGCGCCGTGCACCACGCCCTGGCCACGCTCCCGCCCGAGCAGCGCGAAGCCTTCCTGCTGCGTCATGTGAACGACATGGACTACGAAGAGATGACCCTCGTGACAGGAGCCAGGGGCTCCACGCTCCGCATGCGGGTGAAGCGTGCGGTCGATGCGCTTCGCCACCGTCTACAGCCCACCGTGAGCGCCGGAGTGCCCCGTGAGTGACCGGCATCGTGAGTCACCGCATGCCCACGCCGCTGACGACGCGCTCCTGATGGCGCAGATCAAGGCCGTGCTGGCGCCCATGCCGGCCGTCGATCGCCGCCGTATCGCGCAGATCCTGGCGGCCGCGCGGGATCGCCGGCGCACGCCGTGGCAGCGTCTCCGGGCGCGCGGGGACGCGCTGCTCGAGCGATGGCGCTTCGCCACGTCGCCGCTGGTGCGCGGCGCCACGCTGGCCGCCGCGGCGCTGGCCGTCGGCTTCGTGAGCCGCGGCTTCCTCATGCGACCACCGGCCAGCACGCCGCAGCCGACGGCCACCACCGTGGCGTCCGCTCCGGCCGCCACAGCGGCCGCTGCACCGCTGCAGCCGGTCGAGGCGACCGCCGATGCCGCCAGCCTGCGTGTGCCCACCCAGTTCCTGCTCGACGCCCGCGACGTGCCGACGGCGGCGCAGGTGAGCGTGGTGGGCGACTTCAACGACTGGAATGTCACGGCCACGCCGCTCACGCTCGAGAACGGCGTGTGGACCGGCACACGGCCGCTCGCCCCGGGACGTCATGTCTACGCGTTCGTGGTGAATGGCACCACGTGGGTGGCCGACCCGCGCGCGCCGCCTGCCGCCGATACCGACTTCGGACGCCCCGGCTCCATCATCATCGTGCAGGCACCGTGATGCGCCGCTACCTCGTGCCGTTGCTGCTCGCGGCCGTGGCGCGCACGGCGCACGCGCAGGAGGCCACGCCCTTCGAGGGCATTGCCGACGAGCCGGCGCGCACCGCCATCCGCGCCATCATTGCCGATGCCGCCGCCCGCGGCCTGCCCACGGCGCCGCTCGTGACGAAGGTGCGCGAGGGGCTCGCCAAGCGCGCCGCTCCCGACCGCATCCGCACGGCCACGGCGCTGCTCATGGAACGGCTCGCGGTGGCGCAGGGCGCCATGGCGCCGTCGCAGTCGGTGGACGAACTGGCCGCGGCGGCCGATGCGCTGCAGGTGGGCATCCCCGCCAGCACGCTGCGCGACATGCGCAAGATCTGGCCCTCCAAGCCCCTCACGGTGCCGCTGGGGGTGCTGGCGGAGATGGTGGCCAATGGCGTCTCGCGACCCGTCGCAACCCGGCGGGTCCGGGAACTGCTGCTCAAGGGAGCCACGCTCACCCAGTTCGCCACCCTCGGCACGACGGTCGGCCGCGACATCGCTGCCGGACTCGCGCCGGATGCGGCCATGGAGCTACGCTCCAAGGGTGTGCTTTCCCTCATCGAATCCCGGGCCGGAATTGGCACCACCAGCGCTCCGCTGCGCCCAACCGGCAAGAACTGACGTTCGGCTGGCGTGGGGGGGGGCGGTGGCCGCTGTCCTGGTGGCCGCCGCGCCCCTGCGCGCGCAGGCACCGGTCCCGCGGTCGGCCACGATGGTCTGGCTCGATGCCGGTGGCGCGCGTGTGCAGCAGCCCACCAGCACCCGCCGCTCGGCCGGCAGCCTCGGCGGCGGTGTGTGGCACGCCCGCAGTCGGGTTGCGCTGGCCGCCGAGGGGAGCATGACGCTCGCCAGCGACAGTGTGCGGGCCGGGCAGTACGTGGTGCGGGTCACCCTGCTCCCATGGGCCGTCGCGCGCACCGACGTCGACCTCAGCGCCACCACCAACGGGGGAGGCGTTCTGGGGCTCGACGGGAATCGCGCCCTCGCGGGGTGGCAGCACCTGCGGGTGGGGCCCCTCGAACTGAGCGCCTTCGCGGGGGTCGGGCGCACGACACGTGCGAATCGGCCCAATGAGGGACGGCGCCTTGGCGGCGCGGTGGCCTGGCAGCGCGCCACGCCCGTCGGTACCCTGCGCGCCGGTGCCCACTACGCGCGCGGGTGGACCGACGACTTCCGGCTCATGGAGGCCGCGCGGTTCGGCCTGCGCGCCCCGGCGCCCGCGTACACGCTCGCCGACCGCCAGCTCGACGCCAGCTGGCAGCATGGTCCGCTGTGGGTCCAGGGGAGTCGCGCCTGGCGGGCTGGCACCGGCGCCACGCGGGGCACGGCGTCGGCCTTTCATCTGGCCGCCGCCTGGAACCTGAAGGCCGGCACTTCGCTCATCGCCCAGGTGGGAGAGCAGCTCGCCGACGTCGTGCGCGGCGTACCGCAGGCACGGTACACTGGCCTCGGGATGCGCTGGACCCCGGTCCGTCCAGCCACCATGCGCCGCGATGCGCGCGCGCTGGGCGACGACCGGGGCGGCACGGTCGGCATCACCACCGTCCCTGATATGCGCGGCGACGAGGTGCTCGTGCAGCGGCGCGAGGGCCACGGTGAGGTCAGCATCAGCCTCCTCGCCGCGATCGGGGCCGTCGTGGAGATCGCGTCCAGCAGCACCGAGTGGAAGCCCGTGCGCGCACCGCGCGAGGGCGACCGGTTCGTGTACCGCTTCCCGCTCCCCAGCGGCACGCACCGCGTGGCCGTGCGCGTGAATGGTGGCGAATGGCGTGCCCCGCGCGGCCTGGCGGTCGTGGACGACGACTTCGGTGGCAAGGCGGGACTGATCGTGATTCCCTGACCGACACACTGCGTCCGGACGCGCGGTGGATCACGGTGGGCCGGCACCCGCTCCCTTGACCCTCACCGGCCCCCCTGTCAGGGTACACGGGTGGCTACCACGACCGACCTCGGACTTCCCGGCGCGCTCCCCGAGCGCGACCGCCTCGCCCTGCGCCGCTGGCTGCTGGCCTCCATCATTGCCGTCTTCTTCGCGGTGGCGGTGGGGGGCATTACCCGGCTCACCGAAAGCGGGCTGTCCATAACCGAATGGAAACCGGTCTCGGGCGCTCTGCCCCCGTCGAGTGACGCCGCCTGGGCGCTCGAGCTGGAGAAGTTCCGGCAGATCCCCCAGGCCAGCACCACCCACGCGGGGATCACACTGGCGCAGTTCAAGTGGATCTACTGGTGGGAGTGGTTCCACCGGAACGTGGCGCGCACCGTGGGGCTGGTGTTCGCCATCCCGTATCTCGTGTTTCTCGTGCAGGGACGCCTGCCCAAGTCGCTGCGCCTCAGACTCGCCGCCCTGCCGGTGCTCACCGCCGGACAGGGGGCGCTGGGCTGGTACATGGTGCAGAGCGGGCTCGTCGAACGCATCAGCGTGAGCGCCTACCGGCTCACGGCGCACCTCGGCCTCGCCCTCGGCATTCTGGCGGTGGCCGTGTGGACCTACAGTGAACTGCGGGCGCGGTCGGCCGAGGAGCTGCAGGAAGGGGCCAGCACCTCCCCGTCGTGGCGCCTCGCGCTCGTGAGCGCGACGACCCTGCTGGCCATTACCGTGCTGTCGGGCGGATTCGTGGCCGGGCTGCGCGGCGGCAAGGTCTTCAACGAGTTCCCGCTCATGGGGGGCCAGGTGGTGCCGCCCGGCTACGCCACGCTCACCCCGTGGTGGAGCAACGCCTTCGAGAACCCCGCCGCGGCGCAGTTCCATCACCGGGTGCTCGCGCTCACCGTCACCGCGCTCGTGCTCACGCTGGCGTGGCGCGCGCGCCAAGCGGCACTCCCGCGGGCGGTGCAGCGCGCCCTCCTTGCCTTTGCCACCGTCATCACCGCGCAGCTCGTGCTGGGCATCACGACGCTGCTGCTGGCCGTGCCCATCCCGCTCGGCGTGTTCCATCAGTTCACCGGCGTGTTGGCACTCACCGCCGCCCTGGTGGTAACCCAGCGCGCCGTCGCCACGGCCGTCGACCGGGGTGCGCAGCGGCGCGTTACTGCAGCACAGCGGGCCGCCAGCGACCGCTACAGCGCGCAGACGGCCGCGGGATAAGCATCACCGCCGGCGGCACCGTGTCGGTCCCTGCGCCAGGGACCCTGCTTGCCCGCCATGGGGCACCACCTAGAATTGCAGAGGGATTCGCGCACCCGCGCGCCCGCGCGCGACGGCGACCTCGTCCCTCGAGGCCGCGTGTCGGTGATTGCCGAGTCCATGCTGGAGGATCGATGCCGTTGAATCGCAAGCTGCGCTACGGGATGGTGGGGGGAGGCCCGGGCGCCTTCATCGGTGCGGTGCACCGGCGCGCCGCCGAGTTGGACGGGCTGGCCGAGCTGGTCGCCGGCGCCTTCTCCACCGATCCGCAGAAGTCCCTCGAGCAGGGTCGCGCCCTGCACCTCGACCCGTCCCGCTGCTATCCCAGCTTCGAGGCGATGGCCGAAGGCGAGGCGGCGCGGGCACCGGGTGATCGCATCGATGTCGTGGTGATCGTGACGCCCAACCACGTGCACTACGCCGCGGCCCGCGCCTTCATCGAGCGGGGCTTCCACGTGATCTGCGACAAGCCCATGACCACCACGCTCGCCGATGCCGAGGCGCTCTGCCGCCTGGTGGCGGAGCATGGCGTCATCTTCGCGCTCACGCACAACTACTCCGGGTATCCGCTGGTGAAGCAGGCCCGCGCCATGGTGGCGTCGGGGGCCCTCGGCACGCTCCGCAAGGTCGTCGTGGAGTACACGCAGGGATGGCTCGGCACCGCGCTCGAAACGAGCGGGCAGAAACAGGCCGACTGGCGCACCGATCCCGCGCGGGCCGGCGCGGGTGCGCTGGGCGACATCGGCTCCCATGCCGAGCAGCTGGCGCGCTACGTCACGGGGCAGCGCATCACGCGCCTCATGGCCGACGTGGGCACGGTCATTCCCGGGCGGCGGGTGGATGACGATGCCAACCTGCTGCTGCGCTACGAGCACGGGCTGCGTGGCATCCTGCACTGCTCGCAGGTGGCCACGGGCGAGGAGAACCGCATCAACCTGCGCGTGTACGGCAGCCAGGGCTCGCTGGAGTGGGCACAGGAAGAGCCGAATCGCCTGCTGCTGCGCCCCCTCGACGGCCCCCTGCAACTGTTGACGCGCGGCAGTGGCTATCTGAGTCCCGAGGCGCAGCGCGCCACGCGGTTGCCGTCGGGGCATCCGGAGGCCTTCTTCGAGGCGTTCGCCAATGTGTATGGCAACGCGCTGCGCACGATCGCGGCGCGGGTGGCCGGCGAGACGCCCGATCCCGCCGACCTGGACTTCCCCACGGTGCAGGACGGCGCCATTGGCGTGCACTTCATCGAAACCGCGCTGCGCAGCGGCGGGGAGGCGGGAAGTGGCGGTCATTGGGTCGATGCCGCCTACACGCCGCCAGCCTGACGGGTGTTGCGTCCCGGTTCGTCTTTCCATTCGCGTTCCGTTGTTCTTCGGCCCTCTTCCCGCACTGCATCCCATGCGCCCCGTTACGCTCTTCACCGGCCAGTGGGCCGACCTGCCGCTCGCCACGCTTGCCGCCAAGGCGAGCGCATGGGGGTACGACGGCCTCGAACTCGCCTGTTGGGGCGATCACTTCGACGTGGAGCGGGCGGTCAGCGAAGATGGGTATGTCGAACGCCAGCGCGACCTATTGGCGCAGCACGGCCTCGCGGTGCACGCCATCAGCAATCATCTCGTGGGGCAGGCGGTGTGCGATCGCATCGACGAGCGGCACCAGGCCATCGTGCCCCCCCGCGTGTGGGGGGACGGCACGCCCGCCGGAGTGCAGCGACGCGCCGCCGAGGAGATGCAGCGCACGGCACATGCCGCGGCGAAGCTGGGCGTGAAGGTGGTGCCGGGCTTCACCGGCTCCAGCATCTGGCCGCTGCTCTATTCGTTCCCCCCGGTGTCGCCGTCGACCATCGACGCCGGCTTTCGCGACTTCGCCGACCGCTGGAATCCCATTCTCGACACCTTCGACGAAGTGGGCGTGCGCTTCGCCCTCGAGGTGCACCCGACCGAGATCGCCTTCGACATCGCGTCGGCCGAGCGCGCCGTGGCGGCCGTGGGCGGGCGCCGCGCCTTCGGCTTCAACTTCGACGCGTCGCACTTCGCCTATCAGGGCGTGGACTATCTCGCCTTCATCCAGACGTTCGGCGATCGCGTTTACCACGTGCACATGAAGGACGTGTGGTGGAGCGACCGCCCCACGCGCAGCGGCGTGTTCGGTGGCCATCTCGAGTTCGGCCATCGCGATCGCCACTGGGACTTCCGCTCCATCGGGCGCGGGCGCGTGGATTTCGAGGGGATCGTGCGATCGCTCAACCGCGTGGGCTACACCGGCCCCCTGTCGGTGGAGTGGGAAGACATCGGCATGGATCGCGAGTTCGGCGCGCGGGAGGCGTGTGCGCGCGTGAAGGCGGTGGACTTTCCGCCCAGCGACGTGCGCTTCGACGCGGCGTTCGAGCGCGACGTGGGGTGAGGAGGAGCAACGTCCTGCAACGGCAACTGCAACGGCAACGGCAACGGCAGACGGCAGGAACCACAGTGCGCAGTGCGCAGGAATGCGGAAAAAACGGGCGCGCCGCTTTGCGGTCGCGCCCGATTTCCTTTGCGGTATCATATCGGCGGCGCGCGCAGCGCAAGCCGCCGTGTTGTTCTACCGAATTCCTTCCGTACTGCTCACTGTGGTTCCTGCCGTCTGCCGTCTGCGGTTGCCGTTTGCGTAGTTGCCGCCCGCGTTCGGCCGTTCACCGATGCATCAGGTACTCCAGCACATCGAAGCGCGTCACGATCCCCTGCACCACCCCGTCCTTCCGCATCAGCACCGCCCGGTTCGACTTGGAGAGCAGCTTCGCCACCGCTTCCACCGGCGCGTCGTGCTCCACCACCGGGAACGGCTGATCCATCACGTCGCTCACCGTCTTGTCGAGGGCCCTGGGGTCGCCCAGCGATTCGGTGGTGAGCCGTGACTCGGCCACGCTGCCCACGCACACCGTGCCGTCCATGACCGGCACCTGACTCACGTTGTGCAGCGCCATGAGGCGAATGGCCTGCCGCACCGTGGCGCCCGGCGTGACACTCACGATGGCCGGCGCACTCGCGTCCTTGTTGCCCAGTACGCTCTCGATGCTCGTGTGCGGCGAGTCGAGCAGCTGGTTTTCGCGCATCCACTCATCGTTGAACACCTTGCTGAGATAGCGCTCGCCGGTGTCGCACAGGAAGGTGACCACGAGCGCGTTCGGGTCATCGAGCCGCCGCGCCACCGTGAGCGCCGCGTGCGCAATCATCCCGGCGCTGCCCCCCACGAAGATCCCCTCCTCGCGCGTGAGCCGGCGCGCCATGGTGAACGCATCCTTGTCGCCCACCGAGATGAACTCGTCGATGATGTCCATATCGAGGGTGGCCGGGACGCAGTCCTGCCCCACCCCTTCCACCTTGTACGGCGCGCCCGTGGGATGCCCCTCGCCCTTCGTGCGCCACAGCTCGGCCAGCACGCTCCCCTGCGGGTCGGCGGCGATGATCTTGATGTTGGGGTTCATGCTCTTGAGGTAGCGCGCCACGCCACTGATCGTGCCGCCCGTGCCGGCGCCAGCCACGAAATGCGTAATGCGCCCCTCCGTCTGCTCCCACAGTTCGGGGCCCGTGGTGGCCACGTGGGCCGCCGGGTTGGCCGGGTTTTCGAACTGCCCGGCCAGCACCGCGCCCGGCGTTTCCCGCACGATGCGCTTGGCCATCTGCACGTAATTCTGCGGATGATCCGGCGGCACCGCCGTGGGGGTGATGATCACTTCGGCCCCGAACGCCTTGAGCAGGCGCACCTTCTCCTGACTCATCTTGTCGGGCATGGTGAAGATGCAGCGATAGCCCTTGAGCGCCGCCGCAATGGCCAGCCCCACCCCCGTGTTGCCGCTTGTCGCCTCCACGATCGTCCCGCCCGGCTTGAGCGTGCCCGCCGCCTCGTGCGCCTCGATCATGGGCATGCCGATGCGGTCCTTCACACTGCCGCCCGGATTGAAGAAGTCCGCCTTGCCGTAGAGCGGCGTGCGGATCCCCTTGGCCACCCGCGCCAGGCGAATGAGTGGCGTCCAGCCGATCGTCTCGAGTACGCTGCCATAGGGACGGCGGTGCCGCACGTGTTCTTCGGAGGAGCCTGCGCCGGCCGCGGCCGGCGCAGGGGTGGGCACGTCGGTGGGGAGCGAGGTGGCCATCGTGGTGGGTGTCACGGGGGAGGTCGCAGGGAGTCCCGGGGCGGAAGCCCCCCCGGGTGTCGGAAGTGCACGGGGAACAGCAGCGAAACCGCAATGGGGACACCGCCGCGGCGGGCGGCGCGGAAACGGAGCTGGGACGCTCCGGCCAGCGCCGCGCTGTCGAGGGCCGCGTGCCCCGACGGCTCGACCAGCCTGGTGCTGTCGGCCACGACGTTCCCGCCGGAATCGACGAACACCCGCAGCAGGACTTCCCCCTGCACTCCGGCCACATACTGTGCCACGGGATACCGGAACGGGAGTTCGCCGTTGAGGATCTGCGGGCGTTCGTCGGGCAGGTCGAGAAGCGACGCGTTGCGCAGCCAGGCGTCACTTCCGGCCCGGGGCTGCCGGGCCTGTCGTGCCCGCTCGGAACAGCCGAGCAGGGTGAGGGGCATAAGCAGGAACCGTCCTACGGCGCGCATGCCGGAATGTACACCGCGCCCCCTCGGGCGGTGTCGCACCATGTGCCGTCGTCGGCATTCACGTGTCGTATTCGGCAGGGCATGTTTCAACCCTGCCGGTCATGTCCGGATTGGTCCCCCCTTGCTCCCCGTCATGCGCCCGTTGCTGCTCACCCGTCGTCGCGTCCCGCACCTGGTTGCCGCCCTTGGCATATCCAGCGTCCTGCTTGGCGCCTGCCGCGCCAGCGAAGGCACCGGTCCCGGCGCGACCCCCACCGCCGTGGTCATTCAGGCGGGCAACCAGCAGACGGCCGTGGCCGGTGCCGCGCTCCCCACGGCGCTCGCCGTGCTCGTGACCGACAAGGACAACAAGCCGGTCTCCGGGCGCCGGGTGGATTGGGACGTGGGGGTGGGATCGGGAACGGCGAGCCCCGCCAGCAGCACCACCGATTCGCGCGGCATTGCCACCACCTCCTGGACCGTGGGCATCACCGCCGGCACGGCCCGGCTGAGTGCGCAGGTGAACGGCGTCAACCCGGCCCCCTTCATCGCCACCGTGCTCCCTGGCCCCGCCGCGAGCATGGTGGCCATTCCCGAGTCGGGCTTCCTCGGCGTGGGGGATACGCTGCGGGTGCGCGGCTCGCTGCGCGACCAGTTCGGCAACGTCATCGTGGGGCAGAGCTTCAGTTTCACCTCGCTCGATGAGGCGCGGGCCTCCGTCGATGGCGCCGGTCTGGTCACCGCCCTCGCCCCCGGCTCCGCGCGCGTGGTGGCTGCCGCATCGGGGCGCGCCGACACGGTGCTGTTGACCATCGGTCCCGCCGGCTCGGGCCCCTGCGGGCCCACGGCGGCACAGACACTCGCGGTCGGCGACGTGGTCGATCCGCAGGCGGGGACCAACAGCCTCGCGGCCTGTCTCGAGGCGCCGCCAGGCACGCTCAGCGCGGAGTTCGCGCTCACGGTCATCTCCACCGCACCGTCGTTCGGCCTCACGTCCGTGGCCGATGTCTTCGCGGTGGGAACCCGCGCGCCCACCACCGCCGCGCTCGTGGCCCCCCTGCCCACCGGCAACACGATCGCCATGCCCGCCGGTACCCTGCTGGGCAACATGCTCTCCCCGGCGGAGCGCTTCGAGCAGGCGCTGCGGCTGCGCGAGCAGCAGGAGTTGCCGCCACTCGCCGGCGTCGCGCAGCAGTGGCACCAGGAGCCGCGCGCGCAGGCGGCCCTCACCCCGGTCCGGGTGGGAGACGACATCCGGCTGAACGCCAACTCGAGTCAGGCGTGCAGCAATGCCGATACCCGCACCGGACGGGTCGCAGCCGTGGGCACGCGCGCGCTGGTGGTAAGCGACAAGGAAAACCCCGCGGGGGGCTACACCGACGCGGAGTTCGCCTCCATTGCGGCCACCTTCGATACGCTGGTCTTCCCCATGGACACCGCCGCCTTCGGGGCGCCGTCCAACATCTCGCAGTACGGCCGCATCATCCTGTTCTACACCCGGGCGGTGAATCAGCTCACACCGGCCAACTCGAACTTCACGATTGGCGGCTTCTTCTTCGCCCGGGATCTGTATCCGCGCACGGCACGCAACGGCCTGCCGGCCTGCGCCACCTCCAACGAGCAGGAGATGTTCTATCTGCTCGTGCCCGACCCCGAGGGGTCGGTGAACGGCAACCGGAGGGCCAAGGATGTGGTGACGCGACTCAACCTCAACACCATCGCGCACGAGCTGCAGCATCTCATCAACGCGTCACGGCGGCTCTACGTGAACGGGGCCGGCACCACCGCCGAGCAGGTCTGGCTCGATGAGGGGCTCTCGCATCTGGCCGAAGAGCTGCTGTACCTGCGCGTGAGCGGGTACTCCTCGCGCCGCAACCTCGTGCTCAGCGACGTGAACGGCCTGCGCGCCGAGGACTTCACCACGTACGCCTCGCAGAACTTCTCGCGCTTCTACGGCTTCCTCATCGCGCCGGAAACCAACTCGCCGTACGCGCCCAACGATTCGCTCGCCACGCGCGGCGCGATCTGGAACTTCCTGCGTTTCGCCGCGGCACGGCAGGGCGCGAATGGCGAGGCCACCTTCCTGCGGCAGCTCGTCAACTCCACGACGACCGGCGTGGCCAACCTGCAGCAGGTGCTCGGTGGCGGCGGCTTTGCCGATTACCTGCGCGATTGGTCCGTGTCGCTCATCGCCGATGACTTCAGCGCCGCCACCACGGCCGGCCTCGGGGCGCGCTACGTGAATCCCGCGTGGAACTTCCGCAGCATCTTCCCGGGACTGCGGCTCAGCGGCGGGGCGGCGCTGGGCGTGTATCCCATCGCCACGCGCACCCTCAACAGCAACGCCCCACAGCGCATCGTGCTGGCTGGCGGAACCAGCGCGTATCTCCGCTTCAGCGTCCCCGCCGGCCAGCGCGCCCTCGTGCAGCTCTCCAGCAACGGCGCCCTGCCGCCCGCCGCGTTGCGCTACGGGATCGTGCGGCTCAGATAGCATCTCCGACCTGCCGGAAACCCGAAACTCCCGGTCGTTCACCGGGAGTTTCGGGTTTCGGGTTTCGGGTAGTGTTGCTACTTCGCCTTGAGCCGGATCTCGTACAGCTTGGGCCACAGCTTGCCGGTCACGTGAATGCGGTCGGTGGCCGCGTCGTACGCAATGCCGTTGAGCACATCCTCCTTGCCGGTGCGATCGAGCTGCGGCAGGAGGCCGGTAAGGTCGATCCACCCCGTCACCTTCCCGGTGGCGGGGTCGATGCGCGCGATCGAGTCCTTCTGCCACACGTTGGCCCAGATCTCTCCCTTCACCCACTCCAGCTCGTTGAGCTGCGACACCATGTTGCCGCGATCGGTCACCGTCACGGCCTTCTGTGCGGCGAAGGTCTTCGGATCGCGGTAAATGAGCGTGTTGCTGCCGTTGCTCATGATGAGCGACGTGCCGTCGGTGGTGAGGCCCCACCCTTCGCCGTCGTAGCGCAGCTCCCCGGTGCGCCTGAAGGTCTTCCAGTCGTAGGTGAAGGCCTTGCCGCTCTGCCAGGTGATCTGGTACAGCGTGCCACCGAGAATCACGATGCCTTCCCCGAAGTGCGGCTCCTCCAACGGCTGCTGGCGCAGCGCTTTGCCCGAGGCCAGAGCCACCTCGCGGATGTTCGACTTCCCCACCGTACCCGTGCTCTCGAACAGTTTGCCCTCGTGCCAGAGCAACCCCTGCGTGAAGGCCCCGGTGTCGTGCGGGAACTCGGCCACCACGTCCACGCCATAACCCGGCGTCATTGGGCCGGGGGCCACGGTGCGGCTGGTGTCCGCCGGCGCCGGCGCCCCCTCGCTGCACCCCGCGAAGGCCCCGGTGAGGCCCACGAAGCCGAAGGCGGACAGCGCGATCATGGCGGTGGTCGCGCGAGAACGTCGGCGAAGGCCGCGAGCGGACGAGGAAGAGGCAGTCATGAGGGCGGGCCGAAACGGGTCAGCGGTCGCGCGCCGCAGGGGATTCCACCCAGAGGCGCAGCGCACGCAACATCGCGATGAGATCGGAAAGCTGATGATTGGCGTTGAGCCCGCTGGGGCTCGGCAGGGCCCACAACCGACTGCCTTCGAGCAGCTCCGGTTGCAGACCCAGCTGCGCCTTGGGGCGGCCGAATGCCGTACGGTACGCGCCGATCCCCAGGAAGGCCACCACACGCGGCGTGCAGGTGCGGACGAGGTGCGCCAGACGCGCGCCGCCGGCCACGTACTCCTCGGGGCGAAGCGCCGACGCCGCGGCCGTGGTGCGCGGCACCATGTTGGTGATGCCATACCCCAGCGGCAGCAGCTCGTGCTCCTCCCACGGCTTGAACAGCCGGGGCGTGAACCCCGCGCCGTGCAGCGCCGGCCAGAACCGGTTGCCGGGGCGACCGAAGTGGTGCCCGATGGCGGCGGTGTACAGCCCGGGGTTGATGCCGCAGAAGAGGACGGTGAGGTTGGGCGCCACCAGGTCGGGCACAACCTTGTGCACCGCCGCGGCCAGCTCGGCCTTGGACGGCTTGGGTGGCGCCGCCGTCGTTCCCGCCCGGCTCATCATGGCGCCGCCGCGCCCTTCTTGAGCGCCGCCAGCGTGGTGAGCGCCTCGAGCGGGGTCATGCTGTCGGTGTCGAGCGCCGTCACCGCCGCCTTGAGGCGCGTGGCGGCCGCATCCACCGGCGCCACCGGTTCGGCAAAAAAGCCCAGCTGGTCGGCGTGCAGCTGATGCTTGAGGCGAGGCCCGCGGCGCCGGGTGCTCGCCGGCGCCTGCATACCGTCGGCGGTGAGGCGCGCGGCCATCTGCTCTCCTTCACCTTCCAGCAGCGCGAGGACTTCCTTGGCGCGCGTGATCACCGGAGCCGGGAGCCCCGCCAGCCGCCCCACCTCGATGCCGTAGCTGCGATCGGCGCCACCCGGCACAAGGCGGTGCAGGAACAGCACCTGATCGCCGACCTCCCGCACGGCCACCGTGAAGTTGCGCACGCCCCCCAGCTCGTTCGCGAGCTGTGTGAGCTCGTGATAGTGCGTGGCGAACACCGTCTTGCAGCCGATCGCATCGTGCAGATGTTCACTCACGCTCCACGCGATGCTCACGCCGTCGTACGTGCTGGTGCCGCGTCCGATCTCGTCGAGCAGCACCAGCGAGCGCTTCGTGGCGGTGTGCAGAATTGCGCTCGTTTCGCTCATCTCCACCATGAACGTGGACTGCCCGCGCACGAGATTGTCGCTCGCCCCCACGCGCGTGAAGAGCCGGTCCACGATGGGCAGGCGCGCCTTGCGCGCCGGCACATACGCGCCCACCTGCGCCAGCAGTTGGATGAGGCCGATCTGACGCAGGATGGTGCTCTTGCCGGCCATGTTGGGGCCGGTGAGCACGATCAGCTGCGCCTCCTCCGTGAGGGCGAGATCGTTGGGGATGAACTTCTCGCGCGCCATCATGCGCTCCACCACGGGATGCCGGCCGGCGGTGATCTCGAGATCGAAGCCGTCGTGCAGCTCGGGGCGCACGTACTGCTCGCGCTCCGCCACGTCGGCGAAGCTGGCCAGCACATCGATGGTCGCCACCCGTCGCGCCACCGCCTGCCAGCGCCTGATCGCGGCCCCGGCCTCGCGGCGCAGCGCCTCGAACAGTTCGCGCTCGCGCGCCTCGATGCGTTCGGCGGCGCTCAGCACCTTCTCCTCGTACTCCTTGAGCGCCGGCGTTACGTACCGCTCGGCGCCGGTGAGCGTCTGACGCCGCTGGTAGTCGTCGGGCACCAGGTGCCGGTTGGCGTTCGAGATCTCGAGGAAGTAGCCGAAGACCTTGTTGTACCCCACCTTGAGGCTGCCGATGCCGGTGCGGGCGCGCTCCTGCTGCTGAATGGTGGCAATGGCATCCTTGCCGCCATCGCGCAACGCGCGCAGCTCGTCGAGTGCCGCGTCCACCCCCGGCGCAATGGTGTCCTCCTCGCCGATCAGCAGCGGCGGACGGGCCACCAGCATGCGCGTGAGCTGTGCGGCACAGTCCGCACCATCGTCCCAGTCGTGCAGCATGCGGGCCAGCACGCCGCCCTGCGCGCCCCCCTGATTGGCGTGCGCCAGCACCGCGTGCACGGCGGCAGCCACCTGCGGCAACCGCGCCAACGAATCACCCAGCGCCCGCAGTTCGCGCGGCGTGGCGCGCCCCGCCGCGGCCTTGCTGGCCAATCGCTCCACGTCGCGCACCCCGTCGAGCGCCTCGCGCAGGGTGGCGCGTCCCACCGGGTCGCGCACCAGCACCATCACGGCGTCGAGGCGCGCGTCAATGGCATCCCGTTCGAGCAGCGGGGCCAGCAGCCACTGCCGCAGCTGACGCTGCCCCATGGGGGTGGTCGTGCGATCGAGCACGCTCAGCAACGTGCCCGCCACCTCACCGCCGCGCAGCGATTCCACCAGCTCGAGATTGCGCCGCGTCATCTCGTCGAGCGGCATCACGCCGCCGGGACGCTCCACCACCGGCCGCGCCAGATGCGGCAATCCCCCCGGCTGCAACTCACGCAGATAGCGCAGCAGCGCGCCGGCCGCGCCCACGACCGCCGCATCCTCGACACCAAGCCCGAAGCCTTCGAGGCTGCTGATCGCGAACTGCCGCGTGAGCTCGTCGGTGGCCAGCTGGGCGTCGAATTCCCACCCCTCGCGCTCCGTCACGAGCGCGCCCTCCACGACCTGCAGCGCCCCGTCGAGCTCCGCGTGGGCGGCGTTGCGCACCAGCAGCAGTTCGCGCGGCGCCAGTCGCGCCAGTACGGCCGAGGCATCGGCCGCCGTCACCAGGAACAGGCGCAGCTCGCCGGTGGAGAGATCCGCCGCGGCCACGCCAATCTGCTCGCGCACGCGATCGCCCTCCCGTCCGCCCTGCTTGCCCACGGTGTCACGCCCCATGGCCACGGCACACACGTAGTTGGCGCGGGCGCCATCCAGCAGGTCGTCGGCAAAGACGGCGCCCGGCGTGATCGTTTCGATTACCTCACGCTTCACGATCCCCTTGGCGAGCTTCGGGTCCTCCACCTGCTCGCAGATCGCCACACGATGCCCCTGCTGCACCAGACGCCGCAGGTACTCGGCCGCGGCCTTCACCGGAATGCCCGCCAGCGGCACCTCGGCGGCTCCGCCATTGTTGCGCGAGGTCAGCGTCAGTCCGATGGCGCGCGACGCCACTTCGGCGTCGTCGTAGAACATTTCGTAGAAATCACCCATGCGGAAAAACAGGATCGCGTCCTGATGCCGCGCCTTGATCTCCCGGTACTGCTGCATGAGCGGCGTGGCACTGCCGCTGCCGCCACTGGTCACTTCACGAGCTCCGCCACGAAGCCGGAAAACCCCGCCCGCTTGAAGCGCACCAGGGCTGCGGTCGCTTCGGCGCGGGTGGCGAAATAGCCGGTTCGCACGCGAAACGGCTGGCGGTCGCCGTCCACCCGGGCGTCGATCTGCCGCGCCCCCAGCGTGCGCACGAACGCCTCGGCTTCCGGGCGCGTCCCGAAGGCCGCCAGCTGCACACTGAAGCGCGCATTCGCGGGCACCGACGACGCGGGGGCGGCGGCCGCCGCCGCGGGCACCGACGACGCGGCGGGCGCACCTGCTGCCGTGGCGGCCGGTGCTGGCGCGGGAGCGGACGGGGCGGCAGCCGGGGACGCGGCCGCGTTCCCCGTGTCGGCCTGCGCGCGCGCAAGCAGCTTGCGGTCGACGGTGGCGCACCGGCGCCCCAGCTCTTCGGCCTGCAGACGCAGCTCGCCGTCGGGCACGCCGGTGGTGGTCGCCACGGCGAGCGCGACACAGGCCCGCGGCAGGTCGCGCTGCGCCACCCAGCTCTTGGCAATCCACAACTGACTGCGCGCCTTGGCCGGACCCGCCGGATACTCGCGCACCACGCGCGCGAAATACGCGCGCGCGTCCGCCGGGTGCCCCCGCAGCATTTCCAGCTCGCCCAGGCGCAGCAGGGCGTCGGTGGCGCGCGGAGCGAGCGGGGTTTCAATGATCAGCCGCTTCCAATCGCGCTCGGCGTCGCTCACCCGTTCGGCGAGGGTGGCGCGCCAGAAGAGCGCCTCCGCCAGATCGTTGCTGCCGCTGGGCGCCGCCGTTACCAGCGAGTCGAGCACGGCGCGCGCATCCGCCCCGTCGCCGTTGTCCACGGCGGCGCGAGCCCGCGCCACCGCCCGGTCCATGGCGGGCGAGATCGCCGACGCCGGCAACGGCGCCGCTGACTGGGCCGGCAGCAGGGCAGGAGCGACGACGGCCAGGAGAATCGCCGTCAGGGTGCACCGCTGCGTCATCGATGTCATCATCATTCCTCGTTACGCGGCTCGTCGCGACCGGGTGGCGCAGAGCGCCAGCACGAGCGACGTGAGCAGCTGCTCTTCGTTCGACACTCGCGTGTCCTTGAGTGCCGTATCCGCCTCCAGCAACAGGGCCAGCGCACGGGCGCAGGCCTCGGCGCTCCAACCATCGGTCGCCCGGGTCCAGGCCGACGCCGCTTCTCCCCACGGACGTCCGGGATACCCGCCCGTGTCCTTGAGGAAGGCGAAGTACTCCTGCGGCAGCCGCGGCGTGGGTACGCCCGCATCGCGCCGCGCGCGACCGAAGCTGAGCGCAAAGGCCTGGGTGCCCAGCATTATCACCACCTGCACGGCAGACATCTTGGGCTGGCTGAGCACGTGCGGCACCAGCTGCACGGCGGCCTGGGCGTCATGCCGTGCCACGGCATCCAGCAAATCGGTCACCGTCTCGCCACGACGCACGCCCACGACCGCCGATACCGCCTCCACCCCAATGGCGGCGCGTGGTGCGCCGCCGTGGGGCGCGCCGACATCGTCGTGCATCCCCAGCTCGTAGCTCGCGCACTTGTCGAGCTCCGCCGCCAGCAGATGCAGGTCGTTGCCTACCGCCTGCTGCAGCAGCTGCGCCGCATCGTCGGCAATGTCGACCTGCAGCACCGTGGTCGCATGATGCGTGATCCACCGGCGCACCCGTTCCGGAGTGAGCGGCGCGAACTCGAGCGAGACACTGGCGTGCAGCAGGGCGGGATCGGCCTTGGTGCCGGCGGGGGATACCAGCAGCAGCAGCGTATCGCCGGCGGGACGCTCGAGGTACTTGTCGAGTTGTACCCGCGCCGCCTTCTTGAGGCCGGTGACGTCGCGCAGCACGACGGCGCGCCGTTCCGCCAGCATGGGCGGCGTGGTGAGCAGGCTGGCCACGCTTTCGGCATCGAGGTCGCTTCCCCGCCGCTGCTCCAGATTGAAGTCGCGGGTGGAGGGGTCGATGGCCGCCTGCAGCAGATCATGCAGGGCGCCGTCCTTCAGGAAGTCATCGTCGCCGTGCAGGTAGTACACGGGTGCGAACTGTCGCGACTGCACCGCCGCCTGCACCACACGCAGGGGAGCGCTTTCCTTCGGGGGCGTCGCCGATGACTTCGGGGGCATCCGCGAAAAATAACAGGGACCGTGTGGTCCCTGTGTCTCAGCGCAGTTCGGCGAACCGGTATTCGACGTTCACGAAACCCACCGGCGCGTCTTCCACGATCATCGCCGCCGGCCACACCGGGTTGCCGGTGGACATTGCCTGGACCAGCGCGGGCGTGAGGTACGGGGCCGATGAAACGGGAACCGGCGGCATGGCCAGGACCGGTTGCATGGCCAGCGTTGGTGCGCGGTTCTCGCGCAGCGCCTGCAACGCCAGGGCGCCGATCACGACGCTGGCGGCCATGGCCAGCGCCGTGCGTGACGGCGACACCAGTCCGCCATTGGGGAGCGCCACCGCGCGCCGTTCGCGCACCGCGCTGGCGGTGGCCTCCCGCTCAGCCCGGCACTCGGCGAGGCGCGCCTGCAGCCGCGACTGGAACTGGGCGCTGGGCTCGAGCATGGGCATGTTGCGCGCCACCATGAGAGAGCGCCGGACCAGCGTGTCGTGGGCCGCGCAGGGGTCGCAGTCCAGCACGTGGCACTGCGCCTGCGCCATCAGGTCACCGGGCAGCGTATCGTCGAGATACGCGAGGTGGTGTTTGCGGAAGAGCTTGCAGTCCATCGGAATGAGGCGGAAACCTGCGGAGAATGCGTGCAGGCGAAGGTACCCAGCGGGACCGGAGCGGTTCCGGGGGGATCCCCCGACACGGGCCCCGATCGCGCCGGGGTCCCGCGCCGGGCTCGGCAACACACGAGATACGAGCGGGAGACGGGAGGCGCAATTGGAATTGTCATTCCTGAAGCAGGATTCATTGGAACAACCTGGTTGCAAGGGAGGAAGCAGGAAGAAGGTGCTCAGGAGGCAGGGAGCAGGTGCATGCGGAAAGGGGCCGGCGCACCCGCGCCGGCCCCCCCCCCGCCCGCGTACCCCCCGGTCCCCGCCCCCCCCCCCCCCCCCGGGACCCAGAGGGGGGCCGGGCGCCCCCCCCCGCCCCAACGGCGCGATGATCTCCGCAAAGGCCGTTCGCGCGCGGTTCAGCCGCGACTTCACCGTACCCAGATTCACGCCGGTGATGTCGGCGATCTCCTCGTAGCTCTTCCCCTCGAGCTCGCGGAGCACGAACACCTCGCGATGATGGGCCGGGAGCTGCCCCACCGTCTGCTCCACCATGTCGCGCAGGTGACGCTTGCGGAACAGGTCGTCGGGACGCGAACTCACGTCCTCGAACTGCAGCGGCCGCTCCTCGTCCTCGAACTTCGCCTTGATGGTTTGGAACAGAACCAATGGATTGCGCGACCGGTTGCGCAGCTCGTTCTTCGCCAGGTTGGACGCAATGGTGTAGATCCAGGTGCTGAACTTCTTCGATCGGTCGAAACGACCGATGTGGCGATACACCCGGATGAACACTTCCTGCACCAGGTCCTCGGCGCGATCGCGGTCGCCGATGGTGCGGTAAACGAAGTTCAGCAGACGGCCCTGATAGCGGTCGACAAGCTCCTCGAACGCCCGCTCCTCGCCAGCGAGGAACGCCGACACCACATCCCCGTCCTCGAGCGTGCGCAGGTGCTCCCGCACCGGCACGGCGGGGGTGGAGTGCGACGTCAGTTTCGTACGAGCCAGTTCGGCCATGGGTCGAGCCCTCCTGCCAAAGGCAGAGCGCCAGCGGTGACGCGCGAGAGACACCGCGCGGTGCGGAAACCAGACCGCCGGACGACCCGGCAGACCATGTTGGTGCACACCAAGGGGTATCGCACGGGCCATGCCGCGGGGAACATTTTGGAACATTCTCCCGCAAACCGTTGCAAAACAACGACTTACTGTTCTGCCTCCCGTATCACCCCGGTACCATCTGTCCGCTCGAGCGTCCCTTTCCGGAGATTCCTGTCCGGAAAAGTGGACACCACCCGCGACATATCGGCTCAGTTGAGGCGAAAGCCTGCCGCATAGAGCAGGGCCAGCGCCGTTTTGGCGTCCTGGATCTCCCCCCGCTCGATCATGGACAGGGCGCGCGACAGCCGCGTCGGCACCAGCTCCATGAACTCATCGGCCTCGCGATGCGCCTCACCGGGCACGAGCCCCGTCGCCACGAAGAGATGGATCTTCTCGTCCGTGAAGCCGGGAGTCGTGTACATGGTGAACAGCTGTTCGACACGCGCCGCCGTGTACCCGGTTTCCTCCTGCAGCTCCCGCCGAGCGCAGTCGGCTGGGCTTTCCCCGGGGTCGAGCCGTCCCGCCGGGATCTCGTACAGAAACTGCTCGGCGGCATAGCGGTACTGCCGAATGAGCAGCACCTCCGGGTCGTCTCCGGCATCCCCCAGCAGCGGCACCACCGCGCTGGCACCCGGATGGCGAATCATTTCCAGCGTGCCAACCGACCCATCGGGAAAGCGCACCTCGTCGAGATCGACCGAGATGATGCGGCCGTGATAGACGCGCGTCCCACCCACCTTGCCGGGTTCGCTCACCGGCGCTGTCTCGTGGCGTGCCGTTCGGCCACGTGCGGGTGCCGGACGTGCGGATCGGCCGGCTGCGTGGCCGTCCGCTTGCGCACCGGTTTCTTCGGCTTCTTCACATCGTTCCCCGCCAACCACTCGCGTGCCGTCTTCCTGAGATAGACCGGCACCCGCAGGATCGTCCCGCGGCACTTCTTCGAACCGCAGCGGCAGGCGTAATACCGGATGTCCTCCGGCTCGTATTCGTCCTGCCAGTCGAAGCGGTAGTCGTACGTGAGCTCGGTTTCGGGGGCAATGGCCTTGATGGCCTTGATGTAGATGTGCCCCCGCTCGATCTCCGTCTCGCAGTTCGGATCACAGGAGTGATTGATGAACCGCGCGTCGTTGCCGCCATAGCGGGCGTCGAGCACCGTGTTCTCGTCCAGCACGAAGAGAAACGTGTGGTGCCGCCCCTCGTTGTCGTCGTAGCGACGGTCGGCTTCCTCGTGGGTGATGCGCTGTCCCCAGTACTCGTCCACGATCTGGCCCTTGCGAATGGGCTTGATCGCAAATGCGCCGCGCCCCTGAATGCGCGAGCGCCGCACTTCGTACAGCTCCGACTTGGGCGGCTTCGCCGGCGTGGCCTTCCGGGCCGCCTTCTTGGCCGCCTTCTTGGCCACCTTCTTGACCGCCTTCTTGGCCGCCTTCCTGGCCGGCGGCGGTGTCGGTGTGGTGGCCACCTTCCGGGTGACCGTGCGGGGCGAGGCTGGCGAAGACTTCCGAGCTGGCGTCACGAGAGGAGAACGTGGGGACGAAGGAACGGGCAGACACCCGGTGAACGACGCACGATCAGCTAGACCGCGTCCGCGTGATCGTCGTCGAGGGGATCATACACCGTGATGGGACCCAGCCCCAGTGCAGCCACCGGCTCGCGGATGGCGTTGGCATCGCCCACCACCACCACCTGCAGTCGCGACGGGTCCAGATGCGTGCGGGCCACGCGCAGCACGTCGTCGGCCGTCACCGCGGCCACGCGCTCACGATAGGTATCGAAGTAATTGCTGGGCAAACGGAAGATCTCCACGTTCGCCATCCCCCCCGCCACCTCGGCCGTGGTTTCGAAGCGAATGGGAAACACCCCCACGAGATACGACACCGCCAGCGACAGCTCCGCCTCACTCACCGGCATTTCCCGGATGCGCGTGAACTCGGCCACGATCTCCCGCAGCGCGTCGGCGGTCACCGCCGTCTCCACCGCCGTGCTGATCTCGAAGGGACTCGCCGCGCGGCGCCAGTCGAAGGCGCTGTGCGCGCCATACGTGTACGCGTGCTGCTCGCGCAGGTTCAGGTTGAGCCGGGAGGAGAACAGCCCGCCCAGAATGGCGTTCATCACTACCACCGGGAAGTAATCCGGATGGAAGCGCGGAATCGCCACATGGCCCACCCGCACCTCGCTCTGGGGGGCATCCGCCTTGTGCACGAGATGCACACGGGCGTCGAGGTGCCGTTGTGCGGCGGGCGGTTCGGTGACCGGGGGCGCCGTACCGGCCCAGTCGCCGAAGTGCGTACTGGCAATGCGCACCGCCGTCTCCACGTCGATGTCCCCCACCAGCATGAGCGCCGTGGCATCGGGACGATAGTACGTCTCGTGGTACGACACGACCGCGTCGCGCGTGAGTCGCTCGATGCTGCGTTCGTCACCACCAGCGAGCCGGGCAAAGCGGGACGCCCGCTCGTACAGCAACCGCGAGAAGAACACATCACTCAGCCCACGCGGCTCCGTGCGCAATTGCGCCAGATCCGCGCGTCGCTCGGCCCGCAACCGTTCCAGCTCGTGCTCGGGAAATGCCGGGTAGCGCAACACTTCCGCCAGCACCGCCAGCGCATCCTCCACGCGTGAGGACAGCGCCGTCAGCTGCACGATGGCCGAGTCCCAGTCGGCCCCGGTATCGAGCGTCGTCCCGAGCATTTCGAGGCGCGTGGTGAGCTCCAGGGCATTCATGGTGCGCGTGCCCTCGCTCAACCCGCGCGTGACCAGCTGCGCCAGCCCCTCGTGGTCGCGCGGGTCACGCGTGGCCCCGGCCTCCACGACGGCCAGCGTCGTCACCACCGGATACGCCGGCACCGAGGCCACCATGACCCGCAAGCCGTTGGAGAGGATGCGCGTCACGAAGTGCGGGAACCGGTACGGGCGCGGCGCCCCGGCGCCAGGGCGCGGCGGCGCCACCGGCATGGAGACCAACGCGGACGTGCTCATGCCATCGCCTCGGCCAAGACCGCCGCCGCTTCAGCCGGCGGCTCCTCGGCGGGCACGTACACCAGCAGCACCCGGTTGTCGGCGCCCAACCGCTCGCGGGCCAGACGTGACACATCGGCGGCCGTCGTGGCCGCGTAGCGGGCCACCTGGGTGTTGACCAGCGTGGGATCGCCGAAATACGTCGCGAAGCGTGACAACTGGTCCGCGCGCTCCGCCGCCGATTGCATGCTCATGACGAAACTCGTCTCGATGAGCGCCCGCGCCCGCGTCACTTCGTCCTCCGTGACCCCATGCGCGACCATCGCATCGAGTTCCGCCAGCACCGCCGCCTCCAGCTGCTCTGCGCTCACGCCGGCGTGCGCGGTGGCATCGATCACCAACAGGTCACTGCCCTTGGCCAGATCGTAGGTGAAGGCACTCGCCTGGGACGCAATGCGCTGGCGCCGCACGAGCGACTGCTCGAGCCGGCAGCCGGTGCGCATCCCCAGCACGGCGCCGGCCAGACTGGCCGCATAGTAGCCATCGGTACCGAACACCGGGGTGCGGCACGCCACGAAGAGGCGCGGCAACGCCACGGCGTCGGGTATCACCTCCCGGCGCGTGTTCCCCAGGGTGGGTGGCACGGTCATGTCCCGCAACGGCGGCCGCGGAGCCCCGCGCGGGATGTCGCCGAAGTACGAGGTGATCAGGCGCACCGTTTCGGTGCGGTCGAAGTCGCCGGCCACGGTGAGGACCGCGTTGTCGGGGGTGTAATACGTGCGGAAGAAATCGGCGACGTCGTCGAGCGAGGCGTCGCTGAGATGTTCCATCGAGCCGATCAGGGAGTGGTTGAACGGATGCTCCTCCGGGAACACCAACGCCGGCAGCCGCTCCCACCAGCTACCGTACGGCTGGTTGTCCACCGACCAGCGCCGTTCGTTCTTCACCACGTCCCGTTGCGTGTCCAGCTTGTGCTGCGTCATCGCGGGGAGCATGCGCCCCATGCGATCGGCTTCCAGCCACAGCGCCAACGCCAGCTGGTGCGACGGCAACGTTTCGTAATAGTTGGTGCGGTCGAGCCACGTGGACCCGTTCAGCGTCCCGCCGGCACGCTGCACCAACTCGAAGTGTTCATTGGCCTCGACGTTTGCCGACCCCTGAAAGAGCATGTGCTCGAACAGGTGCGCAAAGCCGGTGCGATCGAGTCGTTCGTTCGCTGAGCCGACATGGTACCACAGATTCACCGCCACGATGGGGGCCGTATGGTCCTCGGAGAGCACCACGTGCAGGCCATTCGGGAGGTGGTAGCTCTCGACGGGGATGTGCATGGGTCAATATTCGGGCGTGTACCAGCAACTCGAAACCCCGCGCGCATGCATTCGCGTTCATCGGCGACGACACGGTCGCCCTCGCCAACTTCTTGCGTGATCACTCCCCTTCGCGTTCACCACGTTATGCCCACTCGGTCCTATTGCGCCCGCGCGGTCCACGTCTTTCTGGCCGCGGCACTGCTGGCGTGCGGTGACGATCCCCAGGTGCCGACCGCCGCCGCACCGGTGGAAGCCACCACCTTCACGGGGCGTGTGAACGCCGTGCTGCAGCAGGCGCCCAGCGTGCGTATCACCGACCAGCGGGGGAAGAACATCAAGGGGCTGCTGGTGCGCTGGCGCGTGACCGGGGGCAATGGCCGGGTGTCGAGCGACTCCGTGCGCACCGACGCCGGCGGTGTGGCCTCCTCGGGCGGGTGGGTGCTGGGGACCACCGCCGGCACGCAGACACTCGAAGCGCGCGTGGACGGGTTGTCGCCGACGGTCTTCACCGCCACGGCACTGCCGGGCGCGTTGGCCACCGTGGCGCTCGCCACCGTGGACAATCAGGTGGCGACCGTGAACACCGACGTCCCCGCTGCGCCGGCGGTGCGCGCCGAAGATCAGTTCGGCAACGTGATTCCCGGCTTGCCGGTGACCTTCGCGGTGACGCTGGGGAACGGCAGCGTGACGGGCGCGAACCAGACCACCAACGCGCAGGGTGTGGCGACGGCCGGCGGGTGGCGTCTTGGGACGCAGGCCGGGGCACAGCGGCTGCGCGCCACTGTGGTGGACGCGCTCAACGGGTTCACCACCTCGGTGGACGCCAGCGCCGTGGCCCAGCCCGGGCCCGCCGTGGACCTCATCAAGATCGCCGGCGACAACCAGGTGGGCTCCTTCGGCAATGCCGTACCCGTCCCCCCG